>Ga0316605_10002597_pt1 | contig 10250 bp, 9 predicted proteins | sample OWC_soil_day20_n_FD_207666 | JGI IMG/M metagenome (GOLD analysis project Ga0316605, IMG submission 207666) | Wetland soil microbial communities from Old Woman Creek delta, Ohio, United States - OWC_soil_day20_noCT | ecosystem: Environmental > Terrestrial > Soil > Wetlands | place: USA: Ohio... | reverse complement strand
CCTTGCCGCTGCCCTTCCCTCTGTCTCTCACCGAGGGCTTCGCGCCGCTGGCGGCGGTCGAGGACGCCTCGTCGCCGGTCGCGCGCTCGGTGCCGCAGGCGGGGGACCCCGACCTGCGGCTGCTGCGGCGCGTGGGCGTGGCCGACCCGACCTCGCTCGCGGACTACCGCGCGGCGGGCGGCTACCGGGCGCTGGCGCGCGCGATCGAGCAGGGACCGGCGCGGGTGATCGAGGAGGTGGTCGCCTCGAAGCTGGTCGGGCGCGGCGGCGCCGCCTTCCCGACCGGGCGCAAGTGGGAGGCGGTGGCGCGCGCGGCGAGCCCGAAGTTCCTGATCGCCAATGCCGACGAGTCCGAGCCCGGGACGTTCAAGGACCGGGTGCTGCTCGAGCAGGATCCGTTCGCGATCGTCGAGGCGATGACCATCGCCGCCTTCGCCACCGGCTGCGAGCGCGGCTTCGTCTACCTGCGCGGCGAGTACCCGCTGGCCTGGCGCCGGCTCGCCGGCGCGCTCGCCCAGGCGCGCGCCGCGGGCCTGCTCGGCGCCGACGTCGCCGGCGCCGGCTTCCGCTTCGACGTCGAGCTCCGGCGCGGCGCCGGGGCCTACATCTGCGGCGAGGAGACGGCGCTGTTCAACTCGATCGAGGGCCGGCGCGGCGAACCGCGCTCGAAGCCGCCCTTCCCTACCGAGTCCGGCCTGTTCGGCCGCCCGACCGTGGTCAACAACGTGGAGACGCTCGCCAACGTGCCCTGGATCGTGCTCGACGGCGGCGCCGGCTACGCCGGCATCGGCACCGACGGCTCCTCCGGCACCAAGCTGTTCTGCGTCTCCGGCCACGTCGCTCGGCCCGGCCTCTACGAGACCCGCTTCGAGGCCACCCTGGGCGAGCTGCTCGAGATGGCCGGGGGCGTCGCGGGCGGGCGCGGCTTCCGCGCCGTGCTGCTGGGCGGCGCGGCGGGCGCCTTCGTCGGCCCGGAGTCGATCGGCCTGCCGCTCACCTTCGAGGCGACGCGCGCGGCCGGTGTCACGCTCGGCTCGGGCGTGGTGATGGTGTTCGACGAGGACGCCGACCTGGGCGACGCGCTGCTCCGGATCGCCGGGTTCTTCCGCCACGAGTCGTGCGGGCAGTGCGTGCCCTGCCGGGTCGGCACCGTGCGCCAGGAGGAGCTGCTCCGGCGGCTGCGCGACGGGCGCACGCTGGACGGCCACGAGGAGGAGATCGCGCTGCTCGCGGAGCTCGGGGCCGCGATGCGCGACGCCTCGATCTGCGGCCTCGGCCAGACCGCCTCGGCCGCGATCGAGTCCGCCTTCGAGCGCTTCGACCCGTTTCCCCGCCCGGCGCCGCGCTAGAGCGGCGCGCCCCGCGTCAGGCCGCCGATCCCGGCACGTACCAGACCGGGCAGCGCACCTCGTGCAGCACCGAGCGCGAGGTGTCGCGCGTGAACCAGCGCCGCCAGCCGGCGCGCGTGTGCTCGCCCATGACCACGAACGCCGCCACCAGCCGCTCGGCGGCGGCCGCGATCTCGTGGCCGGGGTCGCCGACGCCGACGTGGACGAAGACGCGGCCGTCGAGGTCGGCCGGCACCAGCGCGCTCAGGCGCCGCCGGCTCTCCTCGGCGAGCGCGCTCGACGGCTCCTCCGAGCTCGCCTTCGCGGTCACGCCGCCGGGCGAGACGACGTGCAGCAGGTGGGGCTCGAGCGGCAGCCGCCGCGCGAGCTCGAAGGCGCACTCGACCGCCGCCATCGACTCCTTCGAGAAGTCGGTCGGCACCACGACCGGGCGCCGCGCTTCACCGTCGGCGATCAGGCGCGGCGGGTTCGCCTCGTCGCCCGCCTCGTGCAGCGCCAGCACGCCGCACCTCGAGCGCTCGAGCACCTGCTCGGTGACCGAGGTGTGCTCCTCCGGGCTCTTGCCGTGGGTGGTGATCACCACCAGGTCGGCCCCGACCAGCTCGCCCACCGTGACCACCGAGGTGGAGGGCAGGCCGTGGGTGATCTTGGCCTCGACCTCGAGCCCCTCGGGCAGAGCGGCCATGAGGCGGCGCAGGCGCTCCTCGTCGCCCGCCTCGGTCGGCGCGCCGGGGTGGGTCTCGGACCACATCCAGCCGACCGCGGCGCCGGTCGGCACCGCGTCGAGGTTGTGGTGGAGCACGAGCCGAGCCCCGAACAGGCGGCAGAGGTCGACCGCGAAGGCGAGCTGGCGCTCCGTCGCGGGCGAGAAGTCGATCGGACAGAGAACGGTTCGGATCGCTTCCATGGCGCACCTCCCGGCTGCGGTGCCTGATCGTGACCCCGCCGCCGGAAGGCGCGGAACGCTCCCCCGGGTGGCGCTCCCCCACCCTCGGGGCGGGCCAGCGGCGCGCCCCCGGCTCTCGAGGCCCGCGCCCACGGCCGTGGAGTAGAGTCCGCCGACGTGAGCTCCGATCCGATCTGGTTCCAGCCCGCGCCGCGCCCGAGCCGCGTGCCGGAGGCGCCCGCGCTCCCCGAGCGCGAGCGCGTGGCGCTCACCGTGGACGGCCGCGAGGTCGAGGTCGCGCGCGGCGACACGCTGCTCGAGGCCTGCCGGAAGCTGGGCATCGACGTCCCGACCCTGTGCTGGCTCGAGACGCTCACGCCGGTCAACGCCTGCCGGGTCTGTGTGGTCGAGCTCGAAGGCGCGCGCACGCTGGTCCCCGCCTGCTCGCGCAAGGCCGAACCGGGCATGAAGGTGCTCAGCGATTCGACGCGCGTGCGCCGGGCGCGCAAGGTGGTCTACGAGCTGCTCGCCTCTTCGGTCGACCTGTCCACCGCGCCCGGCCTCGACCGGCGCATGGCCGCCTACGGCGCCCGCCCGGACCGCTTCGGCGCCGGCGCCACCGTGGCGCGTCCGGTCAAGATCGACAACGACCTCTACGTTCGCGACTACGGCAAGTGCGTGCTCTGCTACAAGTGCGTCGAGGCGTGCGGCACCGACGCCCAGAACACCTTCGCCATCGCGGTCGCCGGGCGCGGCTTCGGGGCCGGCATCTCGACCGAGCACGACGTGCCGCTGCCCGACTCGGCATGCGTCTACTGCGGCAACTGCATCGCGGTCTGCCCGACCGGCGCGCTGATGGCGAAGCCGGAGCACGAGCTGCGCGCGGCGGGGCGCTGGAACGAAGCCGCGCAGACCGTGACCGACACCATCTGCGGCTACTGCGGCGTCGGCTGCACGCTCACCGTCCACGTCCAGGACGAGCGCATCGTCAAGGTGACCTCGCCGCTCGACAACCAGGTCACCCACGGCAACCTCTGCGTCAAGGGCCGCTTCGGCTTCGAGTTCGTGCACCTCGGCCGCCCGCGCTGCGCGCGGGCGAGGCTCCCGGCGCCGGTTCGGGCCGCCGCTCGCGCGTCGCGCTACGATGCTCAGCGCACGGCCGCCGGCCGGCGCGGGAGGAGGCGGGATTGAGCGAACAGCGGCGCACGAGCGGCATCCTGCTGCACGTCACTTCGCTGCCGGGCCGCTTCGGCTGCGGCGATCTCGGCCCCGGCGCCGAGCGCTTCCTCGATCAGCTCGCCGCCGCCGGCCAGGGCCTCTGGCAGGTGCTGCCGCTGGGTCCCACCAGCATGGGCGACTCGCCCTACGGCGCGCTCTCGACCTTCGCCGGCAACCCGCTGCTGGTTTCGCCCGAGCGGCTGGCCGAGGACGGTCTGCTCGACGCCGGCACGCTCGATGCCGCGCTCCCCGCCCCGGGCGGTGCCCGCATCGACTTCGCGGCGGCGCGCGCGACCCGCGCCGAGCTGCTGCGGCGGGCCTTCGAGCGGCTCGAGGCGGGCGCCGCCCCGGCCTTCGGCGAGCAGCTCGCGGCGTGGGCGGCGGCCCCCGAGCAGGCGCCCTGGCTCGAGGACTGGGCGCTCTTCGCCGCGCTGCGCACGCGCTTCGAGCGCGCGCCATGGACCGACTGGCCCGACGATCTCCGCCGCCGCCGGCCGGAGGCGCTCGCCGCCGCCCGCCACGAGCTCGCGGTCCACCTCCGCTTCCACCGCTTCGTGCAGTATGCCTTCCACCGCCAGTGGGCGCGACTGCGCGGCGCGGCCGAGGCGCGCGGCATCCGGCTCTTCGGCGACCTGCCGATCTACCTCGCCGGCGACGCCGCCGACGTCTGGACCCGGCCGGACCTGTTCGAGCTCGACGAGCACGGGCTGCCGTCCCGGCTGGCGGGCGTGCCGCCCGACTACTTCGCCGCCGACGGTCAGCTCTGGGGCAATCCCCTCTACCGTTGGGAGCGCGCCCGCGCCGAGGGCTACGCCTGGTGGATCGCCCGCCTGCGCGCGCAGCTCACCTGGTTCCACCTCGTGCGCCTCGACCATTTCCGGGGCTTCGCCGCCTGCTGGGAGGTACCCGCAGGGTCCGCCACCGCGCGCGACGGGCGCTGGGTGGACGGCCCCGGGCGCGCGCTGTTCGATGCCCTGCGCGCCGCGCTCGGCGGGCTGCCGCTGGTGGCCGAGGACCTGGGCGAGATCACCGACGACGTGGTCGCCCTGCGCCGCGCGCTCGGCCTGCCCGGCATGCGCGTGCTCCAGTTCGGATTCGCCGACGGGAAGAGCGACCACCGGCCGCACCGGCTCGAGCCCGGGATCGTCGTCTACACCGGCACCCACGACAACGACACCACGGCCGGCTGGTTCGCGGCCGCGCCCGAGGCGGAGCGCCGGCGCGCCCTCGACTATCTCGGCTGCACCGAGAACGAGGTCCCGTGGGCGCTGGTGCGCGAGGCCTGGACCTCGGTGGCGGAGGTCGCCGTCGCGCCCGTGCAGGACCTGCTCGCGCTGGGCACCGAGGCGCGCATGAACCGGCCCGGCGTGGCGGGCGGCAACTGGAGCTGGCGCCTCGCGGAGGGGGCCTTCGACGGCGACGCGATCGCCCGCCTGCGGCGGCTCACCGAGGTCACGGAGCGGCTCGCTCCACCGGCGCCCGCCGCCGACGAGGCGGCGCCGCCGCCGCTCGAGCCGGCCGCCAGCACGCCGGCGGCCTGAGGTCCCGCCGGCGGCGGGGCCTTACGCCTCGCCCGCGAGCTGGCCCTCCTTGAGCAGCGCCGAGAGCGCCTTGAAGGCGGCGTGGTCCTTGTGCTGCGCCCACTCGAAGGCCACCGACTCGTGGTTGGTGATCGCGGCGCCCGCCTGCTGCATGCGCGCGAGCGCCCACTCGCGGTACTCGGCGCCGCGGCCGCTCACCGCCTCCCAGCAGACGTGCACCTCCTGGCCGGCGCCGAGCGCCTCGAGCACCGTCTGCATCACGCAGACGTGGGCTTCGATGCCGGCCACCACGAGCTGGCGCCGGGCGGCCGGCACGCCGGGCCGCAGCTCGGCGAGCAGCTGCTCGAAGCCCGGCTCGGCCAGGCAGCCGAAGGCGGTCTTCTCGAAGCGCCGGTGGGGCACGGTGAGCGCGTCGAAGACCTCGAGGATCCCGGGGTGGGTGGCGCCGAGCCCGCGCGGGTACTGCTCGGTGACCACCACCGGCACGCGGAACAGCTCGGCGATGCGCAGCAGCCGGCGGGTCGCCGCCAGCACCAGGGGCGCGCGGTGGACCTTCTCCACCAGCTTGCCCTGCAAGTCGATCACGACCAGGACGCTACGCTCGGCGACGGCGAGACCCATGCCCGAATCCTCCCGGGCCCGAGCCTACGCCGCGCGCGGCGCGCGCGACCCGCCCGGCCGGGGGGCGCTCAGGGTGCGGTCTGCGACCAGGCGGAGGTGTCGCCCGACTCGAAGCCGTCGCCGAACAGCCAGGTCCCCGGCACGACGGTGAAGGTGCCGGTCGCCGCGTCGCCGCCGGCGAACGAAGCGTCCACGGCGGCGAGGCTCCAGAGATACTCGCCCGCGGCGAGCCCGGCGAGCTGCCAGCGCGTCACCGCGCTCACGCCGCCGGGCTCGGGCAGGCGGGCGACGGGCGTCGCGGGCTCACCCGGGCGGCGCACCTCGAGGTCGTAGGTCAGGGCGTCGGCGGCGGTGTGGTCGTCCAGCGCCGGAGACCAGGTCAGGGTGATTCCCCCCGGCCCGGGCGTCGCCACCAGCCCTTCGGGAGCGCCGGGAGGGGCGTTGAGGCCGGGCGCCTGGTTGCGGTAGAGGTGCATGCGCGCCTCCACGAGCCCGTTGCCGCCCGGCACGTAGTAGGCGCCCGCCACGAGGTAGTCGAGGTCGCCGTCGCCGTCGAGGTCGAGCCAGGTGAAGGCGCCGCCGCGGCCGACCGACGAGATCGGCGCCGGCAGCGAGAGCCCGAGCGGAACGAACGTGCCGCCGTCGTTGACGAAGACCTCGGACTTGCCCTCGATCTCGGTGGCGCCGACGAAGTTGCCGGTGACCAGCAGGTCGACGTCGCCGTCCGAATCGTAGTCGGCCCAGGTCGCCGCGTGGAGGTCGAGCCAGTCGGCGTTGGGCGCCAGGACGAGGTCGTTCTCGGCATAGGTACCGCCGTCATTGCGATAGACGCGCAGCACGGTGGCGTAGGTGCCCCCGACCTCCTGGATGTTGCCGGCGACGACGATGTCGAGATCGCCGTCGGCGTCGTAGTCACCCCGGTCGGCGAGGCCGTACTCGACCCGGATGCCGAGCAGGTCCTGGCCGGAGAACGCTCCCGCGTCGTTGCCGTAGCGGCGCACGAAGCCGGTACCGAGGTAGGGGTCGACGTTGACCAGGAAGAGGTCGAGGTCGCTGTCCCCGTCGTCGTCGGCCCACGCGCTCTGGGCGTGGACGGTGGGATCGAGCGCCGCCCCGGTGTCGGTGAACAGCCAGCCGCCCGCGCCGTCCGGTCCGTCGTTGCGCAGCAGCTTGGTCTCCCAGGTGGAGGTCACGAAGTTCGGCACCGACGGCACCAGCAGGTCGTCGTCGCCGTCGTTGTCGGCGTCGGCCCAGGTGAGCGAGCGAAGATCGTAGGCGCCCGAATAGGACGAGTCCTCCCAGTAGCCGGGCAGCAGGTTGGCAAGGGCCACCAGGCTGCCACCGTCGTTGCGGTAGACGACCGTGGCGCCGTCGGAACCGACGGCGAGGTCGTGATCGCCATCGCCGTCGAAGTCGCCCCAGGCGAGATCCGAGGCGCCGGCGGTGACCGCGCCCAGAGGGACCGGCTGCGCGGCGAACTGCCAGGCGCCGTTCGGGTCCGGGCCGTCGTTGCGCAGGACGACCAGGCGGTCCTCCGCGCTCACGAAGTAGATGACGTGGTAACCGAGCACGGCGAGGTCGAGATCGCCGTCCCCGTCCACGTCGGCGGGCGCCACCGCGTTGGCCCAGAAGTCCTCGTCCTCGCCGGTGTCGAAGTAGGGATTGCCGGGGGGCGTGACCTCGACGAACGAAACCTGCGCCAGCGCGAGCGACGCAGCCCAGGGCAGGACGGCGAGCCAGCGCGATAGAGCTCTCATGGGCGTACCTCCACTCGCTTGGACAGGCCGGCGCGGCCGCTGGAACGCAACGAGAGGCCGCGCCGTGGAGGTTTCACCGGTCAGCGCTTCTTGAGCGTGACGACCCGCTTCGCGCCGCCGACGTCCTCGACCAGGCCGACCATGTCGCGGCGGCGATCGGCGGCGATGTCGTCGGGGAACTCCAGCGTGAGCACGCCGCTCGCGGCCTCGACGCTGACCCGGAAGCCGTCGCTCCCGAACTTCTCGATCAGCGCCAGCTGGGCCTTGCTCTCGAGCACGGCGTCGGCGAGCTCGGCCTCCGCTTCGCTGGCCGCGGCCTCGACCTTGCCCTCGCCCTTCTTGGGCGGCACGAGCCGGACGTCGTTGCGGACCTTCTTCACGTCCTCGACGCTGCGCGCCACTTCGCCGGCCAGCTCGCGCGTCTCGCGCTTCTTGACCGTTCCCGCGAGCTGGACCTCGCGCTCGCTGGTGATGACTTCGATGTGCAGCGCGTCGGTGCCCAGCTTCTGGAGCAGGGCCAGCTTGACGCGCAGGGTGATCGACCAGTCGGGATTCTCGTCCTGGGCGCGGGCGGCTCCGGCCAGGAGCACCGAGGCGGCAAACACCAGCGCCAGGGCGCGCAGTGCGAATCTCATGGCGATCCTCCTCCCTCGCGCGGCACCGGCGCAGGCCGGGTCCGGCCGGCGCGCCCGATCGCGGTCACTCTGACACGTCTCAGCAAGCCGCAGGCCAGCCCGGGACCGGTCCGGGCGCGCGGCGGCGCGACGCCGGCGCGTCCCGAGCGCCAGATCGGCGCCGCCGCGCCGCCTCCGGCGCCTCCCCGCTTCGATAGGATCCTCCCGTGCCGAGCGCGGAGTCGCCCCGCAGGACCGTGCAGCGCGCCGCCATCCGGGCCGCGTTCGAGCGCGCGGACCGGCCGCTGTCGCCGGGCGAGGCGCTCGCGGCGGCGCAACAGCGCGTCGAGCGACTGGGCATCGCCACCGTCTACAGAAACATCCGCAGCCTGGTCGACGAGGGCTGGCTCGCCGAGGTGCCGCTGCCCGGGGCGCCCAACCGCTACGAGATCGCCGGCAAGCACCACCACCACCACTTCCGGTGCCGGATCTGCGACCGCGTCTACGAGGTCGACTCCTGTCCGCCCGACCTGCGCGAGCTGATTCCGCGCGGGTTCCGGCTCGAAGGGCACGACATCACGCTCTTCGGCCGCTGCGCCGACTGCGCACGCTGAGCTCAGGCGCGCGTGGAGCGGCGCGGCACGAGCTGCGCCGCGGCGAGCGCGACCGCGCCCGACAGCACCATGACCGGCCCGCTCGGCAGGTCGAGCGCGAAGGAGAGCAGCAGCCCGCCCACGGTCAGCGCCAGGCAGACCGCGGTCGCGGCCACGACCACGCCGGCGATCGAGCGCGCCAGGCGCAGCGCGATCAGCGGCGGCAGAGTGAGCAGCGCCACCGCGAGCACGATCCCCACCAGCTGCAGCAGAACGACCACCGAGACCGCCGCCAGCATCAGGAGGAGGATGCCGTAGGCGCGCGTCGGCAGGCCCTGGAGGCGCGCCGCCTCCTCGTCGAAGGCGACCGCCACGAGCTCGCGCCCGCGCCAGGCGAGGAGCACGAGCACGGCGGCGACGGCGGCCGCCGCGAGCGCGAGGTCCGAAGGCGTGAGCAGGAGGATGTTGCCGAACAGGTAGGCGAGCAGGTCCGGCGCGTAGCCCGGCGTCCAGTGCAGGAAGACGAGGCCGACCGCCATGCCCACCGCCCACAGCACGCCGATCGCGGCGTCGAGCCGGCGCACGCGCTCGCGATCGAGGAAGCCGAGGCCGACCGCGGAGAGCGCGGCGACGGCGAGCGCGCCCAGGCGCGGATCGGCGCCCGCCCAGTAGGCCACGCCCAGCCCGCCGAAGGCGGCGTGGGCGACGCCGCCGGCGATCGACACCAGCCGCTTGAGCACGACCAGGGTCCCGACCACGCCGCACAGGACGCTCGCCAGCAGCGCCGCCACCAGCGCGTCGCGGAAGAAGTCGAGGGCGAGCAGGTCGCCCAGGCCGCCGGCGCTCTCAGCCATGGCCGTGACCGCACAGGATCGGATGCTGGTGCAGCCCTTCGACCGGCAACGCCTCGAGGCGGCCGTCGACCAGGACGGCACGGGTCGCAGCGAAGGTGCCCGGCGCCAGGTCGTGGGTGACGAGCAGCACGACGGTCTCGGCCGGCAGCGCGCCGACCAGCGCCCAGAGCGAGCGGCGCGAGACTTCGTCGAGCGAGGCCGCGGGCTCGTCGAGGACCAGGAACCCGGGATCGCCGACCAGGGCGCGCGCGATCAGCGCGCGCTTCGTCTCGCCGCCCGACAGCTCGGAGAGGTAGGCGCCGCGCAGCGCCGCGAGGTCGAGCCGCTCGAGCATCGCATCGACCCTGGCCCGCTCGGCGCGCCGGTCGCGCCCGGCCGCGCGCAGCAGGCCGAGTCCCACCATCTCGGCAACGCGCAACGGGAAGGCCCGGTCGAAGGCCGGGAACTGCGGCACGTAGCCGAGGCGCGGGCGCCGCGCCGCCGTCCAGCGGATCTCGCCCCGGCTCGGCGCGAGCAGCCCGAGCATCAGGCGGACCAGCGTCGTCTTGCCGCCGCCGTTCGGACCGAGGATCGCGAGCCGCTCGCCGGCGCCGATCTCGAGATCGACGCCGGCGAGCGCGAGGTCGCCGCCGAAGCGGAAGTCCACGCCGCTGGCGCGCAGCACCGGGGCTCCGCCGCTCATCGCCCCAATGCCTCCGCGACCGAGTCGCCGATCCGCCGCATGCCCGCCAGCCAGTCGCGCGGCATCGGGTCGATCTCGAGCGTGCGCGCGCCGATCGCGCGCGCGAGCACCTCGGCCGCGCGCGTCGGCGCGCCG
>Ga0316605_10002596_pt1 | contig 10250 bp, 6 predicted proteins | sample OWC_soil_day20_n_FD_207666 | JGI IMG/M metagenome (GOLD analysis project Ga0316605, IMG submission 207666) | Wetland soil microbial communities from Old Woman Creek delta, Ohio, United States - OWC_soil_day20_noCT | ecosystem: Environmental > Terrestrial > Soil > Wetlands | place: USA: Ohio... | reverse complement strand
AAGTGCGTACAGCACCAGCCAGATTTGCATAATCGCTTTGATGTTGGCGACCAATTCAGGAACCGGTCCCACAAAGAATGTGATAATCGGATCAGCGAATATGAAAGTTATAATCAGCAGCGCCAGCACCGCCAACGTGCTCTGGATAATCCCTACTTTGATTAGCTGCGCCACACGACCATAAAGCTTCGCACCCATGTTATAGCTTGCAATAGGCTGAAGGCCCATGGTGAACGCCGTTGTGAAAAGCATAAATATGTAGCCAATGTATGCATTGAGCAGTCCAAAGGAAGCGAAGTCCAAACCGGTGCCGCCGTTTGCGCCAATCAAGTTGTTGATCATAGCGGTGGAAATGATGGTGGCAACCTGAATACAGAACATGGCAAATCCAATTTTGCTGGATTCAAACACGATTTTGAAATCAGGAACAAAGTCAGATGCTTTGATTTTGAACACTGTCTTGGCTTGCAGGTATGGGATTAAAAACACCGATAAGCCGACACACAAAACCCAGGGAATTGCGGATCCGGCCATACCCATATCCATCTTGAAAATAAATACATACTCTGCAACGATGGCAACGATAGCTGGTGCAATGTATCCGATGGATGCCGCCAAAGGCTTCTCAGCAAGACGGGTATAGTAGTAAGCAATGGTTCCAACTACGCAGAAAGGAAGTCCAACCAAATAGGGAATTGCGTAGGCTTTCGCATCCGGCAAAATATCCGGTGTCGCACCGAGTCTGACCAGTACGGTATCCAACAGGAAAAAGAGAATCAGACAAATGACCACTGAAATATAAAAGGCCATTGCAATTACTTTTCCATACACGGCTCTTGCCGCTTCAATGTCATTGTTGCCTAGTTTGACGGCGGAAAGCGTCGATGCGCCGACTCCGAACAGACCAAAAAACCCAACACTGAGCAACCAAAAGGGCACGATAATGCTTATTGCCGCCAGACCGGCTTCACCAAGTCCTGTGCCAACAAAGATTCCGTCGGCCACTACCGAAGCCGCCTGGAATCCAAGCCCTGCGATTGCAAAGATGGAATACTTCCAAAACAGTTTTGTTATGCTCTTGCTACTGAATTCACTTTCAACAGTAACCGGAGCGTTTTGCGTTACATTTTCCATTTCTAACCTCCATAACAATATAATATAATGAATGCGAATAAGATTAACCCAAATATATTAGAAAATTCAGAAAAGGTAAATTGGTTCGCTGTACCATTTATGGTGGTTCAAAGTACCATAGGGGTATCCGGAAGTGCTATCAAGGGAGTTGTGATAAACAAATCAAAAATCCGTCTTCGGTAAAACACAAAAAATAAAAACGGCCCAAATGTCTGATTGGGCCGTTTTTTAGTGCAGAGTTATGTGGTCTCCGCATATTCCAAAGGAGGGTTTATATGTGATTGTCTGGTTTTTCGGTTCTTGTGGTTTTACTTGCCAGTTGCTTATTTCGTTTCGATTTTGTCTGGATTCAGCGTTCGCAAGTAAGTGCCGCATAGGTTGTTGGGGTTGACTGCTTCTCGTATCTTGTATTGATAAGCGTAAACCCAAGGCTGTGGTGCTTTGACAAACATACTGTCGTGTTCTTCCTGAGTATAATTGTATCCGTTCATATGTCTTACATCAGAATTCCATCTGCAGAAATCCGGGCCGAACGCATACTTGTTATGGATCTCCTGGTTGCCGTCAATGAATTTGGATGTTCCGCGTATGGATTCTTTGTCGTACGCATCAAAGTTCACGAAGAACTCCCAGCCTGTTGCACCGCCGCCGCCGATTCCGGACAAGCTGCCCATTGCGGATTCTCCACCGGTCGCGGCAATATGGGTATAGTTTTGTTCCCAGTACTTCTTTCTGGCCGCCGCTTCTTCAGCAACTTGAATTGCCTTCCAGACATTTCCGGACAAACCAAACGTACCTTCATAAGCACCGCACATGACGAAGTTCAGGTTTTTGTGTCCCATTCTAGTCAGGTACAAAAGTGCATAATCATGCATATCTTTTTCAAGCATCATCTCGTTCTTCCAGCCACCGGTTTGTTCCAGAATATAGTCGACTGCTTTTTCTTTATATTCCATATCCCTTTTAGTGTAACCAGCAATGATGATTTGGTAATCGAACTTCATGCTTGCATTTTGTTTCTGCAATTCTGGATCTTGTACCAGGGTCTCAAGGTCTGCAAGCTGTCCGTCCGGATTGGTGATGATTTTCAGCATAAACGCCTTCAGATCCCTGCCGAACATATTGAACTGTCTATGTCCCGAATACACCACATCGCATTCATAAAAGTATTGAATGCTGCGAGCCCATGCTTCCCAGCTGGGATAACAAAGGGTATAGCACTTGAAGTTGTCACCCAGATCTGTTTTGTATGAAGGCGCATCACCATATGTGGGCAATTTGGCAGGGCCTGGCCATGGATGAAGCCGTACAGCCATTTTGGTACAGACACCGGTTGATCCGGCGTTTCCAAAAATACCTCTGACCAATCCTCTTTGGCTTGGTCCGGGACCTTCGCCGCAGAACCAGCCGTCACCTGAACCCAGTGAACCTGTCCTCATGACTTCTCCGTTTGGAAGAACCCATTCCATGCCTAAGATGTTCTCCGAACCTTGTCCCATGGAGATTGAGTTTGGACCAAAGGCAATCCAGGATGAGAAATTCGCCAAGGTGGAAGCACTGCATCCAACACCGGGAATATTCAGGTTCAATCCGACCTTCATGGCTTCCGCCTGAACCGTTGCGCCGATGGCAAAGGGTTCAACCACCGCACACATGTTTTTTACATCGATTTCTACGCTTTTCATACGCCGAAGATCCATCTGAATCGCATTGTCGCCGCCAATGTAACCCATGGCTGACCAGAATGTGGTCGATGCCTTGAACTCGATGCCGTATTTATTGCAAATTCCAAAAATGTTTTTGATTTCTTCTGCTGTTTTCGGCAAAATGACGGCCTGTGGCAGCGGGGTCCAATGTTCGGATGGGCCATAGTGTCCGGAACCCTGCGCGGGTATATTTCTGTAGGTTTCCAATACACCGATGTTTTCGGAAATATTTCGTTTACCGACAATCGCTTCCAGGGCCTGATAAATCTCTCTTGATAAAGCCATTATATTGCCTCCTTTCACATTGCTTGCTGTACGAGTTCAATGATATCCAAGACTTCAATCTTTTTACCATCTTCATCAACAGCATTCACAAAGTTATCTTTACACCATGGGCAAGCAGTTACCATTGCATCTGCGCCGGTGGCGTTTGCCTCAGTCACTCGTTCACCTGCAGTCCATGCGGAAAATTCCGGATTGGATTCACTGCATCCGCCGCCTGCGCCGCAGCACCATGAATATTCTCGGATTCTTTCCATCTCAACCAGATTGACACCCGGGATCGCCTTCAAAATGTTCCTTGGTGCGTCATAAATGCCATAGATCCCGTTGTATCTAGGTCTTTTGGGTTCCCATGTGTGAATTTGGTTGTATATTTTCTTTTCTCTGCCTTCCCATGGGACATACGCTTCGCCCAGTCTTCCAAGGTGGCATGGATCATGGTAAGTAACCGTCATTGGAACGGATTTTGTCAATTTGATTTTACCTTCTTGGATTAGTCGGTCAACATATTCCACAACGTGAAGCACTTCGATGTCCATTCCCAGTTTAGCATATTGTCTTTTGAACGCATGGTAGCAATCGGAACATGGGGTGATTATGGTTTTGACCCCGGCTGCCTGGAATGCTTTCAAGTTGGTGGTTGCACCCTTTTCAAATTCCTTAAAGAATCCCATTTGATGGGCACGACCAGTACAACAGTTGTCCGCTGCGCCAAGGGTTCCCAAGTCAACGCCTGCGCCTTGCAGTAGTTTGACTGCGGACTGGGCGACTTTCTGAAGCTTGGGATCATAGCTGTACTTGCATCCTGCAAAGAAAGCGACTTCACCCTTTTCTTTGAACAAATCCTTCATGTTCAGGTCTTTTGCCCAATCCATACGATTTGCTTTTTTTGTTCCGGGAATCATGCTGTTTTCTTTTGCCAGATTCTCCATGACAGGCTTCTGGCCTTCCAACATTTTGCCGTTTTCTACCGCATACGCTTTTTGCTCAATATTATGTTCCAGGACTTCCAGATTGTATCTGGTGATTTTGCAACCTGTGTCGCAATATCCGCAAGAAGTGCAGGAATGAATTGCCTCGGTGATTGTATCATCAAGAACTGCTCTTCCGTCCAGCAGGCTCTGACTTAACTGAAAACGTCCGCGAGCTGAATAAGTCATGAAGTCGTAGTATCCTATGCTTGGGCAGTTTTCCGCGAATCTTAAGCTTGTTATTTTTTCAAATGGAATGAACTTACAGCCGGCACATGTGCTGCAACGTTCCATCATGGGTCTGTAATCTATTAAAGCCATTTTTTAATCCTCCTTTTTCCGTATTATTTTAAGGTGAGTTTTCCAGTATTCATAATGTTGTTCGGATCGAATATATCTTTCATTTTCTTCAAAATCTCATAGGATTGGGCATCTTTGTTCAGTTGAATTCCAGCCCAGATACCATAGGGTCTGGCATAATATCCACCCAGTTTTGACATTTGCTTGCTGGCCTTTTCATATAGGGCTTTGATTTTTTTCACTTCTTTGGCATCGCCTGGGTTGTAAGGCAGGTTGAATTCCAAGTGAACGGAAGTGCCCATATGCTGTGGTTGAATGTAGACGCCGATATCTTCTGCCTTGTATCCAGCCTCAATAGCCAGGTCATACATGGCATCAATGAATTTTGGGGTTTGATCCAGGGTTGTGATGAAGAAGATGTCCTGGAATCCACCTTTGTAAGTCTGCTTCCAGTAATTCTCACCGGATGGGCTGATGGATTTTTCAAGCACTTCATCTCCGGTTGCACCATTGACTGCATGTAGGAATTGCAATCCCGTCTGTTTTGCGATATCCTCGATGTCCTGTTCCTGACCGCTTACTTTCATTTCAGGCAGTACAATATCTCCGGAAATGCCAACCGCTGCAATCCAGTTGGGTAGCTCTGTTTTGAGCTCGGCTATTTTTTCGGATGTTTCACCCAGCAAACTGGCCAGATACGCACGGTTCATGGTGAACAGCTTATCACCAAATCTTGACCAAATTACTTTGTAGGTAAACGCCTCTAAATCAACTGATTTTTTTGCCGGCACCAAGTACATTTTTTTAATCGTTGGCAACAGTTCACATTTCAAGGATGCCCAGGTCACAATGCCCATGGTTCCTTGTGCCTGAAGCACCATCCGAAGCATGTCAACCATTTGGGGGCCATTGGAATGGACCTGCCATTTTTCTTGATCCCACTGAGTTTCCAAATCTTTGGCTCCGTTTCCGGCTTCACCGGTATAAATCTGATTGCCGTCTCCGAAGGTTGTTTCAGTACATCTGATGGGTTCTGTATAGTTGAATTGATGCAGGCAGTTGAGTCTTGGTTCAACTTCCAAAACACTTGTCAGGACAGATTTGTTTGCTCTGGGTCTTAATGAAGTGGATAGGGTCATCCCTTCTTTTGCCAAAGCTTCCTGCAGCTGTCCGTAGGTTACTCCAGGTTCAATAATCGCCATTCGCTGCTGACGATTGATGTTGATGATTTTGTTCATGCCGCTCAAATCGATGATGACCGATTCAGGCACACTTGGTACGGTTCCTCCTTTGAAATGGGGCGCGCCGGAGCTCACTGGCACCAGTGGGGTTTTCGATTCATTTGCCCACTTGATCAATGCTTGAACCTGCGCAGCGTTTTCTGGTTTGACAACTGCTATAGGTGTCATTCCTTTTTCCAAACTGCCATCGGTTGCATATGTGGATAGTATTTCTTGGTCATTAGATAAATTCTGCTCGCCGACAATCTTGGTCAGTTCGCTTTTCATGCTTTCTAACATATGTTCCTCCTTGCTTTAGCTTTTGAGTTTAAGGTAAATTCCTGGTTTGATTTTGATGTTTTCTAATTGAATGAATTTATACCGAATGTATTCGGTGAATGAATTCAGTATAACCTTTTGTTCGGGTGTTGTAAATAGCTTTTTATGTATTTTTGTGCATACTTCTTAAATGGTTTGGGGATCAATTTAATAGTTGAAGTTGACACAGATGAAAAACTACTATACTATTTATCCGTTGGAATCGAATGAAAAGGAGCAGCATATGGCCACAGAGAGAAAAGTGAATTTACGTAAAAAACAAGCAAACGCCACAAAAACTAGGATTTACAAAACCGCCGTTGAGTTAATGCAGGAGCATGGTTATGACAAGATTACCGTGGAAGAAATCTGCAAAGAAGCAGGCGTTGCCGTAGGTTCTTTTTATTATCATTTCCAGTCAAAAAACGACATCCTCATGGAAATTTTCCATCAGGCAGACGAATATTTTTTAGCTCACCGGGAGAATATACTCAGTAAAAAAACTGCCCCGCTCCAGGTAACGGCTTTTTTCCATCATTATGCCATTTACTCCGCTTCCACCGACTTCGAGTTTACAAAACACTTATATAACACGAACAATAAATATTTTCTAACCACCGACCGAGAAATGTATCAGCTTCTTATGTCCCTGATTGAAAGTGGACAGACACAAAAAACGATTATTGATACCATGACTACGACGGAAATCGTCAATTACCTCTTTATTGCAGCCAGAGGACTGGTATTTGATTGGTGTCTCCATGACGGTGCGTACAATCTTGAAGATGCCGCCGAAAAATATTTTGCCCGACTGATACAGGTGTTTGTAAAATAATATTTGGCTGTGGCATTTATGGAATCCACTCAGTAATACTCCTCACCACGTTAGCGGGTGAGGATTTTTTTGCACAAAATGATATCGCTGCAATCAGCTGAAATTATTTCGACTTATCCCAAAAATATCTTTACAGTTTTCGTCCAAGAGATTATACTGAATGCATTCAGCGAATGCATTTGGTTAAGACGCCAAAAATCTTATTAAGAAACTTAGGGAGAGGCAATATGGATAAAATTGTTGAAATTCAAAAGATGATTGAGGAAAGCAATCCCGAACCAATTGCTCAGGCGATTTCGGATGCTTTGGTGGATGGAATAGCAGCAAAAGATATACTTGATGCAATGATTTCATCAATGGGTGTTATTGGAGATCAATTCTCTGAGGGAGAAATCTTCATTCCGGAAATGCTAATGGCGGCCAAAGCAATGAGTGTTGGCGTAAATGTACTAAAGCCTCATCTGGTCAGCAACGGCTCCAGTGGATTAGGTACATGCATCATTGGAACCGTTGAGGGGGATCTTCATGACATTGGCAAAAGCCTAGTTGCCATGATGATTGAGAGCGCCGGATTTACAATCGTCGATCTTGGTGTGGATGTCCCAACCTCTAAATGGCTTGACGCAATCAAGGAACACAAGGACGTAAAATTAATCGCCTGCTCCGCATTGCTGACAACCACTATGCCAGCTTTACAAGAAACCATCAATGCTATAAAAAATAGCGGGATGAACGGGTTTGGCATTATCGTTGGGGGTGCTTCTCTAACGCAGCAGTATGCCGAAAAGATAGGGGCTGATGGGTTTGCCGAGGACGCCGGAGGCGCTGCCGCAAAAGCGCTTGAACTGGCACGATTAAGTTAATGAGAGGAGTGTGGCTAACATGTTGACAAGAAAACAAAATTTGATTGAAACAATAACTGGAGGTACGCCGGATCGGTTTGTGAATCAGTTTGAATTTATGGAAATCATCATGGAATCCCCTCTTGATACTAGAACGAATCCAGGGGAACTAAACAAAAATAAATGGGGAATTACGTTCAGTTGGCCAGTAGGTCAGCTTGGCAAATTCCCTTTACACGATGCGGAGCATAAGGTCTTAAAAGACATCAGTGATTGGCGTCAATACGTCCATGCTCCTGAAATAGAAAAGTCGGACGCCGCATGGGCTGCTGCTGTTGCACATGCAAACCGTATTGACCGAAATGACCAATATGTGGCAGGGATTATCTTGCCCGGTATTTTTGAAATGGTCCATAATTTGATGGGTATGGAACAAGCGATGATGGCATTTTGTGAGAAGCCTGATGAAATGCATGAGCTCATCGACTATATTGCCGACTACGAGTTGAAATATGCGGAAACCCTTGTGGACAAAATTCATCCGGATTGCATCTTTCATCACGACGATTGGGGCAGCCAAAAATCCTCATTCATATCCCCTGCCATGTTTAAGAATTTCTTTGTTACCCCATATAAGAGAATATACGACTTCTACAAAGCAAACGGCGTCGAACTAATCGTTCATCACAGTGATTCATATGCAGCGAATCTTGTCCCCCACATGATTGATATGGGTATTGATATCTGGCAAGGCGTCATGACCACCAACAACACGCCTGCGCTGATTGAAAAATATGGTGGGCAGATATCCTTTATGGGAAACATCGACACCGGGATCGTCGATTTGCCGGACTATACACCGGAGATTGCTCTAAGGGAAACCGAAAAGGCTTGCCGGGACTGCGGGAAACAGTATTTTATACCCTGTCTAACCCGGGGGATGTCCGAAAGTTCGTTCCCTGGTGCTTACGAAGCGGTCAGCCAGGCAATCGAACAGATGAGCGCTGAAATGTTTTAGCCAAGTGTGCTGTAGCTATCAATAGCGGACAGTAAAAATATCAATTTTAACCAAAAGGGAGAGGTCAGCCGACCTCTCCCTTTTGGTTTTATTATTTCTTGTCCTGTCAAAGTAACTCCCTCGAATCCTCAAACGGAATCCTGGTTACTTTATTTTATTTCTCTGAGCAATTTTAGTCCAGATTTCTGCATTCTTGATGCCAAGTTTTTCCGGATCAAATACGGGATCCAACCCTGCCTTGCGCTGTGCTTCATAATCTTTCAGTGTAGCCAGCGCCGGCTTTTGGAGAATCCAAAGGGCAATGATGTTTATCCAAGCCATCAGGCCAACGCCAACGTCTCCTGCATTCCAGGCTGCTGTAGCGGTTGCAACTGTGGAATACAGTACCGCAACAATCATAGCAAGTCGTAGTATCAGGGTAACGGTACGTCTCATCTTGCTGTCCTGATGACGGAAGATGTACGCAACATTGGACTCAGCTTGATAGTAATACGCCATAATTGTCGTGAAGGCAAAGAATGCAAGGCAAATCGCTACGAACCATCCTCCAAAGCTTCCGGTTACCGTAGAAACCGCTTCCTGCGTGAATTGGGGTCCGACGGTTTGTGTTTCAGCAAGTGCCTTCATTTCTGCGCTTGCACCAACGTGTAGGAATTTGCCTGTTCCTTCGTTGAAGACATTGAAACAGTCCGTCATCAAAATCATGAATCCGGTTGCGGAGCAAACGAAAAGCGTATCAATATAAACCGAAAATGCCTGGACAAGTCCTTGCTTGGCCGGGTGGGATACTTCTGCAGCTGCAGCCGCATGGGGAGCCGAGCCTTGTCCGGCTTCGTTGGAGTAGATACCCCGTTTGACGCCCCAGGCAACAGCGGAACCAATGATACCACCATAAGTAGCATCGGCACCAAATGCACTGCTGAAGATTAATACGAACACTTCGCCCAATTTGTCAAAGTTGACAAACAAGATGACAAAGGCCATCAAGATATAGATGATTGCCATGAAGGGGACAATAATTTCTGCCACCTTGGCGATTCGTCTGATGCCACCAAAGATAATCAGTCCGAGAACTGCTGCGATAACAACTCCACTTGCAAGGGGTGGAACACCGGCAACGTTACTGAAAGCGTTGGCGATGGAGTTTGCCTGTACACCCGGCAATAGTAGTCCACAAGCCAGCAGTGTGGAAATGGAGAAGACCATGGCATACCAACGGGATCCCATGCCTTTTTCGATGTAATATGCAGGGCCTCCACGGTATTGACCATCGATTTCTGTTTTCCAAACTTGTGCAAGCGCAGCTTCCATATATGCGGAAGCAGCACCCAAAAATGCGATAATCCACATCCAAACCAGTGCGCCCGGTCCACCAAAGTAAATAGCGGTGGCCGTTCCTGCAATATTTCCGGTTCCGACACGTCCAGCCAATGCGGTGCATAATGCCTGGAATGAGGAGATTCCTTGCTTGGAATCCTTGCCTTCAAACATAAGTTTCACCATGGGCTTGATGAGCCGAACTTGTAGAAATTTGGTTCGAACCGAGAAATACAAACCGGTTACTAAACATAAAACGATAAGTGCGTTTGACCAAATAATCCCATTGAGAAAATCAATCACTGAG
>Ga0316605_10002592_pt1 | contig 10254 bp, 11 predicted proteins | sample OWC_soil_day20_n_FD_207666 | JGI IMG/M metagenome (GOLD analysis project Ga0316605, IMG submission 207666) | Wetland soil microbial communities from Old Woman Creek delta, Ohio, United States - OWC_soil_day20_noCT | ecosystem: Environmental > Terrestrial > Soil > Wetlands | place: USA: Ohio... | reverse complement strand
GATCGCGGGCAGCTCGACGCGGGCGGCGAATGCGGCTCCCCACCCCACCTCGCCATGGAGCGCCTGGGTCAGCGTGATCGAGAGCCAGGCCACCGCGTCGGCCGGGGTCGTGGCCCGGACCGGCGGTGCGTGGAGCAAGGCGGTGACCGCGGCGGCGTCGGAGATGACCTCGGCCGGCGTGCACCGGGCGCTCGCGAACCGGCAGCGCTGCGGGCCGACGAGATCGCTCGCGGGTGGCGGCGCGGCATCCACCGGCGTCCACCACGCACGGGCGGCCAGGTACAGCGAGGCGAGCGGCTCGTCGCGTGGGGATGGCGTCGCGTCGTGCCATGCCCGGAGCTCCTCCCATGCAGCCCGACGCGCACCGACGGTCCATGCATAACGGCCCAGCGCCCCTCGCTGCGCCGGCGTCGCCGTGACACTGGCGCCGCGCCAGGCTGCGTCGCCGAGCGGGGTCGACGCCAGCTCGAGCAGCGTGCGCTTCGCGGCGGCGCGCTCGGCCGCGTCGATGTGCCGGAGCTGCGCGATCGCGCCCACGAGCTTGGCCCGCGCAAGCTCGCTGTCCGAGACCTTCGCACCCAGCTGCCGTGCGCGTGCGAGGTCCGCGTGGGCCGACAGCGCGCCGCGCTCGAGCCGGGCCCGTCCCCGTGCCGCGATCAGCCGGGCGAGCCGTGCGCGGTCGTCGTCGTGCCACCGCGTCCCGAGCGGTCCGCCGGTCGTGATCACGAGCTCGAGCTGCTCGATCGCATCGCTCGGGCGGCCGAGGCGATCGTCGAGGGCCGCGAGCGCGAGTCGCGCACCGAGATCCGTCGGGTCGGTCACCACCCGGAGCTCGAGCGCGTGGCGCGCTTCGACAGGTCCCCGTGCGGTCACGAGCGCCGCGAGGTCGATCCGCGCCGGCGCACGCACGCCGCAGCTCGCAACGGCGAGCCCCAGCGCGAGCACGAACCGACTCCGGCGCACGCCGCATCTTGGCCGTCCGCACGTCCCCGGGCAAACCCAACGTCTCACCGTTTCGGTCAGAGCACGGTGGACCGGTCGATCGCGGCCACCTCGCGGACGATCGCCGTCGCGAGGGCGCCAGGGCCTGGTCGCGGGCCGAGCTCGGACCACCAGCGCGCCGCGAGCTGCTCGGCCTGAACATAGGCGGCCTGCGCCCCCGGGTCGTGCCATAGCGCCCACGGCGGGCGCTCGGAGGGCAACGCAGGCGCTCCGGCACGGCGCTCGACCGCATCGAGGGCCGCCGCGACGACTGCACGGCGCTCACGGGCCAGTGCCGCGAGCGGACTGTGCCAGGCCGGCTCGAGATCGTCGGCCACTTCGAGCGCCCGTGCGACGTAGGCGGCGACGGCTTCGTCGACCACGCGTGGCAACGCGACCGACACGACCAGCGCGGCGACCGCATGCCCGAGCTCGTGCAGCACCTCGAACCGCGCCGCCGGGGTGTCGACCGTCCGCGGCACGATCGCGGTGACCTCGCGACCTGGCTCGACGATGAACGCGCGCGACCTGGCCCCCGCGATGCCGCCCGCGAACCGCAGCGTGCCGCGCGCACCGTGACGAGCCGCGAGCGCCTGCCAGGCCCGCTCGATCGCCGCGACATCGAGCCGTTCGCCCCGCGCATGCCAGCCTTCGAGCGGCGGCGGCACGGCTGGCGCCGAAGCCGCGACCCCGGCGGATCCGTGCAGGCGATGCACGAGCTCGACGAACCCGAGCCCGAGCCGGGTCTGCGCCGCAAGGTCACGCGCGGTGGCGAGCCTCTCGAGTCCTTGCCACGTGGCCTCGCCGGCACGGGCGTTCGCGACCTGCGCATCGTCGTCGATCGCGATCGGGATGAGCAGCCGCATCGTCGCCAGCGCGCGATCGGCCAGCTCGGGGTGGACGAGTGCACGGCGCGCGCTCGCGAGCGAGCCCGGACGGCGCGCCGCCCCGGGTGCCGGGGGTGGCGCCATGCCGAGGCTGTGGGCCCGTGCGAACGCGCGGACGTGTCCGGGCAGCTCGGCCGCGAGCTCCGCCTCCAGCCGATCGAGCGCGAGCTCTGCCTCGAGCAGATCGCAGGGGGCCTCGCCCATGATCAGCGGGTGGCGTTCGGCGGACGGATCCCGAGCCGGGAAAGCTCTGCCATCACGAGCTTGAGATCACTCCACGTGTCGCGCTTGCGGTCGGGCTCGCGCAGCAGGTACGCGGGGTGGAACGTCGGCATGACCTTCGTGCCGTGGCGATCGTGAAACCGACCGCGCAGGGTGCTGATCGGCGCGTCGATGCCGAGCAGCGTGTTCGTCGAGGGTCGCCCGAGCGCCACGATCACGCGCGGCGCGATCACGGCGATCTTCTGCTGGAGGAACGGCATGCACGACGCGATCTCGTCGGGCTGCGGGTTGCGGTTATTCGGCGGCCGGCACATCAGGATGTTCGCGATGTAGATGCTGTCGCGTGTCCAGCCCATCGCCTCGATCATCTTGTCCAGCAGCTCGCCGGCCGGGCCGACGAACGGCTCGCCGCGCCGATCCTCGTGCTCGCCCGGCGCTTCGCCGATGAACATCAGCGGCGCATCCTCCGCACCCGCGCCGAACACGATCGACTTGCGGCTCGTGTGGAGGTTGCATCGCGTGCACTCGCCCAGCTCGCTGCGCACCTGCGCGAGCGTGCGGCGGCCGAGCGCGGCCGGCGGCGACTCGTCGAACCCGACGTCCGGCTGGGTCGACGGCAGGCGCGCCGTCGGTGCACCGGGGGCTGCCCAGGCGCCGAGCGCGATGTGGCGCTGGACCTGACCGCGGAGCTGACGCGTCAGCGCCAGGAGCTCATCGAGCGGGTCCACTTCGGTCGCATCCGAGCTCCGGTCCTCGATCGCCGGGTCCGGCGTGCTATCCATGCTCCTGGTATGCCATCACCGGCCCGGTTGACTCAACTGCTCGTGATCGGCCTCGCGATCGCTGGTTGTCACAAGGGCCCCAGCGTGCCCTCGGGCGACATCGTCGCGACCTTGACGGCGACCTCCGCGGACGACCGCGCCTTCGATCCGACGAGCCTGCGAGGCAAGCCGACGCTCGTGCTGTTTGCGAGCCCGACCTGCCCGCACTGCACGAAGGAGCTGCCGATCGCGCAGGCTGCCGCGCACGCCGAGGACGCGAACATCGTCGCGATCTTCGTATCGGGTGCGAAGAAGCATGCGTCGTCGGTGACGAAGTCCGTCGGCTTCAGCGCGCCGGTGCTGGTCGATGACGGCACGCTGCTCAAGCGCTACGAGATCAAGGCCGTGCCCTACGTGCTCGTGCTCGGGCCTGATGGCCACGCGCGCAATGCGTTCCGCGGCGAGCAAGACGAGGCGACCTTGCGCAACGCGCTGGCCGACGCCCGCTGAGCGCGCCCCTGATCGGGCCGAGGCGCGGGATCACTGCTCGGGGTCGGTCATCGTCGGCTGCTTGGCATCTGCACCCGGGCCGAACGAGAGATAGGCGTAGTGCATGCCATCTGCCTCGGCCTGCGAGCGCAGGGTAGCTTCGCGTGCATCCTTCGGGTTCTTGAACGAGATGCGGACCTCGATCCCCGCGCCCTGCGCGGGATGCTTCTTCGAGCCGCGTGAGGCCCGGACCGGGCGCGCGACCATGCCGGCGATCGGGCTGTCGAAGAACCGCGTGTCGACCTGGCGCCACGTGTTGGCCGCGAGCCGGGTCAGCGTCAGGCGCACCACGAGCGTCGTACCTTCGAGCTGCTGCGAGACCTCGAACGGGGCGACCGACTGGAAGAACACCTGGGCGCCACCCTCCTTCGCTTCGAACCCGATCCAGGTCAGGGTCCCCTTGGGAGGCGGGCGCTTGGGGCGCGCGGGCTTCGCCGCAGGATCCGGCTTCTGGCCGGGCGCGACTCCCCCGTACTCACCCTCTCGGTGCGGACCGTTATCGGCGGAGGCCGGACCCGCGCTGGCAAGGATCATCAGGAGAAGCGCACGACGCATGGCAAGATCGTACGGGGGACCCGAGTCCCGCGCAAATGATCAGCGAACCGGAGGATCGGTGACGACGAACGGATCGGCTGGCGCTCCGAGCAGCAGGATGCGGGCCTCGCCGATGAGGAACAGCGAGCCCGCGACCAGCACGGGCGCTCCCTGGGCACGTGCAAGCGCGAGCGCGAGCGCGCCAGCCAGGTCCGGGGCCTGCTCGGTGGGGATCCCGAGCGCCCCGAAGATCGCCGCGAGCTTTTCGGGCGCCAGGGCGCGCTCCTGCTGGTACCGGGTTGCGACCACGGCGCACACGACGGGGGCGAGCGCGCTCGCGATCCCGCGGACGTCCTTGTCGGCGGAGACCGCGATGACCAGCACCGGGCGCAGGCCGCGCTCGGTCACCGCAGCCGCCAGCGCGGCGGCACCGTGGGGGTTGTGCGCGCCATCGAGGATGATGTCGCCCACGACCTCGAACCGGCCGGGATGGCGGAGCGCCGCGAGCGCCTGGCCACGAGCGGCGGCGGACACCTGGACGACCCCGAGCGCCTCGAGATGATCGAGCGCTGCCAGCGCTGCAGCCGCGTTCCGCCGCTGGTGCGCACCCGGCAGCGCCACGGGCGGCACGCGCGCGATGGCGGCCTCGTCGATCACGGTGACGTTCGCGGCGATCGCGGCCCGCGCGCGCAGCACCGAGACCGCGGCCGGCTCGCCCGACGCGCCGATCACCACCCGCTGTCCCGGCTTGAAGATCCCGGCCTTCTCGCCGGCGATCTCGGTCAGCGTGGCGCCGAGGATGGCCTCGTGATCCATCGCGACGCCCGTCACCACCGCGATCTGCGCGTCGATCGCGTTCGTCGCATCGAGCCGGCCACCGAGGCCGACCTCGAGCACGGTGACGTCGACGTTCGCGTCGGCGATCGCGACCGCCGCGATCGCGGTGAGCTGCTCGAAGAACGTCAACTCGTCACCTCCGGCGGCGCGGACGCGATCGGCCGCCGCGACGAGCGTTGCTTCGTCGATCAGCTCGCCCGAGATCGAGATCCGCTCGCGCAGACACGACAGATGCGGAGAGGTGTAGGTCGCGACCCGCGCCTGCGGATCGCCATGGCTGACGAGCGCGGCGATCATGGCCACGGTCGAGCCCTTGCCGTTGGTGCCGCCGACGTGGACCACGGTTCCGAGCCGCCGATCCGGTGCACCGAGCCGATCCAGCAGCGCGCGGATCCGTTCGAGGCCGAGCACCACGCCGAACCGCCGCGCGGGCAGCAGGCGGGCGAGCAGCGCCTCGTACGCGGCGCCCAAGCTAGTCCGTCGCCGGGATATCGACGATGTCGCCGACGACGCCGGTGCGTCGCTCGGGCTCGCGGCCGCGCTCGAACCAGCGCAGCGCGCGCTCGAGAGTGGGCTTGAGGTCCTTGCGCTGGACGACGAGGTCGACCATCCCGTGCTCGAGCAAGAACTCGGAGCGCTGGAAGCCGGGAGGCAGCTGCTGGCGGATCGTCTGCTCGATCACGCGCGGTCCCGCGAACCCGATCAACGCATCGGGCTCGGCGATGATGATGTCTCCCAGCATCGCCACGGATGCGGCAACTCCGCCGGTCGTCGGATGCAGCAGCACCGAGATGTACGGGACCTTCGCCTCGCGCAGGCGCGATCGCGCCGCCGACGTCTTCGCCATCTGCATCAGCGACAGCACGCCCTCCTGCATGCGAGCACCGCCCGATGCGCAGAACATGATCGCCGGGCGCCGGAACGCGACCGCGCGCTCGAACTGACGCGCGATCTTCTCGCCGACGACCGAGCCCATCGAGCCGCCCATGAACTCGAACACGAAGAACCCGACCTCGCAGGGGATCCCCCCGACCTCCGCGGTGCCCGCGCGGTAGGCGTCCCCCGGGCCGACCTTGCGCGAGGTGCTCTTCAGCTGATCGACGTACTTCTTGCTATCCACCCGGAACCCGAGCGGATCGGTGCTCTCGAGATCCCGGTCATGCTCCTGCCACACCCCGCCATCGATGCTGTGCTCGATGCGAGCCTCGGTGGACATCCGGAAGTGGTGCTGGCAGCTCGTGCAGACCCGTCCGGCTGCATCGAGATCGGATTCATAGAGGGTGGCGGCACACCGCTCGCACTTGATCCAAATCCCTTTGGGGACCGACTTTTTCGGCTCTGCAGCCAGCCCTTCTGCAGCCAGCCCTTGCGTACGTGACCACCAGGCCATAGGGACGAGCACATATCATTTCGCTGCCGGGACCGCCAGCGTGCCGGCAAGGCCCGGAAACCACCGGGCACACAGGCTGGTGGGCGGCCAGCGAGCCCGACTGTGCCAACATTTCGGATCAAATCCCGCCCGCTTTTACTTGGGGTCGGTTCGCAAGTCTGCTATCCAGCGTGGTGAAAATACAGCCCTTCTCGGGGGCCTGGGAGGAACACAAGTTCCCTCTCCGCCCCGGTTCGTGAGGTTGCGATGTCTTCGATCCTGGTCGTTCATGAAATCAGCACGGAGAGCGAAGAGATCGCACGTGCACTCGAGGCGGAGGGATTCACGGTGGTTCGCGCGTCGTCGCCAGCCGAGGCGACCCGCGAGATCTGGGGCGGTTCATTCCTGGTGGCAATCATCTCCACCCTGCTGACCGGCACCACGAGCGCTGCGCTGCAGCAGCAGCTGGTCCAGATGGCGCCGGAGATCGAGACCATCATCCACGGCAAGAACGACGAGCTCCCTGCGCTGGTGCGCAAGGTTCAGCAGATCCGCGACGGCGAAGCCGCGGCCTGATCGCGCGGCCTCAGGCGCCGAACCGATCCTTCAACGTCAGGAACTCGAGGAACTCGAGCAGGCGACCGACCTCGGGGACGATGAAGCCCTCCCCTTCGATCCCCGCGTCCTCGGCCATCAGCACGAGGTGAGCCGAGCGCAGCCGATCGACGACCTCGATCACCTCGTGGACCGGCAGGCCGACGCGCGTCGCGATGTCCTCCACGCGCCCGGGCACGAGGATCGCGGTGCCGGCGCCGAAGTGGGTGCCCGCAAGCTGCATCTGCTCCTCGGCGAGGTGACGCAGGCACTGCACGACGCGGTGGTCTGGCGTGGGGAGGAGGAGCAGCTCGACGTGCTGGTTCGCGTTCTCGAGCCGGGTCGCCAGGGACTTGATGATCCGCAGCGCGATCTCGGGCCGGGCGCGCAGCATCGCCTCGAACGTCTTGCCTTCGATGACGAGCAAGCGCGCCGCGGTCCGGACCACTGCCGTGGCCGAACGTGGCCGGCCGTTGAGGATCGCCATCTCGCCGAGGAACTCACCCGGGTGCAGCACCGCAAGCACGCGCTCGGTCTCGCCGACCTGACGCCGGATCTCGACCTCGCCCTGCTGGACGACGTACATGTAATCGCCGGGCTGGCCCTCCTCGAACAGCACCGCCCCCGCCGGGAAGTCACGGGCGAACCGCTCGATCGCATCAAGCCCAGGCGCGTCGCTCACCCGAACATCATCGCATGGTTGAGTGACGAAGGATGTGGAGCAGAGCGCGGCCCAGCGCGCGTCGGGGTGCGTGCGCGTCCACGGGCAGGATGACCTCGTCACACGACAGGCCGAGCTTCACCGCGCGGACCAGCATCTCGACATCCCAGCCGTCGCCGCGATCGCTCATCCCGAGCGCGATCAGCGCCGGGAAGCGCATCGCCCGCACCGGGCCCACCCCCGACCACCGATGGCGATACACCGACCCGATGAGGCCCGTCACGAGCTTGTCCCCGAGGTTACGCCGGCCCGGCTCGACGCCGAGCACGAGCTCGACGCCCCGGTCGGCGATCGGACCGACGAGCGCCCCGATCGCCGACGCGGCGGCCGGGCGATCACCAGGGATGAAGACGAGCACGTCGGGGACGCGCGGCAGGCTCGAGAAGTGGGCCTTCGCGCGCAGACAGGCCGCGCCGTAGCCACCGGTGGCCTCGTGGAGGACGAGCGCCCCCTGGTCGCGCGCGATCTCGGTGGTGCGATCCTTGGAAGCGCGATCGACGACCACCACCGAGCGGATCAAGCGATGCGGGAGATCGCGGAGCAGCGGGACGAGGCTGGCCGCGTGGTCGCGTGCCGGGACGACGACATCGATCAACAGCTCGGACGGCACTTGCGCGCATCATATGGTAAACGGGGCGGCGGATGGCGATCACCTATAAAGATGCGGGCGTCGACATCGATGCTGGCAACGCGCTCGTCGACCGGATCAAGCCCCTGGCGAAGTCGACCATGCGCCCCGAGGTGCTCGGCGGGATCGGTGGCTTCGCGGCGCTGTGCCGGATCCCGACCGCCTACACGAACCCGGTGCTCGTCAGCGGGACCGACGGCGTGGGGACCAAGCTGAAGACCGCGCTCGCCGCGAAGCGGCATGACACGATCGGCATCGACCTCGTCGCGATGTGTGTCAACGATGTGCTCGTCACCGGCGCCGAGCCGCTGTTCTTCCTCGACTACTTCGCCACCGGCGCGCTCGACGTCGACGTCGCCGCATCGGTGATCGCGGGGATCGCGGAAGGCTGCCGTCAGGCAGGTTGCGCGCTCGTCGGCGGCGAGACCGCCGAGCTGCCAGGGCTCTATCACGGCGGCGACTACGATCTGGCCGGGTTCTCGGTCGGCGTGGTCGAGCGCGACGCGATCCGGCCACAACGTGACCTCGCGGCCGGCGATGTGGTGATCGGCTTGCCGTCGGCCGGCCTGCATTCGAACGGCCACTCCCTGGCCCGCAAGGTCGTGCTGGAGGTGCTCAAGCTTCCCCTCGAGGCCAGGCCCGACCTGCTCGCTGGCGCCAGCGTCGCCGACGCCCTGCTCTGTCCCACCATCATCTACGCCGACGCGTTCGCGCGGCTGCGCGACGCCAAGGTTCCGTGGAAGGCCGCGGCCCACATCACCGGCGGTGGCCTCGTCGAGAACCCGCCGCGAATCTTCGGCGACGATCCGACGCTCGCCGTCGAGCTCGACCCGCGGACCTGGGAGGTCCCTCCGATCATGCAGCTGATCGCCAGCGCCGGCGTCGAGGAGCTCGAGATGCGGCGCACGTTCAACATGGGACTCGGGATGGTCATCATCGTCCCGGCGAACCTCGCCGTGCAGGTGGTCGAGCTGCTGCGCGACTCGCGAGCCCGCGTGGTCGGCAAGCTGGTCCCTCGCGGAGATGGCGAGCCGTCGCGCCAGATCTGACCCACCCCATCATGAAGCTCGGCGTGCTGGTCTCGGGCAACGGGACGAACCTCCAGGCGCTGCTCGACGCCGAGCGATGCGGCGAGCTCGCTCCAGCGACCATCGCCGTGGTGATCTCGAACAAGCCTGACGCCCCCGCGCTCGCGCGGGCCACGGGGGCCGGGGTCCCGGCGGAGGTCATCGACCATCGCGGGCTGGAGCGGACCGTGTTCGAGGACCGGCTCCTCGAGGCGCTGGGACGTCATGGCGTCGAGGCCGTCGTGCTCGCCGGGTTCATGCGGGTCCTGACGGCGCACTTCGTGGACCGGTTTCCGCACCGGATCCTCAACACCCATCCGTCGCTGCTCCCCGCGTTTCCCGGGCTCGACGCGCCGGCCCAGGCGATCGAGTTCGGGGTCAAGCTCTCGGGCGTCACGGTGCACTTCGTCGATACCAGCCTGGACCTCGGGCCGATCATCGCTCAGGCCGCGGTGCCGGTCGAAGACGGCGACGATGCCACGAGCCTCCACAGCCGGATCCAGCGCGAGGAGCACCGCCTGCTGCCGATAGTCGTACGGCGCTTGGCGGCCGGCGAGCTGGTGTGCCAAGGTCGTCGCGTGATGCGCGTGGGCGAACGTGCCGACTAATTCCTACGACCTGGTCGTCCTCGGGGACGACCTGGCTGCACTCGTCTGCGGCACGCTGTGCGCGCGCCGCGGCATGCGCACACTCGTGCTCGGCGACGACCGGCCCGCGCGGTACTTGCTCGGCCCCCACAAGCTGCCGGTCGAGCCAGCCACCTGGCCCACCGTGCCCGGCTCCGCCGGCGAGCGCGTGCTCAAGGAGCTGCACGCCGAGCTGGCGCTGCGTCGCAAGCTTCGCGAGCCGAAGATCGCCGCCCAGCTCGTCGCGCCAGAGCTCCGGCTCGACCTCGGGGCCGACCGCCTCGCGACCGAGCTTGGCCGCGAGCTCGGTGCCGAGGGCAAGCCGGGGTTCGCGCGGTGGGAGAACAGCGCCGAGCTCGCACGCCTGTTCGATCCGCTGTTCGCGAGCGAGCACGCGTTCCCGGGGGTGGGCTTTTTCGAGCGCCGTGAGGTCGGTCGGGTCGCCGAGAAGCTCGTCGAGGATGCCACGGCCTGGTGG
>Ga0316605_10002591_pt1 | contig 10256 bp, 8 predicted proteins | sample OWC_soil_day20_n_FD_207666 | JGI IMG/M metagenome (GOLD analysis project Ga0316605, IMG submission 207666) | Wetland soil microbial communities from Old Woman Creek delta, Ohio, United States - OWC_soil_day20_noCT | ecosystem: Environmental > Terrestrial > Soil > Wetlands | place: USA: Ohio... | reverse complement strand
CATCGGCCGCGCTGATGGACTCGCCGGGATGCTGGATGTTGACGAACAGGGTCTTGCCATCCGGCGTCTCGGCGCAGCCGGTCACTTCGCAGTCGACCGGGCCGACGAGAAAGCGGCGCAGCGCATCGGCCACCGGCGCCTTGCCCACGTAGGTGTCGATGGCCACGGTGCTGCCATCGGTCTTGGTGTAGTTCAGCGTCGTTTTCGCACCGTCGCCCACCTTGCCCGGCACGCCCGCCAGCATCATGCAGTTGGTGGTGTCGGTGTAGGCGCCGTCGTCGGTCTGGATCCAGCACAGCTGCGTGCTCCGGCTGAACCACAGGCCGTCGGGGCTGGAGAAGTCCTGATCTGCGGTCAGCGCCGAGAGGTTGACCGAGGTCGTCGACGCATCGGACTGCGCGCCGAACAGGTACACGTCCCAGGTGAAGGTGGTGGCGCTGCCGGCGCCACCGGCTTCGGCGATGCGGATGATGTGGCCGTTGACGTTGCCCGCGGACCCGGGCGCAGCGCCGCCATAGCTGTCGCGGTAGGAGCGCGGGTTGGCCGCGTCCAGCGCCTGCTGCGAGGCAGTGGGCTCGAGCTTGCGGTTGCTGTTGTTGGTCAGGGCGTAGTAGATCTCGCCCGTGTGCGGATGCACCGCGCACCACTCGGGGCGGTCCATCTTGGTCGCCCCCACCGCATCGGCGGCCAGCCTGGCGTTGACCACCACGTCGGCGGGGTCGGCGAAGGCGTAGGCCGCGTAGCCGGCAATCAGCGGGTTGCCCAGGCTCAGCTCCACCCAGCTGCCGCTGCCGTCGGCGTTGAACTTGGCCACGTAGAGCTTGCCGCTGTCCAGGTACTTGTCGCCGGTGGCGATGCGGTTGGCAGGGTTGGCGTCGGCCTCGGACCAGGCAGTCGCCGACACGAACTTGTAGATGTACTCGCCGCGGGAATCGTCGCCCATGTACACGGCCAGCGGCTGGCCCGCGGCCAGCTTGCCGAAGGAGGCGCTCTCGTGCGCGAAGCGGCCCAGCGCGCTGCGCTTCTTGACCGGTGCCGTCGCGTCGTAGGGGTCGATCTCGGTGATGTAGCCCTGGCCGTTGAGTTCGTTACGGTAGTCGTCGCTGCCGTCGGCCGATGCGCCACTGCGGCTGATGTTCCAGCGTGCGTACTTGTCGTCGGCACCCGAGGTCTCCCAGCCATGACGGCTGGCCGCGCCCTGCGCGCGGCCATAGCGGATCAGCGCGGTCACGCTCTTGTCGGCACGGGCGCTGTCGTCGGCGGCGCCGCGCGTGAAGTAGCCGGCCCAGTTCTCCTCGCCGCTCAGGAAGCTGCCCCAGGGCGTCTGGCCGGTGCCGCAGTTGTTGATCGTGCCGCGCGTGCTGTTGCCGCTGGGGTCGTACTTGGTTTTCATCAAGGCATTGCCGCGCAGCGGGCCACCGATCTCGACCGGGGTCAGCGGCGTGATGCGACGGTTGAATGCCGATGCCTGCACGTAGGCGAACTTGCCATTGGACTTTCGCACCTCGACCACCGACACGCCGTGCGCCGGAATCTCCTTGTCGCTCTCGCCGGCCGGGCGCGGCCGCGCGCTGCTGCCGTTGACATGCAGGAAGTTGTCTGTCAGCGCCTCGTGGTTCATCACCAGCAGGCCGCGCTCGCTGGAGTTCGCGTCGCGGCGCGTGCCGTCGGTGGACAGGCCGAAGTACTCCATGCCGTCGTGGTGGTCGCCGGCACGGCGGTCGAAGTCGGTGTCGGTGCCGTCGTTGCGGTAGGCGGGCGTGGCCGCGTCCAAGGGGTCTCCCAAGGCGTACAGCACGCTGGCGCTGTAGCCGGCGGGGATCACCACGGCGTCGGCCAGGCCCTTGGGCACGGCGGCGAAGCTGAGCTTCTCGATCGTCGTCGAAGGCGTCTCATCGTCGTCGCTGCCGCAGGCGGCCACGCCCCAGCCGCCAAGCAGCGCCGTGGCGGCGGTGCCCACACCGCCGCGCAGGATGCTGCGGCGGCTCAAGCGGGCATCGAGCACCTTGTTGAAGCTCGGGTTGCCTGAGAGGTTCAGGTCGGTGTCGTCGTCAAGCGCAAGTCGTTGGGGCAGGTCCAGGCGTCGGTTCATGCAGTCCTCGTGTCGTCGGTGGAATCCAAGCCGAGGACTGTCGAAGAAAGGGATGAAGCGGCGATGACCGCGGCATGACACTACGGTGACGCCTGCGCGCGGTGCGCCGGCGTCATTGCAGCAGCCGCTCGGCCAGCAACATCGCCACCTTGACGGCAGCAAAGATCACACCCGACACCACGCCGGCCGAGACCAGCGCCGCGGCCAGGCCGGCCAGCACCCACAGGCCGTCGCGTTCGACGATGGCCAGCGCCAGCAGGCTGATGGCCACCGCCGGCAGCACGTTGCCCAGCGGAACGGGCAGCACCAGCACCAGCGCCAGTACCAGGCACACCGCGCCGAGGGCAAATTCCGCCGGCGGCCGCGCCAGCCAACTGAAGCGTGGCCGCAACATCCGCTCCCCACGCTTCAGCCACGGTGCGATGCGGCGCACCAGCGCGGCGAAGTCGGCCTGGGACATCGAGCGGCTGGCCAGCAGGCGCGGCAGCCACGGCCCGCGTCCGACCATCAGCTGCGCAGCCAGGAACACCAGCGGCGCACCCAGCACCGCCGAGGTGCCCGGCGGCATCGGCAGCACGTTGGGAAAGGCAAACAGGAACAGCAGCGCGCCCAGCGCGCGGTCGCCCAGCGCATCGATCAGGTCGCGTACCGAGATCCGCTCGCGCCCGGCCTGCTGAGCTATGCCATGCAGCAGGTCGGACAGGGTCGGGCCCGCCGCGCTGTCTCCGCTACGCATCGTGTCGGACCGGCGCTGTGGGGCTGAGCCGTCAGCGCGCCGCGAAACCCGCCAGGCGCTGGTGGATGATCGCGTTGGCCTCGGCCATGATGCGGTCGATCAGCTCCTTGCAGGTGGGGATGTCGTGGATCAGCCCGGCCACCATGCCGCAGGACCAGGCGCCCGCATCCATCGTGCCTTCGAGCATGATCTTCGGGTACACGCCGGCCACCTGCTCGATGATGTCTTCGAACTTCAGGTTCGCGCCGAGCTCGCGCTCTTTCTGCAGCAGCACGTCGACCGCGGCATTGCGCAGCACGCGCTCGGTGTTGCGCAGCGGGCGCATCACCAGCCGCGTGTCCAGCTCGCTGGCGGCGACGATGGCCTGCTTGACGTTGTCGTGCACCGGAGCTTCCTGGGTGGCGATGAAGCGCGTGCCCATGTTCATGCCCTCGGCGCCGAGCGCCAGCGCCGCCACCAGGCTGCGCCCGTCGGCCATGCCGCCGCTGGCGACGAAGGGGATCTTCAGCTCCTCGGCCGCGCGCGGCAGCAGGATGAAGTTGGGCACGTCGTCCTCGCCCGGATGGCCGCCGCATTCGAAGCCGTCGACGCTGACCGCGTCGCAGCCGATGGCCTCGGCCTTCAGGCTGTGGCGCACCGAGGTGCACTTGTGGATCACCTTGATGCCGTGCTCCTTCAGCACCGGCAGCCACTTCTGCGGGTTGTTGCCGGCCGTTTCCACCGCCTTGACGCCGCCTTCGATGATGGCCTTGATGTAGCCGGGGTAGTCCGGCGCGGTCAGCACCGGCAGGAAGGTCAGGTTCACGCCGAAGGGCTTGTCGGTCATCTCGCGGCAGCGCGCGATCTCCTTGGCCAGCAGCTCGGGCGTCTTCTGCGTCAGCCCGGTGATGATGCCCAGCCCGCCGGCGTTGGACACCGCGGCGGCCAGCTCGGCAAAGCCGACGAAATGCATGCCGCCCTGGATGATCGGGTGCTCGATGCCGAACAGCTCGGTGATGCGGGTCTTCATGAACGCGGTCTCCTGGTGGGTTGAATGGGGGGTGGAAGGTTGGCGCGCATTCTCGGCGAAATGCCGGCGCGGCCGGCCAGCCCGACGGCTCGTATCGCCGTCATGGGTTCGGCAGCCGGCAGGCCTCTTCCGGGCCCTGCACGCGGCCTCAGACTTCCCCGCCGAAGCGCTCGATCAGGTTGGCGATGTATTTCTCGACCAGCTTTTCGTTCTCGCCGGTCACCACTGGCACGACCAGCATCTTCATCAGGCCCGGCAGCGGCACGTTGATCTCGCCTTCGATGTGCAGCAGGATGTGGGTCGAGTGCTGCTTGTCGGTGATCGTCCAGTTGCCGCCGATCTGCGCGTTGCCCACGCCCTTGACCGGCGTCCAGCGGACCGTGAGCTTCTTCCTGTCGGCCACGTAGGTCGACGCATAGATGGTCTGGATGTGGACCTGCGCGGTGCCCACCTTCTGCAGTTCCCAGCGGTAGCTGTTGCCGCCCAGGTCCACCAGCTTGTCGACCTTGGGAAAGTGGCTGGCCGAGGTGGGCACGTCGGCCAGTACCGAAAAGACCTCTGCGGCGCCCGCCTTGACCTCGAATTCGTAGCTCAGATCGAAGGGAACGGTGATGGCCATGCTCGTGGGTGGGCTGGAGGGTCTGGAAGGCCGCCGCGGCGCAGGCTGCGCCGCGCCGCGGCTCAGGGCGCGGCGGGCGTGCCGACCACGCGGTAGTGCGTGCTGTGCTCGCGCAGCCAGGCGCGGGCCGGCGCTGCATCGTGCTGGCTGGGGTGGAAATCGCGCGCGAAGTAGTCGCGCCAGGCGCCGAAGCTGGCGCGGAACATGCCGTCGCGTGCCAGCAGCAGCCGCCAGCCGCTGCGCCAGGTGCTCCAGCGCAGCGCGCTGCCGTCGTGCCACAGGTTGATCAAGGTCTGCCGCATCACGTCCCCGAGGAAGGTGACGGTCACGTAGCGGAACAGCCGGATGCGCCAGGCATGGTCGCCGCTGATCGCTTGGTAGACGTCGAAGGCGGTGCTGCGGTGTTCGGACTCCTCCGCCGCATGCCACAGCCACAGCGTTTGCAGTCGCGGCTCGGCACCTTGCAGCGCCTCGGGGTGGCGCAGCAGCCAGTGGGCGAAGATCGCGGTGAAGTGCTCGGTGGCGACGGTGGCCGCCAGGTGCACGCGCACGTCGCGCTGCGCGTTGGCCTGCAGGCGGCGCAGCGCGCGGCGCTCGATGTCGTTGGGCAGGCCCTGCTTCGCCAGGTGGCCATTGAACAGCGCGTGAAGGCGCCGGTGCGTGGCCTCCTGGCCGATGAAGCCCTGCACCTCGTCGGCGAAGCGCGCACGCTGCGCCTCGGGCAACGCCTTCAGCGCATTGCGCACCGAATCGATGAAGTACTGTTCGCCGACCGGAAAGCTCAGCGACAGCGCGTTGAAGAAGGCCGAGCGAAAAGCGTCGCCACCGTTCCAGCGCGCGTCGATCGGCGCGTCGAGGTTGATCAGCAGACGGCGGACGACAAGCTGGCTCACTGGTTTGGCTTCGTGCTGCGCACTACGGAATTCGCCCATGGGACGGCCCGAGTGCTCCTGTGGGTCGATGTGGGGCGTCGCCCAGTGTACGGTCGAAATCCACGCACAGGCGTCGGTGCAGGCGGCGGCCGATGCGGCCGCTCAGGGCACCCGTGCACATGGCGACCGGGTCGCCGGTTAGGATTTGTGTCACCCGCCGACGTAGGAGCATGCGATGAGCGACAGGATCCCGCGCGACCCGCAGGACGACTACACCGCCGCGATGGCGCAGCGCCGCCGCGACTTCGTGCGCGAACACACCGGGGTCGAACTGGTGCACGTGGGCCGCCACTCCTTCGACCCGTCGGTGCTGCCCGGCAACGTGGAGAACTTCCTGGGTGTCGCGCAGGTGCCGATCGGCCTGGCCGGGCCGCTGCACATCCGCGGTGAGCATGCGCAGGGCGAGTTCTACGTGCCGATGGCCACCACCGAAGGCACGCTGGTGGCGAGCTACAACCGCGGCATGCGGCTGCTCAACGAATGCGGCGGCGTCAAGACCACGGTGGTCGAACAGTACATGCAGCGCTCGCCGGCCTTCATGTTCGACGATGCGCTGGCCGCGCGCGAGTTCGGCCAGTGGGTGCAGGAGCAGCTCGAGCCGATCCGCGCCGCCGCCGAGGCCACCACGCATGTCGGCCACCTGGTCAACATCTACCAGTACGCGGTGGGGCCGCTGCGCCACCTGCGCTTCAACTACACCACCGGCGATGCGGCGGGGCAGAACATGACCGGCAAGGCGACGCTGGCGGCCTGCGAATGGATCGCCGCCAACCACCCCGGCGGCGCGAAGTTCCTGCTGTCGGGCAACATGGACACCGACAAGAAGCATTCGCACCTCAACATGCTGGTCACGCGTGGCAAGCGCGTGGTGGCCGAAGCGGTGATCCGCCGTGAGGCGCTGAAGCGCATCATGGGCGTGGACACGGGTGAGCTGTTCGCGATGCGCCAGGTGTCGAACACCGGCGCCTTCCTGGCCGGTTCGTCGAACAACGGCTCGCATGCCGCCAACGGGCTGACGGCGCTGTTCATCGCCACCGGGCAGGACGTGGCCAACGTCGCCGAATCGCATGCCGGCGTGGTCTACAGCCAGCTGTTGCCCGACGGCGACTACTACTGGTCGATCACCCTGCCGTCGCTGATCGTCGGCACCTACGGCGGCGGCACCGGCCTGGCCACGCAGCGCGAATGCCTGGAGATGCTGGGCTGCAGCGGCGCCGGCAAGGCCGACAAGTTCGCGGAAATCTGCGCCGGCGTGGTGCTGGCCGGCGAGACCTCGCTGTCGGCGGCGGTGATCCACGGCGACTGGGTGTCCAGCCACGACCAGTTCGGGCGCAACCGCAAATGACGACGACCCCGTGGGAGAGGCGGCGGCCGGTTCCCTTGGCGAAGGTGGAGTGGCCCGTCGCGAGTCCAGCACAGTGGCTCATGGCCCGCCGCCGCAAAGCAGCCTGACACGTTGTCGTGCTGCTTCGATATCCGCGGCCGAAAGCCGCGAGGGCTCCGCCTGGAGATCGCGCAGCAGTTCCTGCGCCTCGTTGCACTTTGCCCTCTGGGCGGCGCTCGTGGCCCGCTGCCGCGTCGCGGCATCCTGCAGGTTCTGCATCTCGTCCGCACTGCTGCAGTACATGGCGACTTCCGAGCGCAGCCGCACGATTTCGGCATCGCGCGCGCTGTCTTCGAGGTAGATGCGTTCGCCCCGCTCGTTTTGGCGATACACGGGGGCGGGCTTCGTGAGCACGTCCAGTTGCTCGCGGGCCTTGGCACAACGCTGCAGACGATTCACAGCTGAGCTCCGTGCCGCGTCGTCCTTGAGCTGCTTGTCGGCCTGTTCGCGCAATCGGTCCGCCTCGCGCCGCTTGGCCTCGTCGCTGGCTCGCTGAGCGGCAGCTTTCGCCTGCGACGCCGCCTCGGCAGACGGGGACGGCGGGACGGGCACCACCACGCCCGATGCCCCCGCTGGCGGCGGTGAGCTGGAGTACTGCGTCACGCCGTTGCGGTCGACCCACTTGTAGACGGTCTGCGCCCAGGTGCTGCCTGTCCATGCCATGGCGGAGAGGAGCAGCGCCGCGATGCACGAGAGGATTCGCCCAGGACGTTTGCGGCTGACCATGAGCCATCCTGCCGTGCCTGAAGCCAAGGTGACCTGAGGCAACGCAAGCTTTCCGTATGCAATGCGCAACGAGTCCAGTCAGCGCCACAGGTGCAATGGTGAGTCGCCGACCTGGTGGCGCGCGTAGTCCAGTGTCAATGCCGCCAAGTCGCCGCCCAGCGCGTCCAGCCGGGCCAGCTGCCAGCGCGCGCCGGTCAGGCCGCTGTCGAGGCGCTCGCGCAGCAGTTGCATCCAGCCGTCGGCGAGCGCGGCGTCCACCTGCAGCTGCTCCAGCCCCTGGCGCGCCAGCGGCAGCAACTGCCGTAGCCACTGCGTGGCGCTGAGCTTCTGGCCGTCCAGGCCGGTCAGGCGCGAGTGCAGGCCGTCACGCGCTGCCGCATGGAAGTTGGCGCGTGCCCGTTCGAAAGGCAGGCGCAGCTCCGGTGGCTCGTCCGCGGCGGCCCAGGCGGCGACCAGGCCGATGGTGAAGACCAGGTTGGCCATCATGTCGGGCAGCGACGGGCCGGCAGGCAGCGGCCGGTGCTCGGTGCGGATGTGGACGCGGCCGTCCTCGGTGTCGAAGCCGAGCACCGGCCGGTGCCAGCGCCAGATGGTGCCGTTGTGCAGCCGCAGGTGCGCCAGCCGCTCCACAGGTTCGTCCAGGGCCACCGGCAGCAGCGGCTCGAAGCGCTCAAGGTTCTCGCGGAAGCACTCCACCATCGAGTAGCCGACATAGCCGCTGCCGAAGCCGACGCGCGGCAGCGGGCTGTGCTGGGCATCCTCGCGCGCACCGATGCCCAGCGCTTGCTCGAACAGCGGGATGCGTGTCTCCTGCCACAGCGCATGTCCGAACAGCAGCGGCGAGTTGCCGGCCATCGCCAGCACCGGCGCCGCTGCAATCATGGCCGCGTTGTGGGCGCGCACCGCCTGGGCGGCGGGCAGTTGCAGGTGCAGCTGGAACGAGGTGGCCGCGGCCTCGAGCATCACGTCGTGGTGCTCGCAGCGCAGCCGCGCCGCGCGAGGACCGTCGATGTCCAGCCGCGTGGGCCGGCCGTGGCGCTGGCGCAGCACCTGCTGGTTGAGCGCGCGGTAGCGCAGCGGCTCGGACAGGTTGGCGATGTTCAGTTCGGCATCGCTCAGGCTGGGCAGGATGCCGATGGCCACCACGTGCAGGCCCATGTCGGCGGCGACCTCGCCGCAGCGGGCCCAGGCGTCCTGCAGCGCCGTCGCCAGCCGGCCCAGGCCCAGGCCCTGCACGGGCTGCGGCGGTACGTTGATCTCGATGTTGAAGCGGCCGATCTCGGTGACCACCTCGGGCGACGCGCAGCGCGCGATGAACTCGGCATTGCGCGGCGCGGCGCGCCCCGCGGCGTCGACCAGCCAGGCCTCCAGCTCCAGCCCGGCCATCGGCGCATGCTGCGACAGCTGGTCGCGCTCGGCCAGGTCGTGCAGCCAGTCCGTCTCGGCGCGAAGCGCACGCTGGAAGCGCACGAAGTCGCGATGCTCGAAGGAACTGCGCTCCACCCACTGGCCCATGGACTGGATTCCACAGGCGTCGCGGCCTTGCGCCCTTGTCCTGGGTCAAGGCCGGTGCGCGCCTGGAAACTGGGGATGGGGCTGGGCAGGGCGATGTGATCCGATGCGGCCCGCCCTTGCAACCCCGGGAGCCCCCATGCCCAAGCCCGTCGACATTGCCCGGTCCCGCCAGTTCGTGCGCTCGGCCGTGTTGCCGCCGGCACCGCCGCGCACGCGCGGCGCCGGTGACGCGGACAGCGTCGACGAAGCGCTGCAGGCCGGCAAGGCGCAGGCTGCGGTGGTCGGCTCCGAGCTGGTGTCCTTTGCGACGAACGTGGCGCCGCAATGGCGGCAGGACCTGATCAACTGCTCGCTGTTCGCGCAGCTGTGGGCCAAGGCCGAGGTGGCCGATCCGACGCGCATCTTCGACTGGTACGACGCCTACTTCGGTGCGCTGCAGCAGCTGGGCTGGATGGTGCAGGATCAGGGCTTTGCGGTGTATGTGGAGACCAGCCAGAACTTCTCGGCGCACGAGGCCATCCTCAAGGTGGCCGAAGGGTTGCTGATGCCGTCGATGGGCTCACTGGCGCTGGTGAAGACCACGCTCGACGCGCTGGCGTCGATGGATCAGGGCAGCCCGTTCATCACCCTGTTCAGCCGCGAAAGCCAGCAGGCCAGCACGGCGCGCTTCCAGATCAGCCTGGCCGAGCAGTCGGCCGACGGCGGGCTGACGGTGGCGCTGATGGCCTTCGGCCTGGAGGCGAAGACGACGCTGACCCAGGTGCTGTTCTTCAAATCGCTGGCCAGCCAGGCGACGCTGCGCCACTGCTCAGGCAAGGTGTCGATCAACACCTCGCTGCTCGAGGCGCTGCGGCCGGACCTGTCCGAGCAGTTGAAGGAGCATGCGCGCAGCTTCATCCGCAAGCTGCCGTCCAAACTGCTGCAGCCGCGAGCGCCGACCTGAGCCACGCCAGAATTCCGGATAGGCATCGAGGCTCGGGTTTACGCGGTTCCGGCAATCCGTTTGTCGGACAAGAATGCGACCCTTCCAGGCAAGGTCTGAACGGGAGGACGCCGACGATGGGGGAGGCCAGTGCCACGGCCGAGGTGTTTCGCCGCGTCGTTGTCGAGCCGGCCTACAAGGCCGTGTCGGCACAGATCGAGCGGGCCATCGTCGACGGCGCGTTGCCGCTGGGCGCGGCGTTGCCCACCGAGCAGCAGCTGTCCGAACGCTTCGGCGTGCACCGCTCCACCGTGCGCGAGG
>Ga0316605_10002588_pt1 | contig 10268 bp, 2 predicted proteins | sample OWC_soil_day20_n_FD_207666 | JGI IMG/M metagenome (GOLD analysis project Ga0316605, IMG submission 207666) | Wetland soil microbial communities from Old Woman Creek delta, Ohio, United States - OWC_soil_day20_noCT | ecosystem: Environmental > Terrestrial > Soil > Wetlands | place: USA: Ohio... | reverse complement strand
GACAGCACGTCGACCGGGTCCATGGTCACGTCCTGGGTGGCGAGCGGACTGCAGCTACCACCCGCCTCGGGCGTGAAGCATCCTTCGAGCCGAGCCACCGTGATGCCCTCGTCCCCACCGAGCAAGAAGCCATTGCCGTCGATCTCGAGCCGGTCGTTGACGAAGATGACGCCGGTGCCATCGAGCGACGATGGCGCGGGGGTGAGCGTGTCGCGGAAGGTCAGGTCGACCGTGATGGTCTCAGTCGAGTAGGTCTCGCCGTCGCTCGTCGCGAGGACGTCGACGTTGGCCGTGCCGTGGAAGTCGACGGCGCCCCCGACCTCTGTGATCTTCGCAGCGTCGACTGCGACCGTCATCGTGCCGAAATCGACGAACGTCGCTGGCCAGCGGACGTCGATCGTCTCGCCGCCGGCCTCCCCCACCAGGTGCAGCGTCGCCGTGCCCCACTGCGCCTCGACGAACGACGCGCCTTTGACGGCCACCTTCGTGCCCGGGATGATCGTGCTGGGTGCGACCTTGGTGATGGCGAGGCCCTCGAGGCCCGGATCCTTGGCGGTCGAGCTCGCGCAGCCCGCTACCAGCGCGATCGTGATGAGCCCGCGCATCTCGCTACTCGACCTTGATCGCGATGTCGTAGTTGTTCGTCGAGCCGTTGTAGCCGCGAACGACCACGAAGTAGTCACAACCGGCTGCACAGCCGGTGGTGATGGTCTCGGTCGCGTGTTCGTTCGAGCTTGCTCCCTGGCCGTGGGCCGAGGTGCAGGTCGACGGAGACGTGACGCTGCACGGCCACAGGTCGGTGAACTCGTTCTTGTAGAGGTGGAGGTCGATGTCCTGCGTCGAGTCGCTCTGGGTGAACGTCAGGTCGATGGTGATCTTGTCGCCATCGACCAGCGTCACCTTGTACCAGTCGTCATCATTCGGACAGGTCACGTTGCCGGTGGAGGTGTGGAGCGGGGACGTCGTCGGCCGGGCCTGGCTGTAGGTGTCGTCGTCCTCGCGCGTGTCGTCGGTGCACGTCGTGTTGCAGGCCTCGGGCGTGGAGGCATAATCGAGCAGGTACTCGCTGCGGATGGCGTCGTAGCCGTTCACCTTCACGTAGTAGGTGCCGGGCGTGAGGCACTTCACGATGTTCTCGTCGGCGGTCAGGCTGGTCGACTTTGACAGCACCGTCTCGTTCGACCGGTACAGCGTGAGGTCGAGGTCGCTCTCGCCATTGCCGTAGAGCCAGAGGTCGAGCTTGCTGTCGGCGTCGACCTTGATCTGGAACCAGTCGTCGTCCGACTTCGAGCCCGAGTTGGGCTGAACCGCCTTGGGGCAGCTCACGAAGTCGTAGAAGCCGGGGGCCAGCGGGCCGTTCGCCGTCGCGTTGGCGGACGCCGCGGAGCGCGAGTCATCCTCTTCGTTCGCGTCATCGAGACAGGCCCCGGTCGGGGCCGCGCACGAGCCGCTCTGCGGCACGCACTGGTTCGCCGATGCACCGTCGACCGAGAACACCGGCCCGTTCGAGCAAGCGTAGCCGGTCGGGCAACCCGTGGCGCAGGACTGGAGGCAGAAGCTCGCGCCCTCAGAGCCGATGAATGCGCAGAGGTCACCGGTGCCGCACTGCGAGTCCGAGGTGCACGACGCGCACACCGGGAGGTTCGCGGCGCCGTTCGAGGTCACGGTCATCTCGAAGACCTGCGAGGTGGTCGAGTGATCGCAGTTGCCGGTCTCGTCATCATCGTCATCGGCGACGAGCACGTAGAACAGCGTCTTCGACGTGCCGGCGGGCGTGCCCGCGACCGGGTTCGGGACGTCGGCCGCATAGGTGGCATCCGTCGAGCTGCCGTCGATCTTCAGCATCGAGAGCTGGATCATGTCGGACAGGATGGGCGGGTTCGCCGGCTGCGTCGTCGAGTAGTAGAACAGTGGGGACTCCTTGAGGCCCTTGTCGTCGGTGACCCGGGCATCGATCGTGAGGTCGATGATGGTCGAGGCGTTCTGTGGGGTGTGGGTGATGACCGGCGCGTTGCCCGGACAGTTCGGCTCGCTGCCGCCGCGGAGCACCACGAGGTAGTTCTTGATCGTCTTCGGGTTCTCCCCGTCGTCGGCCGCGAGTACCAGGGTGTAGCGGCTCTCCGCTTCCTGCTCCTTGGACGGGCACCATTGCCAGCTGGCCATGAGCCCGTCGTTCTGCGACAGGGTCGCCCCGTCGATCACGGGCTCTTCCTGCGTGATCGTGGTCTGCGCGTTGTCCTGATCCTCGACCACGATGGCCAGGTCGACACACTTCCTCTTGGCGAGGTCGATGGTCGTGCCGGTGCCGAGGGGCTGGCGGAACAGCGGGGCCGTGGCGTTGCCGATCGCAGACTTGACGTCGATCGTGATGGTGTCGGTGGTCGTGTTGCTGCCGTCCGAGACGGTGAAGTCGAACGAGTGCTCGCCGACGTCGGACGCGAGCGGGGTCCAGCGAAAGACGCCAGCGCCGCTAGGCGACACGGTGACCTGGGCGAGGTCGGAGACCTCCGGGAGGTCCGCGGCCCGGAAGCCGTAGATGAGCTGATCACCATCCGGATCGGTGCCGTTGAGGTCGATCTTCAGCTCGGTCCCGACCTGGGCCACGGTGTCCGTCAGCCCCGAGATCTCGGGTGACCCGCCGCCGCCACAGGCTACTGCCGTAGCCAGGCAAGTCATGCTTGTCATGGTCAGGACCGCATGGCGGCCGGCGAGTGGATGTAACCTCATGACGTTGCTCCGAGCTGATCCGATGGCTCTCGGATGCCGGGGTCAGGAGCAAGGAGCGGGCCCGCCGAGGGTCGCACCCAGTCGCCACGAGATCGTCGGACATCGAGCTCGTAAACCGAGCACATTCGCACAGTTCGACTAACGGGCGACCGTGGCGTGATCCTCGCTCAGTGCGAAGGCCACCAGGCCCTGCGCAAGTGGATCCGCCAGGAAGCCGGGCAATTCGCCCTCGGCCTGGGCGGCCAGGATGCGCAGCCCGGCGAGCAGCGACCCCGAGGCGACGAGCCCGGCCCGCCACCCGGCGATCTTGAGGTCACGCGAGAGCTCGCGGTGGTCGAAGCGTGCCGGATCGACCGCGAGCGCGAACGGTCGCAGCTCGTTCATCAGGTTCGTCGGGATCAGCCGGCGGAGCTTCTGGTGCTGCACGGCGACCAGCTCGGCATCGACCGCAAGGATCGGAAACTCCGGCTGGAACAGTCGCAGCAACGCGACCACGAGCACCCCGAGCTCCTCCACTGGCAGGCGCACCGGGATAGCCATCGAGGCCTGCGCGAGCTTGAGCGCGCCACCCGCCGCGAACCGGATCGCATCTCCGCCCATCGCGGCGATCGACGAACCGAGGATCAGCGACACCGGGCTGGTCGGCTCGGCGATCATCACCCACGGTTGCCGCGTCGTGACGTAGACGTCGATCTCGGGGTACCCGAGGGCGGTCGCCACGGATTGCGCCACCGCGGCGACCGGGTTGTCACGGCCCCGCGCGCGATCACCGCGTGACACGCCGTACGACTGGATGTTGACGCCGACGTGCTTGGCGATCCGATCGCCGAGGAGCTGGAACATCTGCCGGAGCTCAGGCTGGACGCCACGCGGGAACAACACCTCGTCGGACTCGGGACGCATGAGCTGCGAGAGGTCCGGCTGAGCTGGCTCGTTGATGAGCGCCTGTTCGGGTGCGCCGGCGGCGCCGAGGAGGTCGGCGAGCTGTGCTGCCGCTCGCGCGATCGGCAGCGAGCCGGCAACGTTGGTGTTGGCGCGAGCTGCCATCGCGCGCGCGATCACGCGGTATGGGACGCCCTCGAGTGGCACCTGCGCGACGCGAGCGCGCATCGCTCCGGCGACGCGGTTGAGGTGGACCCGCACCGACGTGAGGTCACTGACGTCCTTGTAGAACTGGACGAGCTCTTGAAGCGCCTGGTCGTTGGTCGGGGCGCTGTCGAGCGCGAGGTTCAGCGCGCGCTCCGAGCGCTTCCTGTCGCCAAAGCCGTCCTTGAAGATCCGTGCGACCCGATGGAGGTGTGCGACCCGGCGATCGGGGTCGCTCTCGTTCTTGACGAGTCGCTCGCAGGCGCCGAGGGCGAGCTTCCACTCGCCAATCTGCGCGGCAATATCGGCAAGCCGGGTCAGCGTATTCTCGTCGTCCGGCTGGTACGTCAGCGCGCGCTGGAACGCCTTGATCGCCATCGGCCCGTCGACCAGGCGATCTGCGTAGATCAAGCCGAGTCGAAAGCACAGCGTCTTGAGGACGTCGGGCTGGCGCTCGAGTCGCGCGCGCGCCATCAGCGAGTCCGCGGCCTCCTGCCAGTTCCCTTGCTCCCAGGCGATATCAGCGATCGCCGCATGGGAACGCAGGTCATTGGGCTCAGCCTCGAGGATCGCGCGGAAGTGTTTCGTCGCGGTCTCGCGATCCGAAAGGAAGTTGCGATGCAGCTCGGCGAGCGCGCGGTGGAGCTCCACCTGCGCGGCAGGATCGGTCTCGACGTCGAGCCGAAGCGCGAGCAGGCTGGCGAGGTCATCGTGGTTCGCGTCCTCCTCGAGCAGGATGCGCAGCCGAAGGAAGGCGTCCTTGTGGCCTGGGTTGGCCTCGAGCGCGCGGCGGAACGCGGCCATCGCCTGCTCGCCGACCAGCGCCTTGTCCATCAGCGCCACGCCGGCGAAGTGATGGAGCGCTGCCTGGGTCGCGAGGTCTGGCGCGTTCAGGGCCTGCCTGGCCGCGGCCTCGGCGACATCGATCCACAGCCCGCCCTTGAGCGCGGCCTGGCGCCAGCCCTCGAGCGCGGGCAGGTGGCCCGGGAACGCCGCCTCCGCGCGGCCGAACCGCTGGACCGCTGCGTCGATCTGGCCGATGTCGGCGAGCGTCTCGCCTGCCCGCGTCCAGAACGCCGCCTGGGTCTTCGGATCGCCTTCGAAGTAGCTGGCGATCTTGTCCTCGACGTCCGCGAGCTCGTCGGAGAACCCGCTGCGTCGCACGATCGCTTCGAGGTGAAGGAGCGCGAGGCGTGCCGCTGGATCGGTCTTGAGCACACCGCGATACATCTCCGCGAGCTCGATCTCGGTGCGGCCGTCGCGGGTCGCGAGCCCGGCGATGTCGAGCTGGAGTGCGACGCGATCGCGGCTGAGCTCGGCGGGGAGTGTCTCCAGCTCGGCCTTGCGCAGCCGAAGCAGCTCCGCGATCTCGTCGTCAGCGGCGTACCCGCGCTCGAGCCGGTGCATCAGATCGATCCGGCTCGGATCGGCCTGCGACGCGCTCTCGAGCGCGATCTGCGAGGACCCAGGGTCGTTGCGGAGATCCGAGTCGATCTGCGCGAGCAGCTCGTAGGCGACGGCCTTGGCGACGTGGTCTCCAGCGTCCTGGGCCGCGCGCAGCTGTGCGAGCGCCAGGCCGGTGATCGCGGTCGGCTCGCGGAGCTCGGTCGCGATGCGTACGAGCGGGACGATCGCGAGCGGATCGCCGGGATTGATCTCGAGCGCGCGCTGGTAGAGCGCGAGCGCGGCCGCCGCATCGCCGTGCGCCATCGAGAGGTCGGCATCGCGAACGGCGCGTACGAACGCATCCGCGGACGATGCTCCGATGGCCGGCTCGCTGCGGCGGACCGGTGGGGCCGCGGGCCGATCGCCGGCGCGCCGGCTCGCAGCCGCCAGCAGATCGCGAACGACCCGGAGGTTGGGCAACGCAGCCTCGACCTGCTGGAGCAGCCGCATCGCGCGCGGTGCATCGTTCGCGTCGAGGGCGAGCTGCGCGGCGCGCAACCGGAGCGCGGCGATCTCGGTGGCGGCGGTGCGTGCGTCGAGATGATTCGCCCGCTCCTCGAGCGCTGCCGCGGCCTCGCCGAGCTCGCCGGCGCGAGCGGCTGCGATGACGAGCGCGACGGTGCGGCGAGGATCGTCGAGCGGATGGATGTCGCGCAGCAGCGCGTCGGATCGCGCGAGATCGTCGGCGACCAGCCGGATGCGCCGGAACGCGAGGCTCGCGGCGGCCAGGGGCGTGCGCTCGGCTGCCTGAGCACGCGCCAGGGCCTCCGCGATCACCTCGCCATCGCCAAGCCGGTTCGCGAGTACCAGGGCCGCGGCCTGTCCGGTCGGGTTGCCCGGGCTGAGCTCGAGCACGCGCTCCCACGCTTCGAGCGCCTGCGCGGTGATGCGCTGGAGATCGTCGAGACTTGGCGCTTCGGAGCCTTCCAGCGCCGCCGCCGCGCCGACCGCTTCCTCCCACGCGATCGCGCTGCGCAGCTGGGCGACCTCGCCGTCGAGCTGCTCGCCGGGCTGACGCGCGAGCTCGGCGAAGAGCTGGGCGCGCTCGGTCCACTTGCCCGCCGCTGCCAGGGCCTCGCCGAGCGCCTCGCCGATCGCGACCGAGACCGGGCGCGCGGCCCTCCCCTTCGTCAGCACATCGATCGCAGCGTCGAGCTGGCCCTGCGCGATCAGCCCGTAGGCGGCGCGCAGCCGCGCGCGGTCGCGCTCGACATCCTCCGCCGTTGCCAGGTCGACATCGATCGCGGCCTGCGTCGCCTCCGAGGTGACATGCGCGGTTCGCAGCTGCGCCGCGGCGTAGTCGTCGCCTGGATCGAGCGAGATCACGCTCGCCCAGAGCTCGGAGGCGTGCGCTGGATCGAGCTCGGCCGCGCGGGCCGCGGCGTAGGCACGCTCCGCCGGCGCCCTCGCGCAGGCAGCCCAGTGCGCGAACGCTGCGCCGGTGACGGTCGGGTCTCCCCCGGCAGCCGCGGTCTCGGCGGCGAGCCGGGCCACGAGCGGATCCGAGGGGGCCGACGCGGTCGCGAGCGCGGCGGCAGCGGCGGCAACCGCCGCGCGATCCTTGGGCATGACGCCCGATGCGGCGCGGGACCACTGTTGTGCTCGCACCGCGGCGGCGGCGGCGGTGATCGGATCGCTGGCCTCGATCTGCCGGGCCACTTCGAGCAGTGCGCGACTCGCGGCATCGCCATCGGCCTGCGCGGCAGCGTGGCGCACGGCGCCGAGCTGCGCCGCGATCGCGGACGGGTCGGCCTGCGCGGCAGCGACGAACCAGCTCGCCGCGGCGGCGGTGTCGTTGTGGTGTGCGGCGAGCGTGCCGCGGACGGCTTGCACGGCTGCGCGGAGCTCGTTGTCGCTGACCGCGTGCGCGATCTGCTCGAGCGCGACGCCGAACTCGTCGGCGCGACCGTCGAGGAACGCGAGCTCGAGCTGGGCGAGCAACGCGCGGATGTCCGAGGGAGCGCTGTCGAGGATCTCGCCGGCCGCGACCCGCGCGAGGTCCTGCTCGCCGCTCGCCATCAGCAGATCGACTCGGTAGTGGCTGAGCGGACGCCGCTCGAGGGCGCCCGCGACGGCGATCTCGGTGTCGAGGTGGCGTGTCGCCTCTTCCAGGTCGCCGGCCGCGCGCGCGATCCGGCGCAGGCCGCGGAGTGCCGTGGTCGCACGTGGATCGGCAAGCAAGGCGGCGTCGTAGTGCACGCGTGCGCGCTCACCATCGCTGAGCCGCTCGCAAAGTCGACCTGCTTCGATGCGAAGTGCGGCCGACGTGGCGCTGTCGTCGAGCGTGGTGACCTCGCGCTCGTAGACGAGCAACGCCTGCGCGGACGCCTCGTCGAGCACGACGCTGGCGAGCGGCGCGAGCTGCACGGGCCAGGCGCGCCCAGCGGAGTCAAGATCGAGCGTGGGCTCGATCTCGTTCACCGTCGCGACCTCGACGGGCATCGGCGTCTGCAGCCGGACCGAGCGCGGCCGGATCGGCGGCACCGAGGTCGGCGTCTTGACCCGCGGATACAGTTCGACCAGCGCTGACGGTCGGATCGAGCCGGAGTCCTCGGGCTCGATGGAACCATCGAGCTGCAGCGGCAGGCCACGCTCGCCCGGAATGGTCAGCTCGACCGCCGAGCTCCCCGCGTCCTGGAAGTCCGAAAAGTCCTCGAGTCCGTCGAGCTCCGAGGCGGGCGCTGATAGCTCGATCCGGATCTCCTCCACTTCGTCGAGAGTGAGGTCGGGCTCGGGGCGCTCTCCTGTGACCCGGAGGTCGACCAGCAACTCGAGGTCGCTGTCGGCTGCGCCGACCGACGCCGCGACATCGGAGAAGTCATATTCCGGCTGCTCGACCCCGATCGCGAGCTCCGGATCCGACTCGTCCGCATTGATCTCGATGATCGGCCCCGAGGACCCGGGGCGGATCAGCGGTGGACGGCTCTGGGTATCGGCCCGCCGCACGAGGTGGGCGGTCCGACGCTGCGCGGGTGGTTCGCTCGCGGATGCGGCGGCGCCCGGAGGCTCGGCAGCCTCGATCTCGATGTCATCGTAGGCGTCTTCTTCGACCGCGGGCGGCGGCGCCACCGCCTGCATCGATCGCGACGCCGAGGCGTGGATCTCGATCTCGTCGCTGGCGATGATCCGGGTCTGGTTCCCGAACGAGTCGTCCAGGTCGTCGTCCGCCGATGGTTCGGCCTGGCGTGGGTTCGGGATCGGCTGTGGCGCGACGCGGCGGACGATGGCCGGCGTGCGGCGCTCGGCCACCGGTGGCGGCACGATCGGGGCGGCGGGCCTCGCGCTGACGGGCACCGCTGGGCTGCGCGCCGCCGAGGTGTAGATCGCGTCCTCGTCGGCGTCGGGTTCGGAGTCGACGTCGGGTGGCCGCGTCGCGCTGCCGGGGGCCCGGCTGGGGCTGCGACCGAGCAGATCACTGAGCGCGGCGGGGGGGGCCTTCGCACCCACGTCGGAGAAGTCGGTCTCTCCTAGATCGATCGCCAACCGGTCGGCCGTCGTCGTGAGGAGCCCGTCCTCGTGATCCGAGGCGCTGTCCTCCTCGAGCGCATTGTCGAGCGTCAGCTGGGCTTCGAGATCCGAGCTCAGCTCGAAGTCGTCGAAAGTCGCACTCTCATCGGACGGAGCCGCCCGTGAGACCACGGTGGGATCCACCGTCGGTTTCAGCGGTTCGGCGGCGGGCGGCCAGTCCATCACCGGTGCCGTCGGCGGATCGCCGCCGTCAGGCCCGTGCAACGCATCGAACGTCGCGTCCCACGCGTCGAGCTCCGACAGCATATCGTCGTCGCCAAGGAAGCCCTTGGGGTTCTTCGGTGGCTTGCCGCCGGGCACCGTCATCGCACGCCTTTCGGCCCGGCCTGGAGGGCAATCCCGAGAGCCTCGCGCAACCTCGTGTGTTCCTCGGAGACCGACCACCCCGTGAGCTCGAGCGCGACCGGGCTGTCGGTGATCGACTTGCCGCCCTTGCCGACGTCGAGCTGCGCCAGCGCCACCGCCAGATCTCCCGCCCACGCCAGGCCGGCGCGATGGCCTACCGCGAGGGCGTTGCGGCGGAACCCAGCGATGTCGACGACGCTGCTCGCCTGCTGCTGGACGAGTTGCGCGATGGTCGTCCGCGCCTTGCGGTTCAGCTCCTTCTTGAGGAGCTTCGTGCGATCCGCGATGCTCGCGTCCTCGCCGGTGACCTCCTCGGCGATGCCGGCCGGGACCGCCACCTCGGCGGCTCGCAGCGCTGCGACGATCGTCCACCCGAGCTCGGGTTCGCGCAGATCCGGCAGGGTCGCGAACCCTTCGGCGAGCGTCGCGACCGTACGGCCGAGCAGCCAGCGCTGGTGCGGCATCTTCGCGGCCGCCACGTCGGCGCCGAGGCACAGGATCGGAGTCTCCGCAGCGAGGGCGCGTGCAACCCCGCCTCGTGCCGCGCTGATGTAGATCTCGATCTCCTCGATCCGGAAGCAGGCAAGCGCGGTCGCGAGCGGCTCGTACTTGTCGCCCAGCTTCTTCAGCGCCACTCGATCGCCACGGGAGAACCCGAGCTTGCCCGCGTCGACGCCGGTCGCGACCTGGACCGCCGGCGCGATCGCGCGCCACAGCTCGGCGAGCGGTCCGCCAGACGGACCACGGATCGCGCGCAGCGCGTGGTCGTCGAACACGTGTTGGGTCGGCACGCCGATCCGGTGACGCCCCTGCTCGAGCACCTGGCGCTGATCGGCCGACGGCGTTCCCAGGGACTCGAGTCCGACGAGCGCGAGCCAGCGAGCGTCGGTGTCGCCCTGCCAGCCGGTGACCTGCGCGAGCCGCTCGTAAAGCACGGCGGACTTCGCGTTCTGCATGATCGACGCGCGGAACGCTGCAACGGTACCGGAGAGGAGCTGCGCGCGTGCGGTGGGCTCGACCAGCTCGGAGAGCTCGCGAACGATGTCGAGGTTGAGCGGATCGAGCGAGCTTGCGCGCTCGAGCGCGAGCGTCGCCGCTTGGCGGTCGTTCAGGCGGTCGCGCAGCATCAGCGCGAG
>Ga0316605_10002586_pt1 | contig 10274 bp, 9 predicted proteins | sample OWC_soil_day20_n_FD_207666 | JGI IMG/M metagenome (GOLD analysis project Ga0316605, IMG submission 207666) | Wetland soil microbial communities from Old Woman Creek delta, Ohio, United States - OWC_soil_day20_noCT | ecosystem: Environmental > Terrestrial > Soil > Wetlands | place: USA: Ohio... | reverse complement strand
CTGGCCGATGCCCTTGACGGTGTTGGTGAAGACCTTGGCGTTGTAGGGCTCCAGTTGCGCGGCGCACTTGAGTTTGCGCACCGCGTCCTGGTAGTCGTCGAGAATGATGATGTTCATGGCCGTGTGGGCGTGGATTCTGCCCTTTCGAGCGGCGCGGTCGGACCGTCGACCACGTGCGGGGCTGCGGCGCGGCGCAGATCGACGGCAGCGAGGTGCGCGAGATCGTGCTGGCGTTGCGTCACGGCGAGCCGCTGCGCTTCACCGGCGAGTCCTGCCTGAAGCACTTCGTGCTGCCGAATCTCGGCTTCCACGCCACCACCACGTATGCGCTGCTGCGCCACGCGGGCGTCGAACTCGGCAAGCGCGACTACCTCGGCGCGGACTGAGCGCTGCGGCTGCCGGCGGCCGGCTTGGCGGCGCGCTGCGGTGCCGGCTTGCGCTTGACCGAGGAGGCCCTCGTCGCCGGCTGGGGCGGCAGCATGAGGACAATCTGCTGGCCCGGCTTGAAGCGGGCATTGACGCTGACCGTATTCCACTGTGCCACCTGCGGTGCGCTGACGCGATAGCGCCGCGCCACCGTGGCCACGCTGTCGCCCTTGGCACCGGCCTTGACCACCACACGCCGCTGCGGCGGGGGTTCGGGGGCCAGGCTCAAGACCGCGTTGTGCGCGATATGTTCGGAGACGTCGTTGCCGCTGTGGCCGTTGCGTGGCACCAGCAGTGTCGAGCCGGCCTGCACCATCATGCGTACCGGGATGCGGTTGACCTCGCGCAGTTCGGCCTCGCCCATACCGACCAGGCGTGCCGCCTCGGCCGCATTGACGGTCCTCGGCGCGACCCAGGCGGTCCAGGTGGCCAGCGGGCCGCGGTGCTGCGCCAGCTCGCGCAGGAAGCGGTTGGCGTTGTCGTAGGGCAGCAGCACCTCGGGTGTGCCGGCGGCCAGGATCACCGGCTTGTTGTGCTGCGGGTTGAGGGCGCGGAAATCGTCCAGCGGCAGGCCCGCCAGGCTGGCGGCCAGGGCGACATCGATATCACGATCGATCGCCACCGTCAGGAAGTAGGGGTGGTTCTCGAGCTGCGGCAGCTGCACCCCGTAGGCCTCGGGACTGGCCACGAGGTTCATCACCGCCTGCAGCTTGGGCACGTAGTTGCGGGTCTCGTCCGGCATGCGCAGGCTCAGGTAGTCGGTGGGCTTCTGCGCCATGCGGTTGCGCTGCATGGCGCGCTGCACATTGCCCTGGCCCCAGTTGTAGGCGGCCAGCGCCAGGTGCCAGTCGCCGAACTGCGCATACAGCTGCTGCAGGTAGTCCAGCGCGGCGCGGGTGGATTCCAGCACGGCGCGGCGATCGTCGCGGAACAGGTTCTGGCGCAGCTCGAGGTCCTTGCCGGTGGCCGGCATGAACTGCCACATGCCGGAGGCACGCGCGTTCGAGACGGCCTGGGGATTGAAGGCGCTCTCGATGAAGGGCAGCAGAGCCAGCTCGCTCGGCATGCGGCGGCGCTCGACTTCCTCGACGATGTGGAACAGGTAGCGGCCGCCGCGCTCGGTCATGCGCTGCACGTAGTCGGGGCGGCCGGCATACCACTGCTCCCACTTCGCCACCAGTTCGCCTTGCAGCGCCGGCAGCGCGTAGCCGCTGCGCACGCGCCCCCAGAGGTCGCTGCGTTCGGCGTCCTGTGCCGGGTCCAGACGTGTGCGCGGCTGCAGCGGGGCCAGCGTGACCGGGGCCGACGCCTGCGCGGCGGGCGCGGCCGCTGCGACGACCGGGGCGGCGACCGGTGCCCGTGCGGACGGCGCTTCCGTCACCGGGAGCGTGGGTGTCGATTCGGGAGCCTGCAGACTGGCACAGCCGGTGGCGAGAGCAGTGACGGCCAGGACCGCCGACAAGGCAAGGTGCCGCACCCGCGCCGGCAGGTCGGTCAGGGTCATCGGAAGCGGTTCTTCCATTCGCGCAGCGTGGTGAAGACCGCCAGCGGTTCACCGTCGACCGCGCCTTGCGCGAGGGCCGAGGCCACCACTTCGGGCGCGTCGCAGCGCAGGAAGGGATTGATCTGCCGTTCGAGGCCGATCGTCGACGGCAGCGTCGGCGTGCCGGCGGCCCGCAGCGCCAGGCAGCGCGCTTCGTAGGCGGCGCGCGCGGCATTGCCCGGCTCCACCGCGGCAGCGAAGCGCAGGTTGGACAGCGTGTATTCGTGCGTGCAGCAGACCTGCGTATCGTCCGCCAGTGCCGCCAGCCGCGTCAGCGAGTCGTGCAGCTGCGCCGCCGTGCCTTCGAACAGCCGGCCGCAACCGGCCGAGAACAGCGTGTCGCCGCAGAACAGCCAGGGTGCGGCAAGGGCGCCCTGCGGCACGGCAGGTTGCTGCTGGTAGGCGATATGACCGGCGGTGTGGCCCGGCACGTCGAGCACGCGAAAGTGCAGGCCGAGCACCTCGATCGCATCGCCGCCGTGCAAGGGCGTGCAGGGTTGCGGGACATGTTCACGCGCGGGGCCGAACACCGGACCCTGGAGGCGCGGCCGCAGGTCGTTCACGCCGCCGACATGGTCGGGGTGGTGGTGCGTCACTAGAATGCCGGCCAGCGCAAGATCGAGTGCGTCGAGGGCGGCATGCACCGGCGCGGCATCGCCCGGATCCACCACCACCGCTTGCGCGCCGTCGTGAAGCATCCAGATGTAGTTGTCGGCGAAGGCGGGCAGGGCGATCAGGTTCATCATGACGCGAGACGAGTCGATTATAGAGTTGGGGGCCTGGCTGCGCACCGCCCCGGGGCAGCACCTGCTGGCCTGGGAGCAGGACCGGCTCGACCACGCGGTCACCGACGCCTTCGGTTTCCACGCCGTCCAGCTGGGACTGCCCGAACTCGACGGCCTGCGCGCCAACCGCATGCCGCACCGCTGGGTGGCATGCGACTCGCTGGTGGTGCCCGAGGCGCTGCCGATGCCGCCGCCGCTGGACGAGCTGATCACCATGCAGCCGCCCCATGCGCCGGTGGGCCTGCACTGTGACTTCGACGCGCTGCCTTTTCCGAATGCCAGCATCGACCTCGTGGTGCTGCCGCACACGCTGGAGGTGGCGCGCGACCCGCACCTGACGCTGCGCGAGGTCGAGCGCGTGCTGGTGCCCGAGGGACGCGTCGTCATCGCCGGTTTCAATCCGGCCAGCCTGTGGGGGTTGCGCCAGCGCGCCGGCCATCTGCGGCGCGGCCTCGGCTTCGGTCGCGGCCAGAGCCTGTACCTGCCGCGCGCCGGTGAATTCATCGGCTACTGGCGCTTGCGCGACTGGCTGCGCTTGCTGGGCTTCGAGGTCGAGGCCGGGCGCTTCGGCTGCTGGCGGCCGCCCCTGCGTAGCGACAAGTGGCTGCAGCGGTTCGCCTGGCTGGACCGCATCGGCGACCGCTGGTGGCCGGTGCTGGGTGCGGTGTATTTTCTGGTCGCCGTCAAGCGCGTGCGCGGCATGCGCCTGGTGGGCCTGGTGCGCAACGAGAAACGCAAGGCGCTGGCGGCGCCGTCCGTGGTGGCCAACCGTCGGCGCGAAGGCACGCGTGCCGAGGTCGAATGGGAGTCCTGATGTCCGAAGTGGTGATCTACGCCGACGGCGCCTGCCGTGGCAACCCCGGCCCCGGTGGCTGGGGCGTGTGGCTGAAGAGCGGCGAGCGCGAGAAGGAGCTCTTCGGCGGCGAGAAGCTCACCACCAACAACCGCATGGAGTTGACCGCGGTGATCGAGGCGCTGTCGTCGCTGAAGCGGCGCTGCCAGGTCACGATCTACACCGACAGCGCCTACGTGAAGAACGGCATCACGAAGTGGATCCATGACTGGAAGGTGCGCGGCTGGACAACCGCCGACAGACGGCCGGTGAAGAATGTCGAGCTGTGGCAGCGCCTGGACGAACTCAACGCCGCGCACGAGGTGCACTGGCGCTGGGTGCGGGGACATGCCGGCGACCCCGGCAACGAGCGCGCGGACCGGCTGGCCAACCGCGGTGTCGATGCCGTGCTGGGCTGAACTCCTGGAGCGGCCCCACCCGACCCCATTTCAGCGGCGATCGCCGGGGATCGTTAAAGTCGAGTGAATTCCCTCGCCGCGAGGACGCCGTTGAGAACAACATATACGCTGGTCGCCATCGTCGGTATCGCGCTGGCGGGTGGCGCCGCCTGGTGGTGGCAGAACCAGCCCACGGCGGCGGTGCCGGCCGCGGGGGGCGCGCCGGCTGCGCGCGCGGGCGGCCCCGCCGCGCCGAGCGGTCCGGTGGCGGTGGAGGTGGCCCGGGCCGAGGCCGTGACCCTGACCGACGACGTCCAGGCCGTGGGCTCGCTGAAATCCAGCCAGGGCGTGATGCTGCGGCCCGAGGTCAGCGGCCGCATCGCCCGCCTGGGCTTCAATGACGGCCAGCGGGTCAGGCGCGGTCAGCTGCTGGTTCAGCTCGACGACACCCTGCAGCGCGCGCAACTGCAGCAGGCCGAGGCGCAGGCCAGCATCGCGCGCACGAACCTGCAGCGCAGCCGCGAACTGCTGGCGCAGAATTTCGTCAGCCAGAGCGCGGTCGACCAGAATGCCGCCAGCCTGCAGGTGGCCGAAGCGCAGGTGGCGCTGGCGCAGGCGCAACTGGCGCGCATGAAGGTGATGGCGCCCTTCGACGGCACCGCGGGCCTCAAGCTCGTCGACGTCGGCGACTATGTGAAGGACGGCGCCGATCTCGTCAATATCGAGGACCTGGCGGCGCTGACGGTGCAGTTCGCGCTGCCCGAGCGCTACATCGATCGCCTGCGCAGCGGCCAGGCCGTCGAGGTGGCGGTGGATGCGCTGCCGGGCCGCAGCTTCAAGGGCCGCGTGATCGCCGTCGACTCGCAGGTCGACGCCAACGGCCGTGCACTGCAGGTACTGGCCCAGGTCGACAACCCGGGCGCCTTGCTCAAGCCGGGCATGTTCGCGCGACCGCGCGTGGTGTTCGCGCAGCGTGTCGGCGCCGTCGTCGTGCCCGAGGAGGCGCTGGTGCCGCTGGGGGCCAGTCAGTTCGTCTTCAAGGTCGTCGACGGAGCCGAAGGGCAGAAGGTCGCCCAGCGTCTGGAGGCCAGGGTCGGGTTGCGTCAACCCGGCAAGGTCGAGATCGTCGAGGGCCTGCTGGCAGGCGAGATGGTCGTCACCGCCGGGCAGGCGCGGCTGCTGCGCGGCGACCGCGTGCCGGTGCGTCTGATCGACCTTGCCCAGGCAGGTGCCGCCGTCGCCGCCGCACCGGGTCGCCCGGCGCGCCCGGTTTCCGGGACTGCCTCGGGCGCGCGACCGGCCCAGCCCTGACCACGCCGGACTGCCACGCGCCTGAGGAGCAGCGATGAAGATCTCGGAAACATCGATCCGGCGGCCGGTCCTGGCCACCGTGATGTCGCTGCTCCTGGTCCTGATCGGGCTCGTCTCCTTCGATCAGCTCAGCCTGCGCGAATACCCGCGCATCGACGAGCCCTTGGTCAATGTCAGCACGCGGCTGCTGGGTGCCTCGTCCGAGGTCATCGAGTCGCAGGTCACCAAGCCGCTGGAGGATTCGATCGCCGGCATCGACGGCGTCGACATCATCACCTCGGTGTCGCGCACGGAGAGCAGCCAGATCACGGTACGCTTTCGCCTCACCAAGGACCCGGACACCGCGGCGGCGGAGGTGCGCGACCGCGTCTCGCGCGTGCGCGGCCGCCTCCCCGACGCCGTCGACGAGCCGGTGATCGCCAAGGTCGAGGCGGACGCGACGCCGACGATCTGGCTCGCCTACACCAGCGAGACGATGGGCACGCTGGAGCTCACCGACATCATCAACCGCGTCGTCAAGCCACGCCTGCAGACCGTGCCCGGCGTGGCCGACGTGCAGATCGGCGGCGACCGCCGCTACGCGATGCGCATCTGGGTCGACACCGACCGCCTGGCCGCCTACCAGCTGACGGTGCAGGACGTCGAGGAGGCCTTGCGGCGGCAGAACCTGGAGGTGCCGGCCGGCCGCATCGAGAGCCAGCAGCGCGAGTTCAGCGTCACCGCGCGCACCGATCTCAACACGGTGGCGCAGTTCAACGAGATCGCGCTCAAGACCGCCGGTGGCCACACCGTGCGGCTGCGCGACGTCGCACGCGTGGCTGAGGCCGCGGCCAGCGAGCGCACGCGCGTGCGGCTCAACGGCGTGCCGTCGATCAGCACCGGCATCATCCGCAATGCCACCGCCAATCCGCTCGAGGTGGCCGACGGCGTGCGCGCGCTGATGCCGCAGATCCAGCGCGAGCTGCCGCCGTCGGTGACGGTCCACCAGGCCAACGACAACTCGGTCTTCATCGACCGCTCGATCAAGGCCGTGTACACGACGGTGGCCGAAGCCGTCGTGCTGGTGGCGCTGGTGGTATTCGTCTTCCTGCGCACGCTGCGCGCCTCGATCATCCCGCTGGTGACGATCCCGGTCAGCCTGATCGGCGCCTTCTCGCTCATCGCGCTGGCCGGCTTCACCGTCAATACGCTGACGCTGCTGGCGCTGGTGCTGGCCATCGGTCTGGTGGTCGACGACGCGATCGTCGTGCTGGAGAATATCTACCGCCACATCGAGGAGGGCCTGACGCCCCTGCAGGCCTCGTTCAAGGGCATCCGCGAGATCAGTTTCGCGGTGGTGGCGATGACGCTCACGCTGGCGGCCGTGTTCGCGCCCCTGGCCTTCACCCCCGGGCGCACCGGACGCCTGTTCAGCGAATTTGCGCTCACCCTGGCCGGGGCGGTGCTGGTGTCGGGTTTCGTCGCGCTGACGCTGACACCCATGTTGTGCAGCAAGCTGCTGCGCCACAACCCCAGGCCGACGCGGTTCGACAGCGGCATGGAGACCCTGCTGGTGGCGCTGACGGGCTTGTATACGCGCATGCTGCGCCGGGCGCTGGCGGCTCGCTGGCTGGTCGTGCTGGTGATGGTGGGATCGGGACTGGGGAGCTGGTGGCTGTTCAGCACCGCGAAGAGCGAACTCTCGCCAATGGAAGACCGCGGCGTGATCGCCATGCCGATACGCGCCCCCGACGGCGCGACGCTCGAATACACCGCACGCTACCTCGACGCGCTGGACGCGATCGCGGCGCAGTACCCGGAATTCGACCGCCGCTTCATGTTCATCGGTGGCGGCCAGGTGTCGAGCGCCTTCGGCGTGCTGCGCACCGTCGACTGGGCCGAGCGCAGTGTCACGACGCAGGAACTGGCGCGCAGGCTGCTGCCGCAGGTCATGGCCTTGCCCGGCATCTCCGTCTTTCCGTTGACGCCACCCAGCCTGGGCCAGAGCTTCCGTTCGCTGCCCCTGAACTTCGTCATCGTCAGCGGCGACAGCTACGAGAATATGGCGCGCGCGGCGCAGGCGCTGATCGCCGAGATGCAGCAGAACCCGGGGCTGGTGCAGCCCGACAGCGACCTGCAGCTGAACAAGCCCGAGATCTACATGGAGGTCGACCGCGTGCGCGCGGCCGACATGGGCGTGTCGGTGGAGGCGGTGGCGCGCACGGTGGAGACGATGCTCGGCGGCCGCGCCGTCACGCGCTACAAGCGCGATGCCGAGCAGTACGACGTGATCGTGCAGACCGAGGGCCGCGGCCGCGCGACGCCGGAGGACATCGAGAAGCTCTTCGTGCGCGGCCGCAACGACACCATGGTGCCGCTGTCGTCGCTGGTCAAGGTGCGCGAGGCCGTGAGCCCGCGCGAGCTGAACCACTTCAACCAGCGGCGCAGCGTCACCATCACCGCCAACCTGGCCCCGAACTATTCGCTGGGCGAGGCGCTGGCCTTCATGGACGAGGCCGCGGCGCGTGTGCTGCCGGCCGGTTATGCCACCGAGCTGAACGGCGTGAGCCGCGAATTCCGCGCCAGCTCGGGCGCGCTGGGCGTGGTGTTCGTGCTCGCGCTGCTGTTCATCTTTCTCGTGCTGGCGGCGCAGTTCGAGAGCTTCATCGATCCCTTCGTGATCCTGCTCGCGGTGCCGCTGTCGATGGTCGGTGCGCTGTTGGCGCTGAAGTGGTCGGGCGGCACCCTGAACGTGTTCTCGCAGATCGGTCTCATCACCCTGGTGGGTCTGATCACCAAGCACGGCATCCTGATCGTCGAGTTCTCGAACCAGCTGCGCAAGCAGGGCCGCGAGACGCTGGACGCGGTGGTGGAGGCTTCCAGCCTGCGGCTGCGCCCGATCATGATGACCACCGGCGCCATGGTGCTGGGCGCCTTGCCGCTGGCACTGGCCAGCGGCGCCGGTGCCGAGAGCCGGCAGCAGATCGGCTGGGTCATCGTCGGCGGCATGAGCATCGGCACGCTGCTCACGGTATTCGTGGTGCCGACGGTCTACACGCTGTTTGCCCGCAGGAAGGTTCCCGGCGAGATCCTGACTCCCGACCTCGCTCACCCGGTCGCCGACTGACGCGGCGGTCAGCGGCGGCGCCGCGACGCGACTCAGCCGCCGATATAGTGCATCTCGACGCGCCGCTCGCCGCTGCCGGCGCTTGCCGTGCCGGCACCGCGCAGTTCCGAATAGCGGTCCTCGCGATCGCCCCAGATGAGACCGATCGCGCCCGCGATCTGCTCGTCGGTGTAGTCGCCGCGCAGCAGTGCCCGCAGGTCGTGGCCGCGGCTGGCGAACAGGCACAGGAAGAGCTTGCCCTCGGTGGACAGCCGGGCCCGGTTGCAGTCGCGGCAGAAGGCCCGCGTGACGCTGCTGATGACGCCGATCTCGCCGCCGCCGTCCACGTAACGCCAGCGTTCGGCGGTTTCCCCGGCCGCATTCGGCCGCAGCGGCTCCAGCGGAAAGACCGCCGACAGCGTGCGAACCACCTCGGCCGAGGGCAGCACCTCGTCCATGCGCCAGCCGTTGGTGGCACCGACGTCCATGTACTCGATGAAGCGCAGGATCACTCCGGGGCCGTAGGCGTCGCGCACGTGGCGCGCCAGCGGCACGATCTGGTCGTCGTTGGTGCCGCGCTTGACGACCATGTTGATCTTGATCGGCGCCAGCCCGGCGGCCAGCGCCGCGTCGATGCCGCGCAGCACGTCGCCGACCGGAAAGTCGACATCGTTCATGCGCCGGAAGACCGCGTCGTCGACGGCGTCCAGGCTCACCGTCACGCGCTTGAGGCCGGCGGCATGCAGGGCCGCGGCCTTGCGCTCGAGCACCGATCCGTTGGTCGTGAGCGTGATGTCCAGCGGCTCGCCGCCCGGCGTGCGCAGTGCCGCGAGCTGTGCCACCAGCACCTCCAGATGCTTGCGCAACAGCGGCTCGCCGCCGGTGAGCCGCAGCTTGGCCACGCCATGAGCGACGAACAGCCGCGCCGCGCGCGTGATCTCCTCGAAGCTCAGCAGCGAGCTGTGCGGCAGGAACGTGTAGGCCTTGTCGAAGACCTCCTTGGGCATGCAATAGCTGCAGCGGAAGTTGCAGCGGTCGGTGACCGAGATGCGCAGGTCGTGCAGCGGCCGGCCCAGGCGGTCGGTGAGCAGGCCGCCGGGTGCCGAGGGCCGTGCGGGGATGCGCGGCAATTCGGCGGCGTAGCGCAGGTCGGCCAGCGGTATGAAGGTCTCGCCCATGCGCCGATTGTGCCGTCGCCGAGGCGGGCAGCGCCGGTCAAGGCCGCGTCGCGATCCCGGTTTCCGCCGGCGCCGCACGCCGGGCGCCGTTGAAGCGCTGGGTCCAGTAGGTCGCACGCATGTCCTCGACGCGCACTTCGGCGCCGCTGCGCGGTGCGTGGATGAACTTGCCCTGGCCGATGTAGATGCCGACATGCGAGAAGGCACGGCGCAGGGTATTGAAGAACACCAGGTCGCCGGGCTGGAGCTCCTGGCGCGTCACCGGCGCGAGGCCGGCCTCGCGCGCCTGTTCGTCGGCCCGGCGCGGCAGCAGCAGCCCGAGGCTGTGCGCGAAGACATGGCGCGTGAAGCCGCTGCAGTCGAAACCCTGCTCGACGCTGTCGCCGCCGCGCCGGTACGGCACGCCGATGAAGTGCATCGCCGACAGCACGAGTTCGGACGCCGCGTCGCGGGCCTGGCGCACGAGGCTCTGGTCTTCGGTCATCGGCACGACGGGCAGCAGCCCGCGTTCCGCCAGCAGCGGCAGCAGGGCATCGCTGTGCGCCGTGGCAGGAGGCGGTTCGGGCATGGCCCCGGCCGGAGCGGCGGCAGCCATGCACAGTGCGACGGCGATGGCGGACAGGGAGTGGCTGAGCATCGGCGGCGCAGGATAGCAGCTTGCGCAGACGTGCAAGCATCGGGTTTCTGTGGCAGGTGCACGCCGCAGGCGCCATCGC
>Ga0316605_10002585_pt1 | contig 10274 bp, 9 predicted proteins | sample OWC_soil_day20_n_FD_207666 | JGI IMG/M metagenome (GOLD analysis project Ga0316605, IMG submission 207666) | Wetland soil microbial communities from Old Woman Creek delta, Ohio, United States - OWC_soil_day20_noCT | ecosystem: Environmental > Terrestrial > Soil > Wetlands | place: USA: Ohio... | reverse complement strand
AGGCAAGGTCCTTGAACCATGTCCCAAGCTGTCTCCGCAACGGAATCTATACCGAATGGTACTTGTATTCCAGCTTTGTATGGTTTAAAATTTGATGGTCTCGCAAAAAGTCCATCTGTCCCGCTCGGAGCGGGATTGCGCTGCATCTTCGTCGTTGCGGCGCACCCGTAAGTGCGCCTCACTCCTCAGTTTTTGCGCGCCTGGCATCGGGAGCTTTTTACGAAACCATCGGTTTGCCGACTTTTTACGAGTTCATCAAATTTGGTTGTCGTCCACAGAAGGCCTCCTGGATCTTGCACTTTGAACAGTTCACCCCTGGGAGGCTTTCTCATTTTTGACAGTTTCTCAATTCCCGGAAATGTCAGACCCCATGAGTCCCCCGGCCAAGCCGGGGGTTTACCGGACTGAAATTACTTACCTCTTTTCTTGCATAAGGAATATTTGCCATAGCGGACTGTTTGCTTTACAATATCTCAAATGCCTTGAACCGAGGTCCTTCCGTCTCCTTGATTGGTATCCGCACTTCAATTAAATCCAACTTCGTAAGGAGGAAACGAAAATGAAAAAAGATAGCATTCCCTTTGGCGGGGCGATGAAGATGAAGGTTGCTTTTTGCAATGGGATTGGAATTGACACATCCCAGATCAAGCGACTGATCTGGATCTCGGGACAACTTTCATTTGACGAAAAGGAAATTTTTATCGGGAAAGGCGACATCCGTGCTCAAACCGATCAAGTCTTGAAAAATATAAGAGGCGTCTTGGAAAAACTCGGAGGAACGATGGACGATATCGTCCAAGTAACGGTATTCGTAAAAGATATGGGGGGGTTAAAAGAAATTCATGATGTCCGGCTGAAGTACTTTAAAGAACCTTATCCGACCAGTACCTTAATTGAAGTGAAGGGGTTTGTGCATCCGGATGCGTTAATTGAAATCAATGCTATGGCGGCGCTATAAAAATCATTTCGGCAAAAAAGGAGGAGAAAAATGAAAGGTAAGGGATTATGGATTTTTGCAGTTATCGGCGTGTTCCTTCTCGGGAGTGTTGTTTCCGGGTTCACCCAGGATAAGATCACCTGGAGAATGCAGTCCAGCTGGCCCAAGGGAATTGAAGCCCAGTATCAGGCGGACTTATTTGCAAAGAAGGTCACGGAAATGAGCAACGGCCGTTTGATCATCAACAGTCTTACGGCCGGATCGGTCGTCGGAGGGTTGGAGGTTTTTGACGCCGTCAACCAGGGGGTAATCGATGCCTCCCACAGCATATCTTCCTATTGGATCGGAAAAGAGCCCTCGGCCCCTCTTTTCGCGGCCATTCCCCTGGGAATGGATGCCCTCCAGTATTCAATCTGGTTTTACCAAAAAAATGGGATGGATTTATGGAAAGAGATGTACGCCAAATACAATTTCGGATTTGTAGGTCCCTGCGGACTCAACACGGCGGAGGATTTTCTCTGGGCCCATAAGCCGATCCAAAAGTTGACCGACTTCAAAGGGCTGAAAATTCGAACCGTCGGCTATTGGGGAGAAATTGTGACCAAATTGGGAGCGAGGGTGGTAACCCTCCCGGGCGGTGAAGTTTATGGTGCCTTGGAGAAAAAGATTTTGGACGCCGCGGAGTTTGCAAATCCGAGCGCCGACTATGTCATGGGGTTGCACCAGGTCTGCAAATACGTCCATGTGCCGGGCGTTCATCAACCGACGACGATTTCCGAACTGATCGTAAACAAAAAATCCTGGGAGAAGCTTTCTCCGGATCTTCAAGCTCTTGTCAAAGAAGCGGCGAAGGCGACAACTTTTGAAGCCTGGGGGCATTGTATTATGGAAGATTACAAAGCAATCAAGAAGTTTCAGGAACACGGAACCCAATTTATCAAGCTATCGCCCCAGTTCATTCAGGAGCTGAAAAAGTATGCCGAGGAACACTACGCCGAAAAAGCCAAAAAGGACCCCTTCTTTGCCAAGGTTTACCAATCCCAGCAGGACCTTATCAAAGAATATGGAATCTGGGGAAGCTTTATGGTCCCGGAATACTTGAAATAGGCCGGAAGAGCCGGTATTTTGCAGGGAGGAAGGAAAAGGGTTGAATCCCATTCCTTCCTCTTCCAAGGATCCGCAAGGAAGCCGGTTTGAAAAGAGCAAAAAGATTGGACAAGTTACTCGGCGGAATCGATCGGTTGAACGCCAAAGCGGGCGCCTTTACCAAATGGCTGATTATTGTCTTGACCTTAATTCTTGTCTACGATGTTATCCTGCGGTATGTTTTCAATGCGCCTACGATTTGGGCTTTTGATTTCGGTTATATGCTCGGCGGCAGCTTTTTCACCCTGGGAATGGGATACACACTCCTGAAAAACGCCCATGTGCGAATTGATATTCTTTCCTCGCGATTCTCCAGGCGGGTTCAGGCCGCCATTGATGTGACGATCAGCGTCATATTATTTTTCCCCAGTTTCGGCCTTCTTCTGTACCATCTGATCCCTTATGTTTACGACTCCTGGGTAACGGGGGAAAAATCCCTGGAAAGTTTCTGGCGCCCGCCGATTTATCCCTTTAAAACCGTCCTGCTGATCAGCGTGGTCCTCCTCCTCCTGCAAGGAATTGCGGTCTTGATCCGCAACCTCCGCATCCTCGGGCAAAAGGAGGGCGGGTGAGCACTTTTTCCCCTGAAATCAATACCGTTTTAATGTTTGGTTTGCTGTTGATCGGCATCTTTCTGGGATACCAGATTGCTTTTCTTTTGGCGGGGATCGGTCTTTTCTTCGGACTGAGTTTGTTTGGGATGAATTTTGTCGGCTCTTTCACGCTGAACTTCCTCTCCGTAATGAAGAACTATATCTTCTTGGCAATTCCCCTGTTCGTGCTCATGGGCAATATTATGGAGCGCTCGGGCGCCAGCGAGAAATTGTTTGGGGCAATCTATATTTTAAGCGGGCGGCTCCGCGGAGGGCTGGCGGTGGCCACCACCATCCTGGCCACCATCTTTGCCGCCTGTACGGGGGTTGTGGGAGCGTCCGTCGTGACCATGGGCGTTCTATCCTTGCCGGCCATGCTGAAAAGGGGGTACGACAAGTATCTTGTTTCGGGGTTGATTTGCGCGGCGGGCTGTTTAGGCGTTCTCATTCCGCCGAGCATCATGATCGTTATTTACGGGCCCGTGGCGGGCATTCCTGTGGGGAAGCTTTTCATGGCCGCGATCGGCCCGGGATTATCGTTGTCGGCGGTATACATTATTTACATTCTCATCCGCTGTTACATTAATCCCAAACTTGGCCCCCCCATGACCGTGGAGGAACTGGCCGCGATTTCCAGGAAAGAGAAGATTAAAATCATTTTTTCCTCTTTTCTTCCTCCGGTCGTAATTATTCTTGCCGTCCTGGGAACCATTTTCTTCGGCGTGGCCGCGCCAACCGAGGCCGCGGCCGCCGGGGCTTTTGCGGCCATGCTTTTGTCGGTTTTTTATAAGCGATTTAAGCTCTCCATGATTGGGGAGGCGGCAGAGTCAACGTTGAAGACCACCAGTATGATTCTAACCATGACCGCCGGCGCCGTTCTTTTTGTTTCCACCTTCATGTCGATGGGCGGAGGAGAGGTCGTTGAACGAATCATCCTCAGTCTGCCTTTCGGAAAATGGAGCATCTTTCTGCTGATGTTAGTCGTCGTTTTTATTCTCGGAATGTTTCTCGATTGGGTGGCCATCGTCCTCTTGGTAGTCCCCATCTATACCCCGATCGCGGCCAAGCTTGGGTTCGACCAGATATGGTTTGCAACCATGGTCATTCTCAATTTGCAGCTTTCGTATTTGACCCCGCCTTTTGCCTTAGCGACTTTCTATTTCCGGGGAATAGCGCCCAAGGAGATTACCATGCAGGATATTTATGTCTCCGTTCTGCCCTTTATCGTCCTGCAGATTCTCGTCTTTGCCCTTTGCGTTCTTATTCCGGATATCATTCTCTGGCTCCCATCGCAGATGGGGGGGTAGATTTTTAGAAATTGAAGACGAAAGGAGATACGGGATGTTTCAGAAAGGGAAACGGATCCAAGAAGTATTGATCCCGGGAAAATTCGCCAAGGCTTTTGAAGTCAAGAAGGGGCAACTCCTACAGATCATCGACGTGGAGGGGCAGCAGGTGGCCGACTTTTTTGCCTTTAACAAACATAACCCCGAAGAGAGGCTCTCACCGCCCCATACCCGGACATCCCTTCTTTCGCTTTCGGTTAAGGTGGGAGACAAATTTCGTTCCAGCCTGCGGAACCCAATGTTCGAAGTGGTCGAAGACACCGCTAAATCAATTGATCTCCTGATTGCCGCCTGCGACGAAAGAAGGTATCTGGTGGACTATGGCGTGGAAAACCACAGAAGCTGTGTCGCAAACTTCGAAGAGGTGTTAAAACCTTATGGAATCACCCGGAATATGTTTCCGGAGCCATTCAATATTTTCCAGAGCACGAAGATCGAGCCCAGCGGGAAAATGATTCAGCAGCCCTGCCCGACCAAGGCTGGGGACTACATGCTCTTAAGAGCCCTGATGGATGTGATCGGGGCTGTTTCCGCCTGCCCGATGGACCTCAACCCAATCGGAGGAGCAAAAGTGACGGATATTTTGGTCCGAATTTACGAGGTATGATTTCTCCCAAAACCCGTTTTAGTCGTGCCCTGCTTTGGAATCCGATTTTCAGGAAGTTGCGGCATGTTTTGTCGCAACGTAACGGGTGATTGTCCTCGATCATCCTCGGCTTTCAACGCTTCCAATGAACCTTCGTCTTCGACGGCAACTGGCCCAAAGAGGACCTTTTTAATCGGCGTTTAACTTCCGTCTCTTCCTAACCCTTCCGCATCTTATCGGCAATCCGAACAGGGTTTCCATCGCTTTTTTCACAATCTCCGACTCCAGGGAAACCTCCTGGTAGATCCCCTCCACCTCACCTGCCTCCAGGCGCTCGAAATCCTTTTCCATCGGGGTGATCAGGACGCCGCCCATATCGATCAGCCCCGGGCTGACGACCACCCGGGACTCTCCTTTTTTGAAAAAAGCGTCGGGCCGGTGTTTCCGACGGGGGAAGACGATTAGACGCCATTTATTCTTCCGCTGGAAACCCGCGACATTTATCATCGGCTCTTCAACTAGGAGCAGTATTTTTTTCAGGGAGTTCAGCAGATCCTCAAAGACCCGTTCCACAGCATTCGGGTCATCCCCTTCGATCATCATCACTTCCCGGCCCATCCTGTTCATTCGGCAAACCTCAACCCCGCCGATTCGCCTCCGCTCCGGAAATCTGTTCTCCTCGCGGATTTCTTTCTCTATGGGCATCTGCCCCACGGGCGCCGCCTGAAAATGAAGGTGGTCAGGGGCGGAGGCGCCGCATTTGGGTCCGTTGTAAAAAACTGTCCACCCCGACCCGAATTCGGCCAGAAGGCGGAGGAAGGTTGGGATCTTGTCTGCGATGGATTGGGGGCGGTGATCCACATGGCTGAGAGTGAAGTGACTGGGGAAAATCGGGCGGGGATTGCAGAGAATCAGGTATGCCCCTCGATAAAGGACCCCTTTCTGGTTTTCCGGGAGATGTTGCAGACAGAGGAAGCACGGCCGTTCACCGGATTCTGCTTCGTCTGCTCCCGCAAGAGCGTTCTTGATTCTTTCCTGGTTGTGCTGGAGTCGGACAGAAAATCCTCGGCAAGCGATTTCCCTTTCCCGGATTCTCCTCAGCGAATCGCACCCCCTCCGGAGGTCAGCCCAAACCTTCCTCTGCGTAGACAACAGGTCATGGCAAAGGACCGGAAGCCGCTTTCCCCGCTTCTCCCCATCGAAAACTGCATAGGTTTTTTCTTCAAGAAGGGAGATGAAACCCTTTTTTTCATCGGCCCGGATGTTCATCCCCGAATCCCTCTTCATTCTCCCCGGATCATTCTCTGGCGAGCCCGAATCTCCTCGGTCCGGATTTGATCTTTGAAAGCATCGTTGCGGTTGGCCGCCTCGACGCCCAGAGCGGCATCGGTGTTTCCGGACCATCGCCGGCATAGATATAAACTTTCAAAGATTCTCCCGACCCGGAATTCCCGGCAGATGCGCAATGCCGCGGCGTAATCCTCGCCGTAGCTTACGTTGCGGAATCCGATCCGCCGGATCAGCGCCGAGGGGAATCCCCGCGGGGCACCCAACCCGTTGATGCGCAAGGCATTGTTCGGGCCGTTCTCGTCGGTCCACTCGCGGTGGTCGACGAGCCCCGGCGGAATCTCCTTCAGCTTGGAGTTGACGAGGGTATAGGAACCCACCACCAGCCCATAGTTCCCCTCGCGAAGCTTATTCACCATCTTTTGAAGGCTGTGGGGGTTTTCGTAAAGATCGTCCGAATCTAGTTGGACGACATAGCGTCCGCAGGCCTTATGTCCCACGGCTTCATTCCAGCAGCCCCCGATGCCTAAATCCTTCCTCGCCGGGATGATATGTTCCAGGGTCGGGTGCCGCGCGACAAGATCGGAAAGAATAAAAGTGGTTTGGTCTGTGGAGTGGTTGTTCACGACAAGAATATTGAACGAAAAATCCGTCTCCTGGGACAGCGCGCTCTTTACGGCCTCGGCAATCGTCTGCTCCCGATTTCGGACTGGGATGACGACGGAAGCCTCCACCGGATAGGATTCCGGCGCCGGCGGGACCTCCCGGCAAGACCGGGGAGGAAGATAAGCCCCGATCCTTTTCAGGTAATCGGTGAAGACCGCCTCCATCTCCTTCTGGGTCTTCTCTTGACGCCGGTCGACGTACGCGAACAGCTTGTCATCGCCGGCAGGATCACCCGCTCCGACCATGGTTGAGAGAGGCTCCCTGAGACGATGAACCGCATGGTCGATGGAAACCTTAAGCCGAAGGTCATAAAGGCCCGCGACCTCGACGGCCGGAACGAAACCAAACTTATCCAGAGATCTTCGAACTGCGGCAGTTGAAAAAAGGATCACCGGGCCGAAATCAAAATCATCTCGGACGCTTCCAGCCTGGTAATCGTTCAGGGGATGCCGGATTTTCGCGCCCTTTTCCCCATCGTAGAAATCGGCGTAGACAATGCCCGCGTTCGCGGAGTCGGCCTTCTCCGTAAATTTTTCCAGAGCCCGGAGCTCCAGAGAAATCTGCCCGGAGCCGGCCAAGAAAAGAAGGTGGTTCGTTCGGGCCTCGGTCAGAACCCGGTTCAGGGTGTCTCCGGAAGAAAGAGGCCCGGCAGTAAGAACCCGAACTCCTTCTCCTTTCAGAGAAAGGGGTTCCGGGCAAACCACCACGACACTTTCGACAAGCGGTGAATTCGCCATCGACCGCAGGGTCTTCTTAAAGGAGAGTCCCGGCCTGTAAGGGAGAATGGCAGTAAGCGGCTTCATCCCTATTAAGCTTACCGGTATCTGCCGCCGGCAGCAACAGAATTTCTTCAAAAACCCCTCTCGAAACTCAATCCGGCCCCCTCCTCTCCTTGAAGGCGGGGAAAAACCGCTTTGGCTCTTTTCAAGGCCATTCCTCGACGAGAGTTGGTGGACGGCTCTTAATTCGCGGAAAACCTGCCGCAATCTTCCTAAAATTCGTCTAAAATAAAACCATAGGGAATATATCGGGGAAAGGAACGGCCTTGTTTGCGGCGCCATAGGTTCTTTTCTAACCTTTTGGAAATCGGCCCAGAGCAGGAAAGCATGGACCAAAAAGAGAACATCCACCGCTCCTCGAAGAAGCCCCGGGCTGCCAATTTTCTTAAATATATCGGCCCCGGGTTTCTGGTCACGGTCGGATTCATCGACCCCGGAAACTGGGCGGCGAACATGACAGGGGGGTCCCAATACGGGTATTCTCTTCTCTGGATGGTGACCCTTTCGACCCTCTTCTTGATTATCCTGCAGCACAACGCCGCCCACTTGGGAATCGTAACCGGGCTCTGCCTTTCGGAGGCCGCGGCAAAACATCTCCCCCGGATGGCCGGATCCCTGATTCTGGCCAGTGCCGTCGGCGCTTCGATTTCAACCTCCCTTGCCGAAGTCTTGGGGGCAGCCATCGGCCTGAACATCCTTTTCGGGCTCCCTATTCAATACGGGGCTGTTCTCTCCGCCCTCCTTGCGGGGGGGATGCTGTTCAGCAACACTTACCCCAGGTTGGAGAAATGGATCCTGGGGTTCGTGTCCCTGATCGGAATTGCTTTTCTTCTGGAACTGAGCCTGGTCAGGATCGAATGGGGGAACGCTTTGCGGGGCTGGTTCGTTCCCTCGATCCCGCCGGGATCCCTCCCCATCGTCATGAGCGTCCTGGGAGCGGTCGTGATGCCTCACAACATCTTTCTTCACTCCGAAGTGATCCAGAGCCGCCAGTGGAACCTTCAGGAGAAAGAGGTGATCGCTTCCCAATTGAAATATGAATTTCTGGATACCCTGCTGGCCATGGGCGTAGGGTGGGCCATCAACAGCGCCATGATCCTCATGGCCGCAGCGGTATTTCATACCCATGGAAATTTGGTGACCGAGCTTCCCCAGGCGGAGGCGACTCTGCGGCCTCTCTTGGGTCAGGCGGCGGCAGTAATTTTTGCCTTGGCTTTGCTCTTCGCCGGATTTTCCTCATCGGTTACCGCCGGGATGGCCGGGGGCAGCATTTTTGCGGGCATTTTTAAGAAGCCTTTCGCGATCCACGATCGCCCGTCGCAAATCGGGGTCCTATTGACCCTCGCGGGTGGGGTCGGAATCGTCTTCTTTCTCCGGGATCCTTTCCAAGGGCTCCTTTGGAGCCAGATCATTCTGAGTCTGCAGCTCCCCTTGACTATCATTGCCCTGATCATGCTTACCTCGTCCACCCGGGTCATGGGGACCTATGCGAACAACCGGCAGAGCAAAATTGTTCTCTGGACCGTTGCGGCCGTCGTTTTCCTCTTGAACCTCATGCTTCTTCTGCAGGTATTTGGACTGTCCTGAGACCGCCCTCCGCGTGGGGGTTCCCGCCCTGACGCCCTTGATCATTTTTCCTGATCATGTTACTTTTTTATCAGGAAAAGGAATCGCGGAAAACGGAATTTGCGGACTTATGACGGCATCTCCTCAGCGGATCTTAGCCATCGACATCGGCAGCGGGACCCAGGACGTTCTTCTTTATGAAGAGGGAAAGCCGATGGAGAACTGCGTGCAATTGATTCTCCCCTCCCCCACCCAGCTCGTTTCCGTCCGGATCGAGAATGCCACCGCTGCCGGAAGGGATATTTTTCTCTTCGGCGAAACCATGGGCGGGGGCCCCTGCTCCTGGGCCATGGAGAAACACCTCCGAGCCGGGTTAAAGGTCTTTGCCACCGAGCCGGCAGCCCTGACTTTTCATGACAGTCTTGAAGAAGTCAAGGGAAGAGGCGTAAGCGTGGTCGGCCGCCGCCCAAAAGGGGCGGTCCCCATCCGCACGGGAGACGTCCAATTAGATCTTCTTTCCAAGTCCCTGGCCCCTTTCGGTATCTCTCTCCCCCAAAACCTGGCCGTTGCGGTTCAAGACCATGGTTTTAACCCCTCCGGAAGTAACCGCCGGCTGCGGTTTCAATACTGGGAAAAATTCCTCGCCTCGGGGGGGCGGCTTCGTGATTTGATTTACCGGACCCCCCCGGTTTATATGACCCGGATGGCTGCCGTTCAAAAGGATGCTCCCGGGGCGGCGGTCATGGACACCTGCGCGGCCGCAGTCTGGGGAATCCTTTCCGATCCCCACGGCCCAAAGCTGAAGAAGCACGGCTTCATCGCCCTCAATCTTGGGAACCAGCACACCTTCGGCGCTTTTGTCCGCGCCGACCGGATCCTCGGGATTTTCGAACATCACACCGGCCGTATGAGCCGGGATAAAATCCGCGATCTGATCACCCGCTTCGAGCGGAAACATCTGTCGAATGAGGAAGTTTTTGCCGATGGGGGCCACGGCTGCGCCTACGCGCCGGCTTTTCCCGCCCGCAAGAAAGACTGGCCGGTCTCCGTGACCGGTCCCCGGCGTTCTCTGGTGGAGGGGCTCGGTTATTCCCCCGCCGCCCCCTTCGGGGATATGATGCTGACAGGCTGCTTCGGCCTCGTGGCCGCCTTTAAGGCTCTGACGAAAAAAAAATCCCCACCGAGGGTACAGAGAACACAGAGAATTTCTAAAATTGATTAAAAATTCAAAATATTTTGTTAGGCAAATATTATAAACACTTTTAGGTTGCGTTGATTTCGAATCAAAGTCTTTCTAGGTTTCATTTATAATTCTATTTCTCTGTGTGCTCCGTGATCTCGGTAGTGAAAGTTCTTAGAAATGAACAA
>Ga0316605_10002584_pt1 | contig 10274 bp, 8 predicted proteins | sample OWC_soil_day20_n_FD_207666 | JGI IMG/M metagenome (GOLD analysis project Ga0316605, IMG submission 207666) | Wetland soil microbial communities from Old Woman Creek delta, Ohio, United States - OWC_soil_day20_noCT | ecosystem: Environmental > Terrestrial > Soil > Wetlands | place: USA: Ohio... | reverse complement strand
GCGCCGGAACCCCGTGCCGGTCCTGCTGCTGTCGGCGCGCGGCGAGGTGCACGAGCGCGTCGACGGCCTCAACGCCGGGGCCGACGACTACCTGCCGAAGCCGTTCGTGCTGGCGGAGCTCATCGCGCGGGTGCGCGCCATGGGCCGCCGGGGCGGCGAGGCGCGGGCGGCGGTCCTGGAGGTGGCCGACCTGACGCTGGACACGCTGACGAGGCACGCCCGGCGCGGCGCGAGGGCCATCGACCTCACCGCCCGCGAGTATCGCCTGCTGGAGTTCCTCATGCGGTGCTCGGGGCGCGTCTGCGGGCGCATGTCGATCCTCGAGAAGGTGTGGGACTACGACTTCGACCCGGGGACGAACCTCGTGGACGTGTACGTCCGCCGCCTGCGCGAGAAGATCGACGCCGGCTTCGACGTCAAGCTGATTCACACCGTGCGCGGCGTGGGGTACGTCCTGAGGCCGCAGCCATGACCATCCGGACGCGCCTGTCGCTGTGGTACGCGGCCGTGATGCTCGCCTCGCTCTCCCTCGTGGGGGTGCTCTCGTACCACGAGTTCGTGGTGCGCCACCGGGAGCCCGCGCAGCCGCAGGTGCAGGACGGCGGGGGCCGGCGAGACCTGCCGCCGCGCGACGAGCGGTTCCGCCAGCCGGGGGAGAGGGCGCTCGAGCCGCGCGAGGGCCGGGCGCCTGCCCGGCGCCACGGCCTGTTCGCGGAGGTGCTGGCGATCCTCGTGCGCGTCGGCGTCCCCGCGATCCTCATGGCGCTGGGCGGCGGCTGGTGGCTGATGCGCCGGGCCCTGGCCCCCGTGCAGGCGCTGACGTCGGCCGTGGAGCGCACGAGCGAGCGGAACCTGCGGGAACGCCTCCCTCGGACCGGGAACGGCGACGAGCTGGACCGCCTGACCGAGGTGTTCAACGCGATGACGGCGCGCCTGGACGAGTCGTTCCAGCGGATCCGCGACTTCACCCTGCACGCGTCGCACGAGCTGAAGACGCCGCTGACGGTGCTGCAGGGCGAGATCGAGACGGCCTGCCGCGACGAGGCGCTGACCGACGCGCAGCGCGACCGGCTCCTCAGCCAGCTGGACGAGGTCCAGCGGCTGGCGAAGATCGTGGACAACCTGTCCCTGCTGACCAAGGCCGACGCGGGCCAGGTCGTGCTGTCCCGGGAGCCGGTGCGCCTCGACGAGCTCGTCCGGGAGACCGTCGAGGACCTCCAGCACCTCGCGCAGGGGCAGGAGATCGACGTGGCCGTCTCGGCCTGCGAGGCGGTGACCGTGCCCGGCGACCGCCACCGCCTGCGCCAGGCGCTCCTGAACCTGGCGGACAACGCGGTGAAGTACAACGAGCGCGGCGGCCGCGTGAGCGTGTCGCTGCGCCGGGCCGGCCCGGAGGCGGAGCTGGCGATCTCGAACACCGGGCCGGGCCTGCCGCGCGAGCTCCAGGCGAGGGTGTTCGAGCGCTTCTTCCGCGGCGACGCCAGCCACAGCTCCGCCGTCGAGGGCAGCGGCCTCGGCCTCAGCATCGTCCAGTGGATCGTCGAGGCGCACGGCGGCAGCGTCCGCTTCGAGTCGGACCCCGGGGCGCTGACCACCGTGACGGTCCGGCTCCGGGCGGTCCCCGCCTGAAGGGCCGGCGGGGCCGCTCACCGGCGCGGCGGTCGACTGCCCGGGACGGTCAACGCGCCGCCGCCTCCTCGAAGACGTACTCGTGCTGCGCGTCGCGCGTGATCAGCCGGCGCTTCCCGCCCTGGTCCGCCACGACGAACTCGAAGCCGCCGATCGTGGGATCGATCGTGATGAACGAGATCGTCCCGTCCTCGTTCCTGCGCGAGGCGACCGCGCTCTTCCACTCGCCGACGTCGAAGAGAACGGTGGTCCCGTCCCGGACGACGCTCACCTCGCCGAGCGCCGGGCTGACGTAGCGGGGCGCGAGCTTCGACGCGGCCGCGGGATCGGCCGGAATCACCAGCTTCTCGCGCTCCTTCGCGATCGCCGTCTTCCGCTGCTCGACGCCGACCTTCAGCATCTCCTCGGCCTCTGGCCTGCCGTCGAAGAGCACCTCGAGGAGCCGGCGGAGGAGCGGCCCGCGGATCCTGACGCCCGAGTCGGCGTTCGCGAGGATCACCGCGCCGACGCCGTGCTCCGGCAGCCACATCATGTCGCTGTGGTACCCGGCCAGGTCGCCTCCGTGGTGAACGACGGTCACGCCGTACTGCGTGTCCACCATCAACGCCATCCCGTAGGTGACGTCCTCGCCGACGATGACCTGGGGCTTGTAGCGCGCCAGGAGGTTCTCCTCGGAGACCAGCCGCCTGCCGCCGGGGAGCATCCCCTTCGCCAGCTCCATCTCGACGTACCGCGCCAGCTCGCGCGCGCTCGTCCACACGCCCCCCGCCGGGCGCACCGGGACGACGGAGTAGTTCAGGTCCATCCGGGCCAGCGTGACCTTCCCGTCCGCGTCGTCGCCGTGCGGCTGCGCCACGTTTCCCTTCAGCGCCTTCGCGAAGTCGAACGTCGTCGCCGTCATCCCGAGCGGCCCGAACACCTTCGCCCGCATGGCCTCGTCATAGGCGGCGCCCCACTCCTTCCCCGGGGCCGCCTTGCTGCCGCCGATGAAGCCCGCCGCCGCCGCCATCAGGTTGCTGTACTGGAAGACCTCGCCGAACTTGCTCGTCGGCTGCATCGTCCCGAGGAGCGTCAGCGCGGATTCCGGGCTCTCGTTCCGGTACTCGAAGAGCCATTCCATGTCCTGCCGGGGCATCCCCGTGCAGGCGCAGACGAGGTGGCGCACCTGCACCTGCCTCGTCGTCTCCGCGCTCCCCAGCTTGAACGCCGGGAACAGCTCCGTCACCGGCTGGTCCCAGCGCATCTGCCCCTCGTCCACCAGTTCGGCGAGGAGGAGGGTGGTCAGCGCCTTCGTGTTCGACGCGGCGATGAACAGCGTGTCGCCATCGACCGGGTCAGGCTTGCCCAGCTCCTTCACGCCCAGGCCCCCGGCCCACACCGTCTTCCCCCCGTCGATGAAGGCCAGCCCGACGCCGGGGGTGTCGAGCATCTTCATGCCCGTCGCGACGAAGTCCCTGAGGGTGGCGAGCCGCTTCTCGTCGAGCGGATGCGCCTTCCTCCCGGCGAACGTCTCCCGCGAGTACCCCTTCGGGCGGATGCTCCCCACGGCGAGGCTCAAGGGCGCGCCGCGCTTCTCCATGGTCGGCTCGGTTCCGTCCACGAGCACGACGGTCCAGGCGTCGCCGGCGCGCCAGGCGTACGCCGTGATCACCGCCCGCTCGTTCGGCGACGTCTCGTACACGTAGACCTTCCGCTCGTCGAAGCCGTTGCGCGGCGGCTGCGGCAGGGAGAGCCTCAGCGACCTGGCGAAGCCAGGCTTGTACGCGGCCCAGGCCGCCGCCACCGCCGCGCCGGCGTCCTTCGCCTTGAGGTCGACGATCGCGACGTGGGAGTCGGGTTCGGGCGGATCGAGGACGACCATCTCCCCTTTCGTGGTCATCGTCCAACCCGCGGGTGCGGTGAAGGTGGTGCCGGCTGGCGTCGCGCGCGGGGAGTCCTTGTCGATCGCCTGGCCCGCCGGCGATGCCGCGGGCTGGGCGAGGGCGGAAGACGCCAGGAGGAGCGCGAGGGCGAACGCGAGAGGGATGCGTCGCAGCATGGAAGACCTCCGTGGACGAGGCGGACTTGACGTGCGGTGACGTGATTCTACACCGCTCTGATTGCCATGCCGCTCCTGGCGGTGCCTGCAGCACGCCCCGCGCCGCCGCGTCCCGGCGTGTCGCCCGCACGGCCGTTCGCACTATCATGGTGACGATGACGCGCGGGGACATCCGGGCTCTCGCGGCCGCCGACCTTGCCCTTCACGCCCGCATCTCGGAGGCGCTGGCGCGGAATCACCTCCGGCCGGTCTTCGAGCGCGAGCTCGCCCGGGAGCAGCCGCCGTCCGGCTCGCGCTGACATGGAGGCCATCCGCCACCTCGCGTACTGCGGCCGCTGCGGCGCGGGCGCCCCCGGGCAGGCGGCGAGCCCGGCAGGCCCCTTCCGCTGCGCCGCGTGCGGGTTCACGCTGTTCTTCAGCCCCGTCAGCGCCGTGGCGGCGGTCGTCCTTCGGCCGGATGGGCGAGCGCTGTTCATCCGGCGGGCGCAGGATCCGGGGAAGGGCAGGCTGGCGCTGCCGGGCGGGTTCGTCGAGCCGGGCGAGAGCGCGGAGGAGGCGCTCGCGCGCGAGGTCCGCGAGGAAGTGGGGCTGGAGCTCCGCGACGTGCGCTACCTGAGCTCGCACGCGAACCGCTATCTCTTCGCCGGCGTGACCTACCACACCCTCGACCTCTTCTACACGGGACACGCCGGCGAGCCTGGCCGGGCGGCGGCGCTCGACGCCGTGGAGTCGGTCGAGTGGATCGATCCGATCACGGTCTCGCTGGACGAGATCGCGTTCGACTCCATGCGCGCCGCGCTGCGGGCCCTGCGCGCGACGCACGAGCAGGCAGGTCCCTGACGGCCCCGATCACATGCTCTTCCACACGTCGGACGTGTCCGCCAGCGTCAACCGCCTGGACTGCGGCAGCGACGCGACGTCCAGGGGCGCGAGGCGCGTGCCGTCCCACGACAGGAAGAGCAGGTTTCCGTCGGCCAGCCCGCCCCTGAAGTCGAACCGCACGTCGAGGACGTCCCGGCCGTCCGGGGTCACCCGCTCGATGGTGGCGTCGAAGTCCGTGTTCGAGTAACGGCGCCCGGGCGCGAACCCCTCGCTGACCCGCACGATGCGCGCGAACATGTTGCCCAGCCAGCCGGCGCGGTCGGTGCGGAGGACGATCGACCGGGCGTCGAGGCGCTCGACCGAGACGACGCCGTTCAGGGCCGAGAGCACGCGCGTCGGCACGGGGCGGCCCAGGCGGTATTCGAGCATCCCGCCCGCGTAGAAGGTCTGCATGGGGCCGGCAGCGTTCACCAGGACGACCGTCCCTTCGGGATGCGCCCGCAGGTGGGCGCGGACCGCGGGGACGGCGCTCGCCACGTCGCCGCTCACGCGCTCCAGCGACGGCACCATCACGAACGGCATGACGGCCGCGATGACGAGTCCCGGGGCCGCGACGCCTCCCAGGAGATACCAGCCCCACGCCCGGGTGTAGCGCGGCGCGCACCGCCGCGGCCGCTGCAGCCTTGCCAGCGGCCCGATCTCGGCGATCACGGCGGCCAGGACGTAGCTCACCCCGACGAACGGATAGTACAGGAGCCGTTCGGAGGCGTCGGTGGCCACCTGCGGCAGCAGCGCCACGAGCGCCAGCGCCAGGGCCCAACTCAGGGTCGCGTCGCGGCGGAGGGGCCACACTGCCGGCGCGAACAGGACGGCGAGGGCGGCGCCCGCGACCGCGAGCGGCAGCAGGAGCCCAGGGACGAACGTCGCCGCGGAGGGCGGGACCACCGTGAGCGCCGCGGCGATCATCACCGGGAACCCGGTCAGCGCGTGCCGGGCGTAGGCGAGCGGGTGCGAGATCGGATTGACGTACATGAGGCTGGCCGTGCCGCCGATCCCGAGCGCCGCGGCCGCCGCGAGGTAGGCCCCGAGGACGGCGAGGCTGGGAAGAGCCAGCCCCAGCCCGAAGCGCCACCGACCCGCGGCGCGGTCTCCAGCCTGCGCGGGGGGAAGCAGGACGTCGAGCAGCACGATCGCCACCGGCGCGACGACCGCCGACTCCTTGCAGCCGAGCGCGAGCGCGAGGGCGAGGGCCTCGAGGGCCGCCCAGCCTCCGCTCGTTCCCGCGCGCCGCTCGAGGTGCACGAGGACCGCCAGGTTGCTGAAGAGGACCGCGAGCGGATCGGTCATGGTCGCGATCCAGCCGACGGTCATCGAGTGGTCCTCGCACCCGACGAAGATCACGCCGGCGAGCAGCGCCACGAGCGGCCGGCCGGACAGTCTCGAGAAGAGCAGGTACGTCGTGAACCCGACGGCGCCGTGAACGGCGATTGACAGGAGGTGCAGCGGGAAGGCGTGCCCGAACAGGCGGACGCCCGCCTCGAAGACGAGGCTCGGGACGGGCCGGAAGAAGCCGCCCTGGGCGCCCGTCTCGAACCACCAGAGGCTGGTGAAGCCGGCGAACCGGTCCACCGGCACCGACCACACGCCGCGCCACCGCGAGAAGGGCAGCGGGTCGGAGCGGAGCATGTTCAGGAACAGGATGTCGTCGGCCTGGAACCCGCCGGTCAGGTACCAGAAGTTCAGCGCGAGCGCGAGGAGCAGGAAGCCTGCAAAGACCATCGGGGGAGAGATCGGCAGGCGGGACGTCGCACTCGCTGGAGCGGCCGCATCGGGCCCGGCAACGACGGTCATCGGCACCTCCCGCGCACGATCACGGCGCTTCCTCAGGCCTTGCGCAGCCGGGCGCGGACGGCGCCAACGAAGCCCAGGAGATCGCCGAGCCCGTGCTCCAGCACGTCCCGCACGACATCCAGGTTCACGGTGTCGTAGCCGTGAACGAGGACGTTCCGGAAGCCGGCCATCGCGGAGAGCGAGCGAGTGAGGTCCGCGCCGATCCAGCCCCCGCGTTCGAGCAGCGTGAAGAGCTCGCGGTTGGAGCGCGGCTCGCCGAGGCGGGCATCGGACACGATGTGCGAAGCCGCATCGAGGGCGGCCTGGATGGCGATCTGCAGGGTGTGCTCGGCGAAGCGCTCCTCGCGCAGGTCGGTGGCAATCAGGGCGGGGGCCGCCAGCCGCCGAAGATCCGCCACGCAGGTCTCGATGACGGCGAGCTTCTTCTCGAGCAACTCGGCGTCGGTCATCGCGCCACCTCGTCAGCCGGCCCGCCGGTACAACCGCAGGATCGGCTCCAGGTCGAAGTACTCGTTTCTGGCGCGGACCTCGAAGCGGATCAGCGCAGAACGGTTGCGTCCGCTGACCAGCCTCCCATCCGTCAGGACGCGGTGCGCGAGATCGGCCGGCGCGTGGTTCAGGACGACCAGGTCGACGCGCCGACCGAGGAGTTCCTCGAGGTCGTGGGCGAGGTCCGTGTGGAGGCCCTCGAGGGTCCTGGGAGGATCCTGATCGAACAGGATCGCGACGTCGACGTCGCTGTCGTCCCGCGCCTCGCCCCTGGCGACGCTGCCGAACAGGTAGGCGGCCGCGACGCCATCCCCATGCGTCTCGAAGTACGCCGCCAGTGTGCGGCCGACTTCGTCCGGGGCCAATCTGCTCTCCACGGCGCCATTATAGGCGCCTTCTCCCGCTCGTCGTGGCTGCCCGGCGGTGCGGGTTCGTGCCGGGAACCCCGCGATGGCCGGCGCCGAAGGCTGGTCGGACCGTGAAGGAGGGAGGCAGGCGGTCAGGCCCGCTCGGGCAGCGCCGGGTGCTCCTCGTCGTTGGTCAGGCGCCAGCGGTCCAGAACGGCCAGCAGCAGCGAGAGCGCGATGGCCACGACGGTCCCGAGGGCCATCCCTTTCAGCGCGACCGTTCCGATCGTGACCGACGCCCCGCTCACCCCGGCGACCAGCACGACGGCGCTCAGCATCAGGTTGCGCGACCGGGTGTAGTCCACCTTCTGCTCGACCAGCATCCGGATGCCGGCGACGGCGATCACGCCGAACAGCAGCACCGACACGCCGCCCATGACGGGCACCGGGATGCTGCGGACCAGCGCGGCCAGCTTCCCGACGAACGAGATCAGGACGGCGATGACGGCCGCGCCGCCGATCACCCAGACGCTGAACACGCGCGTGATCGCCATCACGCCGATGTTCTCGCCGTAGGTCGTGTTCGGCGTCGCGCCGACCAGCCCGGACAGCACGTTCGAGAGGCCGTCGCCGAGCAGCGAGCGGTGGAGCCCCGGGCGGCGCATCAGGTCGCGCTCGACGATGTTGCCGGTGACGACCAGGTGGCCGATGTGCTCGGCCAGCACGACGAGGAACGCCGGCATGATGACGAGAGCGGCGTGGAGGTCGAAGGCCGGCGCGTACAGCGCGGGCACCTGGAACCACGGCGCCGCCGCCACCGCCCGCCAGTCCACGATGCCCACGGCCGCGGCGAGCGCGTAGCCGGACACCACGCCGATCAGCACCGGGATGGCCGCGAGGAAGCCGCGGAAGAGCACGGAGCCGAGCAGCGTCACCGCGAGCGTGAAGACCGACACGAGGATCGCCGCGTGCCGCGGGATCCCGAGGCCGGCGACCGTCGTGCCGGTGAGGCCGGCCATGCCGGTGGCGACCGGCGCCAGCTCGAGGCCGATGACGGCCACGATCGCGCCCATCGCCGCCGGCGGGAAGACCACGTCGAGCCAGGCGGTCCCCGCCACGCGGACCACGCCCGCGACGGCGATGAAGAACAACCCGAAGAGGATGAAGGCCCCCTGGGCCGCCGCGTACCCGCCGGCGCCTTTCGCGGCCAGCACCGCGAGCACCGGAGCGATGAACGCGAAGCTCGACCCGAGGTACGCCGGGATGCGCCCGCCGGTCACGGCCAGGTAGACGAGCGTCCCGGCGCCGTTCATCAGGAGCGAGGTGGCGGGATCGACCTTGAAGAGGAACGGGACCAGCACGGTGGCGCCGAACATGGCGCAGAGGTGCTGGACGCTGAGCGGCAGCGCGCGCGCCAGCGGCACGCGCTCCTCGATCTGAATGGTGCGGGGCGTCATCACGGCGCAGTCTACACCGGCGCCCGCCTGCCGGCGTGGCGCGGCTGAGCGCGGCCGAGGCGCGCCGGACCCGGCGCGTATAATCTGTCGGCATGTCTCCCATCTCACGATTCCTGGCGGCTTCCGGCTGCCTGGCGGTACTGCTGTCCTCGTCCTTGTCCTCGAGCGGCCCGACGCCCCAAGCCGCCGCGGGAACGAAGGCCGGCTCGCAGCCGGCGCCCGCGAGCTGGCTGATTCGCCCGCGGGCCGTCTTCGACGGGACGAGCGAGCAGGCGAAGCCCGGCTGGGTGGTCCTGGTCACCGGCAACACGATCGCGGCGGTCGGGCCGGCCGCCAGCGTGACCGCGCCCGCGGGCACGCAGACCATCGACCTGCCGGGCGCGACGCTCCTGCCCGGCCTGATCGAGGCGCACACGCACGTGTTCCTGCACCCGTACAACGAGACGCTCTGGAACGACCAGGTGCTCAAGGAGTCCGAGGCGTACCGGACGCTCCTCGCCGCGCGGCACTGCGAGCGGACCCTCCTCGCCGGCTTCACCACCATCCGCGATCTCGGCACCGAGGGCGCCGGGTTCGCGGACGTCGCGCTGCGCCGCGCCATCAACGAGGGCGTCATCCCCGGGCCGCGCCTCTACGTCGCCACCCGCGCCATCGTCGCCACCGCCAGCTACGGCCCGGGACCCGCCGGCTTCGCGCCGAACTTCGAGCCGCCCAAGGGGGCGCAGGAGGCGAGCGGGATCCCCGAGGTGCTGAAGGCGGTTCGCGAGCAGATCGGCCACGGCGCCGACTGGGTGAAGGTGTACGCGGACTACCGGCGCGGCGACGGCCCGTCGATGCCGACCTTCAGCCTCGAGGAGCTGAGGGCGCTCGTGGAGGAGGCGCACAGCGCCGGCAAGCCGGTGTCGGCGCACGCGAGCACGCCGGAGGGCATGCGGCGCGCGGCGCTCGCGGGCGTCGAGACGATCGAGCACGGCTACGGCGGGACGGACGAGGTGTTCAAGCTGATGGCCGAGCGCAAGGTGGCCTTCTTCCCGACGCTCGCCGCGGAGGAGGCCTACAGCGAGTACTTCGCCGGCCACCAGCGCGGCGGCCCGCCCACGCGCGACATGGAGCAGGCGAAGACCGCGTTCCAGCTGGCGATGAAGAACAACGTCACGATCGGCCTGGGCGGGGACGTCGGCGTGTACGCCCACGGCGAGGACTACCGCGAGGCCGAGTGGATGGTGCGGGACGGCATGAGGCCCGCACAGGCGCTGCTCGCGGCGACGGCGGTCAACGCGAAGGTGATGCGGCTCGAGGACCGGCTCGGCACGATCAAGCCGGGCCTGCTCGCGGATCTCGCCGCGTTTTCCGGCGACCCGACCGCGGACATCAGCGCGCTGCGCAAGGTGGCGTTCGTCATGAAGGACGGGAAGATCTACAAGGGCGGGCCGCAGCAGCCGCGGTAGGGCGGGGGGAGCCCCGCGGCAGGACCCGCGAACCCGCACGTCCTTGCTCAACGCATGTGAGGAACGCGGATAGCGTGATCTATCGCCGCGTGACACGCGGAGAAGGTCAGCCTTCGACGATCCGGAACGACGTCGTGATCGGGGTGCCGGGCTTCAGCATGGCGAGGACGGGGCAGAGGCGGTCGGCGTGCGC
>Ga0316605_10002579_pt1 | contig 10279 bp, 10 predicted proteins | sample OWC_soil_day20_n_FD_207666 | JGI IMG/M metagenome (GOLD analysis project Ga0316605, IMG submission 207666) | Wetland soil microbial communities from Old Woman Creek delta, Ohio, United States - OWC_soil_day20_noCT | ecosystem: Environmental > Terrestrial > Soil > Wetlands | place: USA: Ohio... | reverse complement strand
CCCGGCGCCGGCTTGACCTGGGTCACGCGGGTGCGCGCCGTCGCGGCGCATCATGGATACGAAGGAGTCGATTGCATGAGCACCCACCTCACCGCTGGTCAGCGTGCCCTGTTGCAGGCTGAACTCCAATCGCGGCAGGAGCAGGTCCGCCGCCAATTGGCCGTGCACCAGGAAGGTCGCACGCGTGTCGAGCATGCCCGCGATGTGCTGGCGCAGGACTTCGACGACGCCCCGCAGCGCGCCATGGACCGCGAGGTCGACCTGGCGCTGACCGAGATCGATACCCAGGAACTCCGTGCCATCGCGCGCGCCTTGCAGCGCGTGCACGATGACGACTACGGCCTGTGCATCGATTGTGGCGTCGGAATTCCCTTCGACCGCCTGAAGATCGAACCGCAGGCGCTGCGCTGCGTGGCCTGCGAGTCGCGGCACGAGGGCGCCCGCTGACAGGGGCTCGCGAAGCCATGGGTACGCTGTTCGAGAGGCTCCTGTCCGGCGAACTGCCTTGCGCCAAGGTCTACGAGGACGAGTTCGTCTTCGCCTTCATGGACGCCGGGCAGGTCAACGACGGCCATGTCATCGTCGCCACCAAGGCGCCGCGGGCGACGCTGCTCGATTGCAGCGACGACGAAGCCGCGGCGCTGATGCGCGCGGCGCGGCGCATCGCGCTGGCGGTGCAGGCGGCATTCGCGCCCGAGGGCATCACCGTGCTGCAGGCCAACCGGCCCGCGGGATGGCAGACGGTGCCGCACCTGCACCTGCACGTGTTGCCGCGCCATGCCGGCGACGGCGTCGAGCTGACCTGGCCGCGCAAGGACCCCGGCATCGAGCGCCTGCGCGAACTGGCGGCACGGCTGCAACTGCCGGCGGCCGGGGCGGCCTGAGGTCGGCCCGCCTCGCGCGGCAGCCGTGGCGTCAACCTTTCGTCGGCCCTGCCTGCCGCGCCGGGCGCCACACGACGCCCATAGCCCACACCCGTCGTGACGGCGGTATCAGCCGGCGGCCTTGACCTTCAGCCGCCACGCGTGCAGCAGGGGTTCGGTGTAGCCGCTGGGCTGCGACAGGCCCTTGAACACCAGATCGCTGGCCGCCTGGAAGGCCGCGCTTTCCTTGAAGCGCCCGGCCATCGGCCGGTAGGCCGGGTCGCCGGCGTTCTGCTTGTCCACCACCTTGGCCATACGCTTGAGCGTGGCGCGCACCTGGTCCTTGCTCACCACGCCGTGGTGCAGCCAGTTCGCCATGTGCTGGCTGCTGATGCGCAGCGTGGCGCGGTCTTCCATCAGGCCCACGTTGTGGATGTCGGGCACCTTGCTGCAACCCACGCCCTGTTCCACCCAGCGCACGACGTAGCCCAGGATGCCCTGCGCATTGTTGTCCAGTTCCTGCTGCTTCTCCTCGTCGCTCCACTTCGGCTTCTTCACCACCGGCACGGTGAGCAGGTTGGTCAGCAGGGTCTCGCGCTCCGCGTCGGCGTCCACCTTCTCCAGCGCCTTCTGCACCTTGAAGACGTCGACCTGGTGGTAGTGCAGCGCGTGCAACGTGGCGGCGGTGGGGCTGGGCACCCAGGCGGTGTTGGCACCGGCCTGCGGGTGAGCGATCTTCTGCTGCAGCATGGCGGCCATCAGGTCGGGCATCGCCCACATGCCCTTGCCGATCTGCGCCTTGCCACGCAGCCCGCACTGCAGGCCCACCAGCACGTTGTTGCGCTCGTAGGCCTGGATCCATTCGCTGGTCTTCATGTCGCCCTTGCGCCGCATCGGGCCGGCGTGCATGGCGGTGTGCATCTCGTCGCCGGTGCGGTCGAGGAAACCGGTGTTGATGAAGGCCACGCGGCTGGCCGCGGCGGCGATGCAGGCCTTGAGGTTGACGCTGGTGCGGCGTTCCTCGTCCATGATCCCCAGCTTCACCGTGCTGACGGGCAGGCCGAGCAGCTGTTCGACGCGGCCGAACAGCTCGCCGGCGAAGGCCACCTCGGCGGGGCCGTGCATCTTGGGCTTGACGATATAGACGCTGCCGCGCCGGCTGTTGCGGATGCCCGGCGCGGCCAGGCCCTTCACGTCGTGCAGCGCGATGGCGGTGGTGACCACGGCGTCCAGGATGCCTTCGGGGATCTCTCGCGCGTCGTCGCCCCACAGCACGGCGGGGTTCGTCATCAAGTGGCCGACATTGCGCACGAACAGGAGCGAGCGGCCGTGCAGCGCCACGTCCTCGCCGCGTGGGCCGGTGTACTGGCGGTCGGGGTTGAGGCCGCGCGTGAAAGTGGTGTCGCCCTTGGTCACCTCCTCGGTGAGCGTGCCCTTCAGGATGCCCAGCCAGTTGCGGTAGGCCAGCACCTTGTCCTCGGCGTCGACGACGGCCACCGAGTCCTCCAGGTCGAGGATGGTCGACAGCGCCGCCTCCAGCACCAGGTCGCAGACGCCGGCCGGGTCGGTGGCGCCGATCGGGTGCCCGGCATCGATGCGGATGTCGATGTGCAAGCCGTGGTGCGACAGCAGCACCGCCGACGGCGAGCCCATCTCGCCCTGGAAACCGACGAACTGGGCCGGATTCTTCAGCCCGACCGTGCTGCCGTTCTTCAGCGTCACCGCGAGTTGGTTGTCGACGACGCGGTAGGCCGTGGACTCGACGTGCGAGCTGCGCGCCAGCGGCGCGCAGCGGTCCAGCACATGGCGCGCGTATTCGATGACCTTGGCGCCGCGCACCGGGTTGTAGGCGCCGCTGCGCGTGGCGCCGTCGCTCTCGGGCAGGGCGTCGGTGCCGTACAGCGCGTCGTACAGGCTGCCCCAGCGCGCATTGGCGGCGTTCAGCGCATAGCGCGCGTTGGTGATCGGCACCACCAGCTGCGGGCCGGCCTGCAGCGCCAGTTCGGCATCGACATTCTTGGTCGTCGCCTTCACCTTGGCCGGCACCGGCACCAGGTAGCCGATCTTCTCCAGGAAGGCGCGGTATTTGGTCATATTGCGGATCGGCCCCGGGTGCTTCTTGTGCCAGTCGTCCAGCGCCGCCTGCAGACGGTCGCGCTCGGCGAGCAGGGCGGCGTTCCTGGGCGCGAGGTCGCGCACGAGGGCGTCGAAGCCGGCCCAGAAGGCGGCGGCGTCGACGCCGGTGCCGGGCAGCACCTCGTCCTGGATGAAGCGGTATAGCGGGGTGGCGACGTGCAGGCTGTGGATCTGGGTTCTCATGGGGTTCTCCTCGAAACGGAATCGCGGCGCTTCATGCGGCCGGTGCAGCCGGCTTGGCCCTGGCTGCGGCGGGCGCGACCGAGGCGGGCTCGGGAAAGAGATCCAGCACGTCGCGCAGGCTGCGCCCGGTGTGGCTGGGTTCGGTGCCGAGCGGGTCCAGCGGCGCGCCGGTGCGGTTGACCCACAGCGTCGTGTAGCCGAACCAGGTGGCGCCGATGGCATCCCAACCGTTGCTGCTGACGAACAGGATCTCGCGCGCCGGCAGGTCGAAGGTGGCCGGGCCCAGCGCGTAGGCGGCAGGATCGGTCTTGTAGCGCCGCGCCGGGTGCACGCTGATGACATGATCCAGCAGGCCGGCAAAGCCGGCGCTCTTCACGGCCACCGCCAGCATCTCGGGGTCGCCGTTGCTCAGGATGCCGACGGGAATGCGCCGGCGCCGCAGTTCGGCCAGCACCTCGAGATTCTCCGGGAATGCCGACAGGTGGCGGTATTCGTTCATCAGCCGGTCTTCGGCCGCGCTGTCGAGCGCCAGTCCGAGGCGCTGCGCGGCATGGCGCAGGCCGGCGCGGGTCAGCTCCCAGAACGGCCGGTAATGTTCGCCATCGCGCCCGCTCATCGACACCAGCCGGGTGTATTCGATCTGTTTGTCGCGCCACAGCAGGCTGAGCTTCTCGCCCTGGCCGGGAAACAGCTGCTCGGCGAGCAGGACGACACTGTGGACGTCGAACAGCGTGCCGTAGGCGTCGAAGATCACCGCACGAAGCTTCATGCCGTCACTGTATTCCCTATGCGTGCCGGCATTAAGTGCCGCCTGTGACAGGGATTTGTGCGCTGGCTGTGCATAATCCCAGCATGGCACGGCTGAAACAGATCGAGTCGTTCGCCGCGGTGGCCACCAAGGGCAGCCTCACCGCGGCGGCCCATGCCGAAGGTGTGGCGCCGGCCGTGATCGGCCGCCGCATCGATGCGCTGGAAGAGCGCCTGGGCGTCAAGCTGCTCGTGCGCACGACGCGGCGCATCACGCTCACGCACGAAGGCAGTGCCTTTCTGGAGGATTGCCAGCGCCTGCTGGCCGACCTGGCGAACGCCGAAGCCAGTGTCAGCGCCGGTGGCGTGAAGGCCAGCGGTCATCTGCGCGTCACTGCGCCGGCCGGTTTCGGGCGCCGACATGTGGCGCCGCTGGTACCGGCCTTCATCGCCCAGCATCCCGACGTGAGCCTGTCGCTCAATCTCAGCGACCGTGTCGTCGATATCGTCAACGAGGGCTTCGACTGCGCCGTGCGCGTGGGCGACCTGCCCGACTCGAGCCTGGTGAGCGTGCGTCTGGCCGACAACCGGCGCCTGTGCGTGGCCACTCCCGAGTACCTGCAGCGTGCCGGTGTGCCCGGGACGCCGGCCGACCTGATGCGCCACCAGTGCCTGACGCTGAGTTCCGACGCCAGCCAGACCCGCGGCTGGGCCTTCGTGGTCGATGGCGAAGTGACGCACCTGCGCCCCAGCGGCCGGCTCGACTGCAGCGACGGCCAGGTGCTGCACGAATGGTGCCTGCGCGGCCTCGGCATCGCCTGGCGCAGCACCTGGGAGGTGGAGGCCGATGTCGCTGGCGGCCGCCTGCAGGTGGTGCTGGAGGACTTCGCCGCGCCGCCCAACGGCATCTATGCCGTCTTTCCGCAGCGCAAGCACCTGCCCTTGCGCGTGCGGCTGTGGATCGACTTCGTCAAGCACAGCTACGGCGACCCGCGCTACTGGGCCGGCGCCAGCGCCGGCAGGGACTGAACCGGGCTGACGCCGGCCCCGGTCGTTCCTATTTCTTGGCCGCTGCCTCGTCGGCCATGCACTTCTTGATGTGGCTGGTCTTGGCCGCGCCGGCGAGCTTCTTGTCGGCGGCCGACTTCTCGCAGGCCGGGCTGACGACCGCAGCGGCGGCGGCGTCGCTCTCGCACTTCTTCAGGAAGCTGGTCTTGGCCGCGCCGGACAACTTCTTCTCGGCCGCCTGGGCGTCGCAGGCGGCGTTGGTGGCCAGCGCCGGACCGGCGAGGAGGCCGATGGCGGCGAAGGCGGTGGCGATCAGGATCTTCTGCATGGTGGGGCTCCTCATATCGTTGTGCTGGACCACATGTCGCGGGCGATGGCATCGCAGATGCAGCCGCCGGACCATGGCTCAACGCGCGCCACCCGCCCGGCGCCGACAGCGGTGCTCAGAGTATGCGCCGTGGGTGCGCCAGCGCCTCGTGGGCGGCGTGCAGGCGGCGCACGAGCACGCGGATGAAGGCCTTGTCGAATTGGTGTCGGGTGGGCGGCGACAGCTGTTGCATGCTCTGCGGCGTGAACGACACCGTGGTGGCCGGCTGCGAGACGAGAATGTCGACCGTGTGCACACGCAGTTCGGGGTTCGGCGCCAGGTAGGCCATTTCGCCCACCGAGCTGCCGGTGCCCAGCGAGGCGACGGGCTTGCCGTCGCGGTAGACCTCGATCTGGCCCTGGGTGATGATGTGGAAGGTATCGCCTTCCTCGCCCTTGCGGAACAGGGCCTGGCCATAGCCGTGACGCTGCCATGAGGCGCGATGCACGACCTCCCACAGCGCGACGTCGTCGAAATCGACGAAGAATTCGAGCGAACGCAACAGCGTGTAGCGTTCCGCATCCAGCACCTCCTGCAGCGGCCCGCGCTGCGTCAGCTGTTCGGTGCTCAGCGCCGACAGCACCTGCGCGAACTCGTCCCAGCTGGCGGGGCGCTGCTGGCGGTCCTTGGCCAAGCAGCGTTCGACGAGCGTCTGCAGGTCGGGCGGCACGCCATCGCGCAGCCGGGCGAGCGGCGCCGGCGCAGCGTTGTAGATCTGGTGCATCAGCGCCGGCTGCTGGTCGGCGTCGAACGGCGGCCGGCCGGCCACCAGGTGATAGAGCACGGCGGCCATCGAATAGATGTCGGCGCGGCAGTCGAGCGTGTCGCCGTCGAGCTGCTCGGGCGACATGTAGGCCAGCGATCCGACGCGGAAGATCTGCGTGTGGTCGGCGCCGCGGTTGAAGACGCTGCCGAAGTCGGTCACCTTGAGGCCGTCGATGCGGTCGCCGTTCAGCGTCACCAGCAGGTTGGCCGGCTTGACGTCGCGGTGGATCAGTCCCTGGCGATAGCAGTACCCCAGGGCCATCGCGCACTTGAAGCCGATCTGCACGATCTGCGCCAGCGGCAGCAACTGATTGGCGCGGCAGTAGCGCCGCAGCGTGACACCGTCGACATACTCCATCACCAGGTAGGGCATCACGTCGTCGGCCACGGCATCGAGGATCTGCACCACGTTGGGGTGGTTCAGGCGGCCCACGAGTGCCGCCTCGGCGGCAAAGAAGCGTTGCTGGAAGTGCGATTCGCGGGAGTCGGGCAGCCTGCCGGCGCGCACGCGCTTGATCGCCACCTCGCGGTCGTGGAAGGGGTCGTGGGCGAGAAACACCTCGCTGGTGGCGCCCTCGCCGAGCTTGCGCTTGACGCGGTACTTGCCGATCAGGGGCGGCAGCACGGCGGCAGGCGCCTCGGGTTCGGCGCTGGCGAGTCGCGACAGGGGCATCTTGGGCAGGGCGATGGCGGTGTGCCGACGGTGCAGGCGGAGACGGGTCGGCGGCGCGGACTGCGCCTGGCTGCATCTTGCCCCCGGTCGGCGCGGCCGTGCCGTCGAACAGGCGGACATAGCCTGCGCAGATCGTTGCCGTGGCCGGGCGCGACGGGGCTGAACCTAGAATCCGGCGATGCTTCAAGCGAAACAGGAGTTGCTCGGCGCCCTGCAGTCGGCGCTGGCCGAGGTCGCTGCCGGTCTCGGCGACGCGCCGGCGCCGACCGCCGCCTTCGAATCGCCCAAGCAGGCCGCGCATGGCGATCTGGCCATCACCGCGGCGATGCCGATGGCGCGCGCGCTGAAGAAGAATCCGCGCGACGTCGGCGCCGCCCTGGTGCAGGCCCTGCAGGCGCAGGCGGCCGTGCGCCGCTGGGTGCAGGCGCTGGAGGTCGCCGGCCCGGGCTTCATCAACCTGCGGCTGACGGCCGCGGCCAAGCAGGCCGTGGTGGCCGAGGTGCTGGATGCCGGCGCAAAGTTCGGCCGCAGACCCGCGTCCGGCGATGCGGGCCCGCGCGTGATGGTCGAATTCGTCTCGGCCAACCCCACCGGCCCGCTGCACGTGGGCCACGGCCGCAACGCGGCGCTCGGTGACTCGATCAGCCACCTGCTCGAAAGCCAGGGCGCGCAGGTGCTGCGCGAGTTCTATTACAACGATGCCGGCGTGCAGATCCAGACACTGGCGGTCTCGACGCAGGCGCGCCTGAGGGGCCTGAAGCCGGGCGACGACGGCTGGCCCGAAACGGCCTACAACGGCGACTACATCGCCGATATCGCGGCCGACTTCGCCGCCGGCAGGACCGTGCGCGCCGACGACCGCGAATTCACCGCCTCGGGCGACCCCGACGACCTGGCCGGCATCGCGAAGTTCGCGGTGGCCTACCTGCGCCACGAGCAGGACCTGGACCTGCAGGCTTTCGGCGTGCACTTCGACCACTTCTTCCTCGAGAGCAGCCTGTACGCCGACGGCCGCGTCGAGGACACCGTCAGGCGCCTGGTCGCCGCCGGCAAGACCTTCGAGGACGGAGGTGCGCTCTGGCTGCGCACCACCGAGTACGGTGACGACAAGGACCGCGTGATGCGCAAGTCCGACGGCAGCTACACCTATTTCGTGCCCGACGTCGCCTACCACATTGCCAAGTTCGAACGTGGCTACACCAAGGTCATCAATGTCCAGGGCACCGACCACCACGGCACCGTGGCGCGCGTGCGCGCGGGGCTGCAGGCCGCCGGCGTCGGCATCCCGGCCGGCTACCCCGACTACGTGCTCTACAAGATGATCACGGTCATGAAGGGCGGGCAGGAGGTCAAGATCTCCAAGCGCGCCGGCAGCTACGTGACGCTGCGCGATCTCATCGACTGGACCAGCCGCGACGCCGTGCGCTTCTTCCTCAACAGCCGCAAGTCGGACACCGAGTTCACCTTCGATGTCGACCTGGCGCTGAAGGCCAACGACGAGAATCCGGTGTTCTACGTGCAGTACGCCCATGCGCGCATCTGCTCCGTGCTGGCGCAATACAGCGGCGATCCTGACTTCGTGGGTGCCGATCTGAGCCTGCTCACCCGCCCGACCGAGGCCGCGCTGATGCTCAAGCTGGCCGACTATCCGGACATGCTGACGCGCGCGGCCGCCGACCTGGCGCCACACGACGTCACCTTCTACCTGCGCGACGTGGCCGCGGCCTTCCACGCCTACTACGCCGCCGAGCGCTTTCTGGTCGACGACGCGGCCCTGGCACGCGCACGCATGGCCCTGCTGGCGGCGACCGCGCAGGTGCTGCGCAATGCGCTGGCCGTGCTCGGCGTGAGCGCGCCGCAGTCGATGGTGCGCGAGGCGCCGGTGCTGCAGGAGGTGGCGCCGTGAACGGCCAGCGGGGTGGTTTTGTGATGGGCCTGGTGGTCGGCCTGCTGGTCGGCCTGGCCCTGGCTCTGGGGGTGGCGCTGTACATCACCAAGGCGCCGGTACCGTTCATCAACAAGGTGCCCCAGCGCACCGCCGAACAGGATATCGCCGAGACCGAGCGCAACCGCAACTGGGATCCCAACGGCCCCCTGAGTGGCGGCGTCGTGCCGCGGCGCATGCCGGCGGCAGCCTCGGCCCCCGTGGCCGAAGTGGCTCCGGCCGCGAGCGTGCCGGCGTCAGCCCTGCCGCCGGTGGCCGGCAAGGCGGCGGCGCGCGACCCGGCCGCCGTGATCTCCGGCGGCAGCGCCGGGCCGGCCGCTGCGGCGCGACCTGCTGCCGACGCCTACGTCTATTTCGTGCAGGCCGGCGCCTTCACGCGCAGCGACGACGCCGAGCAGCAGCGTGCCCGCCTGGCGCTGTCCGGCCAGACGGCGCGCATCAGCGAGCGCGAGCAGGCCGGCCGCACCGTCTATCGCGTGCGCATGGGGCCCTTCCCGACGCGCGACGAAGCCGACGCGCTGTATGGCAGGCTGCAGGAGCAGGGCGTCGAGGCACAGATCGTGCGTGTCGAACGCCCCTAGGCCAGCGCCGCCACGCCGGCCAGCGTAACTGCGCCCGTGCAGCCCCACCCCCGACAACGAAAGGACCTTCATGAAGCGGCGTGACTTCTCCAGACAACTGGCCGGTGCCGGCCTCGGGCTCGCGGCGGCGGGCTGGGCGCAGGCGCAGGGTGGGCCGGTGGAGGGGCAGCACTACGTCAGGCTGTCGACCCCGGCGCCGGTGACGCTGCCTTCGCCCGACAAGAAGATCGAGGTCGTCGAATTCTTCTGGTACGGCTGCCCGCACTGCTTCACGCTCGAGCCCCTGCTCGAGAGCTGGGTCAAGCGGCTGCCGCCGGACGTCGCCTTCCGCCAGGTGCCGGTGGGTTTCTCGGTGCCGCACCAGGTGCACCAGAAGCTGTTCTACGCACTGGAGGAGCTCGGCCAGTTGCCGGCGCTGCATCGCCGCATCTTCACCGCCATCCACCGCCAGAACGCCCGGCTCAACAGCGAATCCGACATCCTCGCTTTCGTCACCGCCAACGGCGTCGACGGCGCGCGGTTCACCGCTGCCTTCAAGTCGTTCAGCGTGGCGACCAAGGCCAATCGTGCCAAACAGTTGTCGGATGCGTACAAGATCGACGGCGTGCCGGCGCTCGGCATCAACGGCCGCTTCTACACTTCCGGGGCGCTGGCCGGCAGCCATGAGCGCTCGTTCGCGGTAGCCGACTTCCTGATCCAGCGCGCACGCCAAGGGACCTGAGGGCACGGATCCGGGGCGGCTCGGCGGCCGCGCCGGGTCCGATGTCCGGCGGGATTTCACGGCGACGCCCGCGGTCGGCGCGGAACTTGGGGCTAGAATGGCCTGCAAGTTTCGTGCCGAACAAATGTCGTCTTCCTCTGCCGCCTGCCTGTTGTCGCTGATCGCCGCGGCGCTGCTGTGCGGCGTGCCGGCGCGGGCCGAGAGATCCGACCGCAGCCAGCCCATGGTCATCGAGGCCGACCGCCCGGGCACGGTCGACCTGCAGCGCCAGGTGGTCGTCTTCAACGGCA
>Ga0316605_10002578_pt1 | contig 10285 bp, 5 predicted proteins | sample OWC_soil_day20_n_FD_207666 | JGI IMG/M metagenome (GOLD analysis project Ga0316605, IMG submission 207666) | Wetland soil microbial communities from Old Woman Creek delta, Ohio, United States - OWC_soil_day20_noCT | ecosystem: Environmental > Terrestrial > Soil > Wetlands | place: USA: Ohio... | reverse complement strand
TCGCGGACCCCGCTCTCTACGCCGACGAGTTTCCTCACGAGGTATTCCGCCAGCTGCGGTTGCACGCCCCGGTGTCCTGGCAGCCGCAGGCGCGCGGCACGGGGTTCTGGGCAGTGACGCGCTACGACGACGTCCTCACCGTCCTCAAAACACCGGCGCTGTTCTCTGCCTGGAGGGGCGGAGTGCTCCTCGACGACCCACCACCGGAGTTCCTGGAGAAGCTGCGCGAGAGCATGATGAACCGTGACCCTCCCGATCACACGCGGCTCCGCAAGCTCGTCAATCACGTCTTCAGTCCCAAGCGGATCGCGCTGCTCGACGAGGCGATCGCACGCCACGCCGCCGTACTGGTGAATGGCGTCCGCGAACGCGGAGCCTGTGACTTCGCGACGGAGATCGCCGGCGCGATGCCGCTGTTCGTGATCTGCGAGATTCTCGGCGTGCCGGTCGAGGACCGGCAGATGCTGTACGGCTACACGCACCGGATGTTCGCGAGCGACCTCGAGGATCGGACCGAGGCCATGCGCGACGCCATGGACGCCGCGAGCGCGATGCGCGCGTACGGTGCCGAGCTCGGCCGGATCAAGGGTATCAAGCCCACCGATGATCTGACGAGCGACCTGCTCGCGGCGGAGATCGAAGGCCGCAGGCTCACGGCGGGTGAGTTTCAGGCGTTCTTCATGTTGCTGTTCAACGCCGGAGCGGACACGACCCGGTCGATGCTGTGTTACGGGCTCGATCTCCTGCTCCGACACCCGGCCAGCCTCGCGCGCGTCCGCGCGGATCTCGCGTTGCTTCCCGGTGCGATCGAAGAGATCTGCCGGTACGAGGCTCCCGTGATCCAGTTCCGCCGAACCGCCACCGCGTCGACCGAGCTTGCGGGGCAGAAGATCTCGGAGGGCGACAAGGTCGTCGTGTTCTTCCCGTCGGCGAATCACGACGAGACCGTCTTCCGGGATCCGGAGACGTTCGACATCGACCGCAGTCCGAACCACCACCTCAGCTTCGGGCACGGCACCCACTTCTGCCTGGGTGCACCGCTGGCGCGTCTCGAGAGCAAGCACGTGCTCCGCGAGTTTCTCGGCGTCCCCGATCTCGAACCGGTCGGGCCGATGGTCCGCGCGCGCAGCAACTTCTTGCGCAGCGTCCTGAGCTTCGAGGTGCGTTTTCGCCCGCACGCGCCTCACATCTGACCGCGCCCTTCACGAAACGGGGGAGCCGGTCGACTCACCGCGCGAAGCGCACGGAATTGCTCCTCGACGGCCGACCGCTGGATGACCTAGATTCGACTCTCTTTTCGAGGACCTCCGCTCATGGCAACTCCGATCGGCATCCTGGGGCTCGCGATGAGCTTGCCGCCCGACGTCCGGCGCAATGACTTCTGGCGCCCCGAGGTGCTCGCGTCCTCGCCCCAGAGCCGCATGAAGATGCCGAGCGGCGAGCTGACTGCCGGAATGGCTGCCGTGGTGAGCGCCATGAAGCAGCTGGCGCAGGATCCCCAGCAGGGCACGATCCAGCGTCACGTGCTGAGCGAAGGCGCATCGCTGGTCGGGCTCGAGGAGCGGGCCGCGCTGGAGGCGATCGAACGCGCGGGGGTCGCGCGCGACGACATCGACGTCCTGCTCACGCACCGGACGCCCGTCGAGTACCAGCTCACCAACCCCGCCTGTGAGCTGCACCAGCGACTCGGCCTTCCGGCCCGCTGCTTCGCCCTCCAGACCGAAGGTGCGCAGCACTCGTTCCTCCTCCAGCTCTCGATCGCGCAAGCGATGATCGCGTCGGGCCAGGCACGCACCGCGCTCCTCGTCCAGTCGAGCGGGATCTCGCGGTTGCTCGACTATGGCGATGCCCTGTCGCTCGCCTTCGGCGACGGCGCGACGGCGGTCGTCGTCGGGCCCGTCCGGGCCGGGCGCGGAATCCTCGCGGCAGTGCACTACGCCAACGGTGCGAGCCCGCACACCCTGGTCGCGAGCGTCCCGGGCAAGCCCTGGTATGCCGAGGGCCGCTCGATCCTCCACCTCGCTGACATGCCAGGCATGGCCAACATCCTGCTGCGCACGGTGGATGTGTCGAAGGCGAGCATCGACGAGGCGCTCCGCTTCGCGGACCTTCGTCCCGACCAGGTCGACGTGTTTGCGATGCACCAGGGCATGCCCTGGCTCCGCCGCCTCGTGCAGGAACAAACCGGCCTCGTCCACGCGCGCGCGATCGATACGTTCAGCGCGACAGGGCATCTGTTCGGCGCGTTCGTGCCGTCGACGCTGGTCGCTGCCGAGCGCGAGGGCCTGCTCGCCGACGGAGACGTGGTCGTGATCGCCGGGGGCGGTAACGGCGTCACGTATGGCGCAGCCGTCATGCGCTGGGGCCGAGGATGAACGAGGTCTCCTGCAAGGTCTTCGATGTGTTCTGGAAGGCGCTCGCCGAGAAGAACGTCCCCGTCGAGTCGATCGTCCGTGGCACGAACGTCTCGCTCGCGAAGTTGCGGAACCGGAAAGAGCGCATCGACTGGAGCGAGTTCGCCGCGATCTCGCACAACATGAGCCCACACTTCACGGAGGAGGAGTACCGAGAGCTCGGTCGCCGCTACCTCCGTTCACCGGGCTTGAAGTTCGCCTTCGTGATCGCACGACTCGCCCTCTCGCCGATGGACTTCTATCGGTGGTTCAGCAAGCCGCGGGAGGGCGTGGGCAATCAGATGTTCAACTGCGTGGTGCCGATCCAGCACGAGCTCGGACCGAACGAGCTCCAGCTCGATCTCACGCTACCCGACGGGTACGAGGCGATCTGGGACTTCTTTCAGATCTCTGCCGGCAACATGGAGGAGCTACCTCGCCTCCTCGGCCATCCGCGCGCGAAGGTCACGCTGAGCCGGATCCCGAACGGCGGCCGGTATCACATCCTCGTGCCACCGGGCACGGCGCTGTTCCCACGGATCTGGCGGTTCCTGACCCGGCCGTTCACCGCGCGCGCCGCCGCGCGCGAGCTGAGGGAAGCGCACGAGACGTTGCTCGAACGCTACGAGGAGCTCGAGTCAGCGCGGATGAAGCTCGATCGCCAGGCCGCGCAGCTCCGGACGGCCCACACGCTGAACGAGCTCGTCCTGCGCGATCTCGACCTCGAACGTACGCTGCAGACGATCGTGAGTGCGCTCGTCGACGAGGCGCGGTTCACGTGGGCCGAGATCAGGCTCGTCGACGGGGACCGACAGAGCTGGCATGGGATCCGGGGGGCCGAGGCGCCGCTTGTCCGGGTTCTCGAAGCGCGCGGCGGCCAACGGCTGGGTGAGGTCGTGGTCACCGCGGATGCAGGCGCGAATCGCGTCGAGCGCGAGGAGCTGCTCGCCTTCATCTCACCGACGCTGTCGCTCGCGCTCGAGAACGCGGTCTACCGGTCTGGCCTCGAGCGGTTGGTCGACATCCGGACGGCCGAGTTGAGCCAGGCACGCGACCAGCTCGAGGGCACCGTCGTCCAGCTGCGCGACGCACAGGGCGCGCGCGAGCGGTTCTTCGGCAACATCTCGCACGAGATCCGGACGCCGCTCTCGATCATCCTGCTCGCGGCCTCCGACGTCCACAAGCGAGCGGGATCGCTCCTCGACGAGCGCTCCCGGGAGGGCCTTGGCTCGGTCACCGACTCGGCGCGCAAGCTGGTCCGGCTCGTCGACGAGCTGCTGCTGCTCGCCGCCGGCCAGGAGAACAAGCTGGTAACCAAGCCCGAGCCCACCGACCTCGCGGCGCTGCTGCACAGCCTGTTCGCAGCGTGGCGCCCGGGCGCCGAGGCGGCGGGACTCGAGCTGCTCGCGACGGTCCCCGACACGCTGGTCGCGAACGTCGACCCGGTCGCGCTCGAGCGCGTGATGTCGAACCTGATCTCGAACGCCGTCAAGTACACGCCGCGCGGCGGCCGGATCGAGCTGCAGCTCGCGACCGACGCCACGTCGATCCGGATCTCGGTCCTCGATACCGGCAAGGGGATCAGCGCAGACCTCGCGTCACGCCTGTTCGGACGATTCGAGCGCGCCGAGGGAGAGGACCGCAAGATCTCGGGCACCGGGCTCGGGCTCGCGCTCGCGAAGCAGCTCGTCGAGGGCCATGGCGGTACGATCGCGCATCATCCACGCGAGGACGGCGGCACCGAGATGCGGGTCGTGCTGCCGATCGCGCTCCTCCGTGGCGATACCAAGGTCGCGGCCCCGACGTTGCGCCTCGTCGATGCGGCGAGGCCCGCCCCGACCGCGACCGTGACGCGCGCGACACCCGAGGGCATCTCGAAGGGCACGATCGTGCTCGCCGAGGACGATGTCCGGCTCGCCGACATGGTCGCGCAGCTCCTGTCCGAGGAGTACACCGTCTATGTCGGTCACGATGGCGCCGAGGCCCTCGAGCTGGTCAAGCAGCACCAGCCGCAGCTGCTGATCACCGATGTCGACATGCCGAACATGGACGGCCTCGAGTTGTCGCGGCGGTTCCGCGAGATCACGAACGAGAAGCTCGCCCCGATCATCATCCTGTCTGCGATGATCGATCTCGGGACTCGGCTCGCAGGACTCGAGGCCGGCGCGGTTGACTACGTGACCAAGCCGTTCGATCCGGCCGAGCTCAAGGCCCGCGTGCGCGCGCAGTTCCGGATGCGCGAGCTCGCGATGCGGCTGCACCGGGCCGAGCAGCTGTCGACGCTGGGCGTCTTGACCTCGGGGCTGGCCCACGAGCTTCGCAACCCGGCGAACGGCGTGGTCAACGCGATCGCGCCGATCCGCGCATTGCTGCCGCCCGAGCTGACCGAGGGCGATGCGCCGGTCGGTCAGCTGCTCGGCGTCATGCAGGAGTGCGCGGATCAGATCAACATGCTGTCGAAGCAGCTGCTCGGCTTCCGCAGCGACGGGATCGAGCTCCAGTTGCGCCCGACGCCGGTCCGCCACCTGGTCCAGCGTGCCTTGTCCCTGGCCAAACCCGCCTTGGGCGGCATCGAGGTCCGCATCGACGTCGCGGCCGAGGCCATGGTGAACTGTGCGCCGGCTCTCATGCTCCAGGTCCTCACCAACCTGCTCGAGAACGCCGCATACGCCGCGGGTAAGGGTGGATGGGTCGAGGTCACCGGTCGTGTCGTGAATGGTCGCATCGTGCTCGAAGTTGCGGATAGTGGGCCTGGCGTCCCGATCCACCTGCGCACGACCGTGTTCGAGCCCTTCTTCACGACCAAGCCGCAGGGCATCGGAACGGGCCTCGGCCTCCCCGTGTCGCGCGAGATCGTGACGCGTCATCAGGGATCCCTGGAGATCCGAGAACGCGGTCCACGGGCCGTCTTCGTCGTGGAATTGCCGCTACACTCGGTACTGGACGCCGCTGCCGGCGCGGGGTGATCATCCGGTTGTCGTCCTCTCCTCCATGACCCCGCCCGCCCCCTCAGGCCCCGTCATCCTCTACGTCGACGACGAGCGCGCGAACCGGATCGTGCTCGAGCAGTCGATGAAGGCGGAGTTCAACATCGTCACCGCATCCGACGGCGATCGCGCGCTCGAGATGCTGGCGCAGGACGATATCGCGGTCGTGATCACCGACATGCGCATGCCTGCGATGCAGGGCGACGAGCTGCTGCGGATCGTCAAGGAGCGCCATCCGCAGGTGATCCGCATGGTGATGACGGCCCACCAGGACATCGGGCCGATCCTGCGCGCGATCAACGAGGGGCTCGTCGCGCGCTACATCATCAAGCCGTGGGATCGAAACGAGCTGGTGCAGGTCCTGCGCTGGGCGTGCGAGGCGTGGTCGTTTGGACGCGACTCGGCGGCGCTGCACCGGCGGTTGATGGAGACCGAGCGCCTCGCGACGCTCGGCAGCATCGCGGCCCTGCTCGTCCATGACCTTCGCCAGCCGCTGATGTCGCAGCTCGCGAACATCGAGGTGCTCGCGGACCTGTCGCAGGACGGACCGATGCTGGTCAAGGTCATCGAGACGACGGACCAGATCGACACCGAGACCCGCCGGCGGCTCGTCTCGCTCGTCCGTGATCTCGGTCCGATCGCGGCGGACCTCAAGGAGGCGACGCTCCACCTCTCGAAGTTGATCAGCGGCCTCCGCGATCTCAGCCGCCCGCGGGCGGATGCGAGCACGGCGATGCCGCTGATCGATCCGCTGCCGATCGTCCGCCACGCGATGGCGGTCTGCCAGGAGCTGACGCTGAAGTCGCGTTCGTCGATCGGCTACGGCGGCCCGCAAGCGCTCCCCCACGTACGGATCTCGTCGACCGAGCTCATGCAGGTGATGATCAACGTGGTCGCCAACGGCGCCCAGGCGATCGCCGCGCGCGGCGAGCCCAACGGCAGGGTCGAGATCCTCGCCCACGAGGACGCCGGCATGCTCGAGCTCCAGATCCGCGACAACGGGATCGGGATGGCACCCGATGTCCTCAAGCGCGCGGGGACGCCGTTCTTCACGACGCGGTCCGAGGGAACCGGCCTCGGCATCGCGCAGTGCCAGCGTCTGATCGGGACCGCCGGTGGGCGCTTCCTGATCGAGAGCGAGCTGGGCAAGGGGACGACCGTGACGATCGTCCTGCCGACCAGCTGAGGCCCGTCGCCGTCACAGGCGAGAAGCGCCGTTCACGCATCCGCGTGCGCGTTCGCGTACTTGCACGCGGCGCGGGACTTGCTCGAGTGGAGGGGCATGCGCTTCGCCTCCCTTGGTCTGTGTGTGGTCCTGTCGGGCTGCTCGATGTTCATGAACTCGATCGAGAAGCCGACCGCAGAGGTCCGCGACGTCTCGGTGACGTCGGCCGGGTTCTCCGGTGTCACCGGCGAGCTCCGCCTCGACGTGATGAACCCCAACGGCTTTGGCGTCCCACTCGCGGGGATCGACTGGGAGCTGTCCGTCGGCGGCTCGCGCGCGGTCAGCGGCACGGTGCAACTGCAGCAGACGATCCCCGCGCGCGGCGTGGCGCCGGTCGTGACGTCGCTGTCGATCGCGGCGCGCGATGCGATCGCGGTGGCGTCTGCCCTGTCCGGCGGCGCGCGCGACTACGAGATCCATGCGCGCCTCACGTTCTCGACCGCGGTCGGTCCGCTCGCGGTCGACATCAAGCACACCGGGCAGCTCGGATCGAGCGGCGGCGGCGGGCTGCTCGGCGTGATCCGCTGACTACTTGAGCATCGCGAGCGCCTTGAACACGGCCTCACGCGTGCGTGCGAACCCGCCGGTGCGCGCTCCCTCGAGCTTCTTCTTGCCCGCCGCACCCGCGCGCTTGGCGCCGAGCATGCCGATGCCGATCGCGGCATTGACCTGGACATTCTCCGCAGGGCTGTCGAACGCGTCGATCAGGATCTCCTGCGCGTCGGGCAGCGCGTTGATCACCTCGAGGATCCGGCCCGCCTGGGTCTCGTCGTCGGTCTCGAGCCCCTTGAGCAGCGCGGTCAGGACCTTGGTCTTGCGCGCCGCGAGCACGGGCTGCACGGCCTTCGTCACGTCCGCGTCGCCCTTGAGCGCACCGACGAGGAACGACGCGATCTCCTTGACCGCCTCGTCGCCGAGCTTGTCGAGCGCCTGCGCCGCCGCGATCCGGACCTTCGTGTCGTCGTCGCGGAGCAGCACGCCGATCGCGGTCGCCGTCCCCGCGGCTGCCGCCCCGAGGCTGCCGAGCGCGGTGGCCGAGTTGCCGCGCACGATCGCCCGACCATCGGTCAGGTACCCGAGCAGGTCATCGACCCGCAGCTTCGCGGGGTCCGTGAATGCCTCGGGTCCGAGCACCTGGGTCTCGAAGTGCGGCACCTCGACGGGGCGCGGCCCGGTCTGGCGCGGACCGTCGAGCGTGTCGAGGGCCGACCGCACGGCCTCGCGCGTGCGCGCATCCCCGCCGGTGCGCGCGCCCTCGAGCTTCTTGCGTCCCTTGCCGAGGCGCTCGCTGCCGAGCATCCCGAGCCCGAGTGCCGCGTTGACCTGCACGTTCACAGCGGGGCTATCGAACGCGTCGGCGAGGATCTCCGCTGCATCGGGCAGCGTGTTGATCACCTCGCAGATCCGGCGCCCGTGGCGCGGATCGTCGGTCTCGAGGCCGCGCACGAGTGCACCGACCACCTTGCCCTTGCGCGCGCGCAGGATCGCCGCGGTGGTCTCCGCGACCTTGTCGTCGGCATCTCGCAACGCACCGACGAGGTCGTTGGCCGTCTCGACCACCACCGCATCGCCGAGCCGGTCGAGCGCCTGCGCCGTCGCGAGCCGCACGCGGGGCGAATCGTCCCGCAGCCGCACGCCGAGCGTCCCGGCCGCGCTCGCACCCGCCGGCCCGAGGGCCGCGAGCGCCGTCGCCGCGTTCGCGCGCACGACATCGCGGCCGTCCATCAGGTAGGCGGTCAGATCGGCGACGCCGACCTTCTCGACCTCGGCCTTGTGCTTGTCGACGTCCTTGGCGTCGAGGAACCGGTCCTCGAAGCCCTCGATCGTCACGGCCTTGGGGCCGGTCGGGCCGCGTGGCTCGATCATGTCGAGCGCCCGGCGAACCGCCTCGCGCGTCCGCGCGTCACCGCCGGTGCGCGCGCCGTGGAGCGCGGCGAGCCCGGCGCTGCCGACCTTGTCCCGGAGCAGGCCGAGCCCGAGCGCGGCGTTGACCTGCACGTTGACGGCCGGGCTCTTGAACGCCTCGACCAGGGTCTCCGCGGCCCGCGGCAGCCTGCCGATCAGCTCGCCGACGCGCAGACCGTGCGCTTCGCTGCCGGCATCGAGCCCGCGCACGAGCGCTTCGCGGGCCGCCTCGCCGAGTCCCGCGACCGCCTCGATCGCAGCATCGGTGACCTCCTCCTCCGCGTCGCCGAGCGCGTTCACGAGATCCTGCGCCGCCTCGAGCGCACCCTCACCGAGCTTGCCGAGTGCGACCGCCATCTCCTTGCGCACCGCCGGCACGCTATCGCGGAGGTTGACGCCCATGCCGTTCGCCGCACGTGCCGCCTTGTCGCCCTTGATGCCGAGCGCGCGCGCCGCGTTGATCTTGACGTGGGCGCGGCCGTCCTGGAGCGCGAACAGCATCTCGTCGATGTGGATCGCGTCCGCGTACTCGCGGAGCTCGGACCCCGAGAGCTTGCGCGCCTCGAAGTCCGGGATGTTCTTCGGCAGGTTGTCGACGGCCTCCACCTTCTCGCGCGCGATCACGGCGAGCATCGCCTGCTTCGCCGCGGTGCGGACATCGGGCACCGGATCGTTGGCCTCGACGCCGGTCAGGAACGCCATCGACGTCTCGAGGTCGGTCTTGCCGAGGCGCGCGAGGCCTCCGATCGCATTGACCCGGATCTGGATCCGCTCGTGCCCCGCGGCCTTGATCAGGAACCGGATCCCCGCCTTGCCGATCTTGCGCGCCGCCTCGACGATGCTCTTCATCGCGAGGTCGTAGGGGACGTCGAGCGCGAGGATGAGCTCGTCATCGGCCTTGCCGACGAGCTCGGACAGCGTGGTGTTGACCGCCTCGGTGATCTCCGGCTGCGTGCTACCCAGCGCCTGCACGACCTGCGGCAACAGCGAGCGCGCCTGGCTGCCGAGCCTCGACAGCGCCTCGGCGGCCGCGGTTGCCGCGTAGATGTCACTGTCGCGCAGCATCGCGACCATCTCGAACACCGGATGACCGAGCGCCGCGAGCCCGAGCGCCGCATTCGCGCGGACGACGGCACGACCGTCGTTGGCCATCGCGACCAGCTCCGCGGCATCGAGCTGCGCGGCGAACGGCGCGATCTCGGAGAACTTGAGCCTCCGCTCGTCGAGCGGCGGCAGCTTGCCGTCGGGCTTCTTCGCCGCCGCCTTGGCCGCCTCCGCCTTGGCCGCCTCCGTCTTGGCCGCCTCCGTCTTGTGCGCCTCGTCCGGCTTGGCAACTGGCGGCTTCTGCTTCGTGGATTCCGGTTCGTTGCTCATAGGACCCCCATCGGGATGCGTAACACCGCCGTGGGATCCGTCGCTACGGGAAGTCCCGAGCCGGGATCTCACAGCGCGCGGTAGTACACCGCCCGCGACGACGTCTCGCCGGTCTCGGGCGCGCCGACCGCCCGCGCCGCCAGCCGGAGCTCCCACGCGCGCGCCGCCGCACTCGCTTCCCGATCCTCGGGCTCGGACCCGAGGGTCTCGTGCAGGGTCATCGCGCCGTCCTCGTCGAGCACGAGCTCGACCAGGTGGGCGCGCACGGCGCGCGTCTCGTCCTCGGTGGTCTCGACATCGACGGCGAACAGCCGGTGATCCGCGAGGTGGCGCGCGAGATCGACCACGATCGGCGGCTCGACGGTGACCCACATCGTCGCGCCGATCCGGTGAATATGCGC
>Ga0316605_10002576_pt1 | contig 10286 bp, 7 predicted proteins | sample OWC_soil_day20_n_FD_207666 | JGI IMG/M metagenome (GOLD analysis project Ga0316605, IMG submission 207666) | Wetland soil microbial communities from Old Woman Creek delta, Ohio, United States - OWC_soil_day20_noCT | ecosystem: Environmental > Terrestrial > Soil > Wetlands | place: USA: Ohio... | reverse complement strand
CTCCGCGGCCCTCCCGGGCTCCTCTTCCCTTACGAAGTGAACCGCGGTGCGGATCAAGCCGGGATTTTTTGCCAAAACGGCCATTTCCTCAGGGCTCCGGAAAACGACCTTCGAAAACAGGGAGTGACCTTCTCTCGCCTTTTCCTTTCTTTGGGCTGCCCAGGGGCTCAGGCGGTTCAGGGTGGCGACGACAATCGTCCCCCCGCTTTGGGTGATCCGAAAAAGTTCGTCGACCGCCGGCTTTGCCTCTTCGATAAACTCCAGGGCCGTAATCGAGACCGTTTTTTCGAAGACCCCATCGGGGAAAGGCAGGCGCCGCATGTCTCCCTGGAGGAGGGCGAGGCGTGCGAACCCCTTGGAATCGGCTTTGCGGAGCATGGACAGAGAAAGATCGAGACCCGTAACCCGGGCCCCCCGCTCCAGAAAATCGGTTGTAAATATCCCGGTCCCGCACCCGGCGTCCAGGATCCGCTCTCCGGGGGAAGGCTTCAGGAGATCAAGCACGACCTCCGTTTCGAATTTCTTTACGAGCCGGCCGAGGGGGGTTTGAAACCACCTTTCGTATCGATCCGGCCACTCGTCAAAAAGCGCAGACATCTTTTCCCTACCCCTGGAATTCTTTGCGACCCGGAGAACCAGATTAACACCGCTCCCTATAGGGGTCAAGTTTTCAGCGGAACCGCGGAACCATTCAGTCACGGGTGGTCCGGAACAAGTTTTGTTGGGGCCTGGGGGTTCGGGCGGTACGCGTCGGAAGCATCGGCCGGGAGGACCCGAGACTCGAAGAAAACACCGCTTCTCGGAACCGCCCCGTCTTTCCTTGACAGGGCTTCCCGGGTTTCCTATACTCACCCTCATGAAGCGAGATCTTTCCCCGCCAGTCCCTTCCGGAATCCACGCCGGTGCGGGATATCCCCCTCTTTGGCTCGCCTGGTCGGTCTGGGTTGCGGGGATGATCCTCTACTTGATCGGTTTCTTTCAGCGCGTGGCCCCGGCCGTCATGACCTCGGAGCTGATGGGAGCCTTTGAAATCAGTGCGAGCGGGCTCGGCGGTCTTTCAGCCTCTTATTATTACAGCTATGTGATCCTGCAGATCCCGACGGGAGTTCTCGCGGATTCCTGGGGCCCGCGCAAACTGGTGACCGCCGGGGGATTGGTCGCTGCGGTGGGCACAATTCTTTTCTCCCTCGCGCCCGATTTTTTTTGGGCAAACGTCGGCCGGGCCCTGATCGGCGGCTCCGTCGGCGTCGGCTATGTGGTCCTGTTGAAACTCTCCAGCCGCTGGCTGCCCCCCCGGGTCTATGCTCTGGCGGCAGGCCTGGCTCTTTTTTTCGGGGTCCTGGGGGCCGTGACCGCCGGCGTCCCGCTGCGCCTGCTGATTGACGCTTTTGGATGGCGTCCTTCCCTCTTGGCCAGTGGTCTGATCACGTTGGCCGGCGCTTTGTCCGCCTGGGCGGTCGTCCGCGATGACCCGGAAGCCAAGGGCTATCGGAGTTATGCCCCGCCTCAAGCCCCGGATCCCCAGCCGGCAGGGTTCCTCCAGGCCTTCTCCGGCCTCAAAACCATTTTTCGATATCGAAACACCTGGCTTTTGTTTCTTGCGCCCGGTGGCATAGTCGGCTCGATCCTCACGTTTGCCGGCCTCTGGGGGGTTCCTTACCTGAAGGCGGAATATCATCTCGACCCCGCGAAGGGAGCTGCGGTCTGTTCTCTGATGATGATCTGCTGGGCCGTCGGGGGCCCGGTTTTGGGGGGCCTTTCCGACCGGCTGGGAAGGCGGAAGCCGCTTTACCTTATCGGCTGCCTGCTCAGCTCGGCGGGGTGGAGTTTGATCATTTTCCTGCCGAACCTTTCCTTAGGCGTCTTTCTTCTCCTGGTCGTCGCCGTGGGCTTCGGCGGCGGCGCCACCATCATCGGCTTTGCTTTCAGCAAGGAATCCGTTCCTTCCCATCTGGCCGGAACCATCGGGGGGGTGGTCAACACCGGAATGATGATCGGGACCCCGATTCTTCAACCCGTCATCGGTTGGATCCTCGATCTGACCTGGAAAGGCAATTCCCTTGAGGGGGCAAGGGTCTACGAAGCCGCTTCCTTCAAAATCGGTTTTGCCGTGATGCTCGCCTGGTCTCTCCTCTCCTGCCTGATCGTCAGCTTCACTAAAGAAACCCGCTGCCGCCCGGTTTCCTGACTCCGGCTCAGACGGAGCTCCGGAAATTACGCTGCGGCATCTTCCTTTCCCACCGAGCTTTGGATATTCTTGAAGAAACGGATTTCCGGGCTCTGCGCTCTCGGCTGTGAGTATTTTCATCCAAAGGCGGATGCTTTTTTGACCGGGCAGGAGACTCATTAACCCATAGGGAACTCTTTCGATTCGAAGACCTATATCGAGACCCAATGATCCCGCTCCCCTTTTCAACTAAACCGGAGATGATGCCTGATGATATTGACCCCAAGAGGTCCCCTGGATTTTTCCCCCGAACCGGGAGAAAGGGAATATAATGGGTTTCATGAAGAGAAAAAGGCCTGCGCTTCGAACCCATGAAACCAGACTTGCATCTTTCGACAGAATCTGATCGCCCAAACCGTCCGTCCTCCACCCCTTCCGGCTACCTTTTCCACAACGGCAGCCTCCTTGTCGCGGGGGGAATCCTCTTTTTGTCCGCCTGGCAGGGCCTGGCCACCCTGGTCGTCTCTCTCGGCCTAATTCTAGCCGCGGCGCTCTTAGCCAAATCCTGGGCCCGCCTCTCTCTGGTTCAGGTCTCCGGCAAACGCACCATTAAAGAAACGCGCCTTTTCCCCGGGGACCAAACCGAGCTGCGTCTGGAAGTGGCCAACCGGAAACTTCTTCCTCTTCCCTGGGTTGAAATCGAAGATGCCATTCCTGCGCGGCTTTCGGCGCAAAAACTTCCTCCTTCGCCCCGCCGCCCGGAGTACGGTTCTCTGCTTCGTTCTTCCTCCCTTTTAGGGTATCGCCGGGCAAAATGGAAATTTACCCTGAACGCGGGGAAAAGGGGCTTCTATTCCCTCGGCCCCCTCACCCTCGTTTCCGGGGATCCTTTCGGCTTCTATCGCCGGACGGTCTCTTTTCCGCAGCCCGACTTCATCATTGTTTACCCGAAGATTTTTCCCCTGCCTGCCTTTTCGCCTCCTTCCTTTTTTCCTCTGGGGGACATCCGTTCCGAAAAGCGTATCTTTCAAGACCCGGTCCGGCCGATCGGGCTGCGCGATTATCAGCCTTTCGACAGCCTGCGCCACATCCACTGGAAGGCCAGCGGCCGCAGCCAGCGCCTTCAGGTGAAAATTTTCGAACCCACCGTGACTCTGCAAGTTTCCCTTTTCTTGGGCGTGGACAGCTACCGGGACGACGGCGGATGCCGGGAAGAGGATTTCGAGTGGGGAATCAGCCTGGCAGCTTCCCTTGCCGATCATTTCGGATCCCGGGGGATCCCCACCGGTCTTTTTGCCAATGGTCTCCTGATCGACTCCGGCCAGCCGCTGCAGATCCTCGCCGGGGGGAGCCGGGAGCAGACCCTGCTGATCCTCGAGGCCCTGGCGAAGTTGACTTCCAAGGCAGATCAGCCCTTGGAATCTTTTCTGCAGAAGGAGCGGAGGGCCCTGGCCCAGGGGAACACCTTGGTCTTTATCCTCCACCGGATTTCGCATCCCATGTTTTGGCAGCTTCAGGAACTCAGGGAAGCCGGGTATAAGCTGGCTGTTTTGCTGTCGGGCGAGCAGGACACAAGCGGATTCGATCAGACCGTAATCAAAAAATGGGCCCGGCCCCCGGGGATCTCGGTCCCTTTTTCCACGGGAAGAATAGAATGAATGGGACCTGGGTTCCCCTGATCGGAGGTTTTTCCCTGGGGGGTATGCAGCTCACCTGGCTGGCCCTCGCCGTCCTCGTTTTGAATCGGAGGCTCGCCGGCGACTCCCTTCCCTGGCTTTTGATTTTATCTTTCTATCCGCTCTCCGCCTTCTTGAATCTCCTCCTCCGGACCCGGATCAAGGGGTGGAAACATCTTCTTCTCCTAAACGGCTTTGGCGCTTTTGGGGGATTCGGGATTTTGCTCGGTTTTCAGGGGCTGATGGCGCCGGGTTCGGGGTTTGATTCCTGGCTGGAGCCGGCCGCCCGTTTCTTCAATCCTTATCGGGCGGAATTCCTTATTTTTGTGCTCGCGGGCGTCGCCTGGGCTCTGGGGTGTCGCTTCGCTGTTTTGAAAATTTCTTTCAGCGCTCTTTTCAGCGAATTTCAATTCGGACTGGTTCTTCTCTTCATCACCCTTTTCGCGGAGCACCGCTTGGAAATGAATCTTCCCCACCTCGTCCCCCTGATCCTGCTTTTCTTCTCTTCCGCTTTGCTGGGCATAGGCGTTGCCCATGGGCGCGAACACGCCGCCTGGACTTCAAGCCGTTTTTTCGGCACTTGGGTTGTTTTCCTTCTCGCTGCCGTGGCCCTGGTTCTAAGCGCCGGGCTTCTGATCACCGTGGTGGCGAGTCCTGCGTTTGTGCAATTTCTTCTTTCGCTCCTTTATCGGGGCGGGGAATTTCTTCTGGAAATCCTCGGCCGTATTCTAGGGTTTCTCCTGAGCCTCCTGCCCCTGCCGGAGCCTTCGCTCCCGCCCCCGCCGCCTTCTGGGCCTCCGGTTGCCAAGGCGGAAGACTGGTCTCCCTTCTTCTTTATCTCCGATTCGACGCGGGAAATCCTGCGGGTCCTCTGGACGATCCTGGTGTCTTCCGTTTTGCTTATCGCTCTCTGGCGCATATCCTCCCAGCTTCTGGATTGGCTGCGGCGGAGGATGGGCGCCGCCAACGGAGAAGAGGTCGAGCCGCTGCCGGGCGCTTTCCGGGCCGACCTGCGCCTTCTCTTGCTCTGGATTCTGGATACCCTGTCTTTGAAATGGCTTTTGCGGATCCTGGGCCGGCGTAAAAGGCGGCCCCGGCAAAGCGATTCCCTCCGGAAAACCTACCTTCGCCTCCTGCAGTGGGCCGCGAACAAGGGCTGCCGTCGCGGGCTTTCCCAGACCCCCTTCGATTTTCTGCCCCGCCTCGTGGATCTCCTTCCTGAGGCTCGGGAGGATTTTGACTTTATCACCCGGCAGTATGTTCGGGCCCGGTACGGCCTTTGGCCCCCGGCAACGGAGATTTTAAGAGAGGCGAAAGAGCGCTGGGAGAATATTCATCGGCTGGGAGACCGCGTAGGAAAGAAGCGGAAGAATAAGAGAGCTAAATTTTCAAAAAGCCAGTGAAGGAATGGTGTCCGTCGCGGGGGCGAGCGGCCGCTCGCCCGAAAAGGACCCGCTGACAGGACTCCCCTGCGACCAAGGCGTAACCCCGCTTCTCGGGAGATCCCGCCAAGGCGGGAGGCTTTTTGCGAGACGGTTAAGAAAGGGAGATGCCGTTCATGGGAGGAACGAAGACCGGATTCGACGAGAAAATTAACCGCATCACCGAAGCCGCAGAGGGATTTACGGAGAATGTGGGTCGGGTGATCGTGGGGAAAAAGGAAGCTATCCGATCGGTTTTTATCGGCCTGCTCTGCGGCGGCCACTTGCTCATCGAGGATGTCCCGGGCGTGGGGAAAACGCTCCTGGCTAAGGCCGCCGCCCGTTCCTTAGGCTGCACCTTCAAAAGAATTCAGTGCACCCCGGACCTCCTGCCGGCCGATGTGACCGGCCTCCACTATTTCAACCAGAAGAGTTCGGAGTTCGAGTTCCGGCCGGGCCCGATCCTGGCCAACTTCGTGCTGGTTGATGAAATCAACCGGGCGATGCCGCGGACCCAATCCTGCCTGCTGGAGTGCATGCAGGAGCAGCAGGTCACCGTCGACTGGCATACCTTTCTTCTGCCCCGCCCCTTCCTGATCCTGGCCACGCAGAACCCTATTGAATTGGAGGGAACTTTCCCCCTTCCCGAAGCCCAACTGGACCGATTCCTGCTTCGGGTAAAACTGGGCTATCCCGCGGCCGAGGAAGAGGAGGGCATTCTGACCCGTTTTCAGGAAACGAACCCGCTCGATTCCCTGTCCGCCATCCTGGAGATGGGCGAGCTTCTGGAACTTCAGAGCCTGTCTCGCCGGATCTTTGTCGAGCCCTCGGTGCGCGGGTACATAACCTCTCTGACCCGCGCCACTCGAAATCACGCCGACATCCGTCTCGGGGCGAGCCCCCGTTCTTCACTGGGCTTGCATTCCGCCGCCCAGGCTTTCGCCGCTCTTCAAGGAAGAAACTTCGTGATTCCGGACGACGTCAAATCCCTGGCCATTCCCGTTCTGGCCCACCGCCTGCTGCTGAAAGCCGAAACTCGAATGCGCGGAAAAAACGAGGAAGAAGTTCTGCGGGAAATTCTCGACCGCACCCCGGTCCCGCTGGAAGGCCCGGCCTAATCCCCCTCCTTCGCGGACTTTCCATCTCCTCCGCGCATTTTGGGGGACGTTGTTTATTTTATTCACTTTTTCGGAGATGACTGTTAAAATCCTCAATAAAATTTTAGAAAGCGGATTCCTCTTAGAGCGATATTTTTCAAATCCTTCGCCGTTTTGAGTTCGTTCCTTGAGGGTTGGAATGTCAGAAGAGGGCTTCTGGGAGGCAATCTTCACCTGCTTCTGCAAAGAAAGAGCAGGGGGTGAATAAAAGTGAATATTTTAAACAACGTCCCCTTTTTTTCAATCCGGAGGGAAAATGAAGATTCTGGTGGAAAGGCAAGAGCCCGTTTTTACCGTGACTTTGAACCGGCCCGAAGTCCGCAATGCCGTGGACCGGGAAACAGCGGAATTGCTTTACGAGGCCTTTCTCGAATTTGACCGGGACAATTGCCTGCGCGTGGCTGTTCTTTTCGGGAAAGGCGGACATTTCTGCGCGGGGGCGGATCTCAAGGCTATAGCCTCCGGCAAACCCAACCGAGTGGAGCCCGAAGGATCCGCGCCCATGGGTCCGACCCGCCTCCTCCTTTCCAAACCCGTTATCGCGGCCGTCGCCGGCCATGCCGTTGCCGGAGGTCTCGAACTCGCCTGCTGGTGCGACCTGCGGATCGCCGAGGAGGATGCCGTCTTCGGCGTTTTCTGCCGCCGCTGGGGTGTTCCGCTTATGGACGGCGGGACGGTCCGGCTTGCCCGGCTGATCGGGGCGAGCCACGCCCTGGACATGATCCTTACCGGAAGGCCTGTTTCCGCCGCCGAGGCTCACCGGATGGGCCTCGCCAACGAAGTCGTCGGGAACGGCCAATCGAAGGGCCGGGCGCAGGACCTGGCCCTCTTCATCTCCCGCTTTCCCCAAGTTTGTCTCGCCCATGATCGAATCTCCCTGTACGAAGGCCTTGGCCTAAAAATCCAGGACGCCCTGGCGAACGAGTTCCGACACGGTCTGGAGACGATCCAAGCCGGAGAGATTGTCCACGGCGCGTCGCGATTTAAAAAGGGAGAAGGCCGGCATGGCCGATTTTAAGCGGGCAGCCGATTCAGGACGCAGAGACGTGCCAAACGACATCGAATAATATTGGAGATTCTACGGAGGAAAAAAAAGATGACTCCCAGAGAGAGAGTCCGCTTCGCCTTGGACCGGAAGGAACCCGACCGGGTTCCGTACTGCGAGCTGGGTATCGATCGGGCTCTGGCTGAGCAGATCATGGGGTGGGGCTCCGGCGAAAGCGAACGGGCGAACCTCGAAGCCATGGCCTATACCGTAGAGGAATGCAAAGCGATCGCCCGGAAACTGAACCTGGACAATATCACCTTTGCCCTGCGCGCCCCCGTCTATGCCGACAAATTGCCCGGAAAACACGGCCGCCTTTTCTATGGCCGCGGGCAGATCAAAAGCGAAAAGGATATTGGCAAGATCAAGCTTCCCGATCCTCATGATCCCGCCCTCTACCGGGATGCCGAAAACTTCGTAAGAAACAAAGGGCACTACTCGGCCTGGCTCGTCACCCGCATCGGCATTTTCCCCACCATGCTCAGCCTCGGGATCGAGACTTTTTCCCTCGCCCTTTACGACAACCGCAAGTTTGTCGAAACCGTGATGGACCTTTACTTCGACTGGGCGCGGGTCATGGCCGAGAACGTCTGCCAGATGGGTTTCGACGCCATCGTCACCACCGACGACCTGGCCTTCAAAACCCAACCCTTCTTCTCGCCCAAGATTTTTCGGGAACTCGTGGTGCCGCGCTACAAGCGGGTTGTCGAAAAGATCACCATCCCCTGGTTTATCCATTCGGACGGCAACATCGAACCCTTTCTGGACGATTTTCTCGCCCTCGGGTCCTGCGGCGTGCACCCAAACGAAAAAGGAGCCATGGACATCCGCCAGATCAAGAAAAAATACGGCCACCGGGTTTGCCTGCTGGGAAACGTGGACCTGAACCTCCTGGGGACGGGGACGCCGGAAGAGGTAGACGAGGAAGTGCGGGGGCTGATTCGGGACCTAGCCCCAGGCGGGGGCTACATTGTCACCTCCGGAAACAGCCTGGCTGGATACCTGAAACCGGAGAACGCCCTGGCGCTCAGCCGGGCCGTGCAGAAGTACGGGCGCTACCCGATCGCCCTGTAGCCCGGGCGGAAAAGGGCTGAATATTTCCTTGACACCCTATTCTCTTCTCAGTATATTCACACTTAATTAGGCTTTGAATTCATTAAACAAAAAGGGAGGAACCTCATGAAGAGACGATTGATCGTCGGAACGGTTTTCGCTCTCGTCGCCCTGCTGGCAGCCCTGCCGGCGGCGGCCCAAACCAAACTGAAATTCGCCCACGTCTACGAAGTGGGCGAAGCCTTCCACAAGGAGGCCTTGTGGGCTGCCGGAGAGATCGCCAAAAGGACGAATAACAAATACCAGATCGATGTCTTCCCCGCCTCGGCTCTCGGCAACGAGCAGCAGATCACTCAGGCCATGCCCCTGGGCACGATCGACATGGCCTATATCGGCGCTTCCTTCGTGGGCGCGACGTATAAGCCCATCTCCATCGTCAACGGGCCATACATGTGGCGGAACTTCGACCACTGGAAGGCGTACAGCCAGAGCCCGATCCTGACCGAACTGACCGACGGCTATTTCAAGCAGACCGCGAACAAGATTGTGGCCCTCACCTATTATGGGGCCCGGCATACTACGGCCAATAAGGCCCTGAATACCCCGGCCGACATGAAAGGCATGAAGCTGCGGGTCCCCCAGGCGCCTATGTACATGATGTACGCCCGGGCGGTGGGCGCGAACCCCACCCCCATTGCCTTTGCCGAAGTCTACCTGGCTCTGCAGAACGGGACGGTGGACGGGCAGGAGAATCCTCTCCCCACGATTCAGGCCAAGAAATTCTACGAAGTCCAGAGCCACATCAACCTGACGGGCCATATCCTGGACAACCTGACCACCGTCATCGGCGCCCCCCTCTGGAAGAAGCTATCGGCGGAAGAGCGGAAGATCTTCGAAACCGTGTTCAAGGAAGCGGCCGCCCGCGCCGGGGCGTCCATCCGCGAGTCCGAGGGCAAGCTGGTCGACTGGTTCAAACAGCAGGGCAAAACTGTAGTAGTGCCGGACCTCAAGGCCTTCCGCGAGGCGGCGGTAAAAATCCATAATGACGCCGCGGCCGGGGCCGTGTGGACCAAAGACCTCTATGACCGCCTCCAGGCGGTGAAGTAGTTTCCGGAAAACGATTCGCTGCGGCCCATGCCCGCTGGAATTCTGAGCGGCGCGGGCCGCGTCGTTTTTTGCCCTTCTAACCCAGGAATTCGCCAACAGGCCAGGCGGAGACAAACGATGACGGAAGAACGGGAACGATACCGCGGCCCCGATCTCGGCACCCTGAAGGTCGGGATCAGCGATGAGGCCGAGGTGAATCTGAAAGAATACGCCCCCGAGGATTGGGTAACCCTGGTTTTCTTCTGGGCCCTGGGCATCGTCGTCTTCCTGCAGTTCTTCACCCGTTACGCCCTCAATGACTCGCTCGCCTGGACCGAGGAAATCGCCCGGTATCTTTTAACCTGCGTGGCTTTTCTCGGCGGCGGCATGGCCGTCCGCAAATTCAGCCACATTCACGTTGAATTCCTGTATATCTACTACCCGCGCGGCCTGGCCCATTTCCTCTCCACCCTGGTGGACATCATCCGCGTGGTCTTCTTCGGGTATGCTACCTGGCTTTGCTGGAAGGTCACCCAGATCATGCAGACCCAGCCGATGGTCGTCGTGGACTGGCCGATGAGCATCATTTACGGAACCTGTACCCTGGGAATTGCCGTGATGACCTTTCGCTCGATTCAGGTGGCGGTGGGCAACTGGCGCAGCGGTTCCAGCGTCCTCACG
>Ga0316605_10002574_pt1 | contig 10287 bp, 6 predicted proteins | sample OWC_soil_day20_n_FD_207666 | JGI IMG/M metagenome (GOLD analysis project Ga0316605, IMG submission 207666) | Wetland soil microbial communities from Old Woman Creek delta, Ohio, United States - OWC_soil_day20_noCT | ecosystem: Environmental > Terrestrial > Soil > Wetlands | place: USA: Ohio... | reverse complement strand
TTGGGGTACATCGGGGCGCGAAAGCTTAAATATTATCTTAAAGATTATTAAAAACCACCTAAACGGGTTTTTGGGGATACATAGTATCACATAGTTTTTTCTTTTTTTCTCTAAAACCGAGAACACATAGTTGTAAATGTTTGGAAATATTTACTTGTGGTTGGGAGGGTTTGGAGAGAAAACTAAAACCAAAATAGGCTACACCTTTTAGCTGGTACAGTAAATAGCTTGCTGGAAATGGCTAATTGCATGAAAACGATATAAAAATTAAGAATTAATAATTATTAATTGTCATAGTTGGTTTTGTGAAACGGAATGTTTAAATTTGAACCTGAATTGTACATTTATCAACCGGATATAATTCCATGACCAAAGAAAACGAAATAGAAATCGGTCTGATCGAAAAACTCAAAGACCTCAAATATACTTATCGTACTGATATCAGGGACAGAAATGCGCTTGAGCAAAATTTCCGGCAGAAGTTTGAGACGCTGAATCGGGTGCATCTGACAGATAATGAATTTAAGCGACTGTTAGATGAAATTATCAGTCCGGATGTGTTTGCTTCGTCTAAACGGCTGCGTGCACGGGAAGTTTTCTTTCGGGAAGATGGAACGCCGCTGCATTATACCTTAGTGAATATCAAAGACTGGTGCAAAAACGATTATGAGGTAGTGAATCAACTGCGCATCAATACCAATAACAGTCATCAGCGTTATGATGTGATCCTGTTGATCAATGGTTTGCCTGTGGTGCAGATTGAATTGAAAGCGTTGGAAGTAAGTCCACGACGGGCCATGCAACAGATTGTGGATTATAAAAACGATGCAGGTAATGGCTACACCAACACTCTGCTTTGTTTTATGCAATTGTTTATTGTAAGCAACCGTGCCAATACGCAATACTTTGCCAACAACAATAATCAGCATTTTCAGTTTAATGCCGACGAACAGTTCCTCCCCGTGTATCAGCTGGCAGACGTAAACAATAAGAAAATCACGCACTTGTACGATTTTTCCGAAAAGTTTCTGGCCAAATGCACGCTGGGCGAAATGATTAACAAGTATATGGTGCTGGTGGCTAACGAACAAAAATTGTTGGTGATGCGCCCCTATCAGATTAATGCAGTAAAAGCGATTGTCGATTGTATTCACGAGAACCGTGGAAACGGTTATATATGGCATACCACAGGAAGTGGTAAAACGTTGACTTCGTTTAAGGCTTCAACGCTGCTGAAAGACAATCCCGATATTGAAAAATGTTTGTTTGTAGTGGATCGTAAAGATCTCGACCGACAAACCCGCGAGGAATTTAATAAGTTTCAGGATGGTTGTGTGGAAGAAAACACCAATACCGAAACACTGGTGCGCCGTATGTTATCCGAAGATTATGCCGATAAGGTAATAGTAACCACCATTCAGAAACTCGGCATTGCACTTGATACTGATAACCGTAAGAACTATAAAGAAAGGCTTGAACCGCTTCGCGACAGTCGTATGGTATTTATTTTCGACGAATGCCACCGTTCGCAGTTTGGGGATAACCATAAAGCCATTAAAGAGTTTTTCCCAAATTCCCAATTATTTGGTTTTACGGGAACACCTATTTTCGAAGAGAATTCAAAGCAATTAATTCGTGAAGGTGAATTTGCATCTTATAAAACAACTGAAGATGTATTTGGAAAACTTCTACACTCCTATACAATTACACATGCTATTGAGGACAGAAATGTATTGCGTTTTCATATCGACTATTTTAAACCACAGGGTGAAAACGCACCCAAACCGGGCGAAGGAATAGCTAAACAAGCGATAGTAAGTGAAATTCTGAAGAAACATGAAGGTGCTACCAATCACCGACGGTTTAATGCGCTGTTTGCAACGCAATCGATCAACGATGCCATTGATTATTATCAACGGTTTAAGGCAGTGCAGGCACAAACACTTGCAGAAGATGTGGACTATGTGCCACTGAATATTGCCTGTGTGTTTTCGCCACCTGCCGAAGGGAATAAAGACATACAGCAAATACAGGAAGATTTACAACAGGAAAAAGAAGACAATAAGCAAGACCCCGAAGGCAAGAAGCAAGCCCTGACCGCTATTATTGCTGACTATAACGCACAATACGGTACAAACCATACCATCAACGAGTTCGATTTGTACTATCAGGATGTGCAACAACGTATCAAAGACCAGAAATACAGCAATAAAGACTATCCGCACCGAAACAAAATAGATTTGGTGATTGTGGTGGATATGTTGCTTACAGGCTTTGATTCTAAGTTTTTAAACACACTATATACGGATAAAAAACTGGAATATCATGGGTTAATTCAAGCATTTTCGCGTACCAACCGAATACTGAACGATAGTAAACCGTATGGCAATATCCTCGATTTCCGTCAGCAGCAGGATGCGGTGGATACGGCAATTGCTCTGTTCTCAGGCGAAAAAGATGAAAACAAAGCCAAAGAAATATGGTTGGTAGATCCGGCGCCCAAGGTAATAGAGAAATTTGAAGAAGCGGTGGCGGCTTTGCAGGAGTTTATGGGTAGCAGCGATTTGGCTTGCGAACCGCAGGAAGTGTATAACCTCAAAGGCGATACGGCACGGATTAATTTTATCAACCGCTTTAAGGAAGTGCAACGGCTGAAAACGCAACTCGACCAATATACCGATTTGCAGCCGGAACAAAAAGAACGGATCGAACAGATATTGCCCACCGATCAACTGCTTGAATTCCGCAGCTCGTATCTGGAAACAGCCAAACAGCTGAAAGAGAAACGCGACAAGCAGGGCGACAAAGCCGAACCTGCCGTGCAGGAGCTCGATTTTGAGTTTGTGCTCTTTGCTTCGGCCATTATCGACTACGATTATATTATGGGCTTGATTTCTAAATTTACCCATAACCAACCTTCGAAACAAAAGATGAGTCGCGAGCAGCTGATTAACCTGCTTAGTTCGAGTGCCAACCTGATGGACGAACGCGATGATATTGCGGCCTATATCAAAACACTGGAAGAAGGCAAGGGAATGTCGGAAACTGAAATACGGGAAGGCTACCAAACCTTTAAAGCGGAAAAGTTTGCCAAACAAATATACGAAACCGCCCAAAAGCACGGATTGGAAACCAAAGCATTGAAAGCCTTTGTGGACGGTATTATAGCCCGTATGATATTCGATGGCGAACAACTCAGCGACTTGCTTGCACCGCTGGAACTCGGCTGGAAAGACCGCACCAAAAAAGAACTGGCATTGATGGAAGACTTGGTGCCCCTACTCAAAAAATTAGCACAGGGACATGAAATATCAGGATTAAAAGCGTATGAATAAAGAAAAAAAATTAGTGCCAAAGTTACGGTTTCCTGAGTTTGTGAATGAGGGGGAGTGGGATGTAGAACCATTCTCAGAAGTATATTCATTTTATGGAACAAATTCATTTACAAGGGATAATCTAAATTATTCGGATGGAGACGTAAAGAATATTCATTACGGAGATATCCATACAAAATTCAGAACACATTTTGATATACAAAAAGAAACTGTCCCTTTTGTAAATTCAGATATTTCTATTGAAAAAATTAAAGAAGACTCTTTCTGTAAAGAAGGCGACATGATTTATGCTGACGCTTCTGAAGATTTAAATGACATTGGTAAAAGCATTGAGATAATCAACACAAATAAAGAAAGAATACTTTCAGGACTTCATACATTATTAGCCAGACAAAAAACAAATAAAATGTCTATTGGTTTTGGAGGTCATTTATTTAAATCTCCCTCAATTCGTACTCAAATACAAAAAGAGGCTCAAGGAGCAAAAGTGCTGGGAATATCAGCCACAAGATTATCAAATATTATAGTTTATTATCCTCGAAATAAATCCGAGCAACAAAAAATTGCCTCCTGTCTATCTTCTCTTGATGAATTGATAGCCGCCCATACCGATAAATTAGAAGCAATGAAAGACCACAAAAAAGGACTTATGCAGCAGTTATTTCCTGCCGAAGGAGAAACAGTGCCGAAGTTACGGTTTAAAGAGTTTGAGAAGGATGGGGAGTGGGTGGAAAAAAATATTGCGTCTATCGGAAATGTTATAACTGGTGGTACGCCAAGTAAAAATGATAATGAGTTTTGGGATGGAGATTTTGTTTGGATAACAGCTCAAGACTTTAAGGATAAATATATATTTAATTCTGTTTTAAAACTCACTCAAAAAGGAAAAAACAAATCTAGAAAAATACCAAAAGACTCTGTTCTTGTTACTTGTATTGCGTCAATAGGCTTAAATGCCATCAATAAAGTTGAATGTGCCACAAATCAACAAATTAATGCTATCGTTTGTAATGTAGATAACTATTTTGAATTCGTATATTACGCTATTGAGTTTAATAAAATCAGATTAAAAAGTCTTGCCGGTCAAACAGCAGTGCCAATTATCAATAAAACTGTTTTTGAAGGTTTTGAAATTATGATTCCCAAAAAGAAGGTAGAGCAACAAAAAATCGCCAATTTTCTATCTTCCATTGATGATGAAATTACAGCGCAAACGCAGAAGATAGAAGGGTTGAAAGAGCATAAAAAGGGATTGATGCAGGGATTGTTTCCGGTGGTAAATGAATAAATATGAATGGTAAGGTTGTTTCAGTTGAAAATTTGGACGAGTTAGTTAAGTATCTTCGTTCAACCGAAAAAAAGAATATCTTGCTTTATGCTTATAATGGAACGGGTAAAACACGTTTATCAATGGCATTTAAAGATGCTGGAATAACCGGAGACGGAGGTGATACCTTGTACTATAATGCATTTACAGAAGATTTATTCTCGTGGGATAATGATTTTGATAGAAATGAAAAACGGGTTTTACTAATAAATAAAAACTCACAATTTGTTATTGGTTTGCAAGATATGGAAATGGATAATAAGATACGCCCACTTCTACAACGGTATGCCGATTTTAATTTTTTGATAGATCCTGACTATAAAGATAAAGAAGGAAAAGAATTTTGGGCAGTAAATTTTATCAGAGAAGAAACAATACAAGGAAAACCTCAAAATGTAGAATTCATTAAGGTGTCGCGAGGGGAAGAGAATATATTTATCTGGTGTTTTTTTCTGGCTATTGCACAGTTAGCCATCGACGAACAAGTAAGTTACAAATGGGTAAAATATATTTATATTGACGACCCTATTTCATCGTTGGATGATAATAATGCCATTGCTGTTGCCAGTCATTTAGCGCAGATGCTTAAAAAGCCGGAGAACAAGATAAAGGCTGTAATTTCAACGCATCATACACTTTTCTTTAATGTCATGTATAATGAAATGGGCAATGCATTAAAGTTTTTTCTAAGTAAAGGTGTCGCAGAAAATTCATATATGCTAAAGGACACTTCAGATACGCCATTCTTTCACCATGTTTCACTGCTGAAAGATTTGAAAAAAGCAGCTGATAGTGGTAATTTATATACTTATCATTTCAATATATTGAGAAATATACTGGAAAAAACAGCTACGTTTCATGGATTTAGTGGCTTTTCTGAATGCATAAAGAAACAGGAAGATGACCCGGAGGGGGTAGTACATACCCGAATAGTCAATATACTGAGTCATGGAAACTACTCACTTTTTGAGCCCGTAATAATGATAGATGAAAATAAGGAGTATTTCAAAAAGGTATTGAAAGATTTCATGAACAATTACAAATTTAACCCTGAGTTATTTTCAGAATAAATAAAGAATACGTCTAAAATGACCGCAATAGAACAACAACAATTAGGAAAAACCTTGTGGGGAATCGCCGATGATTTGCGTGGAGCAATGAATGCCGATGATTTTCGCGATTATATGCTTTCGTTTCTCTTTTTACGCTACTTGTCGGATAACTACGAAGAAGCAGCAAAAAAAGAATTAGGACAAGATTATCCAACAGAGAATCTTTTTATTATTTTGCAAAAAAATGATTTTGAGATTGATATAGAAAGAAAGTTTCTTGGCTTTTCGAACATAACTGACAAAGAAATTGAAAAGACGAAACAAAAGTCTATTTCTCCTTTGGGTAAATGGTATCATGAAAACCCGGATGATGTAAAAGAGTTTGAAAAACAGATGCGCCGCAAAGTGCATTATGTAATTGAACCACGGCATCTATGGAGTAATATTTTTGAACTGGCACGCACTCAAAGCGGTGAGTTATTACAAACACTCCAGGATGGATTTAAATATATTGAGAACCAATCATTCGACAGCACTTTTCAGGGTTTGTTTTCGGAAATAAATTTGAATTCAGAAAAACTGGGTAAAACTCATGAAGACCGCAACAGTGTTCTTTGCACCATTATTACAAAAATTGGTCAGGGAATTGCACAATTCAGTACAGATTCCGATGTATTAGGCGATGCTTACGAATACCTGATTGGTCAGTTTGCAGCAGGTTCAGGTAAAAAAGCAGGCGAGTTTTACACGCCACAACAAATATCTACTATTCTTTCGTCTATCGTTACGCTCGATAGTCAGAACCCTGCTACAGGTAAAAAGAAGAAGTTAGATAAGGTAATGGACTTAGCCTGCGGTTCGGGTTCGCTTTTATTGAATGTACGCAATCAGTTAGGTAAACACGGTTTAGGTAAAATCTACGGACAGGAGAAGAACATTACTACCTATAACCTTGCGCGCATGAATATGCTGCTGCATGGTGTAAAAGATACGGAGTTTCATATTCATCATGGCGATACTCTACTCAACGACTGGGATATTCTGAATGAAATGAATCCTGCAAAGAAAATGGAATTCGATGCCGTGGTGGCTAATCCGCCTTTTAGTCTTCGTTGGGAACCCACAGAAGCTATGGGCGAAGATTTCCGGTTTAAGAATTATGGTATAGCACCCAAATCAGCAGCCGATTTTGCTTTTCTGTTGCATGGTTTTCATTACTTAGGTAAAGAAGGAACAATGGCTATTATTCTTCCACATGGTGTTTTGTTTCGTGGTGGCGCAGAAGAACGTATTCGTACCAAGTTGCTCAAAGATGGAAATATAGATACAGTCATCGGACTACCGTCCAATCTTTTCTTTTCTACGGGTATTCCGGTATGTATTCTGGTGTTGAAAAAGTGCAAGAAGTTTGATGATGTGCTGTTTATCAATGCCAGTGAATATTTTGAAAAAGGCAAACGCCAAAACCGTCTGCGCGATGGTGAAGGAGATGAGCCAAACGACATTCGGAAGATTGTAGAAACTTATCAGTTCCGCACCGAAGAAGAACGCTACTCCCGCAGGGTATCGATGGAAGAAATCGCCAAAAACGATTATAACCTCAATATCTCCCGCTATGTAAGTACAGCAGTAACAGAGAAAGAAATTAATCTGAAAGAAGTAAATGCACGATTGGTGGACATTGAAAAGAGGATTCATGAGGCTACAGATAAGCATAATGCGTTTCTGAAGGAATTGGGACTGGAGGAGTTGCCGTGAAGAAAGAAAAACCTTAAAAAAATACTATGGCAGAATTTTTTGATATAAGTGATTGGCAGGAGAAGATACACTATCAAACGGGAGGTACGCGTAGTAAAGCAATTGTTGAAAATCCAAGCAATAATGCTTTGTATTTCTTCAAAAAATCAATACCTAAATATAAACATGAATTCTGGTCGGAGATAATTGCTTCTGAAGTAGGTTCTGCGTTGGGCTTTAATCTCTTGAAATATGACATTGCTCTGAAAAACAATGAAATTGGTTGTATTTCAAAGTTAATGATTAACATAGAATTACAACAACTTACTGAAGGAATTAATTATCTACAGGGATATGATTTTACTTATATACCAGAAGAAAAAGAATCATATAATAAGTATACTTTTAAGTTTATTGTAGAGGCACTTAGAGAGTATAAGTTAGAAAAAACCATACCAGATTTAATTAAAACAATAATATTTGATAGTATTATTGGCAACGGAGATAGACATCAGGAAAATTGGGGTTATATTATTAGTACTAAAGTAAAAGATTTGAAGTTCAGTAATAAATTAATGAATAACACATCCTTTAAACGATTCATTAAAGCATTTCTTTTTATCCGCTTTATTAGAACTTTTATTACTAATAAAGTGAAAATGTATCAATTAGAGAAGTTGCTTGAAGATTACAAAGGAATATATTCTCCAATTTATGATAGTGGTAGCTGTTTAGGTCGAGAATTAGAAGATGATAAGATAGAATTATTGCTCAAAGATAAAGAAAGACTTAACGCTTATGTGTTAAAGGGCACTTCTGAGATAAGATGGGATGGACCTAAAATAAAACACTTTGAATTGATAAATCGCATTAAAGCTGACTATCATGAAGTTGTTAGATCTACAATTTCAAATGTTCTAAAGAACTTTAATGAACAAAAAATGCAGAGAATTGTATTAGATATAGATAAAAACTTGCCAGAAAACTTAATTGAACACAACTTGCCGGATAACCGCAAGGAATTAATAATTAATTTAATAACTTTGCGCGTTGAAAAATTAAAGGAATTACTATTATGAAAGCTATCGGAAACATATATCTAACCTGGCGTAAGGGAAAAGGCAATAGTCGAACAGCAGTAGGTGTGATAAGACGAAATGTGACTGATGGTGTTCGCTTTCAATATATTGAAGCAGGTGTTCAAAAAGCAAGATTAGAGGGTTTTAACGGTTTTGCGGACTTCCCTGACACCAACAAAGATAGGATTTATTCCGAGAATGTATTGGAGATATTGGGTAAGAGATTGACAAATTCAGACAGACCAGACATTCAAAAGTATTTTGACTTTTGGGAAATAAATCCTGAATATAAAAATGACAAGTATTATTTACTTGCACATACTCAAGGATTGCTTGCTACAGATAACTTTGAGTTTTTAGCTGATTATTCTCCTATTGATGGTTTGAGCTTTATCAGTGAAATATGTGGCTTATCTCATACAAACCCACCACATGACATTATTTCGGAAGGTGAAGAGCTTAAATGGAAATATAATAGAGCAAATTCTTACGACAATAAAGCTATTGAAGTCTATAAAGGAGATACATATTTGGGTAATGTAAAACTTGTACATTGTAATGTTTTTCATAAACCAGGAGGAGATAAACTTAAAATAAGAGTAAAAAGTATTGAAAAGAATGGACATATCAATAGGGTGTTTATAAACATATCTTTTTAAGAATATAAGTGATAAAGAATTTTGAAAGACAGCATTTAAGTGCTGTCTTTTTTTGTTAATCCGTAAGTCTGATTATTAAGACAAACTATAATAGAAAGTAATCCGCTATATCCTAACAAACAGTGAACCTGCCAACCATACAAATAAGCCGGAGGTAATACGTTTACTTAGAAACGCCGTAATAAATGGTGCTAACATAGAAATTCAGATAGAACATAGCCGGAATATAAGAAACATGCATTTTTCATAATGACCTGACAATTTTTTAGTTCCCTCCCTCCATTCGGAATCACAGATGCTTTCTTTTTTTATATACCATCCTCGTACAATTATAACCTAAAGTCTTTTTGCAAACTTTCTATGTTTGAGATAAATACTTTGATATTTACCCCATTCAAAAAAACACACCTCCACGCAAGGGCTTTAGCCAAATCAAAAAAAACAAAGATGTTTTTCTTTACTACAAAGAAATCGGGGCGCTGTTTATCGAAAGAATATCAGGCGCAATAGATTTTTGTTTCCTGCTCTTCACTTCTCGTTCTTCTTACAGGTAGTGTTATAGTAAAAAATATTACATTAGTGTAAAAAATATTTTGCTTTGAAACTGCGTGTGGTAAAACAAACCGGAGACAAAAGTGTTATAATAACAAACAAATTATTGAAACTATTACAAACACTTTAAAAAAAAATACATATCTTTGCACAAAAATGTAGTAACATCTTTATTATTAAGTGGTATTTTATGTATTAACGTTGTGGCAGTTTTGTTCATTTAACCAGTTTTTAGCAACTTTTTTGACTAAATACGGTGTCGGAACTTCTGCAATTATCTAAAGATTTTTATGGAAAAAAAATATCAGATTGTATATATCTGGTCTTTTATAATTATTTCTTCGGTTATTTTGTTGCTGCTGTATACCCCACTGGGGGGAGGCCTGCATCAATCTATTACAACCAATAATGTGGTTGTGAATCCAACGATTGATTTTGGAGGAAAGATAGCCAATTCGCCCAAAAACCTAAGAAGTAATTATCAACCCGTAAACAGTAATGTTGAATATGAATCGCAGGAAGGGAATAATATAAAAAGTATTTCTA
>Ga0316605_10002573_pt1 | contig 10288 bp, 9 predicted proteins | sample OWC_soil_day20_n_FD_207666 | JGI IMG/M metagenome (GOLD analysis project Ga0316605, IMG submission 207666) | Wetland soil microbial communities from Old Woman Creek delta, Ohio, United States - OWC_soil_day20_noCT | ecosystem: Environmental > Terrestrial > Soil > Wetlands | place: USA: Ohio... | reverse complement strand
TATAGAGAAGGGTGTCCCACTCGGAACAGCCCTTGCATTTATGATGGCGGTAATCGGGCTCTCTTTGCCGGAGATGATAATTCTCAAGAAAGTATTAAAACTCCCTTTGATATTTACCTTTATTGGTATTGTTGCAACAGGGATAATGATAGTTGGTTTTTTGTTTAATTCTATAATGTAACAATGGATGGTCTAAAATTTACTCCGGAGAAAAGTTCCTGCCTTTGCGGGGGGGCAGATTATGTTGTACTGGCTTGTTCAGGTGCATGCGATCTCGGACAGGTTACAGATGCCGTTGCAAGAAAATTGCGGGATAACGGTGTGAGAAAAATGAATTGCCTGGCTACGATTGGAGCAGGTCTCGGTAAGCCTTTTGACCAATTAAAAAAGAATAACATTCTTATGCTGGACGGGTGTCCTGTCGATTGTGGAAAGAAAATCCTGGACGATGCAGGTTTCACAGGCTATAAATACATGCGCATTACCGACCTTGGCTACAAAAAGGGGCAAACCCCTGTTACCGACCAGGTAATTAATGATGTGTATGAAAAAGCCGAAATCATCTACTAAAATGAAAGTATTAATCTTATGCACGGGGAACAGTTGCCGAAGCCAAATGGCGCATGGATTTCTGCAATCGTTTGACAAAAATATTACTGTGTGTTCTGCCGGGACACAGCCTGCCTCCCGGGTAAACCAGACAGCGATAAAAGTGATGAAAGAAGTGGGCGTAGATATAAGCGGCCATACTCCAAAAATGGTTGATGAATATTTAAAAGATGAGTGGGATTATGTAATTACAGTTTGTGACGATGCTAATGAAACTTGCCCTGCTTTTTATGGGAAAGTAAAACACCGCCTGCATTTAGGATTTGAGGACCCTTCTCATAAAACCGGTAGCCCCGAATTTATTTTGAGCGAGTTCCACCGAATAAGGGATGAAATTAAAAATCGGTTCTATAAATTGTATGTAGAACAAATCAAATCAGCGGTATGAAAGCAAAAGATTTAAAACTTATAGTACAGGAAAAATACGGGCAAATTGCCCAGACTAGTCCGGTTCCTGGAAAATCATCTTGTTGCGGCACTTCCGGATGTTGTGGCGAATTGGAATTTAGTATGATTGTAGACGATTATTCTAAACTTGAAGGGTATAATCCCGATGCAGACCTTGGATTGGGGTGTGGCATTCCCACACATTTTGCTGCAATTCGAACAGGAGACAGTATACTTGATTTGGGAAGCGGTGCCGGTAATGATTGCTTTGTTGCCCGGGCCATTGTTGGGGAAACAGGAAATGTTACCGGGCTTGATTTTACAGAAGCAATGGTTGCCAAAGCAACGGAGAACAATAAAAAACTCGGCTTTACGAATGTGAAGTTTGTACAGGGAGATATTGAAGAAATGCCGTTGCAGGACAATCAGTTTGATGTAGTGGTTTCAAATTGCGTATTAAACCTAGTACCCGATAAAATGAAGGCCTTTGCGAATATAATGAGGGTTTTGAAAACTGGTGGCCACTTTTGTGTTTCAGATGTAGTGATTAAAGGTGAGCTTCCCGAAAATCTTCGAAAGGATGCCGAAATGTATGTGGGATGCGTATCTGGAGCCATAGGTATGGAACAATACCTTGCAATTATTGAAGAACAAGGCTTCAAAAACATTACTGTCCACAAGCAAAACGTGATAGAGATTCCTAAGGAGGTACTTGAGAAATATCTGTCCCAACAGGAAATCGAATTATTTAAAACCGGTACGACAGGTATATTAAGTATAACTGTTTCCGGAACAAAATTCTAAAGAGCCTATAATTTTTACCATAAAACTTACCTGTTATGCCAGCAAATAAAAGATTAAAATTCTTAGACAGATACCTGACACTATGGATTTTCCTTGCAATGTTTGCAGGAGTGCTTATGGGATGGGCCAGCCCGGAAATTGCAGGTTTCTGGAGCAGCCTTTCGAGCGGAACGACTAACATACCTATCGCCATTGGGTTAATCGTCATGATGTACCCTCCTCTTGCAAAAGTAAAGTATGAAGAGCTGGGCGATGTTTTTAAAAACACGAAGATTCTTGGATTATCATTGGTTCAGAACTGGGTTATAGGACCAATATTGATGTTTTTTCTTGCAATAATCTTTTTGCAGTTCAACATCGACTATATGTATGGTGTTATTCTCATAGGGCTTGCAAGATGTATTGCAATGGTTATAGTATGGAACGATCTTGCAAAGGGCGACACTCAGTATGCAGCAGGACTTGTTGCCTTCAATTCACTTTTTCAGGTTTTGCTCTTCTCGGTATATGCCTATGTATTCATAGCAATTTTACCTGGCTGGTTTGGACTGCCGGTTAACGACTCTGTATCTCAGATAACGATTGGCACAATTGCAGAAAGTGTTTTCATTTACCTTGGCATACCAATGATAGCGGGATTCCTGACAAGATTTATACTTATACGGGTAAAAAGCAAAGAGTGGTACGAGACGAAGTTTGTACCTAAGATTAGCCCGCTGACTCTTATTGCATTGTTATTTACTATTGTTGTTATGTTTTCCCTTAAAGGAGAATATATTGTTAAAATTCCGGTGGATGTGATAAGAATAGCAATCCCGCTTATTATCTACTTTGTAATAATGTTTGTTGTCTCTTTCTTTATGAGTAAAAAAGCAGGAGCGACGTACGAACAGGCAACTACATTGTCTTTTACAGCGGCCAGCAATAATTTTGAACTTGCCATTGCTGTTGCAATTGCAATCTTTGGAATCAACTCCGGCGAAGCATTTGCGGCGGTAATAGGCCCTTTAGTTGAAGTTCCTGTTATGATTGGACTGGTAAATGTTGCATTCTGGTTCAAAAAGAAATATTTTACGGTTGCCGCTAAATAAAAACCGTCATGAAAAATATAGTCACAGTACAGGACGGAACTGAATATATTTACCCAAAAGATGCCTCGCCACTGCTTAGCAATGGCGAGGCTATTCTTTTAGATATCCGGACCGAATATGAGTTTTCGTACAAACGATTTGAAGCAAAAGAGACTGTTTTTATCCCATTTGAAGAATTTACAATTGAGCATATTGAACAATACAAAGAGAGATTAATCATTATTGCAGACAGCTTTGGCCTGGAATCTAAAAAGTTATTTCCGCTTTTAAAAAAGAACAATTTTAATGTCGTATGCTTGGCTTGCGGTATGCACGACTGGGAGCGAGACGGTATGCCAATAATAGTTTCTAAAGACTTCCAGTTATCGGGGTCTTGCAGGTGCCAGTTAAAACCAAAGAGAATGGTCCCTAAAAACAAATAGATTTAGAACTATATATATCGAATCCGAACTTTTTTCAGAAATACCCCTTCGAGCAGCACCTTAAGACGACGAATCAGATTCCTGCGGATCTCCATCTCAACGGGAAGAGAGGGGTCATAATGCGCCTCGTTTATCTTTGTTCCCATCAGGATGTCAATAATATCGTTTTCAATTATCAGCTTTAATATATCTGCGGCAGGCGACTCCTCGGGTTTCTCTCCCTCCTTGTAATTCTGGATGAGGTCGGCAAGGTGGCCAAGTGTGAGGATTCCTTCTGTTACAAATTCGGCACCTTCCATTTTCGCCGTTGAAGGAAGGTTGGCTTTTACCTGCTGGCGTCCGTCGCCACTCACTTTGCGGCTTAGTTCACGGGCAAGCACCTGAGCTGTAGTTCCCCCGCAAACTACTCTTTTTCCGGGATATTTATCGAATATCGATGCCATTTCCGGATCGTTGGCAGGGTCAAACGGCGGTCCTGTACAAATCAACAGTTTCCGGGGAGCCCTCAAATAAACAACTCCGCAGGTTATATCGTCCCTCGCTTCAAACAAATCGTTGTGAAGAGCCTTTTGCATTACAATTTTAGAGAGGTCGCGCGCAGATACATCGGGATGTTTGGTTACAAAATCGCTAACAAACTCAACCAGCCTTGTTCTCTCCCACCCGGCCGGCAGAGCTCTTGTTCCAAGTCCGCTTTGGGTAACTCCATCACTTACAAAAATGAGCCGGTCACCAAGGAAAAGCATCAAGTGTGACTCAAGTAATATTCTCTCTCCCTGACGAGTAACTATTTTTACTATTTTTTTCCTGGGTTCTATATGTTTGTTCTCGCGTAAAAGAATGAAATCCGGGTTTTCAAACTCTACGATATGAGTCTCTCCCGATTTGTCAATTTCCGCAATTGTGCATGTTGCATAGCTGATTTTCTCCCCGGCATCTTCCGGCAGAGTATTCATTATGCTTTTTAAAGAATCTGTAAGTGGTTTTTCGTGGATGAGGTAATTTACCGCCATCGAAGCGGTGAGGGTGCTAAGCACATTTGCCCTTATGCCGCTGCCAAGGCCATCCGAAAGAACAGAAACAAAATGTTCTCCCCCTTTAAGACTTCTCGAAAGAAAGGTGTCTCCCCCAACAATCTGCCCTTTTTTAAATTGCTGACTATGGGCTATCTCAATGAAAAAATCGTCGTTTTTGTCGTTAAAAAACATAGCCGCTATTTTTTCTCTTTGTCTATTACTGAGTTAAGTACACTCTCGGTAAAGGATGCACTCTCGCCAAGGATGTATGCAATTCTCTGAACCGATTCTGCATTTTGCCGGATAACCTCTTTTATTTTTTCGGAAATAATATCCTTCATGAGCTGAGAGTCATCCATATTTTGAATAATTCCACAAACAAGCTTATTAGGCTGAATTGAGATAATTGAAAGTCTTATGTTTTTCCCTTCTTCTCTCACATCAAATTCGCTCGCCTCTTCGCCACTAAGCAGAACTGCAGAAAAATACTTATGATATGCAATTATCTTCTTTAAATCGGCTCCGGCAAGTCCTCCGAGAGCTTCTGAAATCATTCCTATCTCCTCTCCGCCAAGTTCTACAAATTTATCATTTGTATCCACTATCCTTAGGTTCTCATCTACAAGCACCACTCCATAAGGCATTTTTCTAAGAAGAACCGATGCCTGATTCTGAGCCTCGCGACGCATTTGCGAGATACACATCTCCCTTTCGGCTTTTCCGTCCAAAAGAGCAACTGCATAAGCCCTGCAATTATCGTATCCGCAACCCGAGCAGTTGAGTTCATCTGCTTTTGTGTGTTTGCCCATTGAATTGAGCACGTCCTGAATTTCACTCTCGCTGTAGACACAGTTGATTTTGTATGGAACCTTATAAGCTTCATTCGAGAGATTTATATCTACTCCGGGAAGTGCCACTGCCAATCCTGATTTTTTAAATATGTCAAAATCTTTAAGCAGCTTGTTTCTTTTTGCGGCAACGCCCTTTGTTTTTGAGGTTGCCGGCCCCTTTATGCACCCTCCGTCGCAGGCCATTAACTCAATGAAAACCTTTTGAGATGGATTCCATTCCGAAAGTTCGTCGCAAACTTCCATAACCGATTTCATTCCGGAAAAGGACATATAACCTGCATCTACCGGTTCAACATCCTTGCACATGGTGCTAATCATTCCGCTGTCTACAGGAAATAGCCCTGCTCTTTCGGATGCACCAAATACAAAGTTATCAGGAAGGGAGACTCTGTCCATATCTGCAAAATAAATTCCCTCTGCCTCCATTAGTTTCAAAAACTCTTCGAATGTCAAAACAGCATCTATCTCGTTTCCGTAAATATCACTCTCCTGTTTTTTTGCAATACACGGGCCAATAAAAAGAAGCTTGCTGTCCCGGAAATCTCCTTCGCGCAGCATTCTTGCATGGGCAATCATTGGGGAAACAAAAGGGGCAAGATATTTTTCGTGTTCGGGGAAGTATATTTTAATGTAATTGACAACCGACGGACAACAGGTTGCTATTACAATTCTGTTTTCTGTTGAAGAAAGATAATCATTTGTTGCACGGGCTACAAGATCGGCACCCAGGGCAGTTTCGGAAACTCCGCTGAACCCAAGAGTGTACATGGCCTTTATTAATGATTCAAATGGGATATCTCCAAAGTCCGAGATAAAAGAGGGAGCCAGGCAGGCAACGATTTTCTCTCCATCGGCAATCCACTGCTGAACAGTGTCTATCTCCTCACGGTATTTCTTTGCACCTGCAGGGCAGGCGTTAATGCACTTGCCGCAATATATACAGGTTTCATTAATTACAGAGGCGCTAAAATCCTCAACTTTTATAGATTTTACGGGACAAACCTTTATGCATTTGTAGCAATCCTGACAATTAATCTTCTCTGTATAAATTACCAGTTCCCGTCCCATAATATTTATTTTTTATCTCTTTTCCTTATCCAGGGCCATAATCTGTCTCGTTGCAACTTTTGGCGACACAAGTACTCCGCATCCACTCACACATCCTCCTTCGCACATCATCACCTCTATAAGGTTGGACTCCGAAACTCCTGTAGCAGCTGCTGTTTTGAGCAATTTAATGGATTCTTTGTTGAGTCCGTTGATTACTTCTGCCTTTAAGAATTCAGGATGCGACACATATTGTGCCACAGATTCCGAAACACCTCCGGTTCGTGCATACTGACGGCTGCTTCTGTCAACCTGCTCATCTATAGCCAAATTTTCACATTTTAGAACATCAATTCCTTTTGCACCAATCATTGCATCAAGCTCCTCGAAGGTCATTACATAATCTACGTTCGGGTCATAAAAGCCTTCTACCCTTTTAGCCATGCAAGGGCCAATGAATACTGTGACTGCATCTGGATCGCCATTTTTTACAAGATCGGCAGTGTAGGAAGCAGGTGTGCCGGTATGAGAAATATATGGAACAAGCTCGGGCAGATATTTTGCCGCCCACTCTTTATATGACGGGCAGCAAGATGTTGTCATAAAAGCTTCTCCTTTAAACAAAATACGCTCCTGCCACTCTTTTGCTTCATTCCTTGAAGTAATGTTTGCGCCAAGTGCCACCTCAACAACATCATCAAAACCACAGCTTTTTATTGCCCCGAAAATTTTTGGCAAAGTGGTTTTATACTGACCGGCAATAGCCGGTGCCACCATTGCAACAACTCTTTTCTCGGGATTTAAGATATCTCTTATTATATGCAAAAGAGAAGGTTTTTCCATTATCGCTCCATACGGGCAAGCGATGCTGCATCTGCCGCAGAATACGCATTTGTTCCAGTCAATATGCTCGATACCAAGACTGTTTTTTGAAATTGCACCCGCAGGGCAAACTTCTTCACAAGGCACAGGAGTATAAACGATTGCGTGAAAACGGCAGGCATCCATGCATCTACCGCAGTTTACGCATTTTGAATGGTCAATTTCAGCTGTCTTGTCAATCGTGATTGCATCCTTATTGCAAGCATAAGTGCAGGGATGGCCAACACAGGCACGGCAAAGATTTGTTACGGTATAATTATTCTTGACGCACGAGCTGCATGCCTCGTCTACCACAGTGAGCATCACATCGGTAAACTCCTTACGATCCAGTGACATTTTTGCGTACTCACTAAGCGTTGTAAGTTCATCGGTTTCGTCGGTGACATTAAAACCAAGAATTGTCATTAGCCTGTACTTTATAACCGCCCTGTCTTTGTGTATGCAGCAACGGCTCAAAGCACTCTCTTTTGGCCTCATTACCAATGGTATCCTATTAATCTCCTCTACTAACTTCTCTTCAAAACAAAGCTCACAAACTCTTTGTAGCAATTCTCTCCTAATCTCTGTCGCCTGATGGTACATATTTCAAAAAATTTCGCCGCAAATGTATGGAATTGTTCTTACATAATGAAACAAAAAAGTATCAATTTGTAAGTATGAATTTTTCTGCAAAAATTAATCGGGCCAAAAATTTGGAAGTTTAGAGTGAAATAAATAAATTTGCGGCAAGTTAAAAGATGAACAGAGAGACTATCATACAAATTCAAACAAGCGGAATATCTTCTGCTTTTCTTTCTGTTGCCTCACTATCAATGATGATGCGAATGCATCGCAAGATGCATAGCTAGATTCGGGTCCTGCGCGGATCCATTGGGCCGGTCCCATAAATCCAATCCATTTCCAATTACAGTTTTTAAATATTAAATCATTTCCAAAATGAATTATAACCATTTTGATACCTTACTGGTGCACGCCGGGCGTATTAAATCCGGCTCAAACGGACCTTGCGCAACTCCATTATATCAAACATCATCTTTTCTTTTCGATAATTCCCAACAGGCTGCGGATCTCTTTGCACTAAAAGAACCGGGACATATTTACACAAGACTTTCAAATCCCACTACCGGCGTTTTGGAACAGAGAGTTGCAGAACTTGAGGCATCTGCGGCAGCAGTTGCCACATCTTCGGGGCAGGCAGCACAGTTTATTGCCATTCAAAACATTGCAGAAAGCGGAGATAATATTGTAAGCTCAATGTCTCTGTACGGAGGAACATATAACCAGTTTAAAATCAGTTTTGCCCGTTTGGGAATTGAGTTCCGGTTTGCACAAAAAGGGGGAACAGAGGAGTATGAGAAGCTCATTGACTCACGCACAAAGGCCATATTTATTGAAACCATCGGGAACTCCGATTTTTATATTCCTGATTTTGAAAAATTTGCAAACCTCAGCCGTAAACACAACCTGCCGCTCATATTTGACAACACTTTCGGGGCAGGCGGCTATCTGTTCCGGCCTGTTGAATGGGGAGCAAATATTATTACACATTCGGCAACTAAGTGGATTGGGGGACATGGTACTTCAATCGGCGGAATTGTTGTTGACTGCGGAAACTACAACTGGGACAACGGCAAGTTTCCGCGATTTACTGAGCCTTCGGAATCCTATCACGGGTTAAGTTTCTGGGAAAGCTTTGGCGAAGGCAGCCCTTCCGGCAATATTGCTTTCGCATTAAAAGCAAGAGCAGAAGGTCTCCGGGATTGGGGCTGTTCGCTAAGCCCGTTCAATGCATTCCTCATCCTGCAGGGAATAGAGACCCTTTCCCTCAGAGTGGACAGGGTTGTGAACAACGCACAGGAACTTGCAGAATGGCTCAGCAGCCATCCAAAAGTGGAGAGGGTAAACTACCCAGGTCTAAAAGGGAATCCAAATTACGAAAACGGAAAGAGGTATCTCAAAAAGGGTTTTGGCGGAGTATTGTCTTTTGATGTAAAAGGCAACCGGGAACAGGCCTCCAAATTTGTTAATGTCCTTGAACTCCTGAGCCATCTTGTAAATGTTGGCGACAACAAGACACTCATAACACATTTAGCCTCAACAACCCATGCACAACTCAGCGCTAAGGCACTAAAAGCCGCCGGCATAGGTGAAGCTTCTTTGCGGATATCCGTTGGAATAGAACACATAAGCGATATTAAGGCCGATATTGAGCAGGCATTCGGGAGGGCCGGTCTATGAAGCGGGAGCTCTATACGATAAATTCCCCTTTTGTTTTCGAAAGCGGAGAGAAGATTGCCAGCCTGGATATATGTTATCACCATACCGCAAATTACTCCCCGGATAAAAAGGTAATATGGATTTGTCATGCACTCACGGCAAATTCAAACCCTCAGGAGTGGTGGGACGGACTGACCGGCCCCGGCAAGCTCTTTGACACAGATAAGTTTTACATTATTTGCGCAAACATGATTGGCTCATGCTACGGCAGCAGTGGCCCTTCATCTCCCGGCAAAGAGGGGAAACCATATTTGCTCACATTCCCACAAGTGACCGTTAGAGACATCGTAAGGGCACACAACATCCTCAGGGAACATCTGGACATCCAGAGCATAGATGTCATGACAGGGGGCTCTATTGGCGGGTTTCAGGCACTTGAATGGAGCATAATGTATCCCGATGTTGTAAAAAACCTTGTTCTCATCGCCTGCAATGCACGGGTTTCGCCATGGGGGACTGCATGGAACGAGTCGCAAAGGATGGCTCTTTTTGCAGATTTCACATTTGAAGAGCAAAATAGCATCGACGGAGGAAAACCCGGGCTGGAAACTGCAAGGTCAATCGCATTAATTTCCTACCGTTCTTTTGATGGATACGGAACAACACAGCAGGAGCCGGAAACCGATACTCTCTTTGCCAAAAAGGCCGGAAGTTATCAGCAGTATCAGGGTAAAAAGCTGTCGGACAGGTTTGATGCATATTCCTACTACACTCTCACAAAATCGGTAGACAGCCACAATGTGGGAAGAGGCCGTGGAGGCACGGCCAAAGCGCTTGGTCAAATTGAAGCATCCACAATAGTCATTGGGATTGACAGCGACAATCTCTTTCCAGTCGAAGAGCAAAAATTTCTTTTTAATAACATAAAAAATGCGAAATTTGACGTTATAACCTCCCTTTTT
>Ga0316605_10002571_pt1 | contig 10291 bp, 10 predicted proteins | sample OWC_soil_day20_n_FD_207666 | JGI IMG/M metagenome (GOLD analysis project Ga0316605, IMG submission 207666) | Wetland soil microbial communities from Old Woman Creek delta, Ohio, United States - OWC_soil_day20_noCT | ecosystem: Environmental > Terrestrial > Soil > Wetlands | place: USA: Ohio... | reverse complement strand
CTGGAAGAAACTTGGATAGATTGTGCTTCTAGGATATATCCCATCAAAATCGGTTAGCGCTAAACGGGCGATACAGTGACAGCATACATCCTTCCTTCTTTCAATATATTACAGCAACTAATACACAAACGAAATAGCAACCCGACTCAAGGCACGTATCAGCAATTATGTAGAACCTCTGGGACTATACGATTATGGGATTGATTGATTTGGTCAATAACAAACCGATTTCCCGAAAAGTGCGGATATTGCTCCGCTCGACTATCGATCCCAAGTAGCTGCCACTCGCCTCTCAGAGTCTCCCTTGACAAAACTCAAGACCGATGTCAGTTCATTGGGCATGGCGCATCCCTTTCATCAACCCGTACTTAGGCGCCACATCCTGGCAGTGGATTCAAGGTGTTCAATAGGAGGCGGGACATGCATGGCTGGTGTGGCAAGATTCTTAGGGTCGATTTGAGCAGCGGTAACATCACGAGCGAGCCGCTCGACCCCCAAGTCGCCCACGACTATATCGGCGCCCGGGGCTTCGGAATCTATTACCTTCGCAAAGAGGTCGACCCGACCTGCGATCCTTTTGGACCGGGGAACAAGATCATCATGGCGGCCGGACCGCTGACGGGTACGGCGGCCCCCACCGGCGCGCGTTACGTGGTGACGACCAAGTCTCCTCTGACCGGCGCTATCACCTGCTCTAACTCCGGCGGCAACTTCCCCGCCGAGTTGAGGAAAAGCGGCCGTGACGCCCTCATCATCGAAGGGGTCGCCGCGAAGCCGGTTTACCTGTGGATCGACGGCGGCCGGGCCGAGCTGCGGCCTGCGGACCATCTCTGGGGAAGAACCACGCATGCCACCGACGATGCGCTGCGCAGCGAAACTCGTGAAAAAGCCAAGACCGCCGTGATCGGCCCGGCCGGGGAGAAACGCGTGCTCTTTGCGGCCATCATGAACGACCGCGACCGCGCCGCCGGTCGCGCCGGCGTCGGCGCCGTCATGGGCTCCAAAAACCTGAAGGCCGTGGTGGTGCACGGCGAGGGGGAAGTCTCGCTGGCCGACCCGTCCGCTTTCAAGGCCGCCAACGCCAAATACCGGGACGCCTTCAAGGCCAAAACCCGGGACAACCCGCCGCCGCTGCGGACGCACGGCACGGCCATTACCGTAGTCGGAACCCAGAGCCACGGAGTCTTCCCCACCCGCAACTTCCAGCAGGGCACCTTCGAGGGCTGGGAATCGATCTACGGCGAGACCCTCACGAAGAAATACCTCGTGAGGGCCAAACCCTGCTTCAGCTGCCCGATCGCCTGCGGCCGGGTCACCCGCATCCCGGACGGCCCCTTCCAGGGCGAGGGCGAAGGGCCGGAATACGAGACGGTCTACTCCTTGGGATCGGACTGCGGCGTAGACGACCTCGCCGCCCTCACCAAGGCCAACTATGTCTGCAACGAGCTCGGCATTGACACCATCAGCATGGGCTCGACCGTTGCCTGCGCCATGGAGCTTTTCGAAAAGGGGTTCTTGAAGGAATCCGAGGTAGGAATGCCCGTCCGCTGGGGCGACGGCCAAGCCCTGGTCACCCTCACGCGCATGACCGGAATGAGGGAGGGTTTCGGGAACATCCTGGCCGAGGGCAGCCTGCGGCTAGCAACCCGCTATGGGCGACCGGAGCTCGCCATGGTCGCCAAGGGCCTGGACTTCGCGGGCTACGACCCGCGAGGCGAGCAAGGCATGGGCCTGGCCTACGCCACCTCGCCCATCGGCGGCTCGCACATGCGCGGGGACCCCGCCTACTTCGAGCTCCTGGGCGTGCCTGTCGCTGCCGACCCCCACACCTGGGAGGACAAGCCACCGCTGGTGGCCAAGTGGCAGGACCTGTTCTGCGTGATCGACGCAGCCGGCCTGTGCGTCTTTTTCAGCGTGCGCTACCTGGTCGAGCAGAACCTGATGGTGAAACCGCTCGGCATCACGGAGTTGCTCAATGCAGCCACCGGCGCCGGCTATACGCCGGAGGAGGTGGAAAGAATCGGCGAGCGTATCTTCAACGCCGAACGGCTTTTCCTGCTGGCCGCCGGTTTCACGGGCAAGGACGATGCCCTACCCCCGCGCATTACGCGCGAGCCGATGCCCGCCGGCCCGGCCAAGGGCATGGTCTGCAGGCTGGAGGAGATGCTCCTGCCTTACTACGCGCTGCGGGGGTGGAGCCATGAAGGCGTGCCGTCGGAGGCGAAGCTCAGGCAACTGGGGTTGCTGTAGCAGATCAGAGCAACAGAATGAGGGTGCACGTCCATACCTTCGCCAATATTCGGGATTACGCACCGGCCGGCAAGGGACTCGCTGAACTCGCCCTTGCCGAGGGAGCAACCGTCGCCGATCTGTTCGCCGCGCTGCGGATTCCGGCAACAGTCGAAGCGGTAACGCTCGTCAACGGCCGCCGCGCGGATGCCGCCACCCGACTGAACAGCGGAGATGAGGTAACCCTGTTCCCCCCTATGGAAGGCGGTTGAGCTCGATCGTTGGGTTGAGATTTTAGTGCCTTCGATTATATTTGATTTTTTGAAGCTGCCGGATGTATATTTATTGATAGGCGTCATGCATCCTCTGCTCAGCCTGACCTGAAATGGATTCTCCTTGCGTTCAGCGATCTGGATCGCACCTCTTCACGGGCCTCTATTTTCGGCATCGCGCCTCTTTTATTCCGATTTGCGTCCAATCGTTGTTCGGTTTGCCAGGGGCGCCTGACAGCAAAAGACCCATCCACTCGTCGGGATCCAAAAAATCAAGCCCGGGATGAACATTTTTTCGAGTTCGGGAGTTGCCGAACCACACACCGGATAGGAAAGGAGGCTATGCCATGCTGATCGATCAGGCCGACCTCTTGTGGGGAATGGATATGCTGTTTGTGAAGGAATTCATGGGAATCACCACCATGGAGCGCTTTGAGAAAGGAGACGTCGTTTTCCGAGAAGGCGAACAGGCCGATTATTTCTATACGCTGATCGAGGGGCGGGTGCGGTTATTCGTCGGCGAGCCGCCCAAGGAAGTCTACACGATTGACCATGCCGGGGAGGCCTTTGGTTGGTCGAGCCTGGTTGATCGAAACTACTATTCGGCCGGTGCGGAATGCTTGGAGCCGACGCGCTGCTCGAAGATCGAGAGAAAAAAGCTTGAAACCCTTCTGCAGCAGCACATCGAAAGCGGCTTCATTTTTTACAAGAAGCTGGCCGGGATCTTAGGCCACCGGCTGATCGAATGCTACAAGCTGATGTTTGAAACGGGCGAATAAGGTCCACCGCCCGCGTCGGGAGCAATCGTGGAAAAAAAATAAAGAGTATCGATCGGACCTATGTCAGATGCATGATCCGCCGTGCCTCGTCCGAGGTGGCCACCGGCCGGCCGAATTCGGATGCCAGTTTAACCATGCGCTCCACAAACCGTTCGTTGGGCGCGAGCTCTCCCTTCCGAAAATAAATGTTGTCCTCCAGGCCGACCCGCACGTGGCCGCCCATCAGGATCGCGTGGGTGTTCATCATTAGCTGGGCCGGCCCGATCCCGGCCACGGCCCAGGTCGATCCGGTCGGAATGCTGTTCTTGAGGTGCACCAGGTTTTCGATCGTGGCGGGGATGGCCCCTTTCAGGCCCATCACGAAATCGAAATGCAGCGGCGGGTCGGCCAGGCCCTGTTCGGCGAGGTCCACGGCGTTGCGGATCATGCTCACGTCGAAGATCTCCATCTCCGGCTTGATGCCGTAGGTCTGCATGTCCCGCGCCAGACGCTCGATCAGTTCCGGGCTGTTGGCATAGACCGAGTCGGGGAAGTTGACCGACCCGGTGGTCAGGCTGGCCATTTCCGGCCTGAGCTTGAGCCGCTCGCAACGCTGCTCGTAGGCCATGCCGGCCCGGCCGCCGGTCGAGATCTGGATGATGAGGCCGGTCCGTTCCTTCAGCCCCCGGTAGATTTCCTCGAAAAGGGCGTATTCCGTCGAGCCGCTTTCATCCGCGGGGTTGCGGGCGTGCACGTGGATGACAGCGGCCCCGGCTTGCTCGCAGCGCACCCCGGCTGCGACGATTTCGACCGGCGTGATCGGAACATAGGGCGTTTTTTTCTTGGTGGGCAAAGATCCGGTGACCGCCGCGGTGATGATGAGCTTCTCCATTGTTCACCTCGTTCTTTCCACATTCGGTTTGCCTTTTTCACCGCTGAAAGCAGTATGTCAGATCGTTTTTAAGGGAATATTCATGATCAAGTCAATCCTGTCTCTTTCATTGACAGATGACCTCAAATTAGGCAGATTAATGACCCTTGAACACGGACCAAGGCTGCCGATGACCGGCAGCTTCGCAAACTCATCCCTGAAAGGAGGCTGCTCATGAGGTGGAATTATAGAATCAGCGTCGTAGCTTTTGCCGTGCTGCTGCTTTGCGGCAGTGCCTGGGCCCAGGACACGATCAAAGTCGGGGTGGTCGGACCCCGCACCGGAGCCGCCGCGGCCACCGGCCAGGCGTTTGACGAGGGCATCAAGCTGGCTACGGAGTACGTCAACTCCAAGGGCGGCGTCCTCGGCAAGAAGCTCGAGGTCGTCTTCGAAGACACGGCCGCCGTGGACAAGGCCGCATCCGGATTTGAGCGGCTGGTCACCCGCGACAAGGTCGTGATGGTGCTGGGCGAAAGCCAATCCTCCTCCGCCCTGGCCGAAATCGAAGTCGCCAACCGCTTGAAGATCCCCTTTGTCGTGGCCGAGGCCTGGGCCGACGACATCACCGCCAAGGGCTATCCTTACGTTTTCCGCGCCGGCCCGTCCAACTCGGGCGTGGTCCTGCAGACCATAGCCAAATGGGTGCAGTCTGAGAAATTCAAGAAAGTCTTCATCATCGCCGAGAACACCGACTGGGGCATCGGCATCGGCAAGCTGACCGAAAATGCCATGGCCAAAGCCGGGATCTCCTACGAATCCATGATCACCGAGCGCAACAGCCAGGACCACTACGTCGAGCTGACCAAGATCAAGGCCTACAAGCCGGATGTCATCCTGGCCTATATCTACGGGGTCGGGCTGCACTACTTCGTAGCCCAGGCCGGTGAGACCGGCGTGAGCCCCAAGGCTGTGATCCTGGACGGCGCCGGCCCCCCCAGCCTGTGGCCTGACTTCTGGAAGAACGTGGGCGACTACGGCAACCTGGAGTGCTTTGTCTCCTCGATGCACGAGAAGGTCGAACTGACCGACCTGGCCAAGTATTACCGCGAAGCCTATGTGAAGGCGTTCGGCAAGGCGCCCACCGACTACAAATCGCGTTCCATTTTCGACGCCGTTCTAATCGCGGCCGATGCCATCAACCGTGCCAAGAGCACGGAGCCGGCCAAGCTGGTGGAGGCGCTCGAGAAGACCAACCTCAAGACGACCCGCGGCATGGCCAAGTTCGGCATGGAGAAGGGAACCTTCCAGTACCACCAGTGGGACCCCCCCATGCTGGTCATCCAGTGGCAGAACAAGCAGCAGGTGGTGCTCTACCCGCCCGAGGCGGCCACCGGCAAGTTGATGCGGTAAGGATGCTTCTTCAGGATGCTCCGCCAGGAGCATCCTGAATCTTTTGGACTTTGAAACATAAGGGCCGGGCGGGAGACACGGCAACCGTCTCCCGCCCGGCTCTCGTTCGATGAATGCGTCTCAGCAACGCCAGGGTCTCGAATGGGCCAGCGGCATGCAAGCCGACAGCATCTCTCCGAAATTTTTAAGTAATTTATAATAGTTTGCATGGTCGTGAAGGCCATACAATCTATGGGGGCCGCCCCATGTTTGCCATTTCGATCATGAACGGTCTGGTGATGGGGGTCATCTATGCCTTGGCCGCCCTGGGCGTTTCTTTGGTGGTCGGGATCATGAACGTGGTCAACTTCGCCCACGGGGAGCTTTACATCCTGGCCGGCTATTTCAGCTACCTGTTCGCCTCAGCCCTGGGGGTGAACTTCATGCTGGCCATGGTTATCGCCGTCGGATTGGTGTTCGTGCTGGGGCTTTTAATCGAATACCTGCTCATCCGCCCCACCTACGGCAACGACATGTATTCGCTCATCCTGACCTTCATTCTCTCGATCGTCCTGCAGAACGCCTACCTGCTGATTTTCGGGCCCTACCCCAACAAGCCGCCCCTGTGGGTGAGCGGAGCGACCGACTTCTTCGACCTCTTCCTCTATGGCAACCAGCGCCTGGCCGCTCTGGTGGCCGGTGCGGCCGTCATCACGGTCATCTTCGTCATCATCAAAAAGACCTGGTTCGGCCGCATCATCCGCGCCACCAGTCAAGACCGCGAGATGGCGGAGTTGAACGGGGTCGACACAGCCCGGCTCAACATGCTGAGCTTCGGCCTGGGCTGCGCCCTGGCGGCCGCCGCAGGCGTGATCCTCGCCCCCGTCTTCCCGGTGACGCCAACGGCCGGCGTGCCGGTGGCGCTCACCGCTTTCGTGGTGGTGGTGCTGGGAGGCATGGGTTCCATGTGGGGCTGCGTCGTCGGGGGGCTCACGCTGGGACTGGTCGAAAACCTGGGCGCCGCCTTCATCTCCACCGGATACAAAAACGTCTTTGGTTTTATCATCCTGATCCTGGTGCTGCTGGTGCGACCCGCCGGGCTGTTCGGGCGCACTAAGATTTAAGGCCCGACGTCCGTCGGGCCTTAAATCTTATTATGAAAAACAGGTATGAAATAATGGCAGGAAAAAAGCAGGCCTTGTTTTCAGCAGCGATTTTGGCGGGCATGTGCGTGTTGCCCTTGGAGCTGGGTATCTACCCGCAGCATGTGCTGATCGTGAGCCTTTTTTACGCGATGATGGCCTCCAGCTGGAATCTGCTGGCGGGCTTCACCGGGCAGGTATCCTTCGGCCATGCGGCTATGGCGGGCATCGGCGCCTACACCTCCGGCATCCTCGCGGTCAAGGCGGGGCTCAATCCCTGGGTCGGGGTGTGCATCGGGACGGCCTTCGCCGCCTTGCTGGGCTTTGGCCTGGGCGCCCTGTGCCTCAAGATGGGCGGCATCTATCTCTCGCTCACGACACTCGCCTTTTCACAGATCCTGCACATCATCATCGTCAACGAATACAATGTCACCCGTGGAACCATGGGGCTGCAGGTCCCGGGACTCATGGAGGAGTATTCCAAGATCTCCTATTACTACATCATGCTGGCGGCGGCGGTCCTGATCCTGGCCATCTTGTACTGGATGATCCACTCCAACCTGGGGCTGAATTTCCGGGCCGTGCAGAACGACGAGGTGGCGGCCAAGTCCGTGGGCGTCAAGGTGCTGCGGGTGCGCGTGCTCGCTTTCACCGTAACAAGCGCCATGGCGGGGTTCGCTGGCGGGCTCTACGGTCATTACCTGCTCCTGATCACCCCGGAAATCCCATCATTGGACCTGCAGTTCAAAGTCCTGGCCATGACCGTCATCGGAGGCATGGGGTCCTTCTTCGGGCCGATCATCGGTGCGTTCGCACTGAACATTCTGGAGGAATACATTCGGATTTACGGCGAATATCACGTGCTCGTCTTCGGAATGGTTGCCCTGGTCGTGGCGCGCTTCGCACCGAACGGTCTGATTGGGCTATGGCGAAAATTCCGACCGATGAAGTCGCGGGAGACCGTGAAATAGATAAGGAGGAGTCGGTGGCGTTATTGGAAGGTCACAAGGTCAGCAAGTCCTTCGGCGGCGTGCAGGCGCTCAGCCAGGTGGATTTCGCCGTCGAGAAAGGAACGATTGTGGGGCTGATCGGCCCCAACGGGGCCGGCAAGACCACCCTTTTCAATGCGGTTGCCGGAGCCCTCAAACCAACTTCCGGCAGGGTCGTCTTCGACGAAGCCGACATCACCGGTTTTCCGGCGAACGCCGTCTGCCGTCTTGGCATCGCCCGGACGTTTCAGGTCACCCGCCCGTTTGCGGCCATGACCTGTATCGAGAACGTCATGGTCGCCGTTATCAACCGCCACCCCGAAAAACCGCGGCCCCTCATCGAAAGCTCCGCCCGCGAAAAACTGAGTCTTGTCGGGCTGGCCGAGATGGGGGGGGTTGAGGCCCGCCATCTCAATGTGATTCAGAAGAAGCGCCTCGAATTGGCCCGGGCGCTGGCCACGGAACCCAAGCTGCTGATGCTCGACGAGGTGCTGGGCGGACTCAACACCCAGGAGATCTATCAGGCCGTGGCCTTTATCCGCCGCCTGCGCGACGAGCTGGGGCTTACCGTACTGTGGATCGAGCATGTCATGGGCGCCATCATGCCGGCGGCCGAACGCCTGATCGTGCTCGACCAGGGTCAGGTTCTCATGGTGGGTACCCCGAATGAAGTGGTCAGGGACGCGCGGGTCATTCAGGCCTATCTGGGAGAATAATCATGACTGGCCTATTGGACGTTTCCCATATGGATCTTTTTCGCGGCGAGACCCAGGTTCTCTGGGACGTCTCCCTGACCATTGAGCCGGGGGAACGCGTCGCCGTTCTGGGAAGCAACGGCGCCGGCAAGTCTTCGTTCCTGGCTGGCGTCACCGCCGTTCTCACCCCGGCCCGGGGCGAGATCCGCTTCAACGGCCAGTCGCTGGTCGGCAAGCGCCCGCACGAAGTGACGAGCCTCGGCATCGCGGTGGTGCCCGAGGGCCGGCGGGTGTACAAAGATTTGTCCGTAAAGGAAAACCTCGAAATGGGCGCCTATCCCAAGAGTGCCCGCGGCCGGCTCAAGGAAAGCCAGGAGCACGTGGTTCAGCTTTTCCCCGTCCTCGGGCAGCGCCAGCAGCAGCCCGCCGGCACGCTTTCCGGCGGCGAACAGCAGATGCTGGCCATCGGCCGCGCGTTGATGAGCCGGCCCAAGCTCCTCTTGGTCGACGAGCTCTCCCTGGGGCTGGCCCCCATGATCACCAAATCGATTTACCGCACGTTGTCCGCACTGGGGACCGGCATCAGCCTTCTGCTCGTGGAGCAAAATGTCGAGCAAGCCCTGAGTTTTTCCCAGCGGGCCTACATTTTCGAAAACGGCCGCATCACCCGTTCGGGCCTCTCTGCAGACCTCATGCAGGATGCCGACATCCGCCGGGCATACCTGGGATTGTAGCAAACGATTCGGAATTTAAAGCTCTTTAACGTCAGGCTCATCGGCGAGGTGGACGGCAAATCCCGTCGGCCGTCCTCTCCAGCCTCCCTCCTTATTCTCATTTCCATGCATAAATACAATCCTAACAAACCGGGTTTGTTGGATTTTATATATACCAGCTATGCTTTTAAAATAATTTGTTGACAATTCAATTGAATATAATATAGGTTCCCGAGCCTGATTCATATTTAATTCATGGATTTGCTTTTTCGTCTAATGGACAAACATCATATTTTCCATCCTTCCGAGGTGCTTTTCATTTGATACAGCCACGTTATCGCTACTATATAGCTGCGTAAACCTTTTGTTAAAATCAGGGTTTCAAAATGCAATTCACTTGGCTTAATCTAGCGATCATCATATTTCTTGCGGCCGGAACGCTTCTGGGTGCCATGCCGCTCATCGGGGCGACGCTGTTGGCCCCTAAGAGCCGCGCGAAGGATTTGGAGCTTCCTTACGAATGCGGCATCCCCCCTCACGGGCCGGCCCGCGTGCGCTTCGGAATGAATTACTATTTCTACGCCCTGCTCTTCCTGGCTTTTGACGTAGATGTCCTCTACCTGTTCCCGGTGGCGGCTTTCTATCCGTCAAGCCCGGGGTGGGCGGTTTTCTGGGAACTTATGATTTTCATCGGTATCCTCGCTCTGGCGGTGGTCTATTTCTGGCGCAAGGGGGTTTTCACGTGGCCGCGAAAAGTGACCTTCTGATACAGCCTGAAGCCCAAATCGACCCGCCGATCATCAACATCAAGCCGGTTCAGCAGATCCTGGACCTGTGCCGGTCCATGTCCTTCTGGCCGATGACCTTCGGTCTGGCCTGCTGCGCCATCGAGATGATGGCCGTGGGCATGGCGCGATTCGACATCGCCCGTTTCGGCGCCGAAGCGTTCCGGCCCTCGCCGCGCCAGTCCGACCTGTTGATCGTAGCCGGCACCGTTTCCAAAAAAATGGCGCCGGCGGTGGTGCGCCTTTATGAACAGATGCCGGCACCCAAATGGGTCATGGCGCTCGGCAACTGCGCCATCTCCGGCGGGCCGTTCTATTTCGAGGGACAGTACGGCATCGTCGCCGGCGTGGACAAGATCATCCCCGTGGATGTATATGTCCCGGGCTGCCCGCCCCGGCCCGAGGGGCTGCTGGAAGGGATCTTCGAGCTGCAGAAAAAACTGACCGG
>Ga0316605_10002570_pt1 | contig 10295 bp, 9 predicted proteins | sample OWC_soil_day20_n_FD_207666 | JGI IMG/M metagenome (GOLD analysis project Ga0316605, IMG submission 207666) | Wetland soil microbial communities from Old Woman Creek delta, Ohio, United States - OWC_soil_day20_noCT | ecosystem: Environmental > Terrestrial > Soil > Wetlands | place: USA: Ohio... | reverse complement strand
AGTTGCGATGTGTTGATGATAAAACGGGAGCCGTCAAAAGGATGAAGGTCTGCACGCAGTGCATCCGTTCCGGTTCTGTCAAAAAAGCCACCTAATCTGTTGGATACCACCCGCAGTTCCTGATTGTCGCTGCACTCTGCTGAAGAAATTCTTCATTCTCTATAGACTGCAGGGCATCTTGAAACAGGGTTGAAATAGCATCAGCAAACAACGCACTGTCATTTCTCAGGCCGAATCTGTCCGTAAAAAGGCGAATTCGGCCTTCGATATTCATAATCCGATTCATTCTTTCTTTCGTGATATAGGATACGGCATTTTTCAGCACATCCTGGGCGTAGTCTTTTTGAATTCCGTAAAGCCATGAAATGTCTTCACAAAATTCATTGCACTTGTGGTCGAACGTGAAATGAATAGCGTCTTCCAGAAGTTCTATTGAACCGTCGTCATGAATATGCGATAAAATTACCAGATCATAAATCATTTCGATGATTAAGTGAGAACGGTAGGCAGCTTCGTTATAAGAGATATCCCTGTCGATAATTTTATATAATTTAACAATAGATTCTATAAGATGCCGTCCCTTAACATACGTGTATCCTTCGGAATGAGGGTCAAAACCTTCCCTGCATTGAAGGCAGATGCTCCCATAATGAGCCAGATCGTCCACCAGCAGATGAAACATGACGTATGCTGTGCGTTTATGATCCGGCGGCGCTTGAATGAATCGGTCGATGAAATGGGTCTGGTTGGCGTTTATATCAGGATGAAGCGTCAGCAAATCTGGTGCAATATTGTATATATAGATATCGGGATCGCTGTTTTTGACATTGGATGAATCCATGATTTTCTGCAGCAGGCAGGTATGGGTCAACATCAGCATGAATTCACCTGAGTATCGCAGAAAGGTATTTCTTTCATTAAGAATCGGTCTTTCAGATGTGGCATGATGCCTTCCACATCTTCCCCGAAATCCGGCATAATTAAAATTTGAATAATGGCTTCTTTGGGGTCGATTGTAGAAACGGTAACCAGCCCTTCATAGCCTTCCAGTATAAACTGTACAAGCGCAATATCGCTTGCGTTTATTTTAAACCATTTCCTTTGCATTACTTGTTTTAACTACCATTTATCGTTTTAAAGATCAAGATGATCAATGAATGCTTGACATAGGATTTACCACTGATATGATAAAAAAGAAAATAATATTAAAGATGAATGTATGACACGAGAAGAACGCCTGCCGGTGACACAATGGAAGCTGAAAGATACCGGCCCCCAAAATATTGAAGAATCCCTGGCGAATGAATTCGGCATCTCCAGGATCATTTCTCAGTTGATAATGAACCGGCATGTTGTTTCCAACCTGGAAGACGCGCGCCGGTATCTGTATCCATCCCTCAATGATTTACACAGCCCTTTTTTAATGCAGGACATGAAAAAAGGCGTAAGCAGGTTAATCAAAGCCATTCACGCCGGTGAAGAAATTGTCATCTATGGCGACTATGATGCGGATGGGATTACATCCGTTGTCATTCTATACAAATTCATAAAAGAACTGACCCGAAATGTGTCTTATTACATTCCGGACAGAGTTCAGGAAGGTTACGGACTGAAAATCCCTGTCATCGATCAGTTTAAAGGGAAAAATGTCAAACTGATCATCACGGTGGACTGCGGAATTTCCGATATTGACCAAATCGCGTATGGAAAGTCTATCGGTATCGACACGATTGTCCTGGACCATCATGAAATATCTGATCAGCTACCTGATGCCGCGGCCTGCATCAATCCGGCCAGGTCAGACTGCTCTTTCCCGTTCAAACACCTGGCCGGCGTCGGGATTGCCTTTAATTTTCTCATTGCGCTCAGGGGCACATTGCGCAAAGAAGGTTTCTGGAAGGACGACCGCTATCCAAACCTGAAAGAATACTTGGATATTGTTGCGCTGGGTACCATTGGCGATATCGCGCCGCTGGTTGGTGAAAACCGGATTTTTGCAAAAATCGGCCTGGAATTAATCACGGAAGGCAAACGTCCCGGCATAAAGGCACTTAAGGAAGTAAGCGGCATTGACGGACAACTGATCGATTCCTTTAAAGCATCCTTTTGCCTGATCCCCAGAATCAATGCTGCGGGCCGCATCGCTTCACCTTTGGACGCTGTTCATCTTCTTCTGTCAGAGAATCTGGATGAAGCCAGACCGCTTGCGGAAAAACTGGATTTACATAACCGCAGGCGTCAGGCTATGGAAAGAGACATTCTTAACGAAATTCTCGGTGAACTGGGGGCAAATCCTGACCTGGAGAATATGAACTCTCTGGTCTTTTCGTCTGAAAAATGGCATCCGGGGGTGGTGGGCATCGTCGCCTCGCGTCTTGTGGATCTTTTCAGCCGGCCGACCTTTGTCATCAGCCTTAAAGACGGCGTGGGCAAAGGTTCCGGACGAAGCGTGTCTGATTTTAACATCCATAAAGGATTACAGCAGTGTGCGTCACTGCTTTTATCTTATGGAGGTCACTACCGTGCAGCGGGAATTTCCATAAAAGAGGATGATATTGACGAATTTGCCTGTACGCTAGATGAAATCATTCGGAATTCGGTTCAATCCTCGGAAATGGTTTCTCAAACCTTTATTGACACGGAATGTCAGCTTCGGGATATTAACCTTGATCTTGTCAGGCAAATCTCCATGCTTGCCCCCTTCGGGTGCGATAATCCGGAGCCAGTCCTTTGTGTACGAAATCTCAAAGTCTCTTCGCCTGCGGTTGTCGGAAACAATCATCTCAAAATGCACCTGGTTTCGAATGAAGCGTCCTGCAATGCCATTTGGTTTGGCATGGGTAAATACCTGGGTGCTGTTAATGGCGCAAATGTTGACGTTGTTTTCTCCCCGCAGATTAATTACTGGAACGGATCGTCCGACATTCAGCTGAAAATGAAGGATGCCGCTATTCTTTCATAAAGAAGGGATCATCCATGGATAAAGCAACAAAAGCAGCCCTGTACAGTGCTCTTCTCTTCCCCGGATGGGGACAGTTTTATCTGAGGTGTTATAAAAGAGGGCTGATTTTTTTCCTGCCCGTGTTGATGGGTACAATTGCCCTTGCCTGGTCGGTGGTTCGTGCCGGTTCCGCCATTATTCAAGCGGCTCCCTTCAAAAAAGGAACGGTCCAGGTGGCTGACATCATCCGGGTATCGGTTGATGCCCTGAAGGCAGTCGATCTTTCCTATCTCCTACTGATGCTGCTTCTTGTTGCCGCTTTATGGATTTTGTCCATTGTTGATGCGTATCAGCTTGGAAAAAAAATAGTGACGATTTCTACCACTCGCGGGAATCCAGAATGATCTTCTGATCGGGGAGTATCGTTCCTGTTTCCACATATTCAACAGCATCAATCTTTACCGTGCAAATCTCCCGGAAAAGTTTTCTGAATTTCTCTTCCCATCCATCCGTCCCGATTTCCCGGGTTCTTTTTTCCAGCCGCAGCGTCAAAACATCCTCGTGTCCCTTACGGCTGACCACAGCCTGGAGCGGCAGGTTGTTGAGCTTCGCAGAAATCATCTTCATCTGACTGGGCGCAATGAACAATCCCCGGACTTTTACCGCGTCACCTACCCTTCCTGCAATGCCTGCCAGCCGGTAGGACGTTCTTCCGCATGAACACTTTTCGGTAATCAGTCGTGATAAATCACCTGTACCGAAACGAAGCAAAAAGAAAATGTTGTTCAGTCGTGTTACCACCACTTCGCCTAATTCACCCGGCAAAACATTTTTACCCGTCGCGGGATCGACGATTTCCACAATTGTTTCTTCGCAGATGTGCCACCCGGATTTCTGCGGGCATTCATAAGCCACATCACCAACCTCGGTTGCTCCATACATCTGATAGGTCTCAATGCCATATTCTTTTTCAAATACCACCCTCAGTGACGGCAGAAGCGGTTCAGCGGCAAAGCAGGCTTTTTTGACACAGAAATCTTTCCTGAAGGAAAAACCCATTTCTTTGGATTTTTCGATAATGGACATTAAAAAGCTGGGCGTTCCGACATAAGCTGTTACCTTCAAATCCTTGATTAATTGAACCTGAATTTGAGAAGATGATGTTCCGGATGGAACGACCGTCGCGCCGACTTTGCGCAGGCCGTTGTGAAAAGTAAGCCCCGCAGCTACCAGATGATAGGAAAAGGCGTTAAGGGCAACATCTTTGGGTCCGATGCCGGCAGCGCAAAATGCCCGTGCCCACAGGTAATCCGTTTCAGAAAGATGGGGTTCATACACAGGCCCCGGTGAAGTGAAAATACGATCAATGGCCGCTGTTGAATTCTCCAGCCCCGCGTAGGGGATGTCCCGCATCTCCATTTCCACGAGCTTTTCGCGAGTCGTAACAGGCAAAACTTCCAGGTCTTCCCGTGTTCTGATGCGGGAGGGGTTGATTTTGCAGGCATCAAGGATTTTTTTCAGCCGGGCGGATTTTCGATAACCCAATTTGACCATGGCGATGAGCGCCTTGTCCTGTGTATCTTTTCGTTCTTTTAATGAGGATTTTTCTCTTCCGTCAAAATATTTTTTCATCGTTCCCTCTCTTACAGCCAGCGCTTGCGCCGGCGATAGGCTTTAACGTCTTTATAAGATTTGGCGATGCCCGAAGCTGCCATTCCCAGATAAAATTCTTTGACATCCGGATTGTCGGATAACTCTTTGGATGTCCCTTCCATGACTATTTTCCCATTCTCCATCACATAGCCATAATGAGCAACCTGCAGCGCCATATGAGCATTCTGCTCGACCAGTACAATGGTTGTGTCATGTTCTTCGTTTATTTTTTTGATGATGCGGAAGATCTCCTGAACAACCAGCGGCGCCAGGCCCAGCGAAGGTTCGTCCAGCATCAGGAGTTGCGGGTGCGCCATGAGTGCCCGTCCGATAACCAGCATCTGCAGTTCTCCGCCGCTGCAATATCCGGCCAGCGCCTTCCTTCTGGCTATCAAAGCCGGAAAATAGTGGTAAACGAGTTCCAGGTCCTGCTTATAAGGTTTTCCCGGCCTTGTGGCCGTGCCGACGCGAAGATTTTCTTCAATCGTCAGGTACTTGAAGGGCTGGCGGCCTTCCAGCACCTGAATAATGCCCTGACGCGTGATGAATTCCGGGGCCTGGTTTTGAATGTTCACGCCATTGTAAATAATGTCTCCGTCTGTTACTTCACCGTTTTCCGGTTTCAACAGTCCTGAAATTGCCTTGAGTGTCGTGGTCTTTCCCGCTCCGTTGCTGCCCAGCAGCGACACGATATGGCCCCGTGCCACGTTCAGCGATACACCCTTGAGCACTTGGATGACATTGGAATAGACAACGGAAATATTGTTTAACTGCAGTAAAATTTCACTCATCATCGATCCTTGCCCGATCAGACGGGTCAACCAAATTCACGAAATCCGTTTCCATTAAAACAAAACAAGGGATTTCGTTCATGCTAATATGAAAACGGCCAGAGCCGGAAATAAGAACGCATGATTCTCCATAACTCCGCAATGCCTTTCGGCTCCAGCAGAATAAACAGGACAATTGCCAGACCGAAAACAAACTCGCGCAGGGGCGCCATATTCAACCCCATGCTGTTAATAACACTGACATTCATTAAAACCCCTGTTGCGTATCTCAAAGCCTCGTTGAGTACGGTAATAAAGGTCGCGCCGAAAATGGCGCCGGGTATATTACCCATGCCGCCGATAATGACCATGGCGATAAATTCCACCGAAAGCCCCAGATTGAAAGGCTCGGTCGTTATGCTGACCATGTAATACGCCCAGAGAGCGCCTGCAAAACCGGCGTAAAACGAGCTGATTGCAAAAGACAGCAGTTTATATTTGAAAATCGGGATACCCATGCCTTCTGCCGCGCGGTCGTTGTCCCGGATGGCAATAAACGCACGGCCGTATTTGCTTCGCATGATATTGACGGCAAACCAGGTCATCAAAACCAGACAAATGAAGATCAGGAAGAAGAATGATTTATCCCCGGCAATGTTCCACCCCAGAATGCTGGGTCCGGGCAATGTGATGCCCATGGTGCCTTTAGTCAGGCTTTCCCACTGAATGAGGACATATTCGATGATAAACTGACCTGCCAGTGTTGCGATAGTCAGATAAAGCCCTTTAAGTCTTCCGGACGGAATGCCGAAAATCATCCCGACCATGGCGGTTATCATGCCTGCGGCAGGAATAGACAGATAAAAAGGGACGCCCAGTCTGGTTGCCAGAATTGCTCCTGCGTAGGCTCCGACACCGAAAAAAGCCCCATGCCCCAGAGAGATCTGCCCGGTATAGCCAATGAGGATATTGAGGCCGATGGCGGCAATCGCAAAAATGCCGATGTTATTTAAAATGTAAAGAAGATAAGGGCTCAAAAAGAATGGCGCGAGTCCCAAAAGCAGGACCAGAAAAACACCCAGGCTGACCCGTCCAAACCAGGTCTCAAAAATGGATAATTCCTGGCTGTAGTTTTCATGATAGTTGCCGCAGGGATGAAAAGATAATTTTTTCATATTGATTTCCGCTTTCTAAACTCTTTCAATCTCCACCAGTCCGAACAGCCCATAGGGTTTGACCATCAGAATGAACACAAGGACAATATAAGGGACAACGTCGCGCAGTGAAGGCGAAAGATATCCACCGGTAAAGGTTTCCAGAAGCCCGATGATAATGCCGCCGATGATGGCGCCCCCGATACTGTCGAGCCCCCCTAGAATGACCACGGGGAACACTTTCAGACCGATGGCACTCAAATCATGGACATTCACACCGTTGATGATACCCAGGACGATCCCGCTCATACAGGCCACCATCGCGGCAATTGCCCAGGAAAGCGCAAAGACGCGCCGTACATGAACACCCAAAGATAACGCAGCCTTTTGATTATCGGCCACGGATCGCATGAAAATCCCCTGGGACGATTTTTTAAAAAACAATCCGAAAAGAACCAGGAAAATAATACTGATTACCAGTGTAGCTGAGTAAACCGGCGCAATGTAAATTGAACCCAACTGAAGTTCCAGTGAAGGCGGCAGAAATTCCGGATAGGTATGCAGATTCCCGCCCCAGATCAGCAGGATAAGTCCCTTGAACATTGCGGACAGGCCAACCGTGAGCATGATGACAAAAATAAGTTTCTCGCCGATCAGCGGCCTTAAGAAGAATTTTTCGATCAGGAAACCCAGGATAAAGCAGCCGGCCAGCGTCAGCAGAAACGAAGCGGCGATGGGCAGTTTCCCCCAGGTAACGAGCGAAAGAAAAAAGAAAGCACCCAGCGCCAGAAGTTCTCCATGAGCAAAATTAAGAACACTCGATGCCTTGAAAATCATGACAAAACCCATGGCGGAAATGCCATAAAGCAGTCCCACACAAATGCCGTTGACCAATAGTTGCAGAAAAAAATCCATAGTCCGATTCCTTAATCCACGTCAAGAATGTTAATCGTGGTTTCGATTTCGCCGATTCGTCCATCCCGATAACGGATTTTTCCAGTGACCGGAACACTCTTCACGCCGCCATACATGGCCTCGATGATTTTGATATACAGACCGTAAACAAAACGGCGGCGCACCTTTCCGGTACGAGTCAATTCGTCATCGTCCGCGTCCAGAAGTTTGTATAGGAGAACGAATTTCCTGATCTTCATTACCTCGGGAAGCTGTTCATTAACCTGACGGACTTCCCTGAGGATCAACTCCTCTATAGCCTGCTGCTGGGATAAGTCCATGTAAGTGGTGTAGGGGATCATTTTTTCTTCCGCCCAGTTACCAACGTTACCCATATCGATATTGATCATGGCGGATATATAGGGACGCGCTTCCCCAAAGGTGACAGCCTCCTTGATATAGGGACTGAACTTCAGGCGGGTTTCTATGAAATCCGGAGAAAAAGCCTCCCCGCTTTTATTACGGATGATATCCTCTTTTCGGCCGATGATCAGCAGATGGCCGTCCTCGTCAATGTAACCCGCGTCCCCTGTTTTGAGCCAGCCATTTTCAAATGCAGCTTCCGTTGATTTGTAATCGTTGTAATACCCTGAAAAGTTGGCTTCCGATTTCACAAGCACTTCCTGGTCCTCGGCAAGCTTCACTTCTGTCAGAGGCAGAGGTTTTCCCACGGTCTCCAGTTTGACTTCATCATCGGGTTGAACCTGAAAAATCCCGCAGGATTCTGTCAGGCCATAGCATTGTTTCAGATTCAGACCGATCGCCCGGAAAAATCCGATGACATCCGGGCTGATCGGATGACCTCCGGTGAAGGCACTTTGAAAATGAGAGCACCCCAGACGATCCAGCAGGGGGTTATAAACGGCGAGCGTCAGAAACCGGTACAGTGCTTTTTCAGGCAAGGAAATGGTCTGCCTGTGCAGTCGTTTGGCAACCACCGACCTGCCGACCTTTTCCCCGAGATGGAAGAGTTTTCTTTTGATAATGCTGGCATCGGATATTTTCACACGAATGCGCGACGCCATATCCTCCCAGAAACGCGAGGATGTAATTAGCATGGAGGGGCCGATATCCCGGAAATCTTCCAGCACCGTTTCGGCTGTTTCCGGAAAGTTCATGGTCATTGCACTGCCCAGGGCTACGCCCATGCCCCACATCTGATCGACGATCCAGGCGGGCGGCGACATGGAGATCCAGTTTTCTTCCGGTTGAATATTTGCATTCTCAACCCACTGGGTCGCCATGGTAGTCAGATTTCGGTGAGACAGCATGGCAATTTTAGGAACACCGGTGGTTCCGGATGTCTGAATCATCACAGCGACATCCTGCGAGCGCCCTTTGCTGATTTCCTTTTCAACATAGTTCGGATGATCCGCAATAAAATGATTGCCGATCTCGAGGAGTTCGGCATAACTGATTAGCCAGGGATCACCCTCATAAGAAGTCATACCCGTTGGATCAACGTAAACAACTTTTTGCACATGCGGCAGTTTGTCTTTCACTTCGAGAAGCTTATCCGCCTGCTCCTGATCCTGAACAACCACGATGGGTGAATGAATGCGGTTTATGGAAAACGTCAGCTCTTCGGCAATAGAAGACGTGAACAGATTAAGCGTGGTAGCGCCCAGAGCATGCGACGCCAGTTCACAGAAAAGCCATTCCGGTGAATTATTGACAATCATGCACATGTTGTCGCCCCGTTTCATGTTCAGGGCTGCAAACCCGGCAGCGGTTTTTACCACATAGTTAAAATAATCATTCCATGTATATTTTTGCCATATTCCATATGATTTTTCACGGATTGCCGTTTTCGTGTCGCCAAACGTTTTTGCGTTATGAGCCAGCAGCTGCGGCAGGGTCACATGATTTCTGATGGTCTGATGTGGGTTTTGCTTGTCCAAATGTTTAGCCTTCTGTTATTCCATCGTCTGAGCGTCGCCCAGATACGCCTTGATTACCTCGGGATTGGCACTGATTTCTTCCGGACTGCCTTCACCTAGTTTTTCTCCGAAATTCAGCACCATGATGCGCCGCGCGATGCTCATGACGATGGACATGTCATGTTCAACCAAAACCATCGTGAGTCCCCATCGTCCGTTGAGCTCCAGGAGAAAACGTACCATATCTTCTTTTTCTTCAAGGTTCATTCCCGCGAACGGTTCATCCAGGATCAGCAGACGGGGTTCGAGGGCCAGTGCCCTGCCGAGTTCCACCCGTTTCATCATTCCATAGGGCAGAGAACCCACCGTCTGTTTGCGTATGGATTGCATCTCCAGAAAGTCGATGATCTCCTCGAGTATCTGACGGTGCTTTATTTCTTCTTCCCGGACTTTCGGAGAAAATAGGCAGGATCGCCAGAAACTGTAATGACAATGAATATGCCGGGCCAGCGTCATGTTGGCCAGTACGGTCATCCCCGGAAACAGTTCAATGTTCTGGAAAGTCCTGCCAATTCCGACATCGACCAGTTGGTGTGTGTGCAGATGGGTGATGTTCTGTCCGTTGAAAATAATTTCACCCTGCTGGGGATGATAAAAGCCGGTGATGCAGTTAAGCAGACTGGTTTTTCCTGCTCCGTTGGGTCCAATCACCGCCATCAGTTCGCCGGTGCGCACGTTCAGGTCGACGTCCTTGACTGCCACCACACCGCCGAAACTGAGACGTAGATTTTTTATTTCCAATTCGGCTTTTTTATCTTCTTGGGGCCGGTTGATCATAATCGAAGGCCGGCTGCGGAATGCTTTCATGAATACCTCGAGACACTCTTTAACGCCCCATTTACAGCTGCGGGGACACCGGAACGTCCGGCATCCCCGCTTTTTA
>Ga0316605_10002569_pt1 | contig 10296 bp, 9 predicted proteins | sample OWC_soil_day20_n_FD_207666 | JGI IMG/M metagenome (GOLD analysis project Ga0316605, IMG submission 207666) | Wetland soil microbial communities from Old Woman Creek delta, Ohio, United States - OWC_soil_day20_noCT | ecosystem: Environmental > Terrestrial > Soil > Wetlands | place: USA: Ohio... | reverse complement strand
TTATTTCAATTTGGCGAAAAGAACGCCGGCAGACGAGCATTTCCATCGCGCCTTCCGTTACGTTACCGCCTTTTCCGCTGACGATCCGGAATCCTCAAAGTGGATTTACGACTGTTATCAAACTTATGTCAGCACGGCCAAGCCGCCGCGTCTTGGCGCGGAAATGACAGCAAGACTGGCTTTCCGTTTCGCGCGCGAAGGCCGTCTTCAGGAGGCGGATCGCCTTTTGCGTGTTTTGATTTCGCGTGAACCGACGCACGGCGAAGCACCCAACATCCTGCTGGCGCTACTCACATCCTGCCTGAAACAGGGGAGCCGCCCCAAAGCGCTGGAGTACAAAAAAGCGCTCGACGACAGACACGGCGACACCCCGCAAGCCCGCATGGCAGAAGACATTTTGCGCCAGCAAGTTTGAAATCAGCCGGCAGCCCCCTGACGGATGGCATCCAGGGCGCGTAGATAAGGTGCAACCTCGGAAACAACCATCGCATGCCCGGGAAATCGCTCACAGAGCGCTCCCAGTATCTGACGCGCGATATCGTCGCGCCGGAAGACCTCGCTCTGGATTCTTGCGGTCAAAAAATGGATGGGCGCAATATCGGCATTTCCAGGATATTTCTGCTCGAACCCGTCCATCAAGGCAAGCGCCGCTTCGTATTGGCGGCAACGATGCGTTTCCACGGCCAGTTTCAAGAACTCTTCCGGATGAACCGGCTTGAATGCGGGCTCAATCTCCCGCATGCGCCTGAACAGGGCAACGGCGGAATCCCCCTGTTTTTTCTGCAGCAAGAGCGAGAGATATTTTCGGCCGTGATTGACAGCACGATCATTCTTTTCGGCCATCAACAATAGCTTGTGATAGCGCTCCTGAACTTTCAGATCCTCAGGTTCTGCCAGATGTTGTTCATGCGCCGCTGCCAGCGCGGCATCGATATCGCCATTGGCAATGAGTTGGGCAATCAGATCACCGCCGGCGTCATCCTGAACGGCAGCACCACTCGCTTCGCTATGCACCCGATCAACCTGGACGCCGAGCTCCCAGTGGTACTGGTAGAGCACATAGCCCATCATGGCGAACATGACATAAATGAAATACAGGAAGCTGAAATCGATAATCGGCAGCGCATACCAACCCCTTAGCAATGGTGCCAGCAGCGGAAGTATCGCACTCGTCCCGCCGGAAAGCAGGGTCAAAAAAACAAACAGGGCGGCATAAGGCTTGCCGACACCCCGAATAATCCTGACCCAAAGCGCCGGATTGAGGCCGGAAAAGAAGCTATTGGTCACCGAAAGCGCCATGACGGCCGCCGGCAGGGTAACTGATGCAAAGGCCCAGACCAGATAACCCAAAACGACGCTAATGCTGCCGACAATATTGACGACAATCCCCCAGACGATCATGACGCCCAGCAGCTTCCAGGGCAGATTGACACGCTGGGGATCGCTCGGCATCAGCGCCTGCTCATCCTCGCCCAGATACCCTCTTGACATGGCATCCATTTTGACAAAGGCGCGCCGGACACCGGCCAGCATTATCAGACATTGCACCAGAAGATGATCAAAGGGAGAAGGCAGCGGCAGGAAGAAAGCCAGCAGGCTGGAGAGCGAGAGCAATATGAGTGTGATCAGATTGCTTGTTTGCAAAGGAAACAGAAAGAATTTGGGCAAGCGCTCCCAGAACGGGGTAATTTTGGGCGCAACATGGCAGCGGCTTTGATCTTTCGGGTTCGAGGCAAAGCGCCCACTTGAAAGCGCAACTGCCGTTTCCTCGATCCGCATCCGGCGCGATTCGATAGCCGCTTCCTGTTGTGCCGCAGCAAAGCGTGGCATGTCGGTCGAGCAGGCACGACACAAGGTTCGCTTGGGTTGTGCTTCACCGCACTTTGGGCAAATGACCTCCTTCAGCTCTGGCTCAAGCAATGTTATGGGCGCTGCTGCAAGCGAGGCAGTTGTCGGCGCGGCTGGTGAAACAACAGCATCAACGACTTTGACCGGCAGCGGAACGGGCTTGGCGCACGGCTCGGCAGTCGTGGAAGGAACAGCCGACTTTGGCGCTTCCTCAACCGGCGCTTCAGGCTCTGCGTCAATAATCAGGGTAGGAAAGGACGAATTGCTGGCAGCCTTCAAGGGCGGGTCAATATCGACAGCAATACCGCGTTTGGCGAGATGATCCAGATAACGCTTGGCCTCCTCGGCGCTCAGCTCCTTTTTCAGGACACGCGGCTTGCCGCAAAACAGCCTCTCGGCCTGATCTGGCGGCAGACCCAGCATGGAGAGCAATTTGTCGCGCACCATGGCCGGATCATGGCCAGGAAGAATTTTTCCTGAAAAAACAATTTTGTGCATTGCAGTTCACACGACTAAAATTAACCCGGACGGCATTCTACAAAATTTATCGCCAAAGCGGCCACCAGCCGAGAAAATTTTGATGCGGCGCAAAATTACGCATTTAGCCGCGCGGATGATGTGCCGCGTGCAGCGTCTTCAGCCGTTCGCGGGCAACGTGGGTATATATCTGCGTCGTTGAAATATCAGCATGACCCAACAGCAGTTGCACGACGCGCAAGTCAGCACCGTGATTAAGCAAATGGGTGGCAAAGGCATGACGCAGAACATGCGGTGACAGTCGGTGCGGATCAATGCCGGCATTGAGGGCATGACGTTTGATCAGACACCAGAACATCTGGCGTGTCATTGCTCCACCCCGCCGGGTCACAAACAAGGCATCGCTTTGCTGGCCATGCAAAAGTTCAGCGCGCGCTGCGTTGCGATAACGCTCGATCCAGTCGAGCGCTTCCTCGCCCAGCGGCACCAGTCTTTCCTTGCTGCCTTTGCCCATCACCCGCACGACGCCCTCGTTCATGCCGACTTCGTGCAGTTTGATATTGACCAGTTCAGAAACCCGCAGGCCGGTGGCGTAGAGCATTTCGAGCATGGCGCGGTCACGCAGACCCAGGGGGGTTTCGATGTCTGGTGCCGCCAGTAAATCTTCAACCTGCTTTTCCGACATGACCTTGGGCAAGCGCGCCGGCAGATGCGGGTTGACCAGTTTGAGGGTGGGGTCGACCGCAATACGCCCGCGCCCGAGATGCCAGCGGTAAAAGCGACGCAGACTGGACAGATAACGCGACTGCGAAGTGGCGCGTTTCTTGTCACCCGCCACCTTGGCAATATAGGCGACCAATGCTTCTGCTTCAGCCGCCAGCAAGCTGCCACGGCCAGTCGCTGCCAGCCAGCCAGCAAAATGGGTCAGATCAGCTCGGTAGCTTTCCAGGGTCGCTTTGGCCAAGCCATCTTCAAGCCAGAGCGCATCACAAAAGGCGTCGATTTCGTCACGATCGCCAGGAGCGGGATCAGGAATTTCGCTCATGCGCCAGTAACCAGCGTTTCACATCGAGCAGAAAACCGCCATCGTGGCGGGCAAAGCCGCCCAGTCCGCCATTGGCGGCAACAACCCGGTGACACGGCACGATAATGGGCAGCGGATTGGCGCCGCAGGCCTGGCCAACCGCACGCGGTGCGCTCGCCAAGGTTTGCGCAAGGTCGCCGTAGGTGCGCGTTTGCCCCGGCGCAATGGCCGCGATCTGCGCCCATACCCGGCGCTGGAATGGCGTTCCTTGTGACTTCAGGGGTAAATCAAAAACAAAATCCGGATCATCGAGCCAGGCACGCAATTGTCTGACTATTTCTTTAGCGAGAGGAGATTGGGGGGCGACTTCCGTCTGTGGCTCCAGAAAATGAATGGCCTCAACCCATTCGTCGTCGCAGGTAACGCCCAGACAAAACCCGGGCGCCGCAACAATGCCGGAAAAATTCACGGGCATGGCGCCAGTTCAATGACGGCCGTCGATTCAATTCCCGGTAGCAGGCTGGCCAGCGGCCGGCAGCGGCCGTCGATGCAAAACTCTTGCAAAGGCGCACCGGGGGAATGGGTGATCAGCAGGCGCGGCAACCGCTGCGGCAATGCCGTGCTGACCGCAAGTTGCGAACTGTCAGCACGCTTGGTCGGTGCGGCGCCAGAAACCAGCCGCTGGCCTTCGATGCGCCAGTGCGCTTCCTGCCGGCTTCGATCAACGTTGTCGGTCGTCGCCAGCGTAAAGCTGCTGATTTGAATTGCTGCCAGCAAAGTGCCGGCAGAAATACAAAGACCGCTCACCGCGAATCAGCCGCGCACATGACCATCGCCCAGCACCACCCATTTCTGGCAGGTCAGCCCTTCCAAGCCGACTGGGCCGCGAGCATGGATTTTGTCGGTGGAAATGCCGATTTCGGCGCCCAGGCCATATTCAAAGCCATCGGCAAAACGGGTGGAGGCATTGACCATGACCGAACTGGAATCGACCTCGCGCAGGAAACGCATGGCGCGGGTGTGATTTTCGGTGACGATAGCGTCGGTGTGGTGCGAGGAGTAGGTGTTGATGTGCTCGATAGCCTCGTCAATGCCAGCCACCACCTTGATTGAAATGATCGGCGCCAGATATTCAGCGAAGTAATCCTCTTCGGTCGCCGCCTGAGCCTGCGGCACCAGCGCCTGCGTTTCAGCACAGCCGCGAATTTCGACGCCCTTGCCGGTCAGCATGGCGGCAATTGCAGGCAACAGCGCTGCCGCCACCGGGCGCGCCAACAGCAGAGATTCGGCCGTATTGCAGGTGCCGTAGCGCTGGGTCTTGGCGTTTTCGACAATTTTCAAGGCTTTGTCGGCATCGGCGTCTTCGTCAATGTAGACATGGCAATTGCCGTCCAGGTGCTGGATCATCGGCACGCGCGCTTCGGCGAGCAGACGGGCGATCAAGCCCTTGCCGCCGCGCGGCACGATCACATCGACAAATTCACGCATGGTGATCAATTCGCCAACGGCGGCACGATCGGTGGTGTCAATCACCTGCACACAATCGGCCGGCAACCCGGCCGCTTCCAGCCCCTCGGCAATCAATTTGGCAATGGCGCGATTACAGCCGATGGCTTCCGAACCACCACGCAGAATGGCAGCGTTACCCGATTTGAGGCATAGCGCCGCCGCATCGGCCGTCACATTCGGCCGCGCTTCGTAAATAATACCGACAACGCCAAGCGGCACGCGCATGCGGCCAACCTGAATGCCGGTCGGCTGGTAGCGCAAGTCGGTGATCTCGCCGATGGGTTCCGGCAAAGCGGCAACCTGCTCGATGCCTTCCGCCATTTTATCGACACCTTTTTCCGTCAGCGCCAGACGATCGACCAGCGCTGGTTCCAGCCCAGCGGCACGGGCAGCCTCCAGATCCAGCAGGTTGGCCGCCAGCAAAGCCGTCTTTTCGCGGCGGATAGCCGTGGCAATGGCCAGCAGCGCCGCGTTCTTTTCTGCGCTGGAAGCCCTTGCCAGGCGGCGCGAAGCAACGCGTGCCTGCCGACCGACCTTCTGCATGTAGTGTTTGATATCCATCATTCGATTGCTCCAGGAAACTCGTCCATTATACGTAAGCACTTTGGCAGATCACCAACATCCGGCAATCCCTTTGCTGACATGGCTTATTTGCATTTTGCCTGCTGCGGCGCAATAAATTAACCAATATTTTGCCCATAAAATGGTGATCATCTGCCATTCCAAAACCCCCGTCAACAAAGGACATTTCCTTTGCTATCATGCACATCGCAGCAAATACGGGGCTTGACAAAGGGTTGACTAAGCGAACCTTACGCCCTAAACTGCGTTCTTGTTGCATTGCAGCAATCACGTAAATCCGCACGACGCACATCAAGGCCAGCTTGAGCAGGCCACCTAAAATCGCAGTCAAAGTCGTCCGGAAACGCATCTGCCAAAACCGGTAAATGCACCCCCCGTAACCGCCCGCCGCACCAACCTAAAAAGTTAGCGCGACGGCAACAGTGAAGGAGAGAGCATGACGAACACTCTGATTCTGAACCACCCCCTAGCCCGCACGACCGAGGCCGCTTTACGCACCCTGCAGAACATTTTGATGCTGGTCGGCGCATTTTTCGTTCTGGCCACTGCCTACGTCTACATCGGCAAGCCTGACCTCACTCAACTCATCGGCACTGTTGTTCCAGGCCTTGCCCACGCATCCGAAGCCGAAGAAATCACGGCGGAAGAGCCCGAGACCACTCCGGGAAAAATGGATACCCGCCTACAGGCCGCACTTGAGTATTCTGCCCGCCGTTATCGGGTTTCCCCGCAGGCGCTGACCCCGATTTTCAAGGCAGCACAAGAAAATGCCCAGGAACACGGTCTTGATCCGCTATTGATCATTTCGGTCATCGCCGTCGAGTCCAGCTTCAACCCGCTGTCCGAAAGCAATATGGGCGCCCAGGGTTTGATGCAGGTCATCCCGCGTTACCACAAGGAAAAATTGCCTACCGACGCCGGCGAAGCCCCGCTGTTCGACCCGGTCATCAATGTTGCTGTTGGCTCCAAGGTACTGAAAGAATATGTCCGTCGCCATGGCAGCGTCACCGCCGGATTGTTGCAATTCAACGGCTCGCTCAATGATCCCTCACAGAGCTACGCCAAGAAGGTTCTGGCTGTAAAAGAGCGTATGGAAAGCGCCACACGGCGCGGCAACACCACCGCCTGATTTTTCGAAGCCTTGATTGCCGGCTCTGTCGTCAGGCAGAACCGGCTTTTTTCGCTATAGATCAGCCATTGAACGCACTGCATCCGCCCAACAATTGGGTGTCTCGAACAGGCGCACCCGTTCCAGGCGCAAGTGGTTGCCATAACGATCCCGATACGCGGGTTCGAGCAGACTGAAGGCCTTCTGCGCCATGTTTTCCGCCGTTGGCACACAATCAAGCACCACTGTTTTGTGGCCGGGCAGGGTCGCCAGAAAATCAAGCACCACCTGATCGCCAGCAAAAACCAGAAAAGCATGATCCCAGGCATCGACCAGCACAGTGCGGGCGATTTCCTTGACCTGGGAAAAATCCATCACCATGCCGTTGGCCGCATCCCCGGCCTTGTCAATAATTTCGCCAGAAAGCGTAATTTCGATGGCGTAGCGGTGCCCGTGCAAATGACGGCACTGGCTTTTGTGATCCGGAATGCGGTGACCCGCGTCGAATTCGAGGCGGCGGGTAATCAACATGTGAAAATACCGTGAAAAATGGGAGCGCGGATTATATCATTGCCTCATGCTCACCATCGAAGACCACCGCCGCGACAGCGCCGGCATGACTTACGTTTACCCCGTTGTCTCACGACGGGCGGGCGGCGTCTCCATCGGCGTCAATCTCAACGTCAATAGCGCCTGCAACTGGGCGTGCATTTACTGTCAGGTCGAGAACCTCAAGCGCGGCAGCCCGCCGCCGGTTGATCTGGCATGCCTGCGCCGCGAACTCGACATTTTTCTGGCAGAGGCACTCGATGGCGATTTCATGACGCGTTCTGTTCCCAGCGAAGCCCGTCGCCTGGAGGATATCGCCTTTTCCGGTAATGGCGAGCCGACCTGCGCCGCTGAATTTGCCGAGGCAGTCATCGTTGCCCGCGATGCCCTGACAGCAAGGCAACTGTTGCCACAAGTCCGTCTGCGCCTGATCACCAACGGCAGCCAGCTCCATCGCGCCGAGGTTCAACGGGGAATTGCCATACTGGGAGAGAGCGGCGGCGAGGTCTGGTTCAAGCTCGACCGTGCCGACGCGAAAGCGACCCGTATGATTAACGGCGTTGCTACAAAGCCGGAAAAAATGCTCACCAATTTGCGCCGTTGTATAAAACTGGCGCCCACCTGGCTACAAACCTGCTGGTTCGGGCTTGATGGCAGCGCGCCCTCAGCCGAAGAACGTAAAGCCTACTGCGATTTGATCGGCAATGTTGCCAGTGAAATCGCTGGCATTCATCTCTATGGACTGGCTCGCCCATCGATGCAGGCGCAAGCCTTTCGCCTGACGCGGTTGGCGCAAGACGAACTTGAAAGTTTCGCGGTAGAGGTCCACGAAAAAACGGGCGTCCGGGTCATCATCAACCCGTAACGCCCGCTTCGGTATTATTCCAGTTGCCGATCAGCCGTTTTTCTTGGCCCAGGCCTTGGCCGTCTTCTTCAAGGTCTTGAAGTTGTCGGATTCCTGTGACTTGAGATATTCAATCACTTCCCAGTCATCACGCTTGATGGCTGCGATGTTGATTTGCTCGACATGCACCAGACGCAACAACTCACGAACCGGCTTGGGCATGTTGCGACCGCTCTCATAACGGGAGCCGCCACTTTGCGTGACGCCAATTTTTGACCAAAACTGTTGCTGATTCAAACCCAGCTTACGCCGGATCTCACGAGGTTCAATCTTTTCTGCGACCTTGACATTGCTCATAATGCGCTCCTGGATCTGATGTGGTGGAAAAACCCGAACGTCAAACAGCTATAACTAACGTTATAGATGGATTATAACGGCTCAACGACATAATGCAAGAGGTATGTTAGAAAATTTTCAAAAAATATTGTGAAAATTTGCACATTCACTATCCGATTGAATTTTATACGTAAACATTGAAATTTTTCAGGGTGACATTCAGTGACAAAACATTTTGTATGTAACTGCGGCGCCCATGAAAGCACGGCAATACATCCAAACGGCTTACGCTGATGTGCTTTAAATGGGGTTTAAGCGCTGATTTTGCCCTGAAATATGCTTCAAACCGGTCAATGTGATATGGTTAGCCACGCAATGCCGCAGTCGTAGCGGAATCGGCCAACCGAGTTGTTTAGAATATTTTGCCAATGCTCACATATTTAGAATGCCCGAAATGTGGCCAGGTGCTGCCACCCGGCGAACAGAATGCAGATACGGCCTGCCCGTCTTGTGGCTTGATTCTGGCCAAGTACGGGACGCCACTTGTGCGTCGACAGCCGTCGGATAATACGCAGTTGGAGTCTTCCGAAAAGACGAGTTTTCTGGCGATCTGGCTGTTTCATGTTCCCCGGCAAGTGGCGAAAATCAACTGGATTGGGCGCTGCGTCACCTTCACCGTTTTTTCGGTGTGGACCATTTTCATCTGGCACCAGGCCAAGATTCCGGCCGGTGAGGCCGGCAGTGTTTTCCTGCACACCATTCTCCTGCCATTCCACGAAGCCGGCCACTACGCCATTTTTCGCTGGTTCGGCGAGTTCATCATGATCCTGGGCGGTACACTGGCGCAGCACCTCATGCCTATCGTGCTTGGTGTAGCACTACTCTACAAACGCCGCGATCCCTTTGGCGCCGCGCTATTCCTCTGGCTGCTCGGTTTCTCGATTATTGATATGGCGGTATACATGTACGACGCCTACGACCCCAAAATCATGCTACTCGGTGGCAAAACCGGCGCCGAAAGTGATAGTCACGACTGGATGAACATTTTTGGCCAGCTCGGCCTGATTAACCAAGCGAGGATGAGCGGCAGCTTCTTTGATTGGCTTGGCCGGGCAGTGATGTTCCTCGCCCTCGTCTGGGCCGGAATCATGCTCTGGCTACAAAAGGCAAATCTGAGCGATGCGCCACTGGCTGAAATGGGTGACGATTGAGGGAACTGAACCAAAGCGACGCAAGCAGATTACAAGTGCCCGTAATCTGCGGCTGAGATTTGTTGTGCGGCGCGACAACGAAATTAAGATTGAGTCGATCCGTCTCAGTTCGGCCATTAGCCGCCGCTGAACTCGCTCTACAAGCAACCATTTAAGCGGCTGCTCCTCTCTGAAACCAGCCGGAAGCGCTATTCACTTAAAACGGCTTTCCTGCCTATATTGAAACATCACATAACTGGCTGGTGTTGCGCAGACTGCTGACGTTGGTACGGTACTTTGCCTGAATGACCGCTTTGTTTGGTGGCCATGCGAATGAATTATTGTATTCAACAACTACTCTATTCCGTATTTACCAAATTTGTATTTTTGAGCATGTACTGTCCGACAGTCAGATCGAAAAATTTGCTCACCAATGCCGGCTGGGCGGTACGGCTGCCCACAACATTGAGGCGGCCATCGGCATGGTTGTCGAGAGCGACCCTGATGGTGCACGGTGGCATGTCATCGTCGTCATCTATCGAGTGTCACGCAGTATGCCATCGCCCAAAATCTGTTCGATGCGGACATTATTTCGATGCGCGCGCAGATTGCCCTATCGTTCGGATTCACGAATCCTTTTTGTTCCGCTCGCTGCTGTTTACAATTGTTTCCATTCAGGAGGAGAATCTCGACTTTTACATTGCTTAGCGCAATGTAATCAGCGACAGCGCAAAAGAAGGAGCCTAGGTGGCCGCGTAACACAACAGGAGAAAAAATTGCAGCTCGACGAGCCGCTTGCGGTCGAGAACGCCAACGAGAAGGACGAAAC
>Ga0316605_10002567_pt1 | contig 10297 bp, 4 predicted proteins | sample OWC_soil_day20_n_FD_207666 | JGI IMG/M metagenome (GOLD analysis project Ga0316605, IMG submission 207666) | Wetland soil microbial communities from Old Woman Creek delta, Ohio, United States - OWC_soil_day20_noCT | ecosystem: Environmental > Terrestrial > Soil > Wetlands | place: USA: Ohio... | reverse complement strand
CCGCTAAGCTGCCGCCAGAATGGTCACGGTGCATCGCGACGGCGAATTCATGAATCTGGGTCGAACGGTTGGCGCCGGACGACAAGGGAATCACCAAAATATGACGTCGCCCGGCGTTAGTACGGGCGCTCGCTCGGGGGAGGGATGTCCAGACGCCAACGAAAAGATCGTGCCAGGAACGAATCCGGCGTTGCGGACAAGGGAGTGGTGCGATAATCGCTCCTGCCAGCGCCAAATGCTGCGCGTCATGCAGCGGCCGGAGGTTGCCATGCGGTCTTGGGCTCCCGCCGGGCGGTTTCTCGCGGCGGGCACACTCGCCCGCCTCGCTCTTGTCGGGCTTGCCAGCATCCTGGCGGCCTGCGGTACTGCTTCGCCAACGAGTCCGTCCGAGCAGGGGTCGTTGCGCCTCACCGCGTCAGTCAACCGCAGCGTCATCCCGGCGGGCGAGGTGGCCACACTCACCTTCCGCTTGGAGAACCGTGCGTCGCATACGGTGACGCTGAACTTCAGCGACTCATGTCAGCTCATGCCCTACGTGGCGAGCGCCTCGGGGTCGATCGTCTATCCACCAGGCGGCGGATGGTCCTGTGCGACGGTCGTCACGAGCCTCACTTTGCGACCAGGCGAGTCGGAGACGCGCGAAGTCAAGGTGGGTGGTGTTGCGCAGCCCCTGGATTCGTCCGTGCCACTCGGTGCCGGCGAGTACTCTTCCTTCGCGAAGGTTCCGAGCAACGAGTACAAGCTTCAATCCGACCCCGTGCGCTTCACGGTGCAATAAGTCGGACCGCTGCGGGACGATCCCGCGGCGGTGAATGCTCTCACGTAAGCCGCGTTTCCTTCCTCCAGGTCCAGGGCGATCAAACGCTGCTTCTTGTTCGTCCCAAGCCAATACGTCCCGGGGGGAAGGGTCGGGGTCAACTGACCGCCTCTCTTGAGGACGCCAAGTCGAGTCCTCCCGCACCAGACACTCTGTGAGCCGATGTCTGTGAAATCCGGTATGTCCATGGGCGTCTCCAACCTGATCTGACGCTTCGGCCGCGCCTTGTTACAGCCAGCGACAGCCCCCCTTGGGTCGAAAGGCGCCCCTCCTCGTGCACGACGCGCGGTTTCCCGTAGTGTCGCTCCTACCTGCCGACCTTCAGGGTCACCGATGTCGTCTTCCCCTCGTTGAGCACAAGCCGCGTCGCGCGCGGGCGGAGCCGCTGGAGAGCCAGGCGTCCGGTATACGGCGTCACCGTTTCGACTGCCGCGATGTAGTACCGGCCAGGCAGAACGGCGGGCACTTCAAAAGTACCCGCGCGTGCGGAAACGATGGCCCCCCGTGGGGAGAGATGGGACCATTGGTCGGGGTCGTCCGGGAACAGGACCACCGACGCGTCGGTTGGAGCACCGTCCAGCCCGGTGACCTTCCCGCGCACTCGGGCTGTACGGGAAGTCAGGACGACAACGACATCGTGGAGTTGCTCGGTGCCCGCGAACTCGACTGGAACACCGGTCACGTCCCGGCCGCCAAGCATCAGGGTGCGAAGCACCAACGGGGACGCTGTCAGCGACAGGAACCCTGATCCCCGTAGGCCGGTCAGCTCAAAGGACCCACTCGAGTCGGTCTGCGCGCTGGATCGCGCCGGATCGACCGGCGGACCCATCAGCAGATCTCCGACCCACTTGACCGACTGACCAGTGAGCGGTTGATTGGTCCCCGTTCGTGCTCGCTCCACGAGCACGCGGCCCGAAACGGTCGCTCCACCATTTGTCTGGAGGTGAACCGCAAGATCCTCGCCTGCCACACGAGTCCTGAAAAATGCCTGCTCACCATCCGTCTGCGGCTTCCCTGCTCGCCCCACCCGCGCGGCAAGGCAGTAATCGCCGGGTGGAACTCCTCGCGCGAGGAAGGTACCGTCTGGCTGGTGAATGGCAGAGAACCGTGTCGGGAGAATGTTCAAGACGGGGCTGATTGTGACCGAATCGGTGGCTGCAAGCGGGTGCCCCGCCGAATCGACCGCGCTGACCGTGATGTCCGCAAGCGGTACGGATAAGAGGTTCACGTCGATGCCGGACGTCTCCTCGCCGCTGCGCACGTTCACAAGGCGCGCTTCGTTCAACGTTGCGCCTGGGCCGCTGCTGTCACGGCGAGGACACACGCCATGACGACGGCACCTGGCAGCAGCGAAGGGAGGAGACGCACTCGCACGGGCACTCCATCGCAGACAATCAGCGCTGCGGCGGCTTCTTCTTCGTCGTGCTCTCCTTTGCCGCCTCGCGCAGTTCTTGCCACCACCCTTCCTCATAGGTCGACCAAGCGACCCAAGCACGGCTCTTGGCATAGGCCGCGATGGTGTTGGCCACCTCCTGCGCCTGCGCCCCTTCGCCGAGGCGATCATGCGCCAGCGCGAGGAAGAACAGGCCCGGCAGGTCGGGTCCGCCGCGCAGGGACTCCGCGCGTTTGAAGGACGCAATGGCCTCGCGGTAGAGCCCGACGCGGTACAACGCCATGCCGAGCGTGTCGCAGTAGTACGCGCTCTGGGGAACCTCGAGCAGCGCGGCCCGGGCCAGCCTGACCGCGCGCTGGTAGTCCTCGGGTCGCTGCCTCGGGCTCCTCGCCAAGGCCGCCGCGTCAGCATTCAATGCTTCCGGATCGACGGTCTGCCTGGGCTGAACGTCCTCGGTTGTTCTGGCGTCGAAGCGCGCGACGGTTCCATCCCCCGCAAGAACGAGCAGCGTCCTGCCGTCCGGTGTGAATGCCGACCTGCTCGGCACGTGGTTGCCGATGTGGAACTGCAGCAGGACGTCGAAGGAGGCCGTGTCCCATACTCGCACGCGGCCGTCCGAACCACCTGAGTAGCCGGCGACGAGCCGTTCGCCGGCGCGATCGAACGCGAGCGGCCAACTGAAGCCTGGCGCGTCGGCGGCGAGTGTTGCCACGGCAGCCCCGGACGCGATGTCCCAGACGCGGATCGTTCCCACCGTGGATCCTGCCACCACCAGTCGGCCGTCCGGGCTCAAGGCAATCGACGTGATCTGCTCGGGCTGCGGCGGCGTCTCGCGAGCAAGCGCGCCGCTTTCGGCGTCCCAGATCGCCACGACGCGATCGGTATGGGCCGCGAGCAGGCGGCCGTCCGCGCTGAATCGCGGATTGCTCCACATCTCCGGACGGGTGCGAATCGCGATCGCCTTGCCGCCGCTGAGGGGCTGAATGGTGATGAGACTCTGGGCGGACGAGATCAGGGCGATGCGTGAGCCGTCGGGGGTGAACGCAAGGCCGGTGATCCCCGACTTGAGGCCGGCGATATCGGGTAACCGGGTGGCGGTGTCAACGGACCACCGGCGGACGAACCCGTCAGTGCTGCCTGCAACCACCTCGCGACCGTTCGGCGCAAGTGCGATGATGTTCGTCCGGATGTTCTGGCTCAACGTCGTCCGCGCCGTACCTGCCGAGGCGGCCAACATCGCGAAGCGCTCCGGGGCGTCCAGGCTCCACCACTGGAGGTCGTTACCTTCCGCGTCCGTCACGACGCGCCCGAGCCCGGCATGCAGATCGACAAAGCCGTATACCCGCCGGCCTGCTGCCTCGGGATCGGGAAACACGAAATGGCCGCCGCGGCGTGCCTCCCACAACTTGACGGTGCCGTCCGCGGATCCGGACGCGAGCGTGCTGCCGTCGGCGCTGAAATCGAGCGCCGTCACCTCGGCAGTGTGACCGCGCAGCTCGCTCGTGGACTGCCCAGTTGCGGGATCCCAGATTCGAATCGTCCTGTCGGAGGAGCCCGACGCCACGCGCCGACCGTCCGGCGAGAACGTCACCGCCGTCACCTCACCGGCGTGTCCCTCGTACGTTGCGGTACGAACTCCGTCTGTCGTCCAGATCCGCACCGTGCGGTCCGCGCCGCCGGAAACGACGTGGCTGCCGTCATGGCTGAAGGCAACCGACAGAACCGCTCCGCTGTTCCCGCGAAGGACCTGCGCGTCGCTGGCCCGTTCAATGTCCCACACCCGTACGGTTCCGTCATGGGAGGCCGAGGCGACCTTCGATCCGTCAGCGTTGAACGCGGCCTGCGTGATGCCGTCCTGGTGGCCGGCCAGCTTGGCGACGAGCGCCCCGCTGGCGCAGTCCCACACCGTGAGGACGTTGTCCCAGCCCCAAGTGGCGACGAGGCGACCGTCCGCACTGAACACGGCGGACACAATCGAGCCCTGACGCCCGCTGAGGGTGCCAAGCGTGCGGCCTACGAACCGGATGACGTGCGGGAAGCGATCGGCGGCGATGTAGCCCTCGTGCGGAGTGCCCTCCGCGAACCGGCTGGCCAAGGTGGACGGAGAGATCGGGCCTGCCAGGCCGATGACGGGCAGCACAAGAGCGGATACGGCGGCGACTGACACGACGCTTCTTACGCGCAGCGTCCGTTGCTCAGCCGGCACGTCGGGCGGATCGGACAGAGGCGTCTTCCCGGCGGGATAGCCCTGCACCATCCGCGCGGAGACGAAGACCCGAAGGTTGGACACGTCGTCCTTGCCGGGTTCCGTGCCCTCCGGCTTGCCCGCAACGCGAACGTAGACGACGCCGTGCACGGGAAGAACCCAGGGGACGGTCAGGTATCTCGTCCCGTCGCGCGTGACCGCGACGATCGATTCCGGGCGATCGGCAGCGCCCGATGGCCGCCGCCATCCGGAATCCGGCATGTAGGTCTTGGCGTTGGCCGCGCGCAGCACGCCGCGCTCTGCGACCCACGCCAGGCGCTCGCCGTCCCGGGTGAACTGAACTGATGTGACGGCGCCTCCCCCACTGCCGAAGGTTGCGATGCTCCTGTCGCTCTCGCCATAGAGGTAGCGCCACTCCCAGCCGCGCGACGCAGGCGGGACCTGTGCGAGTCGGCTTCGCGCCTCGACGGTCTGATTCGACCGGATCAGGAGATCAGCGGCAGCAATTGTGGCGACGTAGCTCTTGTGATCTGCCGCCTGCCTCTGGCGCTCCGCCTCGGCGCGTGCCGACTCCGAGCGCTCGTACATCGACTGCGCAATCTCGGTCTGCTGCACGGCAACGCCGCGCTGCACGTCCGCCTCACCGCGGAGGCGCTCCGCTGTCGCGTACATCCGGGAGGCGATGCCGCGCTGGCGATCGGCCTCCCGGCGCGAGGCCTCTGATCGCAGGTACATCGCCGTCGCGATCGCGAGACCTACGGCGAGCGCGAACATGACCAGGCCGGTGGCTGCGATCGCCGCACGGTGGCGCCGGATGGTCTTCTTCAGCCGGTACGCGGCGCTCGGCGGGCTGGCCGTCACCGGCTCGTCAGAGAGGTACCGCTCGATGTCGGCCGCGAACTCCGACGCGGACGCGTACCGCCGCGTGCGGTCCTTCTCGAGCGCTTTGAGCGTAATCCAGTCGAGATCGCCGCGCAGTTCGTGGGAGAGCGCTGACGTCGTCGGACGGCGTCCACTCCCGGGCGCGCTTTGGCTGGTCGTGACGCGGCTGCTCGGCTTGGGCGGATCCTCTTCGCGAATGACGCGATACAGCTCCAGCAGGCCGGCCTCGCGCAGCGTCACCTCATCAAACGGGAGCACGCCCGTGAGGAGCTCGTAGAGGATGAGGCCGAGGGCGTAAATATCGGTGCGCGTGTCCACGTCACCGCCGCGGAGGTCCGCCTGCTCGGGGCTCATGTACTCCGGCGTCCCGACGAGCGCCCCCTGCCGCGTGAACAGCGTGTGCGCGGCCAGGTGCTGCGCGGTGGCCTTCGCGATGCCGAAGTCGATCACCTTCGGGAGGGGCTTGCCGTCAACCTCGGTGACGAGGACATTGGACGGTTTCAGGTCCCGGTGAATGATCCCCTTCTGGTGCGCGTGCTGGATCGCCTGGCACACCTGCACGAACAGGGCGAGACGCTCGCGCGTCCTCAGCCCGTGGCGATCGCAGTACTCGAGGATGGGCAGGCCCGACACGTACTCCATCGCGAAGTACGGGCGCCCCTGTTCGGTTGTGCCCGCGTCGAGTACACGGGCGATGCTGGGATGGTCCATCAGCGCGAGGGCCTGGCGCTCCAGATCGAAGCGCGCAAGCACCTCCCGGCTGTCCATCCCGACCTTGATCACCTTCACCGCGACGCGGCGATGAATCGGCTCATGCTGCTCGGCGAGGAACACGATGCCCATGCCCCCTTCGCCGAGCACCTGGAGCAGCTGGTACGGGCCGATGATGGACGGAAGACCGGCAGCCCGATCGGGTCCGACCCGTTCCTCGCCATCGAGCTCATCGCCGGGCACCCGCCCAGAGTCAGTTGTCGCGCCCGCCGCACTCTCCGGCGCGCCACTGCCGGCATTCGTGCCTGCCGCGAGTCCCATCTTGAGGAGGCACACGGAGCAGAGGCCTTCCGGCCCCGGCGGGTCCAACCGCGCCCCGCAGGACGAGCAGCGAACTACGTCAGCCATGCCAGGCCTCCCGAGCTATGACTTTGGGCTCTTCGTGCCAACCAGGGCCTCGACCTCCGCCAGCCACGCCGCATCGTCCGTGGCGGACATGGGGCTCCAGTCCTTGACTTCTTCCCTGAGAAGCGCGACCTCGGCCCGTGCACTCTCCGCATCTCCGAGGCGCTGGTGGCACATCGCGCAGAACGCCAGGTGGAGGCTCGATGGGCGACCGCGGAGGACCTCGCCCTGCGCGAGTGCCGCGAGGCTGTCCTGGTAGCGGCCGACGCGATAGAGCGCAACGCCAAGCGTGTCGAGAAAGGTCCGGTCGTAGGGCACGAGGGCTACCGCGCGCTCCGCTTCGGCGAGCGCGGCACGGTACTCGTCCACCGTCCTGCCGGCCGCCCGGACGACGCCCCACGCGTCGCCCTTCAGCCGAGCCGGGCTATCGCCGCGCGCCCTCGCTGCCCGGACGGCGGCCTCGCGCACGCTCGGATCGAGCCGCGCCTCGTCTCGCAGCCGGGCGACGGCCTCCTCGGCCGTCGGCCGCTCGGCGAACAGCCGATCCACGAGTGCCGTGGCCGTCGGGTCATAGGATGAGGTCGCGCGGAAGACACAGACGTCTCCGAGCGGGGTGGCAGCAGCAAGTTCCCCGGTGTCGCCAGTGAAGGCGATCATCGCGGGAAGCCGGTCCGGGAGGTCAATCGCGAGCAGTGGCTGCCCGCTCATGGTGTCCCAGACGCGGACCACACCGTCTTCCGAGGCGGAGAAAGTACGTCGGCCGGTACCGTCGAAGGCCACCGAGTAGACCGGCTGCCGGTGACCGCGAAGCGTCGCGAGCAGGCGGCGGGACGCGACGTCCCAGAGCCGCACGAGGGAGTCATCCCCTCCAGTCGCAATCAGCCGGCCGTCCGGGCTGAACCTGAGCGTCTCGATCGACTCGTCGTGCCCTTTCATGCGCACAAGCTCACGCCCGTGCTCGGCGTCCCAGAGGACGATGGCGCCGTCGACGCCGGCCGCAAGCGTATGGCCATCCGGACTGAAGACGAGCGACCAGCCATCGACCGTGACACCCTTGATCGTCGCGACAGGGGCCCCGGTATCGGCGTTCCAGACGCGGACCGTCCGGTCGCCGGACCCCGACGCGATCCGCGATCCGTCCGCTGTAATCGCCACAGCCCGGACCACTTGTTCGTGTCCTTTGAGCATCAGCGGCGCGGCATCCGGATGCACCGCCCAGATCGACACCAGTCCGTTGTCCGCGCCTGCCACCGCGCGCGTGCCGTCCGGAGCCGCGGCGATCGACAGAATGCTGCCCATCTCCGTCGTCGTGCTACCGGGCCGCTCAGGGGGCGACGGAGCACGTCTCAGGCGGACGACGATCCCGGGCGTGCGCGGATCCCATACCTGGACAAGTCCGTCCAGCGACCCGGCAAACAGATGGAGGGCCCCGGGGCTCCACGTCCAGACTTGGACGGCGCTTGGCGCCAGAAGCGGGGCTTTCGTTCGTTGGGTGTGATCCGCCCGCCAGATACGCACGGTGCCGTCGTCAGAACCGGTCGCAATCCGGCGACCATCACGGCTGAACGCGAGGGCGTTGACCGCTGCGTCGTGCCCGCTCAACACGTCGAGCAATTGGCCCGTTGCCGCGTCCCACAGCCGCAGCGTGCGATCGGAAGACCCGCTGGCCAGCCGGGTTCCGTCGGGCGAGAATCCCACCGCCCCCACAGTACCCATGTGCCCGGTCAGTGTCGCCGTGTTCTGTCCCGTCGCAACATCCCAGAGACGTACCGTCCGGTCCTCGCCACCGGAAGCGATCCGGCGGCCGTCGGGGCTGGCCGCCAGCGAGACGACCGCGCCGTCGTGACCCTTCAGGACCCGAGGAGTGCCGCCCTGGCGGGACCAGACTCGGATCGTTCCGTCGTAGGACGCCGAAAAGACGGGCGTGCCTGCGGGCGCGAAGGCGACCTCGGTGACGCCGTCAGTGTGCCCAACGAAGGTCGCCAGTTCGCGACCGGTCGCACTGTCCCAAAGGCGCACGGCGTTGTCCCACGTCCATGTGGCTATCTGGCGCAGGTCCGGACTGAAGTCGGCCGAGACCACGGAGCCGTCCCGGCCACTCATGCGCGCAAGCGTCCGGCCCGCCGAGTCCCAGATGTGCGTCTCGTCGGCAGCGGCGGCTCCCTCGCGTCGGTTCTGTTCAGCGAGCACCGTCAGGTCGGGAACTGTGAGCATCGTGCGGGCGACGCCCAAAGAGGGTAGTGGCAGTCGGGCGAGGGTCTCATCAGACTCGGTATCGACCAGCAGCAGCGTTCGACTCTCATGGCTCGCTGGGGCCGGGGCCGCCGGCAATTTCCCCATGCGCTGCAGCAATTGCAGATTCTCCCAACCATGCATCGGGCTGGCCGTCGCCCCGACGACGCCGATCAGTGTCCCGGGCCTGGGAGCTTCGCGAGTTCGTTTCTCCAAACCCGCCTCGTCCTCGAAGAACAGCATGGCGCTGCGGGCGGGCAACTCGATCGGCGCCATCACGGCCCGGCGGGCGTCTGCGGCGACCGCAATCGCCGAGCGGGCCGGAAGTCCGGCACCCGGGCGCGGCCACTGAGAGCCGGGGATTGGGGTAAAGGCAACTGCGTCGGCGGCGCGCAGCACGCCCTCGTTCGTGATCCACAGCACTCGAGAGCCATCAGTGGAAAATGCCACCTGCCGAACGCCGCGTCCGCCCGCGCCGAGCGTGCCAAGGCTCGCGTCGACCCGTGCGTGGAGGTACGACCACTCCCAGCCGCGCAGCGCGGCCGGGGCAGCGGCGAGCCGTTTTCCCGCTTCCCCCGCCTCGTTGATGCGGAGCAGCGCGTCGGCCGCCGAGAGGCTGGCGACGTAGTTCTGTTCGTTCGCGACCGCTCGCTGCCGGTCCGCCTCGCGACGCGACGCCTCAGCTCGGAAGTACATCCCGGTGGCGATGACGAGCCCGGCGGCCAGCGCGACCACGACGAGAGCCGCGGCGCCCACGCCCACCCGGTGCCGACGGACGAACTTGCGCGAGCGATAGAGGACGCCTGCCGGCCGCGCAACCACCGCCTGCCCGTTCAAGTAGCGGTCGATGTCGGCGGCGAGTTCCGACGCCGAGGCATATCGTCGCGTCCGGTCCCGCTCCATCGCCTTGAGAACGATGGCGTCAAGGTCACCCTTGAGCTGCTTCCCAAGCGCCCCCACCGTGCTGTGGCGGTGCTTCGCCACCTCCTCAGCCGTCGCCCCAAGCGTGCCAGCCCGTGCGCTTGGCTTCGGTGGGTCCTCTTCGCAGATGATCCGGTGAATCTCCAGGTACCCGGCCTTGCGCAACTCGGCCGGGTCGAACGGAAGGGCGCCGGTCAGCAGTTCGTAGAGGATCACGCCCAGTGAGTAGATATCCGTCGTCGTATCCACCTCGAGCCCGCTCCCCTCGGCTTGCTCGGGACTCATGTACTCCGGCGTCCCGATCAGCATCCCGAACTGGGTGAAGGCCCCGCGCTCCATCACGGCTCGATGGGTCGCTTTGGCAATGCCGAAGTCGATCACCTTCGGCACCGGCTTGCCGTCCTGCACCGTGACCAGAACGTTCGAGGGCTTGAGATCCCGGTGGATGACGCCCTTCTGGTGCGCGTGCTGCAGCGCCCCGCACAAGGTGACAAAGAGGCCCAGTCTCTCGGCGTTGCTCAGCCGTTGACGATCGCAGTACTCGGTAATGGGGAGCCCCGGGACATACTCCATGACGAAGTACGGCCGGTCGCCGGGCGCCAGGCCGGCGTCCAGCACACGTGCAATGTTCGGATGCTCCATCAGCGCGAGGGCCTGGCGTTCGGCTTCGAACCGCGCCAGCACCTCCCGCGTGGCGGCGCCGGGCTTGATCACCTTGAGGGCGACGCGG
>Ga0316605_10002566_pt1 | contig 10298 bp, 4 predicted proteins | sample OWC_soil_day20_n_FD_207666 | JGI IMG/M metagenome (GOLD analysis project Ga0316605, IMG submission 207666) | Wetland soil microbial communities from Old Woman Creek delta, Ohio, United States - OWC_soil_day20_noCT | ecosystem: Environmental > Terrestrial > Soil > Wetlands | place: USA: Ohio... | reverse complement strand
ATCACACCGGTAGCATGGTCGCAGCCCTAACGTCGCTGGGCTCGGTCGGGGAGTTCAACGTGGAATGGGACAGCCCCCTGGCACTCGCCATACTGAAGGCAGCGGCAAACCTGTCGCACCGACTGGGGCACACCCCAAGCACAAATCAGGAATGCTGAGCCCCCCTTGCCCCTATCGCAGTAACCTGCTTGCGGAGACCTAAGTGACGACGCTCGAAACACAAATTGCCCAACTGACCGCTGCGCAGAATTGGGTGGCCTTGCATGCGGCTGCGGAACAACTGCTCGCTGGCAACAAAAGTTCTTCGCTCGGCTGGCGAGCCAAAGGTATCGCCGAGTTAATGTCGGGTAGCGGCACACTTGCTCTCTTGCAGGCAGCCGCACTGGGAGACCAGGACGCAATGCTCTGGATCGGAGTCATCCAGGAACTCGGTTTGGTCACCGGACAGCCTGTTCAGGCTGGGCTCGTAGTCAAACAAGTGCAATATCAGCGTCTGCGGCGCTCCGGTTACATGGATTGGCCGAAAGAAATTCATCTCGAAACACTGGCACTGTGCAACGCCAAGTGCAGCTTCTGCCCCTACCCGAACATGGAACGGCAGGGGGATCGCATGCCCGACGAGTTGATAGAGAAAATCATCGGCGATCTTCAAGCCATGCCGAAAAATCTGCCGCTGATCGTTTCGCTGTTCAAGGTCAACGACCCCCTGTTGGACAAGCGGATATTTTCCATCGCACACCAGGTTACCAACCACCTTTCCAACGCACGGCTGAGACTATTTACCAACGGCAGTCCGCTGACCGACAGCATCGTCGAAAAAATCGCCGGCATCCAACGGCTGGAACATCTGTGGGTATCGCTGAACGAGTGCGAGGAAACGGCCTACGAAACCCTGATGGGCCTTCCTCTGCGGCGTACCTTGGAAAAGCTGGATGCGCTGCACGCTCGCGTAGCCGTCGGTTTTCCGCATCAAGTCGTGGTATCGCGGGTCGCCGACCAGTCGGAACGCGATTTGGCCTTCGTCCGCTTCGTCAAGGAGCGCTACCCCCACTTCAGCACGTTCCTGATCGGCCGCGGCGACTGGGCCGGGCAAGTCGCCGGAGGACAAACCACGGCGACACCCCCTCTCGGCTGCGAGCGCTGGTTCGAGGTGTCAATCATGGCCAGCGGCAAGGTTGCCTTGTGCTGCATGGATGGCGAAGGCAAACATGTAATCGGCGATGTCCGCCAGGACTCCATCTACGACATCTACAACCATCCGGACTATCGCAAAATGCGGCAGTTCCAGTCCTTTCGGGCTGGAGCCGCCGCACCGTGTGATAGCTGCGTCTACTGACCGCTCCCCGACACCGCCAGCAGGCAGCTCTCCTCCCAGATCCTACGGTAAAGATCTTCCAGATCGCGGACGAACAACGGCGTATCGAACAATGGACAAACCAAGCGCAAATCAGCCAGTTTGGCGCGAAGCGCTGCGCAACGCTCCGCCGACCGGCCAATGTCGACCGCCAAGTCCTCGTAGTGCCGAAAATCCTCGACGATCAGTTCCGGCATCCCCACCGCGCTGACCAGGCTGGCCCCCACCCGCGAAGCAAAGCGGTCGCCGGGCAGGGTCAACACCGGCACCCCCGCCCACAAGGCATCGCTTGCCGTGGTGTGGCCGTTGTACCAGTAGGTATCGAGGAAGAGGTCAGCATGGCGCAGACGCGACAAATGGGCGGCCTTCGGCAGAACCTTGCCGAAAATCAGTCGACCGCTGGCAACGCCCCGTGCCTCCGCCTCCCGGCGCAGATTAGCTTCGGCCAGCGGCGCCCCGCTGCATAGCCACAACACGCTGCCCGGCACCCGCTGGAGAATCTTCATCCAGGTAGCGAAAACCAGCGGGTCGATCTTGTAATGGGTGCAAAAACAGGTAAACACCATACCCTCGGCCGGCAAGCCACAATCGGCCCGGCTCAGTAGCGGCTCGCCGATGGCCTGCCAACGATCATTGACCTGATAGGAATGCGGCAGGTAAGCGAACTTTTCGGTGTAGGCGACCTGCGCCTCAGGCGGCGTGACGATGCGGTCGGTGATCACGTAATCGATGAAATCCGCCCCCATGCTGCCCGGATAGCCCAGATACTGCGCCTGCACCGGTGCCGGACGATAGGCGAAAATTTCGCTCTTGCAGTCGCGGGTGTAGCCTTTCAGATCGATCAGGATATCGACCTCATCGGCCCGGATACGACGGGCGATGGCTTCGGCACCCTGGCCTTTGAGCTCGGCGAAGCTGTCCATGCCACCGATCGCCTCGCGCCGGTAGGGGCTGCCGTCATCCGGCCCCCAGGAATAACCGTAGACTTCAAAGCCCTCCCGATCATGCAGGCGGAAGATGGCGCCCATCAAATGCAGGGTGGCATGATCGTGGAAATCGCTGGAGGCGTAGCCGATACGCAGGTGCTTCTTGGGACGCGGCCGCACCACCGGCAGCGGCGTGATGCGTTCGGCGATCGAACGGGCGCTGCGCTTGGCAACCGCCAACTGCGCCCGCTCGTCCAATTCGGTCGGCAGCGACAGCATGACGAAGGGCGGCATTTCCTCCGGCACCTCGCCGTTGTCGAGAATACCAGCCTTGATCATGGCGACGTCACGGTCCAGATGGCGCCAGTCGCAGAATTTCATGCTCAGGTGCAGTGCCTCGGCCCGCGCCCCCAAGTGTTTCGGATTGAGGGCCAGGCAACGCTCTTCGCAGGCCAGCGCCTCGGCAAACTTGCCGGTGAACCCGTAAAGCGCCCCAAGATTGAACAGGGCACTGAAATAATCCGGATCAATCTCGATCGCCTGCCGGTAGGAGGCTTCCGCCTTGGGAAAGTCGCCAAGGCCCTGCTGGACGACGCCCAGATTGTAGAAAGCTTTGGCATGCCGGCCGTCGCAGTCGATGACCCGCTGGAAGAGCTCGATGGCCGGGTTGTCCTTGCCCTGCTTGTGCAACACGATGCCCAGGTTGTACAGGGATTCGATCTGGCCCGGGTTCTGGCGAATGGAGAGGCTCAGCGCGGCCTCGGCTTCCGCCATCCGGTTCAGCTCCGACAAGGCGGCACCCAGATTGTTCAACACATCGGGTGCCACCGGCTGGATGCCCAGCGCCCGTTCGGCAAAACCCACGGCCTGTTCGGCCTGGCCGAGACAACGCGCCACGTCGGACAATTCGCGCAGGGCGGCAAAGTGCCTGGGGTCCTGCGCCAGAACGGCGAGATAGCAGTCCTGAGCCGCCGCCATGTGCCCTTGCGCCTTGTACAAATTGCCAAGATTGCAGCGCGCATCGGCAAATTGCGGATTGAGGCGCAGGGCTTCCCGGTAGGCACCGACCGCCGCCCGCTCATCGCCCTGCTTGCGGCAGACCATGCCATAGAGGGTCCACGCATCCGGCCGCCGCACTTCCGCATCCAGGCTGCGCTGCGCGAACACAGCGGCGCGCGGCAGGTCTCCCTGCTGATAGGCGGCAAAGGCTGCGGTCAACGGCCCGGTCGCGTCGTTTTTTGTGGCCACCAACTGCGCCAGTTCCTCGCCGAGCATGTCGACGACCTGGGCCCAGTCGTTGCGCTGACGCTGGCGGAACAGGCGCAACGTCGGATACCAGTAGCTGTTGGCTACGCCACCGATCCAGCGCCAGTCGGCCACCAAGGGCAGGACGATCCAGGCGCGCACGCCCAAGGCCCCGGCCAGATGGGCGACCGAAGTGTCGGAGGTGATGACCAGATCGAGGGCGGCGATCAATGCCGCGGTATCGGCAAAATCCTGGATCTGCTCGTCGAGATCGATGATCGGGTCGCCCGGCAACAGGTCGTCCCGCCCCGGCCCTTTTTGCAAGCCAAAGAAACGCACTCCGGGTGCCTTTAGCAGCGGACGCAGCACACCGAGGCGCGGCGAACGGAAACGGTCGTTCTTGACGTTCGGGTTGCCGGCCCAGACCAAGCCGACCCGCAGATCGCCGCCCGCGCCGAGCAGGGGGCGCTTGGCGTCGACGGCGGCGCGACCGACGGTGAGATAGGGAGTCGTCGGCAAATTGGCGAAGCTGATCTTCAGCAGGGCCGGCAGACTCATGATCGAGGCATGGACATCGAAAGCCGGCAAGGCCTGCCCGGCTGCGACGACCGCAGTCACACCCGGCAACTGACCGACCAGCGGCAGCAGCGGCGGCAAAACCTCCAGTGCGATCCGGCCGCCCAGTTCGGCCACCTGCGGGATGAAGCGCAGGAATTGCAGCGCATCGCCGTAGCCCTGCTCGCCGTAGAGCAGAATGGTTTTTCCGGCGAGAGGTTGGCCGTCCCAGGTCGCTTGCGCAAAGTCGCGCGGCTTCGGCTGTTCGCGTCGAAAACGCCATTCGTATTCGGCAAAGCCGTTCGTATAGTCGCCCGCCCCCAACAGCGCCAACGCCCGGTCCCAGTGGGCATCGGCAAAATCGGGCTGGCTGGCGATGGCCCGTTCGTGCCAGACGGTGGCTTCAGCAAACCGCCCCAGATCGGCCAACGTACAACCAATGCTGTTTGTCCCGATCACCGTCGGATTGATCTTGTAGGCAGCCAGATAGCAGTTCAATGCCAGTTCCGGATTACCTTCGGCGCGTTCCAGGTTGGCCAGATTGGTATAGGCATCGGCATAATTGGCATCGCTCTGGATGGCCCGGCCATAGGCCAGGCGCGCCGCGGCGACGTCGCCCAATTCACGGCAAACCATGCCGAGCAAGGTCCACGCATCCGGCCGACCGGCTTCAGTGGCCGTCACCCGCTCCAGCAAGGGCCGCGCAGCGGCGAATTCCTTGCCCTGATAGCAGGCAAAGGCCTGTTCCAGCAATTTCTGGGAATCGACCACCGCCTCGGCCTGCTTGCTCATGGCTTGACGAACCTCGACGGTTTGACGGCCTTGAGGGCGAACGAGAAGGTCGTCCCGTCGTCCTGGCTGAACACCAGCGTGAAATCGGCCTGGTAGATATAGCGGAAATCGCTCATCGCGGTCACGCCGACCTGCTTGATGTATTCCTGCTGGTTGAGAAAGACGAAATTTTCCGGCTGGACAACCCGCGTATGCGAGGGATCGCCCCAGGCCCACGGCGAATTGCGCGACGGACAAGTGCCGATCAGCAAGCCGTCCGGCCGCAGGATGCGCCAGAACTCGGAGAACTGGGCGAAGAAGAATTTGTAGTCGCCCTGCCGCCCAGTGTGTTCGAGCACCTCGTAGGCGTGGATTTCGTTGAATTCGTTGTCGGCGTATGGCAGCGGCAACTCGGTCAGATCCCAGACCAAGTCGGGCTTGTGATCGGCATTGATGTCGAGTGTCTGCAAGCAACTCCACTCCTGACGGCCATTGGCGAACAGTTTCTTGACCCGGCTCGAGCCGGCCCCGATCATCAACTCCTTGTAATCTTCCTGCACGGTCTCATTCCCCTTGATCGATTGCTGCAAACGGATAGGCGCTGCCAGTTGGCCGGCGGCATGGCAGGCGAACATCGCCTCGTACAAGGCCTCCAGGTCGCTGGTAAAACCTTGCGAGTCGAACAGCCGGCAGTGCATGCGCTGATCGACAAGTTGCTGCTTCAGGCTGGCGCGCCAGGCCGGGTCGGTCGCCAAGCGGATGGCCAGCGCCTGATATTGCGCGGCATCGGTCGCCACCAGACCATCCAGGCCGACCGCCCTGAGCAGGCTGGACGACACCCGTGAGGCGAAGGTTTCGCCCTGCCAGGCGATCACCGGCACACCTACCCACAGGGCATCGCTGGCAGTGGTGTGGGCGTTGTAGGGCTGGGTATCGAGAAAGACGTCGGCGTTGGCCAGCCGGGCCAGGTGTTCGGGCAGCGGCCGGACATCGGCAAAACGCAGGCGCTCCGGATCGACCCCGGCGGCCTGCGCCGCCGCCCGCAGATTGCTCTCGGCCAGCTCGTTCGAGCGCAACAGCCACAGGATGCTCTCCGGTACGGCCCGCAAAAGTTCGCACCAGACGGCGAATACCTCGCGGCGAATCTTGTAGGTGTGATTAAAGCAACAAAATATCACCCCTTTTTCCGGTAGACCGCAGGCTTCCCGCGACGGCGCCGGCAGCAGCGGCCGCTGACGGTCGTTGCACTGGTAGCTGCCGGGCAGGTAGGCCGGCGCTTCGTCATAGCATGGCAGCATCCAGTCCGGAGTCACCACCTCGTCGGTAATTACGTAATCGACGAAAGCCGCCCCCAGCGTACCGGGATAGCCGAGATACTGGGCCTGGACCGGCGCCGGCCGGTAGGCCAGGACGCCCGTCCGGGAATCCCGGGTATAGCCTTTCAGATCGATCAAGATGTCGATACGGTCGTCGTGTATCCGGCGTGCCGCCGCCTCGTCGGTCAGCGCCAGGATGTCGACGAAGCCGTCGAAGGCGCGCCGCAGGCGCTGGCGCATTTGACCACCGTCGTCGCGACTGCTCGAATAAGCGATGATTTCGTAACGCTGCCGGTCATGCCGCTCAAACACCTCGGCCATCAGGAAGGCCGTCGCGTGATCGTGCAGATCGGATGACAGGTAGCCGATGCGCAGTTTCTCGCCAGGCTGCCGCTGGCGGGGCACATGCAGCCAGCGCGGCTGGATGTGGCCAAAGCGGCGCGCCGCCCACTGGCGGGCGCAGGCCTGCTGCTCGGCCGACGTCGACGACAAGGCCAGGAAGGCGAACGGAAAGACCGTCCCGCCCTGCGCCACCCGCTCTCTTGCCGCCATCTCCAGCGGCTCTGAAACGTCCCACTGACAGACCGATTGGCTCAAGCGCAACAGCGCCGCGCTGGCGTCGGCATATGCCGGGTCCAGGTTGACGGCGGCCGACAGGCAGTCCATGGCTTCGCGGTTGCGGCCGGCGTCGACCAGCAGGCAACCGAGGTTGTAATGAGCCACCTTTTCCCGGGGATCGAAGCGGATCGCCTGGCGATAGGCTTCGGCGGCTTCGTCGAGGCGCCCGAGCGCTTGCCAGGTCGCCCCCAGGTTGACGTGGGCCATCGCCGAATGCGGTTGCAAGTCAATGGCCCGGCACAGGACTTCCTCGGACTCGGCAAGGCGCGACAGGCGGCGCAAGGCATCGCCATAGCCGACCAGCGCGGCCACCGCCTCCGGGTCGCGCTCCAGCGACGCGACAAACCGCTCGACCGCCTCGGCGCAGCGCTCGCCGGCCAGCAAGGCATTGCCCCAATTGGCCAGGATCACTGCTGCGGCACCGCCCGCCCCGGCCCGCTCGAGGGCCTGCGCGTAAAAGCCGCAAGCGGCGTCGATCTGCCGGCGCTGGCGGGCGATCAGGCCGAGCAAGTGATAGGCGTCCGGCAACGCCGGCGCGCTATCGCGCACGGCTAGGGCCTGGCGCTCGGCCACCTCTAACTGCCCCTCCTGTAGCGCAGCGATGGCCTGCTGCAAGCGGCTTTGCACGTTATTGTTCATTTTCTGTCGCGTTCAGCTTCTTCTCCCAGAGTTCGGAATATACCTGCTCGATATCGCGAACGAAACGCCGGGTATCGAACAGCGGAGCCGTTTGTCGCTTGGCAGCCAGTTTTTCCCGCAAGGCCTGGCGCCGGGAGGCATCCAGCCCCAATTCGACAGCCAGCCGTTCATAGGCGGCGAAATCGGGGGCAATCAATTCATCCATCTCGACGGCATGCAGCAAACTGGCCCCGACCCGCGAGGCGAAACGGCTGCCCGGTACTGAAATGACGGGTACGCCGGCCCACAGTGCATCGCTGGCCGTCGTGTGCCCGTTGTACCAGTAGGTATCGAGGAACAGGTCGGCATTGGTCAGACGGGCTAGATGTCTGGCTTTCGGCCACACCTTGCCGAACACCAGACGATCCGGCGCGATGCCGCGTTTTTCGGCTTCAGTGCGTAGATTGCGCTCGGTGCTCGGTGAGCCGCCGCATAGCCAGAGCACGCTCCCCGGCACCTGATGCAGGATATTCATCCACAGACCGAACATCAGCGGATCGATTTTGTAATGACTACAGAAGCAGGTGTAGACCACGCCCTCGGCCGGCAAACCGCAGGCTGCACGGTCCGGACGCTCGGCATCAATCTCCTGGGTGCTGTCATTGACCTGGTAGGAATGTGGCATCCAGGCCAAGCCCTCGCTATACGCGACTGCGGCCTGCGGCGGCGTCACCACCCGGTCGCTGATCACGTAATCGATGAAATCCGCCCCCATGCTGCCGGGGTAACCGAGATACTGGATCTGCAAGGGTGCCGGACGATAAGCAAAGATCTGGCTCAGACAATCCCGCGTATAGCCCTTCAGATCGATCAGAATATCGATTCCGTCGTCGCGGATGCGCTTGGCGATGTCGGCCGCCGACCAGCCCCGGACATCGACGAAACTATCCATGTCGGCGATGGCCTGCCGGCGATACTCGCTAGCGTCGTCCGGCCCCCAAGAATAGGCGAATATTTCGAACCGCTCGCGTTCGTGTAGGCGAAAGAAGGTCCGCATCAGGTGCATCGTCGCATGGTCGTGATAATCGCTAGATGCATAGCCGAGACGCAGTCGGGCCTTGCGTTCGGCCTTGACCGGCGGCAAGGCCTCGACCATGGCCAGACGGCGGGCATGGCGCCGGGCGACCTTAAGCAGATCACGCTCGTCGATTTCGATCGGGAAGGACAGCAACGGGAACAACAGCGGTAGGCGCTCCGGCTCAGGCTCGGCCAGCGCGTCGGCCAGCAGGCCCCGGCAGGCATCGACATCGCGCCAGTCGCACAGCGACATGCGCAGGAAAAAGTGGTGGGTGCGTTCCGGCAAGGCCTTGATGCCGGAAAAAGCCAGTTCGTCGTACAGGGCCAAGGCGGCATCGCGGTCGCCATAGATGGCCAGCAGATGTGCCTGCATTTCCCTGGCCGGCCGGAAATCGGGGTTCAGCGACCGTGCCTGGCCCAACGCCGCCAAGGCGCCGGCCACATCGTCACAGCGCATGCGCATGCTGGCATAGTTGAAATGCAACTCGACGTCATTCGGCCGCTGTGCCAGCGCCTTTTTGTACAGTTCGCTGGCGACCTCGGCCTGGCCCAGCTTGTCGCACCGATCGGCCAGCGCCAGCAAACTTTCGAAATGTTCGGGATTGGCCTGCAAGGCACGCCGCAGAGAACGCTCCATGGCCTCCATCTGACCTTGCCGTTTTTCGGTCAGCGACAGGTTGAACCAGACCCCGGCATCCTCCGGCACCAGTTGCAACGATTTCCGATAAGCATCGGCGGCCTCTGTCCAAGCACCCAACCCGAACAACAGGTTGCCGGCATCGCGCTTGACCAGCGCCCCCACCTGCGGCGAATCGGCCAGCACCTTGGCCAGATGACAACCCAACTCCCGGTCACCACACTGAATCAATTGGGCGATCAATGAACAGGCAGCTGGCGACGACAAGGGCAGACGCGCGGCAATTTCACGCAACACGGGCGCCGCCTGTGTGGGGCGAGCACTTTCCCTGAATAGCTGAGCCAACAGCCAGTAGGCATCGAGTCCGGAAGGATCAAGCGCGATGGCTGTACGCAACGAGGCTTCGGCATCGATCCACTGCCGAAGTCCTGCCTGGCAACGACCGCGTAATGTCCAGGCGGCACTGGTGGCTTGGACGAACAGATCCGCATCAATAAGCGACAATGCCGCTGCATATTCTTCAGCCGCCAGAAGTTCCCCCACCCTCGCCTGTCGATCCACGATTTCCCCCAAATAAAAAAAGCCGCCCGAAGGCGGCTTTGAAGATTACTACAAATCGGATTTAGACGATGGTGAAGTCCCCGTCATTCAGGTTGGTGCTCACCACCCCGACTAGCTTGATCTCCATATCCACCGAGCCGTTACCGTCGGTATCGATCTGTAGCACATCGGTCGTATCGTTGAAGCGGGCTTCCGCCTGGGTCAGCGACCCGGTGAAAGCCGCCGTCGAGTTTCCGATGAAATCGATGGTGGAGGAGGCCGTGATGAACGAACTGCTGAACTCCAGTTTATCGACCGATGTAGACGATGTGCCGGCTGCGAAGTTGTAGATCACATCCGCTGCCGCACCGATGCCGGAATAGGCCTTGGCTCCGAAAACGATGGTATCGGCACCGGCAGCCGTTGTAGCCAGAGTCACCGTATCGATACCGGCACCACCGACGATCCGCCCGGCCCCGGAGGACAGGGTGATGCGGTCGGCGCCGGTCGAACCGAGGACGGTTTCGACACTGGAAACAACCAAGGCTACCGTGGCCGGTGCGAGCAGGGTAACGATGTCAGTGCCGGCACTACCTACGACGCTTTCGATTGCCGAGATATTGAGCGTCGCGGCAGCCGAC
>Ga0316605_10002565_pt1 | contig 10298 bp, 8 predicted proteins | sample OWC_soil_day20_n_FD_207666 | JGI IMG/M metagenome (GOLD analysis project Ga0316605, IMG submission 207666) | Wetland soil microbial communities from Old Woman Creek delta, Ohio, United States - OWC_soil_day20_noCT | ecosystem: Environmental > Terrestrial > Soil > Wetlands | place: USA: Ohio... | reverse complement strand
GTGGAGATCGCGCGCTCGAAGCACCCTGGCCTCACGTTCCTGGTCGGGGACGCGGAAGACATCCCGCTCTCGGCGACTTCGACCCCTTCGGCGACTTCGACCTGACCTTCGGGGCGACGAAGCTCGACTTGAAGATCCTTGAGATCCCTATCCGGTACCGGGAGAGGACGTACGGAACAACGCAAATATCCCGGTTCCGCCACGGTTGGCTGCTGCTGCGCATGTGCCTCTTCGCGCTGCGGCGGATCAAGTTTGTCTGACTCCATGCCGAAGGACGACGTCCGGGAGCATTTCGAGGAAATCGCCGGGGAGTACGACCGTTGGAAGGAGAAGTCGGCGTACTACTACCGTCTCCTCGCCGGAATCTACCGGGAGCGCGTCCCGGAAGGAGCGTCGGTGCTCGAGATCGACTGCGGCACGGGAACCCTCCTTGCAGCCCTCTCCCCCGCGCGCGGCGTTGGCGTGGACGTCTCCCGCCGGATGGTGGAGATCGCCGCGACGAAGCCTCCGTCCCTCTCCTTCCGCGTCGCGGACGCGGAGGCATTCGACCCCGGCGAGACGTTCGACTTCGTTATCGTCCCCGACGTCGTCGAGCGCCTCTCCGATCCCCAGGCGATGTTCCGCTCCGCGCGGAAGGCATGCAACATCGGAACCCGCGTAATAGTCACGTGCGTCAACCCGCTCTGGGCGCCGGTCCTCCACCTCGACGAGCGGTTCGGGCTGAAGATGCCGGAGGGGGAACACCGGTGGCTCCCGGCGGAGGAGCTGCGCCGGATGGCCGGGGCGTCCGGCTTCGACCTCGCGGAGTATTCCGGCAGGATCCTTTGCCCGAAAGAGATACCCCTGCTGGCCCGACCACTGAACCGGGCGGCATCTCACCTGGCTTTCCTGCGTCCCGTATGCCTCACCCAGGTGCTGGTGTTCGTGCCTCGCTGACCGGGGATTCCCGTTCCGCAGGCGCCCCCGCGATCGCGATTCCCACGAGCACCGGGTAGACGGCGAGGCCGAAGCGCGGGTCCCCCCACACGACGGCATGCTGTGCCCAGTACACCCAGTATAGGAGCAGCAGGAAGCCGATGGCGGGCGACGCGCGGCCGCACAACCACTGCCCGCTGCGAAGGAGGAGCAGCAGGTAGAACGGCATGTGGAGGAGGGCCGACAGGATCCAGAATCCCGTGCGATGCTCGCCGGGGTGGAAATGACCCCGCTCGATCCACCAATCCCTCGGCGGAGCGGCGAAGTGCACCGCGTTCCGCACGACCCGGTACCCGAAGAAGTACGCCGGATGATCGAGAACATACCGCCACAGCAATGCCTTCCGTTCCCTCTCGGAAAGCCCTTTCCTGTATACCTCCGCCGCGTATTCGGAGCCCGGACGCTCCCCGTTGATCTCCGCGTGCGACACGTTCCACTGCAGCATCCCCTCCCCCTGCCCGTTCACGGGGATGAAACGGTGGAAGTGGACGTAGTTCCGGATCGTCCAGGGTGCGATCACCGCCGCGAAACACAGCAGCAGCGCCGCCGCCTCCCCTCTACGCCACTCTCGCCGCAGGCGGCCCGGCAGGAACCGCATCCCCAGCAGCAGGAAGGGGGCAAACCACGACACCACCTTGGCCAGAGTGCACAACCCCCATGCCGCGCCTGCCAGCGCCGCACGGGGCGTCGTAGGCGCCTTCACGAGCCGCACCGACAGCCATGCGGCGAGGGTCGTGAACAGCAGCAGGGTCGATTCCTGAAAGACGAATACCACCCGGGTGACGAGCAGTGGGTTCACAGCAAGGAAAAGAGAGGCCCCCACAGCCCAAACCAAGGACGGCGTGAGTTCCAGGAAGAGCAGGAACGCCACGAGTACACTCGCGGCATGCTCCAGCGACTGGAACACCGCCGCCGACAGAGGGGACGAGGACCCCGTGAGGAAGAACCACCCCCCCAACAGCGCGGAGAACAGCGGCGGGCGGTAGACTGAAGGAGTGACGCCGTCCTGCGTGAACCCCTTCCCCTCGGCGAGGTTTCGCGCCAGGGACAGGTACTCCACGGAGTCGTACCGTACTTCTGGCAGGGGGTACGACCGGACAAACAGGAGCGCGGCGGCAAGTGACAGCGCCGTGACCACCACCACGGCGATCCCCCGCCGGGAACACGCCTCCCTCAACGGATCCGGTACCGGGGCCTCACACTTGGGCAAAGAGGTATTCGACGTTCGCCTCTCCCGTCCTCACCATGATTGTCTTTACCCCGAGGGTTCCCTCGTAAAAGTCGGCCCCCTCGCCAGGCGTCGCGGGCTCGCGGGGGCACCCGACGAGTCAATCCCGTATGTCGGCCCAGAACGCCATGCCTCGGGAAGCATGATAGAAGCCTGATACCCGAAGATTCGCCTGAGGTTGCGCGGGAGGTTCCGGGAGGATTTTGTCCGAAGGAATATTCTGTACTTGAGTTTCCATGGGCGGACGACATATCCCGAGTATAAGACATGGAGAAGCCCGATGTATAATCCAAAACTCGAGGAGGGTCGGTGGAAGAGGGATGGAGGAAATATCACACGAGGTGGGAAGGCGAACACTGGTTCGCGCGCGCCATCGAGCACATGGAATTCTACACGGTCTTCCACCGCAAGCTCCGCGACTACCTGCCTCCCGGCTCCTCCATCCTTGACATTGGGAGCGGCAAGGGGTACTCGGCATTTTACTTCGCCTCCCTCGGTTACCACGTCACAGGCATCGACACGGACCCCGTCTCCGTCAATGAAGCAAGCGCCTGGGCGGAGCGGCTGGGGCTCCCGGCCTGTTTCCTCGTCGCCGACACCTTCTCGTTCCGCCCGGAAAAACCATTCCGGCTCTCCTATTCGATGGGTCTCATCGAGCACTTCCCGCCACCCGAACAAGTCCGGCTTCTCTCCACCCAGGTCGCCCTGTCGGAAGTGGTGGTCGCCCTCGCCCCGACGAGCCACTCGGAACGCACGCTGCCCCCTTGCACCGTTCCCTGGATCCCCCAGACTTCCGGATCCCTGAGAAAAACCTTCGCTCGGGCGAATCTCTCCATCGTCGACACGTTCGGGGTGGGAGACGTCTTTTCCACTTGGGATTGCCGGTTAAAGAGCGTCCTTCCGCATCGCCTTTTCGCCTACCTCCAGAATCATTTCTCCTACGCGATGGGCGTTGCTGTGGTGGGAAGGGGCATTGCCGCTCCTTAAGTGTCTTCCTTTCCTCCCCTCCCCCGAGAAACGACACGGCGCCATGCCCGTTCGACCCAATCGGGGGCGACCACCCGGAAGAGGAACACGGCGAAGAGTGCCCCCATGGGCAACTTCATCGCCAGGCTCAGAAGGGGGAACCGCGACCAAGAGGGCGCCATCGCCGCGCCGGCGACCACCACGAACATCCCCAACACCCCGAGGTGGCCCCACGGTATCGGGAGTCGGAATCGCTTCTGGGAGGATGCCATCGACCCCGCTGCAAGCAGAGCGAAGCTGACGCAGGCGGCGACCGCACCGCCGACCGCCCCAAGGGGGCGCACCAGAAAGAGGTTCAGCACCACGTTCGCCGCCGCCGCGACGATCCACCAGAAGGCCACGGGCCGGAGATCCATCCGGATCGCATGGCCCGTCGTGGCCAGCCCCGAAAGACCGTAAAAGAAGACCCCCCCGGCCATCCAAGGGACATAACCCCTCCCCTCATGGAACCGCGGTGAGGCGAGGAGTTGGATCAGGTCCCCACCCGCGGCGGTTACGGTAAGCCAGACTACGAGCAGCCCGACGGCAAGCCTTGTCCACATCTGTCCGATCGCCTCGGCCGCCTCGTCGCGGGACCCCTCGTACGCCTTCAGCATCTCGGGAAACCAGGTGAGCGTAATAGCGTTGTTCAGCATCGCCCCCATCTGTCCCACATTGATGGAAAACGCGTAAATTCCCAGCGTCTCCTGACCGAGCCAGCCCCCAATGATCCAGCGGTCGGCCGAATTCATCACCCAGAACATGGGAGCCGTCACCACCCCGGTGAGACCCAGTCGAAGGATCTCCCAGCGGTACGCAGCCGGCAGGCCGGACTTTTTCGCGAAGAGCCCGAAGGACGGAAGGCCAGCAACGACCGTGCCGGCAGCGAGGCCCGCGGCGGTGCCTACGAGGATCGCCCACGCATCGGGTCTCCAGATCAACGCAAGGAGAATGGACAGGGCGACACCGACCCCCCCGGAAACCACGATCGAGACGGCGATCCTTCCGTAAGACCCTATGAGCCTCTGCCTCGTGGTGACCATGACGTTCATCGCAGGGAGGAACGTCCCGAGGACGACCATGACGGCGAGGCTCTCCGGAAGCTCTCTGTGGATACCCAGGATCCAAGCGGCCGCCGCTGCCGCGGATGCGGCGAGGGCCGTACCGGCGGCGAACCGCCAGCAGAACCGCTCCACCGCGTGCACCCTTTCCGGGTCGGCGGCAAGGAAATACCGCGAGTACGACAGGTCCACTCCGAGAAGTGCCACCGTCGTGGCGAAGGAGGTGACCGTCCCCAGGAGGGCCACAACACCATAAGGGGAAGGACCGAGGACCCGTGTGAGGATCGGCGACGAAACCAGGGAGAAGAGACGGCCGATGCCCCCCGCCATGGCGAGAAGTCCCGCACCCGTGATGACTGTCCTCGCCAGGGATGGCGTCACTGAGCCGCGACTCAACCGCCGCCCCTCTCGGTAAACCGGGAAACGTAGCGACCGACCATCGAAAGGCCATGGCAACCGAACCGGTCGAACAACCGGGTCTGGGCATAGATTGGGCAGAGGGATTTCCTGAAGAGGGTGCGCCAGAGAATGCGGGTCGACCAGCGCCCAAGGAAGGCCCCCACCGCTGGGATTTCCTCGAGACGCCTGCGGAACCGGACCGGCATCTCCTCCCGCAGTAGGGAAACGTCGACGGGCTCAAGCGCGAATTCGGAGAGGGTGACGCCCGCAAGGGATGCCAGGCGGACCATCTGGGCCGGGGCCCATCGCGACACGTGATGCGGGGGGCAGTCGAGCGGCTCAATAACCCCCTTCAGGTACCGGTTCCTGTTGGGCACGGAAAGATACATGGAACCTCCGGGCTTCAGACAGGAAAGAAGGTGCCGAAGAAAAGGGCGGATCTCGGGGAGGTGCTCCACCACGTGAAAGAGGCACGCGGCATCGAATGCTCCTTCGTTGGCCCGGGCGAAAGATGCGAGGTCGCCGGATACCACGGCGAGCCCCCGCGCAGCTGCGACGGCGGCCGTTACCGGGTCAGGCTCAAGCCCAACAGCTCTTCCGACTCGCGGCCCCGCATGGGCGAGAAAATCCCCGCGGCCGCACCCAACGTCGAGCACCGACGAACCCGGCAGGAGCCGCTCCGCGACCCAGCCGAACTCCCACTTCCAGGCGTTGTAATACCGCGGGGACGCCGCAAGGGCGAGGTAATACTCCGCATCGCCGCTCCTTGCCGGGTCGAAATATTCGAGGCCGCACCCGGGGCAGGAGAGCAGTTTCGCCACCACGGCGGGTGTGTTCCGCCGGGCCACCGCTTCCGGGATGATGACCTCCCAATCCGCCGTCAACCGCTCCCAGATGACTCTGTACGGAACGCTCCACACCACACGGCCCCCGCCTGCGCGGCCGCACAAGGGGCAAACCCCGTCCGGATTACGGGTCGGATGATCGTCTCGATGCTCCACCTTGAGAAACATAGCATACGGGTACACCGGGAACCACATGCCGACGCCTTGACGCTACATGATAATTTGTTCACACTCACCGGAAGGAGGGGGGCTGTCATGTGCGGTATCGGGGGATTCCTTCGGCCCTCCGGCGAGCCCGATGCCGGGGATCTCCTCGAGCGGATGGCCTCCCGGATGGTCCATCGGGGACCGGACGCTGGGGGGATATTCGTCACCTCCGACGGCCGGGTGGGGCTGTGCCACCGGCGCCTCGCGATCCTCGACCTCTCGCCAACCGGCGCCCAGCCGATGCGGGACGAAGAAGCCGACCTCGCGCTCTCCTTCAACGGCGAGATCTTCAACTATCGGGAGATCTCCGCCGAGCTCTCCTCCATGGGATACCGCTTCCGCGGTACCTCCGACACGGAGATGATCCTTTACGCCTATCGACAGTGGGGGATCCTGTGCGTCCGGCGGTTCATCGGGATGTTCGCCTTCGCCCTGTGGGACGGAAAAGCGGGAAAACTCTATCTCGTCCGGGATCGCCTCGGGATCAAGCCGCTCTATTATGCGCGCGCAGGGGATGCGTTCCTCTTCGGCTCTGAGCTCAAGTTGTTGCTGGAGCACCCGGACTTTCCCAGGCGCGTCGATCGGGAGGCCCTCCAGTTCTACCTCCAGTTCATGTACGTCCCCTCACCCCACTCGATCTACGAGGGCTGCCGGAAGCTGCCCCCGGGCCACGTGGGAACCGTTTTACGGGATGGAACCTGCGAGATCTCGGACTACTGGAACCTGCTCGACTTCTGGGGGAAGCCGGGGGAGCATCGGACCGAGGAGGAATACCTTGAGGAACTCGATCGGCTGGTCCGGTCCTCCGTGCGCTATCGGATGATCAGCGACGTCCCTCTGGGGGCATTCCTTTCGGGGGGAATTGACTCCTCCCTTATTGTCGCCGTGATGCAATCGGAATCCTCCACTCCCGTCCGAACATTTTCCATCGGATTCATGGAAAAGGGGTTTGACGAGTCGGCGCATGCGCGGAGGGTCGCGGCGCACCTTGGGACCGACCACCACGAAGAGATCTGCGACCCCTCCGAGGCGATCCCGATCATCCGTCAATTGCCCCTCTATTATGACGAGCCGTTTGCCGATCCTTCCGCGATTCCAACCATGATGGTGTCCCGATTCGCGCGAAAATTCGTCACTGTGAGCCTCTCGGGGGACGGGGGGGACGAACTGTTCTGCGGCTACCCCCGCTACTCGTGGTACCGCTCGTTGGGAAAAATGGAGGCCGTGCCTCTCTGGCTCCGGAAGAAAGTCGCCCGCATCCTTCATATGATCCCCCACCACAGGATGCAGAAGGCCGCGACGAGCATCACCCACCCGCGGACGATCGATGCCTATCTGGCCCTGGTAGGTGTCTGCGATAAGAAGAGGCTCCCGGGGTTGCTCACCCGCACTTTCGATGACGGGGAACTCGGGTTCTATCGCACCTATCGGGAAACCCGGGAAATCGCGGAACTGGACCGGGTGATGGCGGTGGACATACGCACCTACCTGCCGGACGACATCCTCGCGAAAGTGGACCGCGCGTCCATGGCATACTCCCTCGAGGCCCGTGTCCCCCTGCTCGACCACCGGATCGTCGAGTTCGCCGGACGACTCCCGCTCGATCAAAAGTTCCGTAAATGGGAGCAGAAGTACCTGCTGAAACGCCTCCTCCACCGTTTTGTACCCAAGGAGCTCGTGGACCGGCCCAAAATGGGGTTCGGCGTCCCGCTTGACCGGTGGTTCCGGAGCGAGCTCATGGCCCTCGTCCGTGAGTACCTCAATGGAGAACGACTCCGACGGGAGGGATACTTCCGTTCGGATGGTGTATCCACCATCGTGGAAGAGCACCTCTCCGGCCGGAGGAACCATTTCATGGTGCTCTGGACGCTGCTCCAGTTCGGTATGTGGAAGGAGCACTACCGGGTGGATGACCTCCGATGAAGTTCCCGATCCCGGAGTCGCTGCGCCGCCGAATCTGGGTGAAGGCCCTATACAACATCTTGGACGACTGGCGCCAAGGGCGGCGCTTCTCCCGCGGCAAACGCTCGACAAACTCCGGGACCATCCTGAAGGGGAAGGATGTGCAAGAGAGCGTCGGGTACATAGAAACGGAGTTCCATGACTACTTGGAGTACGGTGGCGTCGACGTAGCGGAGCTCGAAGGAAAAAGAATCCTCGTCATCGGACCCGGGGACAATTTGGGGGTGGGGGTCCTCTTCGTTGCTCACGGGGCGTCTCGTGTGGTGTGCATCGACAAGTTCGAGCCCGAGCGGGACCCGCGCCATCTCTCCAGGGTCTACCTCGCCCTCCGGGAACGACTGGAACGGGAATCCCGGGACCGGTTCGACACCGCCTTCCGGGGAGATCCCGGGGGAACGTGGGAGTACGAACCGGAACGGCTCCTGTACCTAACCGGGATCGGCATGGAAGAGTGCGGGGAGCGTTTCCCCCCGAGCTACTTCGACCTCGCCTTCTCCCGTGCGGTATTCGAACACCTGTACGATTCCGACCGGGCCTTCGCGGCAATGGACCGGATCCTCGCTCCCGGGGGGAGGATCGCGCACAAAATCGACCTTCGGGACCACGAGATGTTTTCCGACGGAGGAAGACACCCGATGACCTTCCTGACATTCCCGGGATGGCTCTGGCGCAGGATGACGGCGCGATCGGGGAAGCCGAACCGCCGGATGTACCCGTACTACGCACGGAAGATGCGGGAACTGGGATACGACGGGACCCTGTACATCACCCACATCTTCGGCCGGAAGGGAGACCTCGTCCCCCACCCACCTTCCCTCCGGCGAGGATCGGATTACGATGAGTCGCACCTCCGCCTCATCGGGGAGATCCGGGGACGGCTGGACAGGGAATTTTCGGGTTATTCGGACGAAGAACTCCTGATCTCCGGCGTATTCCTCTCGGCGCGCAAGCCCACCCCATGGGCGGCCACCACCTCTTCGAAGAGCCTCTCGTAGGCGGACACCATCTTCCCGAGGGAGTATCGTTCCTCGACCCGTGCCTTCCCGCGCCGGCCCACCCTCCCCCGCAACAACGGGTCCGAAAGGAGCGCCCGCAGCGCCTCCGCCATGGCCTCGGGGTCCTCGGTGGGAACGAGCAACCCCGCCTCGTCTTCGAGAATCTCCCGGGGCCCGCTCGGGCAGTCGGTCGACACCACGGGAGTGCCGCACGCCATCGCTTCCAGAAGGGCGTTGGGGAACCCCTCATACCGGGAGCTCAGAACGAAGGCCGAGGCCCGTGAGATCACGGCATGGGGGTTGGGAAACCACCCCGGGAAGTCAACCCGGGCCGAGATGCCGAGAGAATCGGCAAGGGTGCGGAGCGGATCCCTCTCCTCTCCTTTTCCTAATATGATCAGTCGCGCCGCCGGAAATTCGCGGGCAATCCGGCCGAATGCCTCCAGCAGGAGATCGAACCCTTTCTGGCGGCACAATCGGCCCGCAGCGACCACTAGGGGGCCCGACTCCAACGCCCACGGGTGGAAAGGGAGCTCGGCCTTCATCCCCTCCAAGGTCTCGAGGTCCACACCGTTCGGGATCACCCGCATCTTCTCCCGCGCGCAGCCGTAAAAGGAAACACTGTCGTCGACCATCGCCCTGGCAGGGCAGACGATCACCGAGGCGATATCCCTCTGGACTTTCTTGACGATGGGAAGCAGGAAGGGCGCATACCTTCCGAGGTCGGGAAGTATCCCAACGCTGGGGAAGATTCCCTCTGAAGCGACAAGAGGGATGGGCCGCCGACTCCATCGAATCGCAAGCCCTGCCGCAAGAGAGGAGCTGTACATCCGGGCGTAGATCAGGTCCGGTGGCGACGACCGGATGTACCGCCCCAAGGCGTGAACCAGCCTGGCTTCCTTCCCGAAGGGGATACGCCCACGGCGATCCTTGAAGGACGGGTACAACCACGTGATGGGCACGTCAGGCGGAACCCGGCCGAGATAGGGTCCGTCCCGGCTCTCAAGGTAAAGCCTTGGGGAGAACCGGGTACGATCCAACCTCTGGAGAAGGTAGAGGACATGGCGTTCCGCGCCGCCTCCGTCCATCCCGTAGAGGTAAAACAGGATGTCGATCCGACTCAAAATTCCCCCCCGATCAGGACCATTCCCCAAAACCACCCGCCGAGATACCGGGACAGAAGGGCGGCCACGCACAGGTACGGCCCGAAGGGGATCGCCGTCTTAAGCCCCTCCCCGCCCTTTCGCATCGCCAGGATCCCTCCCGCCGCACCAAGGAACGCGCCGAGGAAGATCGTAGCGAGAGTTCCACGCCATCCGACAAAGGCACCGATCATCGCCAACAACTTGATGTCCCCGCCGCCCATCCCCTCGCCCCCCCGTACTTTTTCATACAGGAAAGCAGTAGCATAGAGGATTCCGCCCCCCAGCAACGCTCCCATGAGACTCCCTTTCCATTCCCCGCCGGGGAGGAAGGAAAGGAGGAGTCCGGCGGCGAGGCCGCCGAGGGAGAGTTCGTCCGGGATGATCCGGTGGTCGATGTCGATGAAGGCGATCGGCACGAGGAGGGAGAAGAAGAGCAGGTCGCGCAACAGCGGTATCCCGGGCCCGTCCAGAAGAAA
>Ga0316605_10002564_pt1 | contig 10300 bp, 8 predicted proteins | sample OWC_soil_day20_n_FD_207666 | JGI IMG/M metagenome (GOLD analysis project Ga0316605, IMG submission 207666) | Wetland soil microbial communities from Old Woman Creek delta, Ohio, United States - OWC_soil_day20_noCT | ecosystem: Environmental > Terrestrial > Soil > Wetlands | place: USA: Ohio... | reverse complement strand
GCTCCCGGGTGCCGGTGCTGCTGTCGGTCACCACTCTGCGCAAACGCGACGGCTCGATCCGTGGTTATCTGGGCGTTGCCCGCGATATCAGCAAGCAGCGCGAACTCGAAGGCGCCCTGCGCCAGAGTGAGGAGCGCTACCGCAGCGTGGTGTCCTCCATGGCGGAGGGCATCATCGTGCGTTCGGTGGATGGCCAGGTGGTTACCGCCAATCCGGCAGCCCAGCGCATTCTTGGTCTGTCCGAGACCGAGTTGCTTTCGCGTTCCGTTGCTGGTGAAGCGCGTCTGCTGGCGGTACATGAAGACGGCCGACCGTTTGCCGCCGAAGAACATCCGACCGCGCGCACTCTCGCCACCGGGGAGTCGGTGCGCGGCGTGGTGATGGGGCTGCTGCTGCCGGATGGCGGTCTGACCTGGACCTCGGTGAATTGCGAACCGGTGCTGCCGCCGGGGGGCGGCACCCCCCTGGCGGTGGTGACCTCCTTCTCCGACATCAACGACATCAAGCGCGCCGAGGAGGAACTGCGTCGCAGCGAGGAACGTCTGGCCTTTGTGCTCAAGGGCGCCGACGTCGGCGCTTGGGATTGGCACATCCCCGCCGACGAGGTGATCTACAACAACCGCTGCGTCGGCAAGCTGGGCTATTCCTGCGCGGAGTTCCCGCCGGGTATTGGTGGCTGGAAATCACGCATCCATGCCGACGACCTGGCCCTCATGGAGTCCGCCATGGCGGATCATCTGGCGGGGCGCAGCAGCCAGTACGAAGCCGAATACCGGCTTGCCAGCCGCGACGGGCGCTGGATGTGGGTGCTGGACCGGGGACAAGTGACGGAGTGGGACGGGGCCGGGCAGCCGATCCGTTTCTCCGGCATTCAGATGGACATCACGGCGCGGCGCGAGCTGGCGGCGGAGTCGGCCCGCGCCGAGGCCAACGATCTTTCCCGCGCCATGATGCTGGCGATTGTTGAAGGCGTGGTCGGGGTCGGCACCAGCTATCCCTACCCGGTGCGCTTCGTGAATCCCCACGCCGAGGTTTTGCTTGGCGTTAGGGAGGAAGAGGCTCTGGGCCAGCCCCTGGAGAAATTCATCACCCTGGTGGACGAGAGCGGACAGCCGAAGGGTTCCGTGGGGCGTTACACCCAGTCTTGCGATTTTGGTCCCTTCGAGGCCCAGGTGGTGACACCCGGTGCGCCGGCGGGCTTTCCAGCGATATTGAATTTCTCCTGCATCCACGACTACGGCGGCGGCGAGTTGACCATGCTGACGCTTCAGGACATCACCCAGCGCCGCCTGGCGGAGCGCAAGCTGATGCTCTCCGACCGGGTCTTCGAATACAGCGCCGAGGCGATTCTGGTCACTGACGCCAGCGGCGTGATACTCAGCGTCAATCCCGCCTTCACCTACATCACCGGCTACCGTCCCGACGAGGCGGTGGGCAACACGCCGCGCCTGCTCAAGTCGGGCCGCCACGATCAGGCTTTCTACGCCGCCCTCTGGCACACACTGGCCACGGAAGGCCGCTGGCAGGGCGAAATCTGGGACAAGCGCAAGGACGGCAGCATCTACCCCAAATGGACCACCATCAACGCCGTGCGCGAGGGCGAGCGGGTGACCCATTTCGTCGCCTTGTTCTCCGATATTTCGGAACGCAAGGAGCACGAAAATCGCATTCGCTACCTGGCCGAGCACGATCACCTGACCGGTCTGCCCAATCGCCGCCTGCTGGAAGAGCGGGGCCGCCAGCTGATCGGCTCCGGGCGTCGCCGCGATACCGGGCTGGCGGTGATGCTGATTGACCTCGACCGCTTCAAGTTCGTGAACGACAGCCTCGGCCATCAGGTCGGCGACCGCCTGCTGGTGGAAGTGGCGCGGCGGCTGATTGGCTGCGTTCGCGCCACCGACACGGTGGTGCGTCTGGGCGGCGACGAATTTGTGCTGCTGCTGGAGGAAATGGAGAGTGCCGATGACGCGCTGGCGGTGGCGCGCAAGGTGCATGAAGCCCTCAACCAGCCGATCCAGATTGAGGGCAAGGCCCTGCACACGCCGCCGTCGATCGGCATCAGTCTCTACCCGAGCGACGGCGAGGACATCGATACCCTGATGCGCAACGCCGACGCGGCCATGTATCAGGCCAAGGAGGCCGGCCGCAACACCTGGCGCTTCTTCACGACGGAAATGAACGCCGCCATGCAGGACCGGCTGCGGTTGGAACAGGACATGCGCCACAGCTTGGAGAACGAGGGCTTCGAGCTGCATTTCCAGCCCCAGTTCGATGTGCATGCGCGCGAGATCGTGGTCTGGGAAGCCCTGCTGCGCTGGCCCCACCCGGAGCGGGGCTGGGTCGGTCCGGATCTGGTGATTCCCATCGCCGAGGAAACCGGCCTCATCCTGCCGCTGGGCCGCTGGGTGCTGCGTACTGCCTGCCGCGAGATGCGGCGCTGGGAAGACGAGGGCCTGGGCGCATTCCGCGTCGGCATCAATCTCTCGCCCCATCAGGTGGCCCAGCCCGACCTGGTGGAGTGCGTTACCGACGCGCTGGAGATGTACGACCTGGACCCGGAGCGCCTGGAACTGGAAATCACCGAGAGCGTCCTGCTCGCCCGTTCACCGCAGACCCTGGATACCCTGCGTCGCCTCAAGGAACTCGGCGTCGGTCTGACTCTGGACGACTTCGGCACCGGCTATTCGTCGCTCACCTATCTCAAGGCCTTTGCCGTGGATCGGGTGAAGATCGACCGTTCCTTCGTTCGTGATCTGGCCCACGACACCAATGATGCCGCCATCGTGCGCGCCGTGATTTCCCTCGCCCAGGCCCTCAATCTCGGCGTGGTGGCGGAAGGGGTGGAGACCGCCGACCAGCAGGCCTTCCTGCTCGAACACGGCTGCAAGGAAACCCAGGGCTACCTGATGGGCCGTCCCATGGCGGGCGGCGAGGTGGCGGCGTATCTGAAGCGGATGCGGGACGAGTACTGAGCGGCGGGACTAGTCGCCGCTGATGTCACCGCAGAGCACGAACAGGGCATCGTTGTGATGGAAACTGATCGAGAGGGTGCGGCACATGTGGGCGCTGGCCGAGGAGAGATATGGCCGCGTTACCTGTACCTTGCCGAACTGGCCGACGGCGCGGCGGAAGTAGGGGCGCCGCGACCAGCGCGCCTGCGGGGCGCCGGCAATCGGTGCGAAGCGCGGATCACCGCGCCCGCTGGCGTGGGGCGCGATGACATTGGCGCCCACCTGGCGTCCCTCCCGATCCAGCAAATAGCACATTTCGGCGCGGGGAAGTTCAAGAAAGCCCTGGCAGGCGTCTTCCAGGGTACGGCCGGCCGAGAGCAGTACCGAGGCGTAGCCGATGGCATTCTGGTAGGGCGCGATTCTTTCCCGGTGCTCCTGCAGCCCGGCGTGTTCCCGGCTCGAAAAGTCATCCCAGAGGTCCACGACCGGTTGCAGGGCGGTGCTGTCGCCATCGGTGGCCGGCGCCGGACGGGCGAAGTGGTAGCCCTGGACGAAGTCGATGTCCGAATCAAGCGCGATGCGCGCCTGCTCGGCGGTTTCGATGCCTTCCAGCAGCACCAGAGAGCCGGCCTCGTGGAGCAGGCTGACGATGCCCGGCATCAGCCGCCGCACCGTCGGGTCGCTTTCCATGCGCAAGGCGAAGTTGCGGTCTAGCTTGACGATCTCGGGCTTGATTTCCCACACCCGGTCGAAATTCGAGTGGCCGGCACCGAAGTCGTCGAGGGCGATCAGGAAGCCCTGTTCGCGCAGGTAGAGCACCGTGTCGGCAAAGCGCATCTGGTCGCGGATCGACTGCTCCAGCACCTCGATCACCACCTGGCGCGGCGCCAGTCCCTCCCGCGCCAGCATTGACGCCATGAAGGGGCCGGCGGCATCGGCCCGGGCCTGGATGAAAGCCTCCGGGTGCATGTTGAGGAACAGCCAGCGCCCCGGTTCCCCCGGCCCGCGATTGACGGCATGAAGTAGCTGGGCGAGGCGGTCCACATGCACCAGGTCGCCCTTGCGTTCCGCCTCCTCCAGCAGCACTGGCGGTGGAATCGCTCCGCCGTCGTCGCGGTAGGCGCGCAGCAGGCCCTCATGACCCACTACGCGGCAATGGGCCAGGCTGAGGATGGGCTGGAAGTGGCTGGTGATGCGGTAGTCGCCGTAGCGGCCCCAGGCGCGTCCGGCGTCGTGCTCGATCAGCAGGCGAATGTGCTCGGGACTGAGCTGGGGGTCGGACATGGAGGAGGGAGGGCACCACACAAGGGCGGGAAGTATAACGCGGAGGCGGATACAATCCGGGATGAAAGGAGGCTGACCCCCATGCCGAACATTACCGATTCCGCCCGTTTTGAAAAAGCCATTGCCCTCTTCGACGCCGCTAATGCCGAGGACCCCCGCTCCGACACCGACCCCGCCAGCGGCCAGGCCGTGCCGCGTGAGTTGCTCTACGGCCAGCGCATGTCCGAGATGCTGCAACGCTTTGCCCCCGAGGCTTCCGAAGCGGTGCAACTCGCCGTGCGCGCCCAGCACATCCAGCGCTGGAAGACGCCGCGCGAAAGCTACCCGATGGACCGCCAGGGCTACCTGCAATGGCGCACCGGCCTCTACAAGTTCCACGCCGAGACCGCCGGCGCCCTGATGGCCCAGGCCGGCTACGACGACGAGATCATCGAGCGCGTGAAGACGGCGGTGGGCAAGAAGGCCCTCAAGGTGAATGCCGAGAGCCAGATGCTGGAAGACGTGGCCGACCTTGTGTTCATCGAGTACTACATGCTCGAATTCGCCGGCAAGAAGGGCGACTACACGGAAGAGAAGTGGCTCGACATTATCCGCAAGACCTGGAAGAAAATGTCCGACGCCGGCCACGCCTTCGCCCTCTCCGGCAAGCTCAAGCTGCCTGAGGCGTTGGTGCCGTTGATTACCAAGGCGATCTCTGGTTGATCCGGCTGATCGTCCGGTTGATGCATTGATCGGATGAAGCAAATCGCGTCGGACGGGGCCTCCCTGTCCGGCGCGATTTGCTTTTTAGTGGCTCTTGTATTACCGTTAATACGGATTCAATGCCGGAGCGTCGCCATGTCTACCACCGTTCGTCTTCCTCTCCGTGTCGAGCAGGCCCTCGCCACCTATTGCGTCGAGCACAAGAAGACCAAGTCCGAGGTCATCATCGACCTGCTGGAAACTCATCTGCCAGCACCCGCCACTGCCGCCAAGACGCCTTATGAGCTGGCCGTCGAGGCGGGGTTTATCGGTTGCTGCGAGGGCTTCAATCGCGGTCCCGACCTCAAGGCTCAGGTCAAGGCCGCCATCCGCGCCAAGCACAAGCGATGAGGGTGCTGGTCGATACCGGCCCCCTGGTCGCCCTGGCCGATCCGAGCGACCGGGATCACGCCAAGTGCAAGCTGTACATGCGCGACCACCGTGGTCCCTTGCTCACCACCTGGGCGGTGCTGACGGAGTTTTCCCACATGGCGCCTTCGGTGGTGGCGACCATCCATCTGTTTCGCTGGGCCACGGCCGGCGGTCTCGAAATCCTACCGTTCGGCCAGGACGAGCTGACCCAGGCCACCGACTGGATGGAACGTTACGCCGACCGGCCCATGGACCTGGCGGATGCCTCCCTCGTTGTCGCCTCCATGCGTACCGGCGTCACCAGCGTATGGACCCTGGATCGCAACGACTTTGAAACCTATCGCCTGCCGGGCCGCAAGCGCTTCCGGCTGGTAGACATGAGTAAGCCTTCAGGAGTGAAAGCATGAACGTTGGATTCATCGGCCTCGGCCTCATGGGGCGGCCTCTGGCATTGCATCTGGCCAAGGCCGGCCATCAATTGCACCTGTGGGCGCGCCGCCCGGCCTCCCTGGAGCCCCTCAAGGATGTAGCGGCCCACGCTCATGTCTCGGCTGCCGAGGTGGCGCGTCATGCCGACGTGGTGTTCACCATGGTCGCCGACGGTCCCGATGTGCGCGAGGTTTGCCTCGGCGAAAACGGTCTTGCGTCTGGCGCGAGGGCAGGTTTGATTGTGGTCGATATGTCCACCATCAATCCCAACACCGCCCGCGAGATTGGCGCCGATCTGGCCGCCAAGGGCATCGAGTTCCTCGACGCGCCCGTCTCCGGTGGCGAAGTGGGGGCGATCAACGCGGCGCTGACCATCATGGTCGGCGGCAAGCCCGAGGTGTTCGAGCAGGTCAAACCCTTGTTCGAGAAGATGGGCAAGGCGGTGACCCTGATCGGCCCCAGCGGCGCGGGTCAGGTGGCCAAGGCCTGCAACCAGATCCTCACCGGCGTCGGCGTTTTGGCGGTGGCCGAGGCCTTCAACTTCGCGGCGCAAAGCGGCGTCGATCCGGCCAAGGTGCGCGAGGCCTTGCTCGGTGGCTTCGCCTACTCGAAGATTCTGGAGAACCACGGCCAGCGCATGCTCGACCGCAATTTCAAGCCCGGCTTCAAGGCCTGGATGCACCAGAAAGATTTGCGCATCGTTATGGAAGAGGCTCACCGTCTTGGCCTTATGCTGCCCTCCTCGGCGGCCACGGCGCAACTGTTCAATGCCATCGTCGGCAGCGGCATGGGCGAGGACGATTCCGTCGCCGCCTTGAAGCTGCTTGAAGGACTGAGCGGAAAGCAATGAAACTCGGCTTCATCGGCCTCGGCGCCATGGGGCAGCCCATGGTGGAACATCTGCTCGCGGCAGGCCATGAAGTGGGCGTTTGGGCGCGGGATGCCACGAAAGCCGCGTCAATCGGCGCTCTTGGAGCAGGCATCGCTGAAACGCCCGTCCTGCTTGGCTCCCAGGTTGATGTGGTGTTTACCAACGTCACCGGCAGCGCTGACGTGGAGGCCTTGGCGCTGGGTGAGAACGGCCTGATTCACGGCATGAAGCCCGGTTCGATACTGGTCGACTTTTCCACCATCGCCGCGACGACGGCGCGCCATGTCGCTGCGCGTTTGGCCGAGAAGGGCGCCGCCATGCTTGATGCCCCGGTCTCTGGCGGCAGTGTTGGCGCCCGTGCCGCAACCCTCTCGATCATGGTCGGCGGCGATGCGGCGGTGCTGGAGCGAGTGCGGCCACTGCTGCAAGTGCTGGGCAAGACCATCGTCCATGTGGGCAGCAACGGCGCCGGTCAGGTGGCCAAGGCCTGCAATCAGATGGTGATGGTGGCGGCGATCCAGGCTTGCGCCGAGGCGGCCCGGCTGGCGGCGGCCAGCGGCGTCGACTTCGCCACGGTGCGTGAGGCGATGCTGGCGGGCTCCGCTGGTTCGCGGGTGCTGGATGTCTTCGGTGGTCGCATGGCGACACGCGACTTTGCCGCCGGCGTCGAGGCGCGCCTGCATCACAAGGATTACGCTATTCTGATGGGCGAAGCGGCGAGTCTGCCTGCTCCGCTGCCGGTGTCGGCACAGGTTTGGCAACAGCTTAACGCCCTGATGGCGCTGGGCTGGGGACGGGACGACACGGCCGCGCTACTCAAGGTTCTGGAGAGTGCCCATGCCTGATGCACCGAAGTCCTCGCCCAAGAAAAGCGGTGGGGTTTCGACGGCCCAAGCCCTACTTGAGCTTCAGGCAATTCTTGAAAACGCCACGGTAGGCATCCTGTTTTCCAGGAACCGCACCCTGGTGCAAGCGAATCCACTGTGTGTGCAGATGTTCGGCTACACCATGGAGGAATTCATCGGTCTGCCAGGGGCGGCCTTGTATCCCTCCGAGGACGCCTATCTCGCCCTGGGCAAGGAGGCCGGCCCGGTCCTGAGTGCGGGCCAGTCGTTCCGCACCGAAATCCAGATGCGGCGCAAAGACGGCAGCCTGTTCTGGTGCCGCATCTCCGCCAAGTCGGTGGACCCCGCCCATCCCCAAAAGGGCACGATCTGGATCATGGAGGATGTGACAGCCCAGCGCGAGCGGGAGGCTCAGACGCGCCAGGCGTTGGAGGAGCATGGGCTGATTTTCGACAACGCCGCCGTCGGCATCATGTTCGTGCGCAATCGCGTGGTGATGCGCTGCAACCGCAAGCTGGAAGAAATTTTCGGCTACGGTCCGGGGGAACTGATCGGCAAGAGCGCCCGCGATCTTCATGTCAGCGATGAATCCTTCGCCCGCTTCGGGGGCCTAGCCTACGAGGCCTTCAGTCGCGGCCAATCGTTTGTGGCCGAGGTGAAGTCGCGCTGCAAGGACGGCAGTGACCGCTGGATGCGTTCCACCGGCCGCATGTCGAAGAAGACCGATGAAGTGGTCGACATCGTCTGGATCATCGAGGATGTCACTGAACGGCGCGAGGCCGAGGATGCCCTCAACCGCGCCCGCGACGAACTGGAACATCGTGTCGAGGAACGCACGGCGGAGCTTGGCGCCGCCAACGCCAAGCTCCAGGCCGAGGTGTTCGAGCGCTTGCAGGCCGAACAGCGGGTGTGGCAGATCGCCCACCACGATTCCCTCACCGGTCTGCCCAACCGCGCCCTGCTGCTGGACCGTATCGAGCAGACCCTGGCCGCCGCCCGTCGCTACGGCCATCGTGTCGGCCTGATGTTTCTCGATCTCGACCGCTTCAAGACCATCAACGACACCCTCGGCCACGCCGTCGGCGACGAGTTGCTGAAACAGGTGGCCCAGCGTCTGACGCGGGTGGTGCGGGCCGTCGATACCGTGTCGCGCCTTGGCGGCGACGAGTTCGTCGTCATCCTGCACGAGATTGAAAGCGCCGACGCGCCGGTGATGGTGGCGGAAAAGATCATCGCCGCCCTGGCGCCGCCGGTGGAAATCGACGGCCACCAGTTGCGCGCCACACCCTCCATCGGCATCGCCGTGTTCCCGGACGACGGCACTGAAGCCTACGCCCTGATGAAGAGTGCCGACACCGCCATGTACCACGCCAAGGCGCGGGGGCGGAACACCTTTGAATTCTTCACGCCGCGCATGAACGAAGAGGCGGCGCGGTTCTTCGAGCTCGAACAACGGCTGCGGGTGGCCCTGGCGAATAATGAACTGCTGCTGCACTACCAGCCCCTGGTGAATCTGGATCGCGGCTGCGTCTGCGGCATGGAGGCCCTGGTGCGCTGGAAGCATCCGCAGCAGGGCATGATTTCCCCAGGCGAGTTCATTCCGGTGGCGGAGGAGACCGGTCTCATCCTGCCTATCGGCGAATGGGTGTTGCGCGAGGCCCTGCGCCAGAACCGCGTCTGGCAGGAAGAGGGCTACCCCATGGTGCCGGTGTCGGTGAACCTCTCGCCGCGCCAGTTCCGCCAGAAGAATCTGGTCGAGTCGGTGCGCGCCATCCTGGCCGAAACCGGCCAGCCCGCCACCCTGCTCGAACTCGAAATCACCGAATCGAGCCTGATGCAGGACCTGGAAGAAACGCGGCTGAAACTGGAGGAGCTTGCCGCTCTCGGTGTGCGCCTCGCCATTGACGACTTCGGCACCGGCTATTCGTCCCTCAATTATCTCAAGCGCTTTCCGGTGCACAAGCTCAAGGTGGACCAGAGCTTCGTGCGCGACCTTTGCGATGACCGTGACGATGCCGCCATCGTTTCTGCCGTCATCGGCCTCGCCCGCTCCCTGGAAATGGATTCCCTTGCCGAAGGCGTCGAAAGCGACGCCCAACTCGCCATTTTGCTGAACCTGGGCTGCCACCTGTTCCAGGGCTATTGGTTCTCCAAGCCTTTGCCGCCCAGCGAGGTGGTGCAGATATTCCATCCCAAGGTGCTGACCGAAGGCGGCAACTGAGGCAGGCGACCTCGGGCATAATCCACCCTCCAACCACAGGAGAGATTTATGAGCAATGCCCCCATTACCACCGCCAGCGGCCTGATTATCGAAGACCTCACCGTCGGCAGCGGCGACGAAGCCAAGGCCGGCGTTCATGTTTCGGTGCATTACACCGGCTGGCTCACCGACGGCAGCAAGTTCGATTCGAGCAAGGACCGCAACGAACCCTTCGAGTTTGCCCTCGGCGCCCGCCACGTCATCGCCGGCTGGGACGAAGGTGTCCAGGGCATGAAAGTGGGCGGTGCCCGCAAACTCACCATTCCGCCCAACCTCGGCTATGGCGCCCGTGGCGCCGGCGGCGTGATTCCCCCCAATGCCACCCTGGTGTTCGAGGTGGAACTGCTGGGCATCGCTTAAGCGACGCGCACCATCAAGGTGTCGGCCAGGCGGCCGGCGAATGTTTTACTTTCGCGCCGTGTCGCCGTGAAATCCGCCGTGCTTAAATCTATTTGCCGAGACGAAAGCGCACCGTGTTGCAGCCATCCTCAACGCTGTAGCTCACGTCCTCGGGCAGGTCGCGCACCAGCACCCGGCCGAGGCCGCC
>Ga0316605_10002562_pt1 | contig 10301 bp, 5 predicted proteins | sample OWC_soil_day20_n_FD_207666 | JGI IMG/M metagenome (GOLD analysis project Ga0316605, IMG submission 207666) | Wetland soil microbial communities from Old Woman Creek delta, Ohio, United States - OWC_soil_day20_noCT | ecosystem: Environmental > Terrestrial > Soil > Wetlands | place: USA: Ohio... | reverse complement strand
CGCCCAAAAGCGGCAGGGTGACCGGCTGGATTGACTTATCGACGCTCCGCGCCTATCTTCCCCGGAACGCGCACGTTGATGTAATAAACGGCCTGGCCTACGATGCGAAAGAAGGCCGGATTTTTGTGACAGGGAAATTCTGGCCGAACGTATTTGAGATTCGAGTCGCGGGACATGCAGATTAATCCTTGATATCCTTTTTCGCATGTTTCAATGCAGCTTCAATAAATTTGCTGAAAAGCGGGTGAGGGTTAATCGGCCGCGATTTGAATTCCGGATGGAATTGACACCCCAGGAACCAGGGGTGATCCGGTATCTCAACGATTTCCGCCAGGGAGCCGTCCGGCGATGCCCCGGTAATGTGCATTCCCTGGTCCGTCAGGGTTTTTTTGAAATCGTTGTTGAATTCATAGCGGTGGCGATGGCGTTCGGATATTTCCTTTTGTCCATAGGCTGTAAAAGCGAAAGAGGGTTCTTCAATGACACAGGGCCATGCACCCAGTCGCATGGAAGCACCTTTGTCTGTTACATTACGCTGTTCGGGCAGCAGGTCAATAACCGGGTAGGGTGTCTCCGGATCAAATTCAGAACTGTTGGCCTGAGTAAGCCCGCAAACATTTCTGGCCCATTCAACGACAGTCATTTGCATTCCCAGGCAAATTCCAAAAAACGGTATCTTGTTCTTCCGCGCGTATTGAACGGCAAGGATCATTCCTTCTATTCCGCGAATGCCGAAACCTCCGGGAATGAGCATCGCGTCAATATCGTCAAAATGATTTCCGATGCCATTTTCTTCAATTTTTTCAGAATCGATAAATTTCAGTTTCACACGGCAGTTGTTAGCAATGCCTCCATGCACAAGCGCTTCATTCAGGCTTTTGTATGAATCGGTAAGGTTGACGTATTTGCCGACAATGCCGATGCATACTTCGTCAGAAGGATTATTAAACCGGTTGACCACGTATTCCCATGCTTCCAGTTTCGGCTGTCCTGTCCAGATATTGAGCAAATCGACAATTTTACTGTCCAGACCTTCATGATGGAAAGCCAGCGGCACTTCGTAAATGCAATTAACATCCTTGGCCGTAAAAACGTCAGCCACGGCCACATTACAGAAAAGAGCGATTTTGGATTTAATGTCTTTCGACAGAAAATTTTCTGTCCGGCACAGAAGAATGTCCGGTTGAATGCCTATTTCCCGCAGTGCTTTCACACTGTGCTGAGTTGGTTTGGTTTTGACTTCGCCGGCAGTCCTGATAAAAGGCACCCAGGTCAGATGTATAAAAATTGCATTTTGTTTTCCGGCTTCATTACGGAATTGACGAATGGCTTCAAGAAAAGGAAGGCTTTCAATATCGCCCACCGTACCGCCAATTTCGACTATGGATACATCGAAACCTGCTGCTGTGTTCCTGATATAATCTTTGATTTCATTTGTAATGTGAGGGATGACCTGAACCGTTTTTCCCAGGTAATCTCCATGTCTTTCTTTGGTAATCACGGAGTAATAAACCTGTCCGGTGGTCAGATTGTTTTTCTTTTCCATGCAGGTGGAGCAAAACCTTTCATAATGTCCCAGGTCGAGATCGGTTTCCGCGCCGTCGTCGGTCACAAAAACTTCACCGTGCTGGAAAGGGCTCATTGTCCCCGGATCAACGTTGATGTAGGGGTCCAGTTTTTGATTGGTAACTTTCAGACCCCGGCTTTCCAGTAATGCTGAAATCGATGCGGCTGCCAATCCCTTGCCAAGCGAAGAAAGAACGCCTCCTGTAACAAAGATAAATTTTGTTTTCATCATTGATCCTCATCATTTTGAATGGATAATAGACTGCAATAATTTTTAATCCCGCTCACGCGGGACGAACTTTAATTCTCCGTAGCTTGCTGCGAGGTGGTTGATCTGCGTGTTTCATGATGGCCGTAATATTTTATTCCTGCGCTGCTGTCCACTGATTAATTTGACCGGCAATAATATCCACGGGTTTACTGAACAAGTCAGCGAGAGTCATTTTCCCCAGATAACGGTCATCCCATTTGATGTTGTATTCATTCACCAGGTTTTTTATGTCATTGTATCGATAACCAAGAACTTCTTTTCTTTTGCTGATGGGAAGGGATTCATTGTATTCAACGTGGAGCAAAAGTAAATGACTGACAAATTCACCGCCGCTTCTCAAGGGCAGGATGACAATGAGCGCTCCGTCCGCCTGACCTTTGCCGATATAAACGTATCCTGTGCTGACGATCGTTCTCTTTACTCCCATCAGCGCCGTGGGGTGATCAGCACGGGATTTCATACCGATGGCCACACCTCCTCTGGCATGAACGGCAATCATCGAATTTGTGGACGGATTGCCCTGTTCGTCAAGACCGCTGATATCATAAATTGTATATCCCCGCACCGCTGCAATGGCCGGCTGGATGCGGTTAATAGTCAGAATGTCGCGATGAGTCAGGTTTTTGGCGGAAAATTCGAGGGAATCCATCAGATCGAAAACAATGCCGGCAAGTTCCTTTTCTTTGCGGCTCGTACCGACCGTGACGGTTTTAGCCTGATGACGGATGGCGTCTATCGGACGGGCCAGTTCATCGATGGCTTTCCCCAGCGTGACATCAAGAAGTTCAAACGGTGAAAAAAGGCCTTTTTCATTTTTGAAGTCCTGGTAAAAATCTCTGAGAGGCAGTCTGCCAGCAGTATACTTCAATAGCAACAGCAGATCAACGATCGTTCTAGACGACAGTTCGGTGAATGCATTATTTTGCCTGTGCGTATTGAACAGACTGTAAAACTGATTGATCATCCTGTGAAGGGCGGCGTCGGCGATCATGTCCAGAATGGATAATCTGCTGAGCATCCTCGGCGTCAATTCATTAGACAGGCGGCTGCGGAATTCGCGGAAGATTTGTGCCTCTTTGTCAATGGCGAGTGCCGCGTAATAACCCCACAAATGACCGGCCATCGTGTTTAGAATAACCGGCAGCGGATCGAGGGCGGCGGGTATGCCAATGACCGCGTCCGCGACCTGATCAAAGCGGGAGTCCCCTTCATCCGCAATAACAATGACCGCTGCTTTGTGCGCCCTGAAAATGGCAGCGTCTTTGACGACATCTTCCAAAACAGCATCAGGATTTCCGGAAGCGCAGACCAGGATTAACGGTTCGGCGGATAAATCGATATGTTTCTTATTCTCGACAATGTCTGATGAAATCGTTTTATAGCAGAGTTCGCTGAGTTTGATGCGTATTTCATCGGCCGCCGCCTTATTGGGCCCGCTGCCCACAATGGCCCAGTATTTTTTACCTGCGGTCGCTTTCACCGAAGCGGCAATTGAATCCCGATGCTCGAAAATCCGATCCATCAGCTGTGGAGCGGACTCCAGGTTGGTGAGTGCCCTGGCGATGTCATTGTCGGTTCGGGAACCTAAAATCTGTGCGAAGAAAAGCCCCAGCACCTGACCCGCGATGATCTGCGCATAGAAGGCTTTGGTCGAGGCGACTGACATTTCTATATCGCGCCCGTCGCTGGTGTAAAACACGCCGTGCGATTTGGTGGTAATGTCCGATTGCCTGCGGTTAACAATGGAGATGATCTGGGCGCCGCGTTCTCTTGCCATTGCCACGGCACGGTTGGTGTCTGTGGTGGTTCCCGATTGCGTGATCGGGATGATCAGCGTGTCGGTCAGATCTTCTTTCAACCCGAATCCGCTCAACTCCGAGGCGACCCTGGACATGATATTCACAGGAGTGTCTTTCAGGTAATGCGACAATGCGTCGGCTACTGCCTGACCTGCCACAGCGGCCGTTCCATGGCCAATGACGATGATCTCCCGGATGTCCCCGTTCCTCAAACCATTGCATACCGTTTCCGGAACCATATCTTTGCCCAGGTTGAAAGATACTCGCGGGGAGGATGGATCAGTCATGGATATACGGTATTTACCCCGCAGGGTTCTTTTTATCGACAGGGAGGATTCAGAGATTTCTTTCAGGAAAAAATGCGGATAGCTGCTGCGGTCAATATCACGTGTTGTGATTTCTGCCAGCTGTACAGCATCATCCGTCAGATGGATCTCTTTACCGTCATAGAAGCAGGCGTCAATTCCTCTGATGCCGCCGCCCCGGTCCTGATTCAGAACAAGCATTTGACCGGAAGCACTGCCATTTGTCGTCTCACCGTTCATTTTTATAAACCGCGGCGTTACTTCTACGAGTCCGTAAATCTCGGAAGAAAACAAATACTGGTCATCGCTTACGCCAATATAGATGGACTGGCCGCTGCCCTTGAGTGCCAGGAACATTTTACCGGGTTCCAGATTGCTGGTCATGGCGATGGCATGTGATCCTTCAAAATCATTGACGGCCAATCGAAAAGATTCAGGGAGATTGTTTCCCGTTTTCAGATATTTTTCAATTTGCAATGGAATAATTTTGGTGTCGGTGGTGAGCTGCGGAGCGATCAGTTCTCCCCGGGTCTCCAGGGCCTGACGAAGAGCCGGATAATTATCAATGTCGCCGTTTAACACGACATTGATGTGAGGCTCGATACCGGGATACAACGGACATTCGGAAAAGGCGTACGCTGTCGTATAGTTGTTTACCGGGTGGCAATTTTCTTCTGTGATGGAACCCATGGAAGCCCAGCGGGTGTGCGTCAGCGCTGTCTCACAGGCCGCATCGAGTCCGGCAAAGCATTGCAGGATACGGTCGTTTTGAATATCGTTTCTCAAATCGGTAACGTTCCGTCCCAGTTCGCCGACAATGGAAAAGGTTTTGTAAGTAAAGGTTACACTGGTGCCGGTGAGCGGGGCATTGGGGTTTGCCGGGATGAAAATGGACGAGTTGACCAGATCCCCTTTTTGTATCCGCCGCTGATAATCTTCATCTAATCCCATGGCGCTGATTTGGCGGACGGTGTCTTGCATTGCTTTTTCATTTTTCAGGACAAAGGTCAATTGGATGCCCGCGGAATCGCGTCCTCGAACTTCCAGACGGTCAACTGCATTCAGCAGCAGATTGAGTTTATGAAATTTGCGGAAGGCATGCGGCGAAACGTCGGCAGGTGATGCCGCCCCGGTCAGCTGCAGCACCTTCTGGAGATTGGCCAGAATATCTTTTTCCAGCATCCAGCAAATATCCTTGAGCAGAATAAGTCGGCTGTTGATGGTCTCCAGGTCAGTTGAGTTGAACGAGGCAGCCTGATCTTCGAGACATTTTTCTTCATGCGTAAGAAAATTACTCATTTCCCTGCCTGCAAGCGTTAAATCAGCACTCCGGCCGTCCTGAAAGAAAAGAAACTCCTGTGCATCTTCTCGTTTAAGATCCGATATGGCTTTATTCATGGCATGCAGAGATTTGATTCCGCCCAGATAATTTTCCGTGAAGTCCTTTCCTGTTGAACATGTTTGCACGCCGGCTTTTTTGATTTTTCCCCACAGGGTTCCCAGGGTTAGATCAGCCATGAAGTCTGCCTGCGACTTGGGCATCCGGCATGTCATTAAGCCCGCAAAACCGCAATTCAGCCGGCTTAAGTCGATTGGGAATAAAATAATCGCGGGTGCATCAACAGTCGATGGACGGCAGCCGATATAAATGCGGCAATTCGTGGCAAAAAGTAGAATGGTGTTAAGAATATTATATATTTTTTTATAAATCATAAATTCCCTTGTCATGATATTTCTGTGAATTTTTAATATATATTATTTTTCAAAGAAGCAAATCATCTTTTGTGTAACAATGTCAGAAAGCAGACGTAAATCTTTGGCACGCATATCGTACACATGCACAACATTTGCAAAATGAGAATCTTCGGGCATCAGATCCGTCAGGATGTTCGGCTGTTTTTTCATCCATGCGGTATTAAAAAGGACACCGTCTTTTTCGGGATAAATGGCCATGTAAAAAATATCCATTTCCACCATGTCCTGGAAAAAATGCGTGCCAAAGGACAGATCGGGAATCAAGGCGCCATCCTGATAGGCGATTTCCCCGATAGCCGTGACATTGTTGATTTCCGAAAACGTAACCGGAACACCCATCGCAGGTGTGGTTGTTCCCCATCGTCCCGGGCCCAGTAAGATGGTCGGCATCACTTCTCGCCTGCCAATCTGCTTGTTTAATTTGCCAGTCAGCCTGGCGACCTCGTGCTTTTCAGAAAGACTTAACCCGGCATATCCCTTGGGATCAATATAAATAATACGTGAAATGGCCTGATAAACACTGCCGCCCATAAAGTTGGCCTCCTGTTGCAGCAGAATCTTTGATTTGCTGATTTTTCCCGGCAGCTCCACGCGGCTGTAGTGGCCCTTGGTCTGAAAGGGACGGCATTGTAAAAGGTTAATCTGAGGTTTGCCCTGAGTGTTAAAGTTTACAGTGAACTCGATATCAACCGGATAGCGGTAAACCTGCTCCAGTTTTTTCAACATCTTGGACATGGTCTCGACAAATGATGTGTTTTCGAGCAACTCGTCAAAGGTCAGGATCCAGGTGTCTTTGGCCTGTTTGCCAACGGATTGCAGGTATTCGGCTGCGGCCATGTCGCGCGTGGCAATCAGGTCCAGATGTGCTTCGATGTCATGGGTAAGCAAGTCCGCTGCCGGGAGCGTCTGAAAAACATTTTCCTGCAGATTCAAAAGATCCACTTCGTTTTGTGAGAATCGTTTCATGTCCTCCTGTTTGGTGTAAGGCTTCATCAGCGGGGCATCCAGGGCGACGATGCGCGGATAGTCATTTTCCACACGATTGACCGCCCGGGTCCCCAATCCGAAGACGATGCGCAGCATGCCCGCTTTCGGGTCCATGCCTTTTTGCCAGACAAAGGTATTGTAGGATAAACCGACGCCCGCCAGATCAGGGAAAAAATAGGTGTTGCGGTGAGAACCGGACACTCGTTGAACAAGAAGCGCCATCTGTTCATCTTCCTGGGCCATGCCGCGCTGCAGGCGATAGGTCAGGGCGTCTTCCTTCATGGTGGAAGCAAATATTTTGCGGACGGCTTCTTCAAAATTCTTGTAGCGTTCTTCAGGTGTTCCCTGGTTGGGACAGAAATAACTTTCGTATTTTCCGGCAAAAGCGTTGCCGAAGGCGTCCTCCAGAAGCGAACTGGAACGCACAATGATCGGCGATTGGCCGAAATATTCCAGCATGAGCTGAAACTGTTCCTTGACTTCGTCCGGGAAAACGCCATGCAGCATTTTGCTTTTAAGTTCGTTGGCGATTTTAAAATATCCTTCATCGGTCTTTTGCGCCATAAGCAGTTTCCACCAGCCGTTTTGTACCATGTAGGAGTAGAAAATATCAGAGCCGATGTAAAAAGAATCGTGTATTTCCAGTTCAGCATTCCAATCCAATGACGGGTCTTTGCGCAGGATGTTGCGAGCAAGCAGCATGCCCACGGATTTGCCGCCGATAAATCCAGTGCCGATCAGTCGTTTCTTGATTTCGACCAGATCTTCCAGAGAGAAATATTCCTTCACCAGCGACAACATTCTTTTCTCACGGCCGATCAACACGTGCGAGAGTGTTTCCACCATCATCTGCTTTTCCTTCACGGCGTCCGGGTCTTCCAGAATGGTGGTCGCCTTGAGGAAAATGCGTTCCCAGTAATCGAGATTACGTGCGCCGCTGGTGGCATTTTTGTCCGTCAGGTAGGACAGGATGCTTGCAGCATCTGCACTGTTTAAGATCGGGACTAAATTATCGCCTTCCATAATGTGCGGCAAAAACATCGTTGGTGTGTAGCGTTTCCATGCTTTCAGCGGATGGACACAGATTTTTCCGTTGTTGTTATAGATGTCCAGCAGGACCTGAGTGGTTTCGCGAATTCGCGCCACGGTCTTGAAAGAGTGGCGGTTGCGCAGGATAGCAAAATAGGCCACCGTATTTAATTCAAAGAGGTAGGGACAGGTGATAACGAAAAAATTGCCAATCATCAGGTCAGTCGCCCAGGCCAGGAGCAAATCGGACAGGCAGTCAAAAACATAAAATACGTCCCGTCCTTCATCGCGAACAATGTTATGGACCTGTGTGGAAAAGGATTCAAAACCCTTGTTGGCATTTAGTTTATAAACTTTAATTTGCTTGTTAGGCTCCAGAAGGGCAGGGTGGTTGGCGAAACGCATATAGACGAGCCGCTGATTGCGGGCCAGAGCAGTTTCCACGTAGGGATCGACAAATTTCTTATAGTCCTCAATAGAGTCAACCTGAAGGACAACATTGTCACCCATTTGCAGGTAACCGAGTATTTCGTTCAGGCCGTTCATGCCTGTGCTGACGCGGGGATAAGGTGTCATACTATTTTTTCCTCAATCTATGGCTTCTTACTGAACAAATTTGTACACCGCAAATGGACTAATTTGTTCCTGATATTCGTTGCCAAAATGATGCGCATATTAAATTAATATGCATTATCAAATATTTGCCTGAAAAATGCCTTCTCTTGCAATCTTGACGTGTATTGCTTCAGAAGTATAAATAACTTCCAATTTATGTTTATATCAATTTTTGTGCCATGAAGAATTTTATGGCTATTGTGAGGTTCTTTCGAATCTGATTTTTTCGGGCACAAATCCTAACATTTTTGAACAGTCATTCCGTGGTCAAGGTTCATCAAGCAAATAAATTTACCGACATTTAGGTTGTCTCTATTGTTAAATCATACAATAATGTTCTAATTTGTTAAGGCAAAATATCTAAAATATATTAATAATATCAATAACTAATATATCATAAGTCTGTTTGGCACCATCCTTGCCTTAATAAAATCCGAAAGAATAATTTTAAGGGAGGTATTGATCATGAATTCGGGAGATACAGCGTGGGTTCTCATGTCGAGCGCATTAGTCCTGTTAATGACCATTCCGGGGCTGGCATTTTTCTATGGCGGACTGGTTCGCCGCAAGAACGTCCTCTCCATTTTAATGCAGTGCTTTATCATCGTCTGCATCATCAGTTTACAGTGGGTTTTGTTCGGTTATTCTCTGGCTTTCGGTCCGGACGTCCACGGTATCATCGGTAATCTGGACTGGGCCGGACTCAGTGGCGTTGGCGCGGCACCGAACCCTGACTATGCCAAAACCATTCCCCATTCGGTCTTCATGATCTTTCAGGCCATGTTCGCAATTATTACGCCCGCACTGATCATCGGTGCGTATGCGGAAAGAGTGAAGTTTCCCGCCTTTCTGCTTTTTACCATTCTTTGGGCTACTTTTGTTTATGACCCTCTGGCGCACTGGGTCTGGGGAACGGGCGGATGGCTCAAAGCCATGGGTGGCCTGGATTTTGCCGGAGGCATTGTCGTGCATGTAAGTTCCGGTATTTCGGCATTGGTCCTGGCGTTATTACTGGGCAAGCGGGTCGGCTACAACCATAAACCCATTCGTCCGCACAACCTGCCATTTACTGTCCTGGGCGCGGCTCTTCTGTGGTTCGGCTGGTTCGGCTTTAACGCAGGCAGCGCGCTTGCAGCAGATGGTCTTGCCGCCAATGCCTTTGTTGCCACTAATACAGCAACGGCCGCTGCCGGTTTGACATGGGCATTGATCGAATGGTGGCACAACGGGACCCCGACTATTTTGGGTACGGCTACCGGCGCTGTAGCGGGACTGGTTGCCATCACACCCGCTTGCGGTTTCGTCAACCCGATGAATGCCATGTTTATCGGCATTATTGTCGCCTTCGTTTGCTATGCAGCCGTTGCCGTTATTAAAGGAAAACTGGGTTACGATGACTCTCTGGACGCTTTCGGCGTGCATGGTGTTGGCGGAACCGTCGGTACCATCCTTACAGGTGTCTTTGCGCAGAAAGCAGTCAATGCCGCAGGTTCTGATGGTCTGCTATTCGGAAATGTCCATCAGTTTCTGATCCAGTTCCTGATGCTTGTGGTGACGATTGCCTTTGCCGCGATTATGACCTTCATCATCTTCAAAATTGTAGACGCTGTTATCGGCATGCGGGTTGAAGAGAATAGTGAAATCGTCGGTCTGGATCTTACCCAACAAAGCGAAGCCGCTTACACCGTGATTGAATAGGAGGAAATCGACATGAAATTAATCATTGCCATTATTCAGCCTCACAAGCTGGAGGCTGTTAAAAGAGAGTTGGAAGCCGTGGACGTGAATTTAATGACCGTCGCTAATGTTGTCGGACAGGGACGGCAAAAAGGACTTACGGAAATCTACCGTGGAGCAAAAGAAGCGGGCGGCCTGCTCAACAAAGTCCGCCTGGACATTGCAGTGAACGAAGACTTTGTTGAGCCGACCATCAAAGCCATCACCAAGGGCGCACATACCGGTTCGGTCGGCGAC
>Ga0316605_10002558_pt1 | contig 10314 bp, 11 predicted proteins | sample OWC_soil_day20_n_FD_207666 | JGI IMG/M metagenome (GOLD analysis project Ga0316605, IMG submission 207666) | Wetland soil microbial communities from Old Woman Creek delta, Ohio, United States - OWC_soil_day20_noCT | ecosystem: Environmental > Terrestrial > Soil > Wetlands | place: USA: Ohio... | reverse complement strand
CCACCAGCTCATCACAACGGCGAAAGATATTTACTGCTAAAGGCACTGCCAGAGAACTGATCGCCCTAACTTTTCCACTCAAACAGCGCGGATTGAAATTTGCACCTCGAGCTAATTGAGCTTGACTTATATTATTCATTTCATCAAGTAACGTGGGCATAAACCTTAAGGCCAGAGATATTAACATAGCTATATCATGAGAAGATATTCCAGTAATTCTTATCGGGCGCAGCAATCGTTCCAGCCCCATAGTAATTTCAGATTGCGTGGTCGTCATCGTCAAAATAGAGGCCGCCATCACCAGTAACAGGAACTTCCAGACTTGTAGAATCCCAAGATTTAACCCCTCATAACTAATCAGAATGGGACCGATCGGAAACGGCGGTAGAGGGCGTCCCGGGGTAAAAAAGATATACAATACAAATAAGCAGAAAAAGAAAGGCAATACCGGATGCAAAGTTTTTTGAACTGATCCCAAGGGTAGGCGGGCAAAAAGTGAGATAGCCAGGGTCGTGACACTGGCCACTACAAGTCCAACAAAACTGACATGTAGTATGATTATGCTAAGAGCTATCACTGCTATTAGTTTGACCCGGGGGTCTAGGCTATGAACTGGGGATGCTACATAAACGTATTGCCCGAGTTTATACATTCCCATCCGCCTTCATTCGCGCCAATAGGGCAGTTATTTCCTCAACCGCAGCGCCAATGGTAAAGATGCTGGTACTCACATCTTCTCCCCCCTGCTGCAGTTGCCACATTAACTCGGTAATCAAGGGTGGAGCTAAGCCCAGTGACTTAAGCCACTCCACTCGGTTTAATATATCCCCTGGATTTCCATCAGCAATTAATTCACCTTGATCCATTACCAGCACACGATCCGCTAATGCTGCCTCGTCCATGCTGTGGGTCACATGAATAATGCCCATTCCCTGGGAGTTTAACTTCTGTATTAAAGCTAGTACCTTCTTTTTACCTTCCGGATCCAGAGAGGCGGTAGGCTCATCAAGTACTATAACTTTGGGTTCCATCGCGAGCAACCCTGCCAAAGCTAAAAGCTGTTTCTGCCCTCCGGAAAGAGTATGGGGAGGACGGGTTCGCAGCTCGGCCAGACCTACTTTGCCAAGAGCCTCGTCCACTCGCCGACGTACCTCAACCGCTGGTAATCCGAGATTACCAGGACCGAATGCGATATCTTCTTCTACGCTCATGCCCACGATCTGGTTATCTGCATTCTGAAAGGCCATACCCACACGACGCCTAATTTCTAGAACATTTTTCGAGTCACGGGTACTGAAATTATCGACCTGCACTTCTCCAGCAGAAGGAAGCAGTAAGGCATTAAAATGGCGAATGAGAGTGGTCTTGCCACAACCGTTGGGGCCGATAACAGCAATATACTCTCCCTCGCCTATCATTAGATTGAGGTCTTTGAGGGCCGGTGAGCGACCCTTTTCATAAGTATAAGTCAGGTTATGAACCCTGATCATATATTATAGCCCCTCCCTAGATCTTAATTTTATTGCGCAATTTCAGGGCAATCAAGGTGGCGGATACTAACTTGAGCAAGTCACCCACTAAAAAGGGAACTACGCCTACCAATAGGGCTTTTGATATGGATAAATGAGCCACTAACGAAAGCTGCGCGACTCCTAGCGTATAAATCACTAAATTGCCTATAACTAGAGACATACCTATCCACACTAAGCCTGGTTCCTTTCTAGCCTCCACCAGTTTACCGATAACGTAAGCAGCTACAATAAAGCCGATAAGGTATCCACCCGAGGGACCCATTAGCGTCCCTAGACCAGCTTTGCCACCAGCAAAGACAGGCAGGCCAATTATGCCTAAAATCACATAAACTATTTGGCTCAATGCACCTGTATATCCACCTAAAAGGATCCCGGCCAAGCCTGTAAAAAGTGTTTGTAGGGTGATCGGCAGAGGTTGCAAGGGGATGACTATTAGGGAACCGATAGCCGTCAATGCTCCAAACATGGATGCGTAGACCATACGCCGCAAGGAGTTACTGCTTTTAGCCATTTGTTTTTCCCCCTCTAAATGAGTTAAGTGACTAGGGACTTGCAACAGGAAACTGTCCCATCGCAAGTCCCCAGTCACTCTGTAAGTCTTAAGTCAGAGTACGATATTTCTACTGTTAGTATAATATTGCCTATTTTTATTGTCAACTAGAATCTTGAGATTTAGTTGACATATGTTCAAGGGGAGAATCCAGGGGACAAGATTGTTATCTCGCCAGAAAGTATAGTGTGGACAGAACCGGAGTGGTCACGAAGCAAAAGAAATCCATTATCATCGATATCAATGGCCTGACCTATAAGAAAGCCATTGATCATATCTAATCTGAGTTCTTGTCCGATTGCAATTGACAGACTTTTACCTTTTTGAAGTGTAGCTCCAAAATTACCCGCCAATAATTCGAAATAACGGCTCTCCAACCGTGCCAACAGGCCTTGGAGTACTTTGACTCGGGATACAGAGTGTTCTTCCTCGATGCGGACAGAGGTAGCGATAGTACAAAGGTCTCGAGGAAAGTCCTCGTTATTAATATTTAAACCTATACCGACGACGATATATTCAATACCGTCCATGTCAGTGACCACTTCCGATAGTATACCGGCTATTTTCTTATTATTTATTAATATATCGTTAGGCCACTTAATTCGGGCTGGTAAGTTTAGCTCCTCTTCCAGAGTTTCAGCCACTACTACTGCAGTTAAGAGAGAAATTCGCGAAATTTCATTTAAAGGCAAGGATGGTCTTAGAATTACCGACATATATATTCCCTTGCTGCCCGGCGAGTACCAACTCCGACCGCGGCGTCCCCGGCCGGCTGTCTGCATATCAGCCACTACTATAGTTCCCTCCGGGTGACCGGTAGATGCTAAAACTCGAGCTTGGTTATTTGTAGAATCAATTTCTTGGTGAAAGAAATAATCCTTCCGACCAAATACTTCACATGCCAGTCCGGGGCACACCTCAGCAGGTGACAGGATATCGGGGGGGAAACTAAGCCGATATCCTTTTTTAGTGGATGAATCTACTTCATATCCCTCAGCTATTAACGCCTTGATCTGATTCCAAACCGTCGTGCGAGATACATTCAGGCCTTCACTTAAAGTCTCTCCCGAAAGCCATTCTCCCTTTTTTTCTTTAAGTGCCTGCAAAACTACCTCTCGTAAAGTCAATCACTTCACCTCCTTTAATAGCTGCCCTTCTCACGTAGTTTTCCCGCAATCAGCTAGGTGCCATTATCTTCACCATAAATGTCGCGGTACCGATAGCTAGTATTTGACCAGCATCATTCTTAATTTCGCCTTGCGCGACCACAATACTTTTGCCCTTTTGGATCACTTTTCCTTCGCCCCACAGCGTTCCTTCACTTATCGAACGCAAATAATTTACTTTAATTTCTACAGTGGAAGCACCTTCTCGAGGGTCCAATTGTTCGTTCACCGCCACAGCAATAGCTGCGTCAAGTAAACTCGCAATAACCCCTCCATGCACATTTCCATAAAACTGTTTCAGGTTCTCATTGACTGTTAGTTGCACTCGAGTTTTTCCATCGACACCAACAACCGATGTCATGCCAATGTGTTTCCAATAGTTACCTGATTCTAGGTCTGCGACTCGTACCACTATGTATCATCTCCTAGTTATTATGTAACCCCATTAGTATCTTTCAATTTCTTCAGTTTCCTTACTACTGTTGACTGATTAACCCCTAACGCCTCAGCAGCTTTAACTGTGGTTCCGTGTTGCTTCATAGCTAAGGTGACAAGTTGATGTTCTAAATCATCAATGGCCTCCTTAATGGGAACTACTTGGGTCACTGTGACAGTGCTAAGAGGTTTATGTTCCTTTTCATAAAGTACACGGTCGACCTCCCTGTAAGATATAACCTTTTCATTCGTGGTGACTGCCAGTCTCTCAATTACGTTTGTCATTTCCCGAACATTACCAGGCCAAGGATAATCCAACAACAACTGTATAGCTTCTGGAGAAAAGGCCTTCTCAAACCCATGTCGCTGATTGTTTTGCTCTAGGTTGTAAAGAACCAAAGGAATAAGATCCTCTTTCCGTTCTCTTAGAGGAGGAACTTTTATAGGCACAACATTAAGGGCATAGAAGAGATCTGAGAGGAAGAGATCCTTTTCTACTAATTCTTTTAAGGGTCTATCTGTACCTGCTAGAATCCTTGTGTCAATACAAATAGAAACCTTTTCATCCGTTGTCTGAGACTTCTTTTCTTGTATAATGCGCACTAAACGTCCTTGTAAATTTAACGGCATCTTAGCTATATCCTCAATGTACACACTCCCATGATTGCCTAACTCTAACAATCCTGGTTTGCGTTTATTTCCATCATTAAAAATTTCCTGACCAAATAACTCAATTTCTAAAAGTTGTTCCGGAAGCGAACCACAATTTATCTTGAAAAAAGGTCCTTCGCTTCGTTTACTTTGTAAATGTATTGACTTGGCAATATCCCCCTTGCCTACTCCTTGTTCCCCGATTAATACGACCGGTGAATCAACTTGACTTACCCTAACGGCGAGATCCAAGACATTGTTCATGATGACGGATCGAGACTTCAAATCGATATCTAAATCCTGATTATTACGCATTTGAACGATCTCGCACAGATATTTTTCAGAAAGCTGTTTACTCTCCTCTAGAGCTTCTCGCAAGAATACCAATTCGCTCATATCTCTTATGTTAATTACAATCTTTACGATGTCTCCTTCTTCACTATATACAGGATTGCCCGTGATTACTAAGGAATGTTTAGCGGGTCTTTCCAAGATGCTTATTAGACCCTCTTGTTTTTTCACTAAATGAATAATATTTTTCTGAAAAAAACCCTTATCCACCAGGTCTTTAAACGGCCTCCCCACTAGTTCCTCCCATTGAACGTCGAGAATTCTCCCCACAGCTGGATTGCAACGTAAGATTTCACCCTGTCCATCACAAATAATTAACCCATCATAGGAAGATGCGACGATTGTCTCAAGCTCTTCATTAAGTTGTTTTACGCTTTGCAATTCTTGTAAAACCTTTTCAATCTCCGAGACATCCTGGAAAACTCCTACTGCCCCCACAACTTCCCCATCTTCAAGGATGGGGGTTCGATTGGATATATACAATCTGCGACCCACTTGAAATTTCGTTCCAAATTCAGGTATTCCGCTGCGTACAACCTCAAGAAGGCCAGTTGGAATAATAATATCGTTTAAAAAACGCCCAACCGCTTCCTCTTTCGTTGAACGAGTAGGTTTTTCAGCCGCTGGATTAAGGGAAGTAATAATTCCTTGTTTATTAACTGCAATGATTCCATTGTGGGCAGAATCAAAGACCGCCTCAAGCTCATGACTACGTGATTGGATCTCTTGCAAATAAGCCTGTAATAATGAATATTTGGAGACAACCCCAGTGATTTCCTTTTGGCTAAAAACCGGGTAAATATCAAAGGGTAAATTCCAAACATCGCTTACTAACGCCTCTTCGTTTAAGGGAAGAAAGCGAGTCGTTAGATAATTAACAGCTTTATCTTCAGCCGCTAAGTTTTCTATGCCCTTTTCGAAAATTTGTTCTTTAGTAACCATCCCTATTAACTGACGCTGTTCATTGAGTAACGGTAAGCCAGTCACCTTTTTTTCCATCATCAAGGTCATTGCGTCCCCGAGAGTATGATAGTTATAAAGATATATGGAAAGTCGTGACATTACTTGCCCCACACGCAACAACTATTTTCCTCCTAACAACCTTTCTGTCCTCTGAAACTCAACTTTCTAGATCCTTTAATGTTTCATATTTTTTACCTATCTGGCTAGATTTTATAGGCCTGTAAAAATCGGCTTGCGTTTCTCTTTAAGAGCTTTTAGTCCTTCTTTATGGTCCGACATTTCGGAAACAATCGCCATTTGGGAAGATATGAGATCTAAGGCTGTCCTCAGGTCGTTAGTTCGTTGTGCGGAATATACTGCCCGCTTAATCATTTGTACGCATACTGGAGGAGAGTCAGCAATTTTCTTAGCCAACTCTAAGGTGGCTTGTTCTAATTCTAGAGCAGGGACTACTTTATTGATCATTCCTATTTCTTTAGCCTCACTAGCTGAAATAAAATCCCCTGTCCATAAGAGTTCTAAAGCCTTTGCTACTCCTATCAAACGAGGCATATAGAAGGCCCCGCCATCACCTGGCACAATTCCAGCATTAACATAACCTGCAGAAAGCCGAGCATCTTCTGAAGCGACCCTAATATCGCACATTAATGCCATATCAAGGCCTGCCCCAACTGCAATTCCGTTTATACCGCAGATTACAGGCTTATCCATCGTTTCCAGCGTTAGAGCAATTTTATGAATATGATTTGTTAGAGCCCTTTTACGATCGATTGCTTTATCGCCCCATGTCTCACTATGCTCGTCACACCCGACAAATCCTTTTCCTGCTAACATGGCTTCGACATCACCACCAGCAGAAAATGCCTTGCCCTGAGCAGTTACCACGATCACCCTTATGTTCTGATCCTCTTGAGCGTCTTGTAGGGCTTCAGCCCATTTTGTAATCATCGGTAAGGAAAAAGCATTATACTTCTCAGGTCTATTAAGTATGATCCTTGCTATAAAGCCATCTTTTTGATAGAGCAAATGGCTATCTGTTGCCTTTTCTGTTGTTTTTACGAATTTAAAACATTCCCGCCTTGTCATTCATTTCTCATCTCCAATCAGTATTATTCTGCTGTGTTTTCATCTCCTAGGTTTTGTTCGATGCACATATGCATAGTTAATCGGATCTGCATATTAATTATAGATTTCTTAAACATATGTTTTATGATACCAGCCTATTCAGGGTATAGAAGTTAATATCGAATTATTAACCTACTAAAAAGGTCATGCACAGATGCAAGCATAAGGTCTCTTATTACCATACAATATATCATCTATTCATAAAATTGCAATAATACTATGCATTTATGCATAGTATTATTTGTGATCACTTGTTATGAGTATTAGCTTAAAAAACGCCAGAAACCACTATGACGGTTTCCAGCGTTTCTAAAAATGATAAATGAATGTCAGGCCGAGCTTAACCTTCAATCTCTACTTCTGTATTTTCAAGGAATTGAGCAACCATGTTGTAAAAGCCAATTGTAAGAGTTAGTTCTACTATTTCTCGGTGGCTTAGGAATTCGGACAGTCTCTTGAAAGCTTCTTCACTGGATTTTACGTTAGTTGTGATCTCCTCAGTGTATCTGAGGATAGCTAGTTCTTGATCATTAAACACTGAACGGTCCTGGTCCATTCTTAGAGCGTCAATTTGCTGCTCCGGTACTCCAACCTGCCGAGCGATAATCTCGTGCTGGTACCATTCATATTGCGCATTACATAACTTGGCTATCCTTAGGATGACTATTTCCCGAAGGCGTGCATCAAGTTTAGCTTGGGTTAGCAGAGAATTGCCGAAACGCATGAAATGGCGTACACTATTTTCAGCATGTGCCATCATTCTGTTTATATTGAGAACACTAAGTTGGGACTTTCCACCCGTAATCATATTACGGGTCTTCTCCGGCATTTCCTCCAAGGGCAGCATCGGCAATCTAGGCATTGAGTGTTTCCTCCTTCAACTCTACAGTTTATTAAGTATTCTATAATCTGCAATTTTACTCCGCAGGCTTATATCTATTTTTCTCTCCTCTTTCGATTATTCTCCACGCACACTTATCTACCTCAACGTCGACATTACCAAATTGTTGCAAGAACCATACCAAACGATGTATTTAGCTTTATTTCCGCGTTTTTTGCACCAACTTAAGAAAAAACAATTATTAAAGGACTTTTTCACCGTGCTTAACAAGTTGCTCCGCCATTCGTGTAATGTGTAATATAGCATGGGATAGTTCAGTCGCTGCAACAGCTTGAGAATCTGTTACTCCGCTAAGTGCTCTTATGGGCTCTATGTTCGACATCCGCAATAACCTTATCTGTTTCTTCAATCATCATCTTAGCTGTTGCCGCATGTTCCTCGGCATTTGCAGAGAAATTTTCAGACGTTGCAGAGATTTCCTCTACTGCAGTAAGAATCTCCTTCCCAGCCATTACAATATTATCGTATTCCTCGGTCGATACACTTACAGAAATAACCCCAACTGTAGTTCCATTGTCTATGATTGGCTGGGCAATTCCCACATAAGGTACACCAAAGACCGATTTCGAAACACGCTTGACTATACGGTGACCGGTTGTAAGCGCTTCATAAGCAGCTGTGCCTTTTGTTTTGAAAAGATCTCCTGGTTTAAGCTTTAAGTTAATACGTGGTCCGGGATAAGCAGCCAATACCTTTTCTGTATCTAACAGTATGACAGCTGCCTCCGCATCATAGAGATTTTGTATTACATCTGCAATTTCTAAAAAAGAATCGAGTTTCAAAATATAACCTCCTGAACATTAATTTTGATATTCTCACTTTTGAACATATACAACAAGTTAAACCATTAAACGCTGAGGATCGACTTTCTTTAAGAGAATATCGAGGACCTCCTGACTGGGAGGTTGAGCTTCTACGGCTCTGCTTAAATCTATTTCAAAGCCGGTATTTTCTTGAATGTGTTGCGGTGTAATTCCTGGGAAGTATTCAGACAAATACATCCGTTTAGTAGTATCATCAAAACGCATAATTCCTAGCTCAGTAACGACTGCTTGCGGTCCAACTTCAGGTAGACCTGTCTTCTTACGACCGTCCGGTCCATCTATCCAGCCAGGACTCGTTAAATAATCCACTTTTTCACAAAAACGTCGTCTCTGATGCTTCATCATAATGACTGTATTAAAATTGGTAGCAATTCCATTGGCTCCACCACTACCAGTAAATCTGGTCTTAGGACGCCAATAATCACCAATGCAAGTAGAATTAAGGTTACCGTATGCATCTATCTGAGCACCACCCAGGAAGCCTAGATCAATCGATTTTTTCTTATGGGCATTGGCTTGAAAACCAAAATAGAGAACTTGGGGCCATAAAGCGGAAGCGGTGTAGGATATTCTCATATCGCTGACACTGGTAGGTACCTCAATAGGACCCCCATCTATCATTCCAGTTTCAAAACACAGACGCACATTAGGTGCAGTACTATTCTTAGCCAGACTGGCAGCTACCAAAGGTAATCCTGTTCCAACAATAATGGTAGATCCATCTTTTATATGGCGTGCCATAGCTACCACCATCATTTGACCACTTGAATACTCTGCCACAGTCTCATCATCTCCTCTTTAATCCAGGTACATAGTTAAATCCATTCTTAACCTTTAGTTTCATTAGACGGCTAGCACCAAGTTTATCTAAATATTCACTATGGTCTTTTGTGCCTCGAATCCACTCATTAAGAAATCCCTCAAATAGATCATCATCTGCGCTCACCCTGTCATACATACGTAAGTACATGGCATCATAATCATAGTAATTTGTACACTGACTCGGATGGGCACCATGAGGTACCTCAACCACCGCATCAGGTATTACATTTGGCAGCTGATTTCTCCATGGTTCAGCACGCAATTCATCGGGGTGCACAATTTGTTCGCAGGTGACAATACAATAGGTGGCAGCCATTGCCACATCAGTGTCTATGAAGATAGGGCCATCAGTTCTACAGGTCCCATCAGGAGCCGCTTGTTGCACATGAATAATTCCGACATCGATTTTAGGAGTGGGCAGTAAACACACTTTCTCATCAGGGTTAAAGGGGTTTTGTTCTACTTTTAATTTAAAGGCTGGGAGTTTGGGATCGTTCCTATAAATTTCTTCCGGGATACCCCATTTATCTATTAGGCTTGACCCAAGCATGTTTTTAACAGCGACATAAGGCAATCCCAAAGCTGCTGCATGGTACATCATTGGTTGAACGTCCAAGGAATAGTCTTCCCAGAGGATCTTACCGTGCTCTACATACTTGCGGAAACGACGGCTCACCTGTGTAAAGCCAGAATTGGCCATGTAGGAATTAAAAAGCACCTTGACACAGCCGGCTCCGATAAGCATATCAGTGTCTCCTCCACCAGGCCCTCCTTCTAGATACAGATCTTTTATACCCTGACGTATAATCTCATGTACCGCTGCATACGGTTTTTTGTTAGTTACGAATCCACCCAGCGCAATGCGATCTCCATTGTGGACATACTTGCTTACAGCTTCCTGCATTGTCATTACTTTGCTTGCGGAACTCACAGAACTCACTCCAATCTAAGAAAACTAGTTTTACAAGAATTGCAAAGCGTAAAACAACTTAAT
>Ga0316605_10002557_pt1 | contig 10316 bp, 6 predicted proteins | sample OWC_soil_day20_n_FD_207666 | JGI IMG/M metagenome (GOLD analysis project Ga0316605, IMG submission 207666) | Wetland soil microbial communities from Old Woman Creek delta, Ohio, United States - OWC_soil_day20_noCT | ecosystem: Environmental > Terrestrial > Soil > Wetlands | place: USA: Ohio... | reverse complement strand
CTTGCGCTCGTCGGCCAGGCGAGTCGCCTCGGTGCGCGCCTTCGCGAGCTCGGCGTCGGTGGCCCTGCGGGCCGTCTTCGCGGCGACTTCGGCCTGGGCCTTCGCCTCGGCCTTGCTGCGGGCCTCGAGCTCCGACGCGGCGTGTTCGGCGGCGAGCCGGCGCGTGGTCAGCTCCTGCAGGCTGGCCTCGGCGGTGCGCTTGGCCGTGGTGGCATCGCGCGCGGCCTTCTCGGCGATCATGCGTTGCTGCTCGGCGGCCTCCGTCGCGGCCTTCGCGGTGCGTGCCGCATCCTCGGCGGCCTTGCGTTGCGTCTCCGCCATCATCCGCTGCTGCTCGGCTTCGCCGCGACGCTGGGTCGCCAGCGTGGTCGCGAGCTCGGCTTCCTTGCGCTTCCTGCCGGCCTCGCTGGCCGCGGTCTCGGCCTCGGCGCGACGACGCGTTGCATCGCTGGCGGCCGCCTCCGCCTCGCCGCGCTTGCGTGCCGCATCGCTGGCGGCTGCTTCGGCCGCGGTGCGCTGGTGGTCGACGGTCGCGAGCGTGGTGCGGGTCTGATCGAGCTCGCGCTTGGCGCTGGCAGCGGCAGTCTCGGCGGCCACGCGGCGCGCCTCGGCCTCCTCGGTCGCGCGACGCGCCTTCGCGAGCCGGGCCTCGGCGTCGCGGGCCTCGGCGTCGAGCCGCTGGCGATCGCTCGCCACGCGCGTCGACGACTTCGTGGTCGCATCGGCCGCGCGCTGCGCCGCGAGCTTGGCGGCGGTCTCCGCGACCTCGCGGTCCTGCTTGGCGCGGACGGCTTCCTCGCGGGCCGCCTCTTCGCGGGCCTGCGCGGCGGCATTCACCGCACGAGCCCGATCCTCGAGCGCCTGCGCCGCCTGCGTCTTCTTGTCGAGCGCGGCGAGCTGCTGCTTGGCATCCCCCAGGAGCTTGTCGGCATCCGTGCGGGCGAGCTCGGCCTTCTTGCGATCGGTTGCGGCCGCGACCTTCGCGGCCTCGGCCTCGGCGTGCGCCGCCTCGGCCTCGGCGCGGGCGCGTGACGCCTCCGCCTTCGCGGCCTCGGCCTCGCCTCGCACGCGGGCGATGTCCCCCTTGGCCTTGGAGGCCTCGCTGCGGGCGGCCTCGGCCTCGGCCCGCTTGGTGGCTGCATCGCGCCGCGCCGTCTCGGCCTGACGCTGCGCAGCGTCGGCCTCGGCCTTGGTGCGGGCGGCTTCGTCCCGAGCCTTGACCGCATCGCCACGCGCGGCATCGGCCTCGGCCTTGCTGCGGGTCGCGAGGTCGTTCGTCCGGGCGGCGTCCTCGCGTGCGGCGGCCGCCTCGCGGCGTGCCGTGTCGGCATCGGCCCTCGCACGAGCGGCGGCGTCGAGCTGCTTCGCGGCGGCGGCCTGGGCGGCGGTCGCCTCGGCCTTGACCTGCGCAGCGTCGCGCTTGGCGGCCTCGGCCTCGGCGCGCGTGCGCGCGAGATCCTGGCGCGCTGCCTCGGCTTCGCGCGCGGCCGCCTGCTTCGCCGCAGCCGCCTCGCGGGCCGCTGCCTGCTTCGCGGCGTCGGCCGCCTGCTTCGCCGCGATGGCCTCGCGGGCCGCCGCTTGCTTCGCGGCCTCGGCTTGCCGTGCTGCGGCTTGCTTCGCCGCCTCGGCCTCGGCACGCGACTTCATCAGGTCTTGCTTGGCAGCGTCGGCTTCCTGCTTCGCGCGGGTAGCCTCGGCGACGGCCTCCTGCTTCGCGCGCTGGGCGGCGAGTCGCATCCGCTCCGCCTGGGCCTGCGCGGCGGTCGCGGCTTGCTGTGCCTTGAGCGCGTCCTGGCGCGCCTGCGTGGCTTCGGCCTTCGCACGGATGATGTCGGACGCGCTCGCCTGCTGGCCGGTCCGCTTCGCGTCGTCCGCGGCTCGCTGCGCGGCATCGGCACGCGCGGCTTGATCGGCCGCCGCCTTGCGCAGCCGCTCGGCATCGGCCTGTGCGGCTGCCGCGCTGTCTCGCGCTCTGGAGGCATCCGCCTGCGCGACCGCGACCGACTTCTCGGCCTTGTCGCGCGCTTGCTCGGCGACCGCCGCGGCGCGGCGCGCCTCGTCGGTGTCGGCGTGTGCCTTCGCCAAGGCTTCGGTTGGTTGCCTGGGCGCCGCGTCGCGTGCGGTCACCACCACGACCACCTCGTTGCCATCGGTCTTGACGTCGTAGCGGCCCGGTCGCGCCAGCGTGACGATCACGCGCACGACCTGCCCACCATCGTCGAGTTGTTGGGCGGCGACCGTCGTCACCGCCCACGTACTCGCCATGTAGATCGCGCCGTTGTCATGACCTCGCAGGGTCTCGGCGAGCCGGGCGCGAGGCACGTCGATGACGACGCGACTCGGCTTCTCCAGCTTGTAGACGGTGAAGGTTGGCGTCTGCGCACCACGTACGTGGATGCGCGTGGCGCCGGCATCCTCATCGTAAGTGACCGCGCGGATCTCGTTCGGTGCGTCGGCGCGGGCCGGCGGGACGCTGGCCGTAACAAGCACGGCCACAGCGATCCAGGTATTGAGTCGGATCATGTTCACGCTCCTCGAGCGTGGAAATTTTCGCCCGTCTGGAGCAAGACCACAAATTTTCGCTCGTTTCGAGCGAACCGAAGTTTCCGCGCAGGTCGCGACACGCGGGTCGCGACCCACCGCGCGCGACGAGCGGGTCGCGACGAGCTGCGCACCACGAGCTGCGCACCACGAGCTGCGCACCACGAGCTGCGCGCGACGAACAGGTCGCGAGCTGCGCTTCAGGGCTTCAGGTTGGTCGGCGCCTGCACCGGCGCTGGCGGCGCCTGCGGCTGCTCGGCCGTCGTTCGTTGCGTGGTCGGCAGCACCGGAGGAGGCGCGACGATGGGCGCGGTCGTGGTTCGTGCGGAAGGTGGCGGCCCGATATCGTTGGGGAGCGACGTGGCGACCGTCTTGCTGTGGAGCTCGACGCAGCGAGCCTCGACCGGGCGACCCTCGGTGGAGATCTCGAAGCACACGAAGTTCTCGCCGATGTCCTTGACCCAGGCCTTCTCTTTACCGACGCAGTCGCCGCGCTTGATGATGTGCCCGAGCGCGGGGTCCATCATCAGCACCTTGCGTTGCGTACCCTGGGCGACGATCCCGACGAGCTTGAGGTCCTGGTATCCATAGTTCGTGGCGACGAGCTGATCGGGGCGCGGACACCGGCTCGTCGGATCCTTCTGCAGGTTGTCGCTCGCGCTGCCGGCACCGAGCGTCTTGACCACGAACGACTGGAACGGATCGCGGTTCTGCTCGGGCGCGAAGTCGCGGTCCTTGAACACGTGACGGATCTGCTCACGCTCCGGGCACCTGCCACACAGATAGCCTTCGTCCGACGTCTGCAGGCAGTACTCGCCCTCGTCGCACGCGAGTCCCGGATCGGCCTTCGGATCCTTGGAATCCTTGGACTTGCCGATCACCACGGCCTTGGGCGCAGCGGGATCGCACTTCCGCGAGCCCTTCTGAGGCGAGGGACACGTGACGCGGCTCTCGATCTGCTGTTGCGCCGTGAGCTGCTTGCCCGAGCCGGCTGCGGCCGCTGGTGCAGGGGGCGGCTTCGGCGCCCCTGGCGAGCCGGGCGCCGGTGGCGGTCCACCGCCGTCATCTCCGCACGCGACGATGATCGCGAGCAGGATCGCGAGGCCGATCACGGCCGTGCCCTTGAGTCGGGTGCGCCAACGCTTGCTCGGCGAACGCATCACATGCCTCCCTGGAGCCGCGCGGATCCCGAGCCGGTCATGGTGTCGCGCGCCTCACCCTGCTTGATGGATTCCTCGACCCGCGCCTTCGCGCCCGCGGGGGTCGCGGCACTCGGCTTCGAGGGGCTGCTGGCAGGTGCGGCCGCCGCGGCGGATGCCGCACCGGGCCCCGCCGGAGCCTTGTCCTCCTGGCGGTACGTCACCGCCGTGAACTTGGCGGTGAGGATGATCTCGCGGTTACGGACCGTCGGCTGCGTGATGGTGAGGTTCTCGATCGACACGACGCGATCGCGCTCCTCGGCCCGCGGTTCCTGGCCGGGGATGGTCTCGCGTTTCGGCTGCTTCTTCTCGACGAGCGATGCGAAGAACCGCTTCACCTGCATGAACGTCCCGGTGATCTCGACATCGAGCGGCACCTTCACGAACGCCGCGATCGGTTCCTCGGGCTTCTTCGTCCACTTGTTCACCTCGACCCCGGTCTCGGTGACCTTGCGCTCGATCCCCTCGAAGAACGCCGGGACCTCGGCCTCGGTCGGCAGCGCGCGCTGGAGCTCCTTGATCGTCGACTCGAGCACCTCCTGCTTCGCACGCAGCTTCGCGAGCTTCGGGATGTCGGCCTCGAGCTGCTGGTTCTTCTGGACGTTGGCCGCGTTGGTCTCGCGGGCCTCGGTGACCCGTTCGTTGAGCGACTTGAAGCCGAACTTGAAGTAGATCAGGCCAAGCACCAACCCGATCACCACGAAGACGAGGATCTTGCGTTCCCTTGGCAGCCGACCGAAGTCGGCGAGCACACCACCGGCGGTCGCCATCAGTACGCCACCTTTCCGGTGATCGTGAACTTGAAGTAGCTGAGGCCGCTGTCGAGATCGGTGACTCGCTCGCCACCGGACGGCACCACATCGATGAAGTAGACCGAGGCAGCGAGCCGCTTCGACAGCTGGGTGACGTCTTCCTTGGACTGCGCCCCACCCTCGAGCTTGAACACGCCGGCGGCGTCCGTGAAGCCGGAGAGCCAGACGTGCGTCGGATCCCAGTCGGCCTGGAACTGCTTGTTCGTATCAGTCTCGGTGAGCTTGGCCATGCTCGCGGTCATCGTCGGGCCGGTGCTGGTCATGATCTGGCCGAGCTCGTGGAGCACGTTCGCCGGGACCACCTTGGCCTCGAGCAGCCGGTTGATCGACTGGATCTTCGCGATCGCGTTGGCCTCCTCGCTCTGCAGCCTGGGCAGATCGGTGAGCTGCGTGGTCTTGGTGGCGATCTCGGCCGCCAGGCTCTCGTTCGCCTGGGTGAGGTCGCTCAGCTCGCTGCGCCTCGGCAAGTCGAGCAGCACGAAGACCAGCGCAGAGACGCCGACCAGCGCGCCGACGCCGATCGCCATCTCCTTGGCAGCTGAATCGGTCCCCGGTGCTGCCTGTCGCTTCGGCCGCTTTTGCGGGAGGAGGTTGATCTTGATCATGACAATTGGCTCACTTGTCTCCGCTGGCGCGCATCGCGAGCCCGACGCCGATCAGCGCCTCGGGCGAATGCGCGGCCAGGTACGAGCGATCGAGCGACGGGTCGATTTCGACCCGCCGCCACGCATCGGCTACTTCGAGCGGCAGGCGGGAACGGCGCTCGATCGCGCGGTGCAGCGAGCCGATCTTGGAGCTGCCACCCGCAAGCACGATGCGGGTCACGTTGGCATCGGTGGTGGTGGCGAGGAAGAAGTCGAGCGAGCGCTGGAACTCGCCCGCCATGACCTCGGACACGCCGTCCATGACCCGCAGCACCTCTTGCGGCACCACGCCGTCCTCGACCTGGCTGCCACCGACCTTGTAGGCCTCGGCCTCTTCGGTCGCGATCGCCAGCTGCTTCTGGATCTCCTCGGTGAACGCGTTGCCACCGATCGTCACGTCGCGGGTGAACAGCGACACGCCGCTGCGCACGATGTTGATGTTCGAGATCGCCGCGCCGATGTTGATCAGCACCACGGTCTCGCGCGGATCGAGCGGGTAGTTGACCTCGAAGCCGTTCTGGCTCGCGAACGCCGCGACATCGACGACCGTCGGGATCAGCCCGGCATCGCGCACGCACTGGACGTAGTCCGCGACCACTTCCTTCTTGGCGGCGACCAGCAGCAGCTCGGTCTGGCCGCTCGGGCTGGCCTGGGTGGTGACGTGGTAGTCGAGCTCCACGTCATCCTTGCCGAACGGGATGTGGTGCTCGGCTTCGGTGCGGATGTTGGCCGCCAGGACCTCGGGCGTCATCTGCGGCACCGAGATCTTCTTGATGATCACCGAGTGACCGGCGATCGCGATCGCGACTTCTTTCTGTTTGAGCTTGAGCCGGCTCCACAGCTGCCGGATCGCGTCGGCGACTGCGCCTTGATCCATGATCGTCCCGTCGACGATCGTCTGTGGAACGAGGGGTTGCATGCCAAACGCTTGCAGCGCCCAGCCCTGCCCCTTGCGGCGCAGCTGCACTGCCTTGACGCTGCTGGAGCCGATGTCGAGCCCGATGCATTGCTTGGCCATAAAACCTGCCCGACCCCTCAAGAGGGGCTCGGAGTGGATAATGGTAGGGCCTTCTGCGGTGATCTCCAAAAAATGCCACGCCCGTTCGACGGCGGGCCGAAGATCGCGACGTCAGGAAATGCCGTACTCCTTCATCTTGTAGAGCAGCGCTCGGTGGCTGATCTCGAGCAGCTTCGCGGCATTGGTGCGGTTGCCCTGGGTCACCCCCAGCGCTTTTCGGATCAGGCCTTGTTCGAGCTCGCGGGTCGCTTTCTTGATCGAGAGCTCGTCGCTGGCGTCCTCCGCGGGCACCGCTGCACGGACGTTCATGACCGTGCCGAGGAAGTCGAGGTCGATGGCCGGATGCTCGGCGAGCACGAGCGCCCGCTCGATGACGTTCTCGAGCTCGCGCACGTTGCCGGGCCACGGCTGGTGCGCCAGGGCGTCGAGCACCTCCGTGCCGAGCTCGATCGAGCCCAGCTGGTGCCGCGCCGCGTGCCGCCCGGCGAAGAACCGCGCGAGCTGCGGGATGTCGTCGCTGCGCTCGCGGAGCGGCGGGATCCGCACCGGCAGCACGTTGAGCCGGTAGTACAGATCCTCGCGAAACCGGCCCGCCGCGACGTCCTGGACCAGATCGCGCAGGGTGGCTGCCACGAGCCGAACGTCGACCTTGATCGACACCGTGTCGCCGACCCGCCGGATCTCGCCCTCCTGCAGCGCGCGCAGCAGCTTGGCCTGCAGGATCAGGGGTAGCTCGCCGACCTCGTCGAGGAACAGCGTCCCGCCGTCGGCCTCCTCGAACAGCCCCGGCTTGTCACGCACGGCATCGGTGAACGCGCCCCGCACGTGCCCGAACAGCTCGGACTCGAGCAGCGCCGCCGGGATCGCGGCGCAGTTGATCGCCACGAACTTGCGGCCCCGTCGAGCCGACTCCTCGTGGATCGCCCGGGCGACCAGCTCCTTGCCGGTCCCGCTCTCGCCGAGGACGAGCACCGTGGAGCGCGTCCTGGCGATCTGGTTGATCGTCGCGCGCAGCTGCTGCATCGCCAGACCATCCCCGATCAGCGACGAGCCGGTTGCCGGCGCGGCGACCCGCCGGGGCAGCGTGGCGACGTGCCGCAGCACCAGCGTCACCGCCAGCTCGTCGAGCGGCTCGGTGACCACGTCGTCGACCCCGGCCTCGAGCAGCGCCAGCGCCCTCGACAGGTCGCCCGCGCGGACCATCGCGATGATCGGCGGTCCATCGAGGTGCTGGCCCGCCAGCTGCGCCGCCAGCTCCGCCGGGGCGATCACGGCGTCGCACCCGGGGTCCTGGAAGTAACGCCCGGTCCTGTCGACCTCGGTCATCGCGGCGACCTGCTTGCCGGCGCGATCGAGCATCAGGTGCAACGTGCGGCGCGACTCGTCATCGGGCCCGAGCAGCAGCACACGCTGGATCGGGCTCACTGGCGACGTCGTCGTGATCTCACCCGTCACGCGGATCCAGGCTACCACGCGCGCCCGAGAGGACCACCCTGGCGTCTCGCCGGGTCAGAGCAGCACGCCGGACAGCATGAGCTTGGCGACGGTGAAGTAGATGATGATGCCGCTGACATCGACGAGCGTCGCCACGAGCGGCGCCGACGCGTTCGCCGGGTCCGCGCCGGTCCTGCGCAAGATGAACGGCAGCATGGAGCCGGCGAGCGTTCCCCACAGCACGCAGCCGGTGACGCTGAGCGCGACGGTCACGCCGACGAGGACGTAGTGCGCGCCGTACGCCCCCGCCGCGCCCCAGATCAACACGCGGACGGAGGCGAACCCGCCGAGCAGCGCGCCGAGCGCGATGCCGATCGCCACCTCGCGGCGCAGCACGAGCCACCAGTCGGCCGCCCGGACCTCGCCGAGCGCCATCGCGCGGATCACGAGCGTCGACGCCTGGCCCCCGGAGTTGCCGCCGCTCGAGATGATGAGCGGCAGGAACAACGACAAGGTCGGGATCAACGCGTCCTCGAAGAAGCCGAGCGCCGTCGCGGTCAGCATCTCGCCGATCAAGAGGATCGTCAGCCAGCGACCGCGCTTGCGGATCATCTCGCGCCGGGTCGACTGCAGGTACGGCAGGTCGAGGGCCTCCACGCCGCCGAACTTCTGGGCGTCCTCGGTCGCGGCCTCCTGGACCACGTCGACGATGTCGTCGACGGTCACGATGCCCTTCATCCGGCCTTCTCGATCGACGACCGGGACGACGGTCAGATCGTGCTCGGCGAAGATCCGCGACACCGTCTCCTGATCGAGCTCGTCGGAGACGCGCTCGACGTCGGTCTCCATGATCTGGCTGACCGTCTTCTTCGGGTCCGTGGTGACGAGGTCGCGAAATGACACCACCCCGAGCAAGCGCTGCTCGGGATCGAGCACGTACGCGTAGTAGATCGTCTCGACGTTGGCCCGCGCTTGCCGCCGCAGGTAGCTGATCGCCTCGTCGGCGGTCATCTGCGGGCGCAGCCGCGCGAACCGGGTCGACATCAGCCCACCGGCCTCGTCCTCCGCGTACGCCAGCAGGGCGGTGACCTCCTTGCGGGTCGGCACATCGAGCAGCGCCAGCAGCATCTCGCGGTGTTGCTCGCCAACCTCCTGGATCACGTCGGCGGCATCGTCGGGCTCGAGCAGCCGCATCCACTGCCGGCGCTGACCGGCTCGAAAGTGCACCAGCAGCGCCGCCTGATCGGCCGCCGACAGCGACACGAAGAAGTCCTCGGCGTCCTCGCGCGGCAGGACGCGCAGGCCATCGCCGCGCTCGTCGAGGTCGAGCAGCGGCCAGGCATCGCGGATCTCGTCGATCGAGAGCTGGTCCTCCGACACCGGCGGCGGCGCCGGCTGCTCGGGCACCGTCGGCATCGGCGGCACGATCGTGGACCTGCGGGTCCGCGTGCCCGTGCCCGTCGGCGCCAGGTCCACCCGCTCGACGGCCTCGGAGTCCTCGCCGCGGCTCTCGGCGACCGCCCGGATCTCGGCCGCGACCTTGACGGCCTCTTCCGGTGCCAGCTTGCTGATCTCGCCCGTGCCCTCGTCCTGCACGGACTGCGGCACGCGGTCATCAGGAGCGGACACGTTTCACACCTTGGGCGATCGAGGTCAGTTCGTAAACAATCTGGACACGGTTCCTGCGATCGATCCGGCGCCTGGCGCGATCGCGACACCTCCGCACACCGTGAGGCAGCAGGCCATGAACCCGGTAAGCTCATGCGAATGAGACGCGCGGTGATCGATGAACGGCTGTCCGCGCGGATCGTCTCCGAGCGGCCGCTGCGCTACACGACGCCGGCGAGCCCCGGCGACGATCGGCCGGATCACGTGCGGGCCGCGTCGGGGCTCGCGGTGCTCGGCGACAAGCTGGTCGTGATCCAGGACGACGCGGCGTTCCTCGCGATCGTCGACGGCGACGAGGTCTCGGCGATCGCGCTGCCGGCGGGACCGGGCGGACGGCGGCGGTTCGAGGTCGCGCTCGGCAACAAGCTCGACAAGCTCGATCTCGAGGCGTGCCTCGTCGACGACGGCGAGCTGCTCGCGTTCGGATCGGGATCGCTGCCGGTCCGCGAGCGGCTGTGTTGCTGGCGACCGACGACGGGCCCGACGATCGTCGAGCTGCCCGCGCTGTACGCGCGCGTCCGCGAGGCGGTGGGCGGCGTGCTCAACATCGAAGGCGCCGCGCGCCTCGGCGACGAGCTGTGGCTGTTCCATCGCGGCAACACCGGGCCCGGAGATCCCGGGCCCACGGTGATCCGCGTCGGGTTCGCCGAGCTCCGCGCGCACCTGGACAGTGCCCCGGTGCCGGACGTGCGCGGCGTCGATCGCTACGAGCTCGGCCGCATCGAAGGCGTGGCGCTCGGGTTCACGGACGCGACGGCCGACGGCGATCGCGTGATCTTCGTGGCTGCCGCCGAGGCGTCGGCCGATGCGATCGAGGATGGGGTCGTGGTCGGATCGCAGTTCGGAGTCGTCGATCGCGAGGGCGTCCGCTGCGCCCCGCTGGTCGGGCTCGATGGCCGGCCGGTCAAGGTGGAGGGCGTGGCGCTGGTTCCCGGTCGTCGCGATCGAGCGTGGATCACCGTGGATCCCGACGACCCCGAGCAGCCCTCGCCGCTGTGTG
>Ga0316605_10002556_pt1 | contig 10316 bp, 11 predicted proteins | sample OWC_soil_day20_n_FD_207666 | JGI IMG/M metagenome (GOLD analysis project Ga0316605, IMG submission 207666) | Wetland soil microbial communities from Old Woman Creek delta, Ohio, United States - OWC_soil_day20_noCT | ecosystem: Environmental > Terrestrial > Soil > Wetlands | place: USA: Ohio... | reverse complement strand
GCAACCTGGCGGACAAGAAGTATCGCAACTTCGGCATCGACTTCAGTCCGGCCGTGGGATGGGCGATCGACACCTGGGGCGCCCCGCGTACCTTCGGGTTGGAGATGGCCTACAACTTCACCGCCGCGCCCGAGGCGGTGGCACCACCCGCGGCGCCGGTGGCCCAGGCGCCGCCTCCGCCGCCGGCCAAGAAGAAGATCGTGCTGCGCAGCGTGCACTTCGATTTCGATAAGGCCACGCTGAAGGCCGACGCGAAGCCGATTCTCGATGAGGCCGTGCAGGTGTTGAAGCAGGAGGGCAGCGTCGACATCATCGTCGAAGGGCACACCGACAGCGTCGGCAGCGACCACTACAATCTCGGCTTGTCCCGCCGGCGCGCGGACACGGTGCGGCGCTATCTCGTCGACCACGGCATCGCCGCCTCACGCATCACGGCGGACGGCATGGGCGAGTCGAAGCCCGTGGCCTCCAACGATACCGCCGACGGCCGGGCACAGAACCGCCGCGTGGAGCTGCACGTCAAGTAGCGCCGGCGCGTCACCGCCTTCCGTTCTTCGTCACGCCGCAGGGGCGCAGCATGCTGCGCCCCTGCGTGTTTGTGGCGGCACCCGCGTGGGTGCAATATATCAGTTGATAGGTTTTGTGCGCTGTGTTACTCCACTGTGCAGTCTCGGCCTTGGCCACACGAAAGGACAAGAAACGTGAGCAGAAATCCGTTGCACACGAAGCTGTGCGATTCTCTGGGAATTGAGTACCCCATCGTTGCCTTTACGCATTGCAAGGATGTGGCGGTGGCGGTGATCAACGCCGGCGGGTTCGCCTGCATGGGCGAAACACACCACACCCCCGATGAGATCGCCGCGGACATCAAGTGGATCCGCGAGCGCATTGGTGACAAGCCGTTTGGCATCGATCTGGTTTTTCCGGCGTCGGTCCCTCCGGCCGGGACGGCGGAGGAGCTGTTCGCCAAAATCCCCAAGGCGCAGCGTGAGTTCGTCGAGGACATGAAAAAGCGCTACAACATCCCGCCGCCGAAGCGGCGGCCGGAACTCTTTGAGCTCGGGTGGATGAATCAGGAGACGCCGCGCAAGCAGTTGGAGGTGGCGTTGGACGAACGCGTGCCGGTGCTGGCGTCGGGGCTCGGAAATCCCGCGTTCGTCGTCAAGGCCGCTCACGAACGTGGCATGCAGGTGTGGGGCTTGGTTGGCAAGCCGCGGCAGGCGAAAAAGGAACTTGAGGCTGGGGTGGATGTCATCGTGGCCCAGGGCATCGACGCGGGCGGACATACCGGGCCCATCGGCACTTTTTCGATCGTCTCGCAGGTGGCGGCCATGGCGGGGGACCGGCCGGTGATCGCCGCGGGCGGTATAACCACGGGCCGGCACCTGGCCGGCGCCATCACCCTGGGGGCGTCGGGCGTGTGGTGCGGGACGCTCTGGCTGACCACGCGCGAGTCCGACCGCGAGATGGTGATCAAGGAGAAGCTGCTGGCCGCCACCCAGGAGGACACCTCCTACTCCGCCTGTATCTCGGGCTTCACGATGCGCACTTTGAAATGCAAGTGGCACGAGGAGTGGGAGAGCCCCAATGCGCCGAAGCCTGCTCCGGCGCCCTATCAGTTGCTGCTGTTCGCCGACGTCAAGCAGTCGGCGATGGACTGGAAGATCGAATCGTTCATGACCGAAGCCGCGGGCCAGGGTGTCGGCTTCATGACGACGATGAAGCCGGCTCGCCAGGTTGTAATGGACATGGTGGAAGAAGCGCTCGGCGTGTTCGAGGATCTCTTCGGCGCGCCGCTCGGCGAAGAATAGCAGCGCGGGCTCACGATCGGTGCTGGGTGCCGCTCGCGGGTTACCCTGCCGCGGGCGCCGTGCCGCCAGCCGCCGCACCGGGCTCAAGAAAAGGAGGCAAGCATGGCTGATCTCGAACAGCTGACAAAGATGGTCACTGAGTTGCGGGACGTCGAAGCCCTCAATCAGTTGATGGCGCGCTACTGCCATCTGGTCGACGCGCGCCGGTGGAAGGATCTCGCCGCGTTGTTTACTGAAGATGCCACTTGTGACTACGGTTTCTTCGGTTCTTTCAAGGGCCGCGACGAGATCATGAGCAAGTTCTTTCACCCGCTGGATCAGGCGGTATCGTTCATGGCGCACATGGTCCACAACCCCCTCGTCGAGGTGCAGGGAGATTCCGCTTCCGGCTCCTGGTACCTCACCGCACAGACGACGCTCGAGCCGATTAAGCAAGCGGTCTGGGTCATGGGCGCGTACCAAAATCGCTTCAAACGCGTCGGCGGGAGCTGGAAGATCACGGCAGTGAACTTCACCTTCTGGTATTACTCGCGGTACGAACAGGGGTGGGCGAAGGAAAAAATCTGGGAGATTCCCAGGTAGCCTGACAGCGAGCAGGCACTGGTTTGCCGGAGCACCGGCGTCTCGCCCGTCTCTCCGCTCCGGCCGCATCGGGCGGGACAATTGCCGTCGCTTCGCCGTCGACGGTGAGACCCGGGTCTGCGGTGGGAGGGTCCCTGTTCAACCTCGACACCGTCGTCGCAGCTCGCAATGGAATGGCTCGCATATTAGAGTATTATTTACAGCCATGACCTCGGCTTATGAAGCCCAGGGGCTGCGAGCTGCGGAATAGGAGGACATTGTGACCCACAACATCATCATCGAACGGGACGTCATGGTGCCGATGCGAGATGGCGTGCGGTTGGCCACCGACATTTATCGGCTCGATGACGGCGCTAAGCACCCCGTGCTCGTGAACGGGCATCCGTACGACAACGACCACTTTCTGGCGGTGCATGAGCTGCTGTTCAGCCCCCTGGTCGGCGCGCAACGGGGGTATGCGGTGGTCGTCCAAGAGGCGCGCGGGAGAGCTGGGTCGGAGGGCACGTGGAAGCCCTACGGTCATGAGGGCCGCGACGCCTACGATACGGTGGAATGGGCCGCGGCGCAGCCTTGGTCCGATGGAAACGTCGGCCTTTACGGCGCATGCGCTCTGGGTTACGGGGTCCTCCAGGGTGCCGCTGAGGCACCGCCCCACCTCAAGGCGGCGTTTGCCTACATGACCGCCACCAATTTCCATGATGGGTGGACCTATTCCAACGGCGCCTTCGAACTGGGTTTCCAGCTGTCGTGGATCTGGACCATATTGGCAAGGGATACGATGTCCCGCTTGAATCTGGAGCCGGCTGCCCTGGACGAGGCGAACCGCCGCCTGGAAGAGGCTGCCAGCGATATCAGACGCTCAGCCCGGCATCTGCCCCTCATCGATTTCCCTCCGTACCAGAACGGCGTGGCGCCATACTGGCGGGAGTGGCTGTCGCACCCCAGCTACGACGCGTTCTGGCAGGCGGCGGACGCCGTGGCGCACGCCGACCGCATCCGGGTGCCCGTCCTGCACATGAGCGCGTGGTACGACACCTGTTTGAAGGGGCATCTGGCTCTCGACTCGGCACTGCGGCGTCGCAGTGATGCGCGCGTCCGTGACCAGCACCGACTGCTGATCGGGCCGTGGGACCACAGCGCGTACTACAATAAGCGCCCCACGTGTGCAGGCGAGCGCGACTTCGGGCCCGAGACGCTGACCGGGCCCGAGACGCTGGCAGGGATCGCCTTCACCTGGTTCGATCACTGGCTGAGAGGCGCTGAGGACACGTTCCTGCCCAAGAGCAAAGTACGCTACTATCACATGGGAGAAAATGTGTGGAAGGAGGCAGACTCCTGGCCACCCCCGCACACCGTCGTGCACTACTACTTCCACAGCGCGGGCCAAGCGAACAGCCGCATGGGCGATGGTGCGCTGACCACCACCTCGCCGGCTACCGAACCGCCGGACAGCTACGTGTACGATCCGTTCGACCCGGTTCCCACCACCGGCGGCCGGAGTATGATTGGTCTGACAACCGGAGTCGAGAACCAGGCACAGGTCGAAGAACGGCAGGATGTGCTTGTCTACACCACGCCGCGCCTTGCCGAAGCCGTAGCGATCACGGGTCCGGTTTCGGTCACCGTGTATGCCAGCAGCGATGCACCGGACACCGACTTCACCGCCAAACTGGTGGATGTCGAGCCCGACGGGTATTGCGCCAACATTGCCGAAGGCATCGTCAGGGCTCGCTACCGCACCGGCCACGATCGGGAGGAGTTCCTCACGCCGGGCGAAGTGACGAAGTTCCACATCGATCTGTGGGACATGGCCCACACCTTCAAACCCAATCACAGAATCCGACTGGAGATCTCCAGCAGCAACTTTCCGCGCTTTGATCGCAATCTGAACTCTCGAGTCACGCCAGGGCTTGGCAGGACCGAAGATGCGCAGAAGGCGGTGCAGCAGGTATTTCACGACAGCCGCTATCCGTCGCACATCAGCCTGCCCGTTGCGTCGTAAGCGGTTGACCCGACGCACGTTGCGGTTCAACGCGAAAGCAGAAAGGGAGGGACAGACAATGCAGACATTTTTCTTGGTGTTCAGCAACCCGGTCGAGGGGAAGGAAGCCGAGTACAAGGAATGGTACACCAACGTGCACCTGCGTGAAGTCGTCGCCGTGAAGGGGTTCAAGTCGGCGCAACTGTTCCGCTTGACGATCGACCAGGCGATGGAGCCCCAGTCGCACAAGTACTGCGCGATGTATCAAGTGGAAAATGACGATGTGGGTGGAACGGTGCAACGTCTGCAAGCCGCGGTGCCGACCATGCGTATGGATCCGGTGTTGGACCTGGCATCGATCAAGATGTCGGTTTTCCAGTCCGTCAGCGACGTGGTGAAATAGACCGCGCTGCGCCTTACCGACTGCGGCGCTTGGCGCGGCGACCAGTATCGACTGCGTGCCCGGGAGGACGGGTATGGACACACGTTCTGCGGCCGCAAGCGTGATGGATGGGACAGCGTGGGAGCAGTTCTGTGACACGCTGAAGCACGCGGGTAAGCTGATCCTCGCCGACCGCTCTCCCACGAGCCCTTTGGATCGGGCCGAGGGCTTCCGCTATCTGAGCCGTCTGGCACGGCTGGCGCTCGAGAAGTTCGTCGAGCACAACGACCCGACCACGCCCCGCTTCTATCGGCTGAGCCACGAGACAGCCAAGATCGGTTGCGACAATCCCGACAGCTTTTACCAGAATGCGGCGATCAGCGGCCAGTACGAGTACCGGCTGTGGGGCAACCGGGGTACCGTGTCGTATCTCGGTTTCGGCACCTATTACGGGAACTACGGATCGAAGGCGCGCGCGGGCCGCAGCGGCTATCTCGACGCCGGCGACTTGCGCATCGCCCCGGACGGCAGCTTCGAGATCATCCTGAGTTGCCGCCAGCATCCCGGCAACTGGCTCCCGCTGGAACCCGATTCCTCCATGCTGATCATCCGCCAGAATGTCCTCGACCGGGCACACGAACGACTGGCGGAACTCCACCTCGATCGTATTGGGGCGGCGGCTCCCCCGGCGCCGTTGACGCCGCAACATCTCGGCCAGGGACTCGCCGACGCGGCCCGGTTCGTGGTGGGGACGGCCGAGTTGTTCATCGAGTGGGCCGAGAGCGTGAGGCCGTACCCGAACGAAATCCGGCCGCTGGACCATCGGATGGTGGGCAGCTTGGGGGGCGATCCCAACATCTGCTACTACCTGGGGTACTGGCGCCTGGAACCGGACGAGGCGTTGGTCATCGAGGCGACGCCGCCGCGCTGCGAGTACTGGAACTTCCAGCTCAACAACTACTGGCTGGAATCGCTCGACTATCGCTATCACCACATCCACTACAACAAGCACACCACCACCTACCGGCCCGACGGCTCCTTCCAGCTGGTCGTGGCGCACACCGACCCGGGGGTGCCCAACTGGGTGGAGACCGCCGGGCACAGGTCCGGCACCATGGGCCTGCGCTGGATCAAGGCCGACAGCGATCCAGCGCCCCGCAGCCGGGTCGTGAAGCTGTCGGAGCTCAAGCGGCGCTGAGGGGCGCACCGGCCGAGTGCGCGAATCGGCCGGGGGGAGTGCGCGACGCAGGGGCGCTACAAATGATCACGAACGAAAAGATTCTGATCGCCGGGCCCGCGAGCCAGGTGGCGTTCCCGATCGCGCGTGCCCTGGCGGCGCGCAACGAGGTTTACGGGCTGGGCCGTTTCAGCGACCCGGCCTCACGCGCCCGGATCGAGACGTTCGGCGTCCAATGTTTGCAGGCGGACCTGGCGCACGATTCACTCACCAGCATTCCCGATGACTTCACCTACGGGTTGAACTTCGCCGTGACGAGGAGTGGGGTGTTCGACGAAGACCTGGCGGGCAATGCCGAGGGCGCCGCTCGGCTCATGTTCCATTGCCGCAAGGTCAGGGCCTGGCTGCACTGTTCGTCGTCCGCCGTCTATCACTACGCCGGACGCCAGCCGCTGAGAGAGACGGACCCGCTGGGTGACTCGCGTCGCAGTTTCATGCCGACCTACAGCATCTGCAAGATCGCCGCCGAGGTGATGGCGCGTTTCGCGGCGCGCCAGTGGCAGATCCCCACCACCATCGCGCGCCTCAACGTGCCGTACGGTAACAACGGCGGCTTGCCGGCCTTTCACCTGGACTGGATGCTCGCCGGCACCCCCATCGCCCTGCATCCGGACAAACCGACCTTGCGCAACCTGATTCACGAGGACGATTATGTTTCCCACATCCCCAAGCTGTTGGCGATTGCGGCGGTGCCAGCAACGACCATCAATTGGGGCGGAAGCGACGCGGTGAGCGTCGAGGACTGGTGCGCGTATATGGCGCAGCTGACGGGGGTTCCCGCTCAGTTCACGTACACGGAGAACGCCATCGGCAGCATCGTTCTGGACCTAACGCGCATGCACGAACACCTCGGACGGACCACAGTCGACTGGCACGACGGCATCCGCCGCATGATTGCTGCGCGGCACCCGGAATTGCGCCTGCGCTAGGCGAGGGTGCAGCGCCCGCTCCATCATTGCGTACATGTAGCCCGCACATGTGACCTTTATGCGTGTCATGTTGACGCGGTACCATGTTCGCTATATGTTCGCCTCATCCGGAGCGAGGTCGCCATGTCGCATTCACTCACCGTCGCAGGTTCTCGGATTCGTTCTCTACACCTCGCCCCCTTGCTGAGCAGGACCGATTCGGGGGGCCCTGCCTGAGGCGGTGCGGCGCCATCACGCGGTCTTACCGCCTGCCAATCCTCCCAAGCCGCGGCTGCTCGATCAGGTGCGTGAGGCAATCCGCACGCGGCACTACAGCGACCGGACGGAGGAAGCGTACGTGGGGTAGATCAGACGGTGTATCCTCTACCACGGGAAGCGTCATCCCATGGAGATGGGACCGCCCGAAATTACGCAGTTCCTCACGGCGTTGGCAGTCGCCCGCCATGTGAGTGCGTCCACGCAGAACCAGGCACTCCCAGCGGTGCTGTCCCTGTACCATCAAGTCCTGGACTGTGAGCCGGGTTGGCTCGACGACATCGTACGGGCCAAGCGAGCGGAGCGGTTGCCAGTGGTGCTCACGCGCCAGGAAGTGCAGGCACTGCTCGCCGCCATGGACGGCGTTCCGTGGATGATGGCAATGCGGCTGTACGGTTCGGGACTGCGGTTAATGGAGTGCCTGCGGTTGCGCGTGAAGGACATCGAGTCTACCAGACATGAGATCCTCGTCCGCGAAGGGAAGGGCAACAAGGATCGGGTAACCATGTTGAGCGCGGCGGTGGTGCCCAAGCTCAGAGCGCATCTCGACGGTGTCCGCGGGCTACATGAGGCGGATGTGGCGGCGGGCTTCGGGCGGGTCCTGCTGCCTGACGCGCTGGCACGCAAGTACCCGAATGCCGATCGCGAACGGGGCTGGCAGTGGGTCTTTCCCGCCTCGACGATCGCCGTTGACCCGCGCAGTGGAGTGCGCCGCCGGCATCACCAACATGAGACCGTCCCGCAGCGAGCAATCCGCGAGGCGCGCCGGCGGGTGGGCATTGCGAAGCCGGTCGGTCCGCACGCGTTGCGGTACTGCTTCGCGACCCATCTGCTGGAAGCCGGTTACGACATTCGAACGGTGCAGGAGCTGCTCGGGCACCGTGATGTGCAGACGACGATGATTTATCCCCCCCTCTTGAACCGCGCTGGCGGTGGCGTACAGAGTCCAGCTGACCGGCTACTTGGCAGCGACGTGGCGGGGCGATAGGCAGCGGTATGCGCTTCGTATCGGAATGTGGGTGTGGATGGTGGATCGCGATTCAACTCGCTGGCAATGCGACACAATCGCACGCAACGCCAGCACCAGTGGCGCTGCGGATACGAAGCGGTGGGCGCTTAGGTTGGCGTATTCGTTCGGACGCCGAAATGTAGTTCGGCTTGCGGGGCGTCTGGATGAAGGCTCACGAAGTACGCGTTCATGGTCGCTGCGTCGGAATGGTTCCGGCTTTGTTGATCTCGTTGATGGCGACCTTGTTCACTCCTGACTTTCGCGTCGGCGCTGCTGGACCTTCTGTACTCGACCGCCTCCGACTGGGGCGCGAAGTGCCAATGCCAAAGCCACCTACCAGCGAAGAAGATAGGTCGATCGTCAAGACCGCAGAGACGGTTCCAGCCAAACGCTTGATCCCGGCAAGCAAGCGGCCAGCGAGACACGCATCTGTCCCTTTGCGTGGTACCATCCGAGAGTACGTGGCATCAGCCGTTTCGTTCGCTGGCAAGCCGCAACTTGAGCTGACTTCCAGCGGGTTCGTTCCGTGCTCGCGAGACCACGCTCACCGCTGCGTTGCGGTAGTCGGGGATCCCTGCCGGATCGCTTCGAGCGAGAACTGCGAAGGCATGTATCTGACTGTCGTCGTTGATGTTGACGCCGCCTATTCACTCGATCGTGCGGTGGGCGCAGGGCGTTACGTGGTCGAGAACCAGGATGATATCGAAGATCTTCGTGCGGCCGCTCCGTAAGGCCAAGGTATTGTCAAGTCGCAGCGCGTTCGGCTGCTGCAAGCTTTGTCGTGTCCGCCGATTGAGGTAAAGGTGTATCAAGGAGCCCAACATGGATACCGCCAAGGAGGAAGTTCGACACATTCTCGACGCGCTCCCGGACGACGCGACGCTCGAAGAAATCCAATACCGCATTTACGTGCGTCAGGCGATCGATGCCGGGCTGCGCGACATCGCTGAGGGCCGCACGCTGTCCCAAGAAGAAGTCGAACAGCGAGTGGCACGATGGATCGGGAAATAGTTTGGTCACGCTTGGCCAGCGATGACCTTGTGTCCGTTGCTGAGCACATCTCTCGCGATTCTAAAGCGTACGCCGCCACAGTTGTACGCGAGTGAGCCGCGGCCGCGCGGTCCCTCCGTGTTTTCGCAGAACGCGGTCGCCGGATCCCTGAGTACAACGATCCGTCGGTTCGAGAGCTCATCGTACGCAAGTATCGGCTCGTGTATCGTGTCCATCCCGACCGCATCGAGGTGCTGCGAATCATCCATGGTGCGCGAGAAATGCCTTCCACATTCTGAGCGCCGTATTCCGGGCCGAACCCGCCGGTGCAGGCGACGGCGAAAAGCACGCCGCGCCTGACCGGCAACGCGTTCGGCAGTGTCATGAGCCTGCTCATGATGCTTCGTGAATACTTCAATGCGAAGCCGCGGGCCTGGTGGAACCTCTTCGATGTGTCACTCGACGACACCGACGTCGTGATTTGGGAAGCACATTGGTGGCGTGGGAGGGTGGACGAACGATGGTTCACCTGGGCCGACAGTGAAGGGAGGCCTTCTGAGATACCCATGTTACTGCATGAGCTGCTGCATCGGTGAAACGAACGCGAGGACGTGTAACATGGGTGTCTCAGATGGCTAAGAGGGGACTGTCCCCTTTCTGCGCCCGCGCTCGGCTTGACGGATAAACAATGTCGCGTGTGCCCACGGAGAGCCCCGCCAGACCTTTCGAAGAGGGCGAGTTGCTCGACGAAGCGCTGCGCAAGGCGGGACGTGCCCGCTTTCTGGATGAATCGTTTGTCGAGCCATTGCAAGTCCTGTTGCGCTCACTGGAGGACGCGCCCCTCAACGTCGCAGGCCGATACTCGATGCGTGCGCGAATCGTCGACCTGCTCGTCAACCGCCTGCGCTTGGAGGAGTACCTTGATCGGTACCCCGAGATCCGAGCCGAGGAGATCGTCGCGCCGTGCATCATCGTGGGATTGCCCAGGACCGGCACCACGATGCTCCACCGCTTGCTGTCCTGCGACCCGAACGCGACCACCCTGACCTGGTGGGAGAGTCGCAATCCCACGCCGTTACCCGACACGAACTGGAAGGAGCCCGACCCGCGCATTGCGGCGGCCCGGCGGCAGGTGCAAAC
>Ga0316605_10002555_pt1 | contig 10326 bp, 9 predicted proteins | sample OWC_soil_day20_n_FD_207666 | JGI IMG/M metagenome (GOLD analysis project Ga0316605, IMG submission 207666) | Wetland soil microbial communities from Old Woman Creek delta, Ohio, United States - OWC_soil_day20_noCT | ecosystem: Environmental > Terrestrial > Soil > Wetlands | place: USA: Ohio... | reverse complement strand
TGATTTGGTAATCGGTGCCGGCAACCAGGTCGACCGCGAACAGATCCACATCGCCGGCAATATCGATCTGCCCTCCCTCGCCTTGCCCGAACGACAGCATTCCGGTCGGCGGCTGCGTATCGCCGATTGCGCCACCGATGCTGTCGTCGCCGGAAACGACGGCCGACCCCAGGTCGACGGTGCTCAACACGTAGTCGCCAGTGCTGGTGCCGCTGTCAAAGGCGCGAATGCCAATGAAATAATCGCCGTCGCTCGGCGCCTGGAAAGTCAGACTTTCGCCACCCGCACCCCAAGTACCATCGACTTCGTTCACTTCGGCGCCCGTCGAATCATAAACGGTCAGGACGGCATCGAATGCCGTCGCCCCCATGTCGACGGAGAACTGATACAGCGACGATGCATTGAGGGAAACCCTGAACCAGTCGGCATCGCCGACCGAATCGATGGCCCCGCTCACGGCGCTCGGGGCGGCGATGCTTTCCTGGGTGCTGACGTCGCCGGCGGCATCGCTGCCGCCGCCCAAGGCCCCCAGACTGGAAAGTGCCAGGGTGTAATCGACTGCATTGCCCCAATAGTCCGAAACCTGAATTTCGTAGCTCGCGTCATTGCCCGCCACGAACGTCAATGTCTCCATGACGCCATCGTAGTAGAAGTTGGCTTCCTGCAATTGCACCCCGCCCTGCCACAGGGAAATCACCAAGTCCCCACCGGTCATCGAGCCAGGTGTCGCCGTGATCTGATACAACGTTGCCCCGCTCAGAGGTTGCGTCGAATAGGTATCCGGGGTCCCCTCCGACAAGATAGAGGAGGCTGGCAAGTTTTCTTCAATAATCGGCGTGGGCATGGCGAGTTCCTGAGCGGGGGCAAGCTAAAAGCACACCGTAAAGTGCGTTTTTCCAATCTTCGCAGTCTACACTTCCCCGGAATTTATCTCCAAAGCCTAGGTATCCAAACACCTTCCTTGCCTGAGTTTCGTTTCATATTTCCAACATTGGATGACAGCAACTTTCGCATTACCGCTCTCGAGCAGCAGTTCCTTCCAGGGAGCTCGACTCAGCGCTACGCCAAGCGTCTAGCATTCGGCGACCAGCTCGATGGTTTCACCGGCAAAGCTGACCGTCTGCCCGGGGCGCAATTTGGCCCGTTTACGGGTGTCGACCGCAGCATCGACCTTGACCAGCCCTTCGGCGATGGCGGCATGGGCCGAACCGCCCGAATCGCACAGACCGGTAGCCTTGAGCAGTTGGTCGAGCTGGATGAATTCGCCGCGCACGGCAAAGGTAATGCTCATATCGTTTCTCCAATGAGAATCAGGTGTACCCGACAAGGCCCGTGGGCACCGAGTACGATGGTTTGTTCGATGTCGCCGGTGCGCGACGGCCCGGAGACGAAATTGACGGCGCGCGGCAGAGCGCCGCGTTCGCTCCGCAACAGCGCGAAGGCGTCTTCCAGGGTGGCGACGATGCGGTCGACCGGCAGCAGCGCGATATGCGTTTCCGGCAGCAGGCTGACCGTCGCCGGGCTGTCCGGCCCGGACAGCAAGAGCAGGGTACCGGTCTCGGCGATGGCGCAGAAGCAGCCGGAAATACCGACCGTATCGCCGTCGACCGCCGCCCGCCCGGCCACCGACAAGCCGGCCGCCGCCCAATCAAGACCAGCCAGATCAGGCGTCGCCACAGCCGCCTGGCCGAGACCCAGCGCCGCCAGATAACGGGCGACGACGGCCGGCGCGCCGGCCAACGTGGCGACCCGATCGACGCTGCTGGCCAGGGACTCGGCCTTGCTGCAAAAACGGCCGCTCAAGTCGGTGCCGACCGAAGGTTGCGGTCCACGCCCCCGGGCGGCGAGAAAAGCCTCGGCGACGGCGCGCCGGGCGGCGACATCGCCCTTGCCGACGCCGGCCCGCACCCGTTGCCGGATGTCGTCGCGGCTGCTCATGCCACCCGGTTCTGCGGCGTGCCGGCCGCGAAGGCTTCGATATTGGCGATCAACTGGTCGGCCAGCGCCTGCATGGCCGGCCAGCTGGCCCAGGCGACATGCGGGGTCAGCAGGAAATTGGGCAGGGCCAGCAGTTCGGGATCAAGCAGCGGGTGTCCGGCCGGCGGCGGTTCGGCCGTGAGCACATCGAAACCGGCACCGGCAATCCAGCCCTCCTTGAGCGCGCGGACCAGCGCCGCCTCGTCGACGATGCCGCCGCGCGCGGTATTAACGAGCAGCGCGCTCGGCTTCATCGCGCGCAGTTCGGCCTCGCCGATCAGGCCCAGCGTCTCGGCGGTCAGCGGGCAATGCAGGCTGAGCGCGTCGGCCTCGGCGAGTACCGTGGCGAAGGCGGTGTAACCCGGCCGCACCACCGCCGCTCCCCGACGTTCGGCACGCAGCACGCGCATGCCGAAGGCCTCGGCCAGACGAACGACGCCGTTGCCCAGGCTGCCGCTGCCAACCAGGCCGAGCGTCGCCCCGTGCAGGTCGCGGATCGGGTGGTCGAACAGACAGAACTGGCTGGCACGCTGCCAGGCCCCGGCCTGCAAGGTTTCCCGCCAGGCAACCAGGTTGCGCGACAAGGCGAGCAGCAGCGCGAAGACGTGTTCCGGCACCGTGTGCTCGGCATAGCCGCGGATATTGGCGACGACGATACCCCGCCGCCGGCAGGCTTCCAGATCGACATTGTTGGTGCCGGTGGCCGACACGGCGACCATTTTCAGCTCGGGCAGGGCGTCGACCGCAGCCGCCGTGATCGGTACCTTGTTGGTGATGGCGATGTCGGCCCCTGCCAGCCGGTCGACGACCTCATCGGGCCGCGTCTTCGGGTATTCAACCCAGGCGTGGGAGAAGGCCGGCCGCCGCAGCTCGGCGATCAGCGACTCGCTCTCCAGGTGGACGATGCGCAACATCAGGCGGCGACGAAAGCTTTGCCGGCCGCCGCGGCAATGGCACCGACCTGCTCGCCGAGAGCGGTTTCGCCGACATAGAGCAGGCGGTCGATGTCGGCTGCACACAGACCGGTGATGGCGGCGCTGTCACCCTGCACCAGATTGAGCACACCGGCCGGCCACTCGGCGCGGGCGGTGAGTTCGCATAGTGCGTAGAGGGCCGATGGCGCCTTCGGGCTGGGCTTGACGACGACGCTGGCGCCGGCCAGCAACGCCGGTGCCGCCGCTTCGGCAAAGCCGGCCAGGGGTCGGCTGGCATCGACGACAACGGCGACAACGCCGGTTTCGCCGACGCTCGTACCGCGTAGCGCCGCAACCGCCGCCGCCACTTCGGCCTGGGCACGTTCTTCGTCGTAACCCGTTTCCTCGCGTAGCAGCTTGCCGAACTGATTGCCATACTTCTCCAGTCCGTCGGCCAGTTGCCCCAGGCAGACGCGGCGGGCGTTCAGACCCATCTCGGCCCAGTCGCGCTGGGCGGCGCGTGCCGCACCGACCGCCTCGGCGGCCTCGTCGGCGCCGCACAGCGGCACCCGGCGAATGGCCTCGCCGCTGGTCGGATTAACCACATCGAAAAAGGCATTGCCGGCGGTCAGGAAGGCATGGCCATTGACCCACAGCGGAATGGCCATCGGGCCTTCGGGGGAGAAATCCATATCAAGCTCTCTTTCTTGCAGCGTAAAGTTCGTGAAAAGTCTTGCCAGTCGTCGGCGGCAGATCGCGTCCTGCGGTCCACGCCGGCAACAGGCCAAAAATCCGGATGCGCCCGCTGTCGTCGGCCAGCCATTTGAGATAGCGCGCCGCCCGCCGCACCGTCCATCCATACAGGCGCGGCCGCCCGGCCAGCCAGGCCCAGGCTTTCAGCGCTAGGCGCTCGGACCGCGGCCGCAGGCGGCGGGCTACCTGTTCCTCGCGCAATTGGTGCATCAACCCGTGCAGCGGAATGCGCACCGGGCAAACAACGCCGCACTGGTTGCAACCGGTGGAGGCGTGCGGCAGGTCGAGGGCGTTTTCCAGGCCGGTCAGCAAGGGCGTCAGCACCGAGCCCATCGGCCCCGGGTAGACCCAGCCATAGGCGTGACCGCCCAGCGAAAAATAGACCGGGCAATGGTTCATGCAGGCGCCGCAGCGGATGCAGCGCAGCATGTCCTGGTAGGGCGAACCGAGCAGCGCGGCACGGCCGTTGTCGACCAGGATGAATACCGTTTTTTCCGGGCCGTCCTGATCGCCCGGCTGGCGCGTGCCGGTCAGCAGCGACACGTAATTGGAAATGCTCTGCCCGGTCGCCGAACGCGGCAACAGGCGCATCAACGTCGCGAAATCCTCCAGCGTCGGCACGATTTTCTCGATACCGGTGATTACCACGTGGATTTTCGGCAGCGTCGTCACCATCCGGCCGTTGCCTTCGTTGGTGACCAGCGCCGCCGAGCCGGTCTCGGCAATCAGGAAATTGGCGCCGGAGATGCCCAGCTCGGCGGAGAGGAAATGCTGGCGCAACACCTGACGCGCCTCGCGGGCCAGGTCCGGGATGTCGGCCGAAGTACGCGTTTCGATCGGCCGGCCATGCTCCCTGGCAAACAGCGCCTCGACCTCGCCGATGGTCTTGTGCACGGCCGGGGCGATGATGTGCGACGGCGCCTCGCCGGCCAGCTGCACGATGTATTCGCCGAGATCGGTCTCGACCGGCCGGATGCCGGCTTCGCTCAACGCTTCGTTCAGCCGCGCCTCTTCGGACAGCATCGATTTCGACTTGGTCGCCTTGCTCACGCCTTCGCGGCGCGCCAGGTCGACGACCAGCCGGGCTACCTCGGCACCATCCTTCGCCCACAGCACCTCGGCGCCGCTCGCCGTCGCCCGTTCCTCGAAGATGTCCAGCCAGACGTCGAGGTCGGCCAGCACGCGATTCCGGATATTTTCGGCAGTCGACCGCAGCTGCTGGACATCGAGGCCGTCGTCGGCCAGGCCGGCGATGCCCCTGGCCCGCTTGCCGACGAACAGCGGCTTGGCCTTGTGCAGCGCCTGTTGCAGCACGCGGTTGGCCAGCTTGTCGGCGGCCCGCGACTGGAAAAACATCGCCTGCGAATGGCGGGCTGCGCTCAACTGCGCCCGCCCCCGGCCAGCACTTCGGCGACGTGCAGCACCTGCGTCGTCAGGTCGCCGCGCCGGCGCAGCCGCCCCTCGATGTTGAGCAGGCAGCCAAGATCGCCGCCAACCACGGCATCGGGGCCAGCCTGGGCGATGGTCTGGCACTTGCGGTCAACGATCTGCGTCGAGATGTCGCCGAACTGGACCGAGAAGGCGCCGCCGAAACCGCAGCATTCCTCGCAGTCGGCCATTTCCTTCAGGCGCAGGCCGCGCACGCCGGCCAGCAGTTGCCGGGGTTGCGCCTTGATGCCCAGCCCACGCAGGCCCTTGCAGGAATCGTGGTAGCTGACATTGCCGGCGAATTCGCCGGGCGGCGCCGCGAAGTGCAGCACGTCGGCCAGGAAGGCGGTCAACTCCCAACTGCGTTCGGCGACGGCGCGCGCCCGTTCGACCCAGGCCGGGTCGTCGGCCAGCAGTTGCGGATAGTTGTTACGCAGGTGCTCGGCACAGGCACCGGAGGGAATGACCACGTAGTCGTAGCCTTCGAGTTCAACGATCGCCTTCTTGGCCAGGTCGACGGCAGCAGCCCGATTTCCGGCGCTCCACGCCGGTTGACCGCAGCAAGTCTGGCCGGGCGGCACCACCACGTTGCAGCCCGCCGCCTCCAGCAAACGCAGGCTGGCGAAGCCGATGGAGGGACGCATCAGGTCGACCAGACAGGTAACGTAGAGGGCTACGCGCATGCTAATATTGCGCCGCACAAGAAATAGAAGTGGCCAATGCTACTCAAACCGCACCAATAAAGGAATCCAGTTGTCCCAAGCCGCCCAAGAATCAGCCGGCGAGTCGTCCAGCGCATCGGCGAGGACGCCCGGCTCGATCCAGGTCATCGAGCGCATGATGTCGCTGCTCGACGCGCTGGCGGCCGCGCCGGAAGCGGCCAGCCTGAAACAGCTGGCCGGTGCCACCGACCTGCATCCGTCGACGGCACACCGCATTCTGGCAGCGATGACCAATGCCCGCTTTGTCGAACGTCAAGACGCCGGCACCTATCGCCTGGGCATCCGCCTGCTCGAACTGGGCGCCATCGTCAAATCGCGCATCAACCTGCGCGAAGTGGCGTTGCCCTTCATGCAGCAATTGCACGAGGAAATCGGCGAAGCGGTCAATCTCGGCGCCCGCCACGAAGACGAGATCATCTATCTGGAACGCACCTCGTCTGGCCGCTCGCTGGTCCGCGTCGTCTATCTGGTGGGCGGCCGCGCGCCGCTGCACCTGACCTCGCTCGGCAAACTCTTCCTCGCTGCCGACGGCACCCAGAAGGTGCGCGACTACGCCAAACGTACCGGCCTGCCCGGCAAGACACCACATTCGCTGACCACCCTGCCGGCCTTGGAAAAGGAACTGGACAAGGTGCGCCGGCACGACCTGGCCTACGACGACGAGGAAGCCGAGATCGGCCTGAAGTGCGTCGCCGCCCCCATTCGCGACGATGAAGGCCAGATCGTTGCCGCCCTCTCGGTATCGGCTCCGTCCGACCGTCACGATCCCGATTGGGCAGCCCAAGTCAAGCGCACGGCAGACGCCGTATCGCACGCCCTGGGTTACACCGGTAAAAAATAAGGCCGCTGACGCGGCCTCGTTAAGCAGTTCTCTGCGCTTCAGGCCTGCTTGCGCCCAGTCGACAGACTGGCGCTCTCCATCCAGCGCTTGATGCGGTTGGCGTCGCCAACCCGGGTCATCTTGCCCTGTGAATCGAGCAGCACGATGACCACCGGCTTGTCGGCCACCCGGGCCTGCATGACCAGACAACGCCCTGCTTCGGAAATGTAGCCGGTCTTCGAGACGCCGATTTCCCAGTTGTCGCTGCGCACCAGCGGGTTGGTCGTACCAAAATTCTGAATCCGCCCATTGAGCTCGACCTTGGCCTCGGCCGTCGTCGACAGGATACGGATTTCGGGGTAACGCGCCGCGGCCGTCACCATGCGCACCAGATCATGGGCGGTCGACACGTTGTTGCTCGACAAACCGGTCGGCTCCTCGAAACGGCTGTTGGTCATGCCCAGAGTTTGCGCCTTGCGATTCATCGCCTGCACGAAGGCCGGCATACCGCCCGGGTAATGACGCCCCAGCGCATGCGCGGCACGATTCTCGGAAGACATCAGCGCCAGCAGCATCGCCGTTTCGCGGGTCATCGTCGTGCCGACCGGCAGACGGGAACGGGTGCCCTTCAAACCGTCGACATCCTCTTCACCAATGGCGATCACTTCGTTGAGATCGAGCTTGGCATCGAGTACGACCATCGCCGTCATCAACTTGGAAATGGAGGCGATCGGCACCACGTCATGGGAATTCTTGTCCACCAGCGCCTGACCGCTGGTCTGGTCGATCACCAACGCGGAAGCGGAATGCAAGGCCAGACGACCAGCATCAGCCTCGCTCATCGACACCTTGCGGATCGGTTTGGCCGAATGACTTTCGCTCGCGGCAAATCGGGAAGCCTTGGGCACACCAGCCAGCTTCTTCGGAGCCGCCGCCGCATGCTTGGACACCTGTTGTTTTCCGGCCGTTTTCGCGCTGCCGGAAGTGGATTTCCTGGCCGTCTTATGCCCGGCCACGGGCTGAGCTTTCTTGCTCGGCGCAACCTGCTCCTTTTTGCCGGTTGCCGCCAGCCCCTGCCCATTCAGCCCGATGCTCAACACGGCGCCGATCAGCAAGGCCTTGAATTTCTGTTTCATTGGATCTCTCCTGCCTGCACTCGAAAGATTGTAGCCGAGTTTAGCAGGAGAGATCCAAAAATCAACAAAAATAAGCAGATACAACAATAACTTAAAGCACAAAATCAAACAGCATCGACGACCGTCAGCGCCGTCATATTGACGATACGCCGCACCGTTGCCGTCGGGGTCAGCACATTGACCGGCTTGGCCGCACCGAGCAGGATGGGGCCGACAGTCAGATTGTCGCCGGCCGCCACTTTCAGCAGATTGAACGAGATGTTCGCCGCATCGAGGGTCGGCATGACCAGCAGGTTGGCCTGCCCCTTCAAACGACTATTCGGGAAAGCCGCCCGGCGGATTTGCTCGTCGAGCGCCGCGTCGCCATGCATTTCGCCTTCAACCTCCAGATCCGGCGCTTGCGCCTGCAACAGCGCCAGCACCTGACGCATCTTCTGCGCCGTCGGCGTATCCGCCGTACCGAAGGTCGAATGCGACAGCAAGGCCACCTTGGGCGTGATCCCGAAATTGCGGATTTCCTCGGCGGCAAGCAGGGTCATGTCGGCCAGTTGCTCGGCGGTCGGGTCGTAATTGACGTAGGTATCGCCGATAAAGACGGTGCGCCCCGGCAGCATCAGCAGGTTCATCGCGTACAGGCGATCCAGCCCGCTCCGGGCGCCGATGACATCCTCGACATAGCGACGATGCGCCTCGTGCTTGCCGAAGGTACCGCAGATCAGGCCATCGGCGTAGCCGAGCCGGACCATCAACGCCCCGTACAGGGTCGCCCGACGGCGAATTTCACGCTTGGCATAATCCGGCGACACCCCCTTGCGCTCCATCAGGCGATGGTAGGTCTGCCAGAACTCGTCGAAATGCTCGTCGAAGAAAGGGCAGTCGTCGGCATGGATGATCTCGAAGTCGCACCCTTCGCGAATGCGCAACCCGGCCGCCTCGATACGCCGCTCGATCTCGCGACGCCGGCCGATCAGCAGCGGCTGGGCGATGCCTTCGTCGCGCACGACCTGCACGGCACGCAGCACCCGCTCGTCCTCGCCCTCGGCAAAGACGATGCGCTTCGGGGCGTGCTTGGCCTGCGAAAACACCGGTTTCATAATCATGCCGGAGTGGTAAACGAATTCATTCAAGCCCTGAAGATAGGCATCCCAGTCCTTGATCGGCCGGGTGGCAACGCCCGAATCCATGCCGGCCTTGGCCACCGCAGGAGCAATCTTGACGATCAGGCGCGGATCGAACGGACGGGGAATCAGGTATTCCGGGCCAAAACCGGTGACTTTCTCGCCGTAGGCCGAGGCCACCACTTCCGATTGCTCGGCGCGGGCCAGTTCGGCAATGGCCTTCACCGCCGCCATCTTCATTTCCTCGGTGATGGTCGTTGCGCCGACATCGAGCGCACCGCGAAAGATGAAGGGGAAGCACAACACGTTGTTGACCTGGTTCGGGTAATCCGAACGGCCGGTACACATGATGGCATCGTCGCGCACGCTCTTGACCAGTTCCGGCGTGATTTCCGGGGTCGGATTCGCCAGCGCCATAATTAGCGGCCTGGACGCCATTTTGGCAACCATTTCCGGCTTCAGCACGCCGCCGGCCGACAGGCCGAGGAAAACGTCGGCCTCGGCAATCGCTTCGCCCAGGGTGCGCTGCTCGGTGGCCTTGGCGTAACGTGCCTTGATCTCGTCCATTTCCTCGACGCGACCTTCATAGACCAGGCCCTTGATGTCCGTCACCCAGATGTTTTCCACCGGCGCACCGAGCATGACCAGCAGGTCGATACAAGCCAAGGCCGCGGCGCCGGCACCGGAAGTAACAATCTTGACCTTGGATAAATCCTTGCCGATCAGGTGCAGGCCGTTGAGTACGGCAGCGCCGACCACGATGGCCGTACCGTGCTGGTCGTCATGGAAGACGGGAATCTTCATCCGCTCGCGCAGTTTCTTCTCGATGTAGAAGCATTCCGGCGCCTTGATGTCTTCCAGGTTGATGCCGCCGAAAGTCGGCTCCAGCGAGGCGATGGTGTCGATCAGCTTGTCCGGGTCGCGCTCGTCGATTTCGAGGTCGAAGACATCGATGTTGGCAAATTTCTTGAAGAGGACACCCTTGCCTTCCATGACCGGCTTGGCCGCCAGCGGCCCGATCGGACCGAGGCCCAGTACGGCGGTACCGTTGGTGATGACGCCAACCAGGTTGGCACGCGAAGTCAGAGTGCTGACCTCAGCCGGATCGGCGACGATTTCCTCGCAGGCAAAAGCGACGCCGGGCGAATAGGCCATCGACAAATCGTACTGATTGGTCAGCTGCTTGATCGGGGTCACCGCGATTTTGCCCGGCTTGGGCTGGCGGTGGTAATAGAGCGCTGCTTCGCGCAGTTGCCGAGAATCCATGTCTACCTCCGTTTTATATCGTGAAACACGATTTCGAATTGCGAAAGATTCTACCATGCTCTTCGCGCACTTTCACCCCCCGGAAATCACTTAGGCAGCAAAGTCAAGTGGATGTTTACCCTGAATTGAGGCATAATTACGGGCTTCCCAGCCGACGGCCCCTCGCCGCTCGAAGTCTCGGTGGCAGCTCCC
>Ga0316605_10002551_pt1 | contig 10328 bp, 6 predicted proteins | sample OWC_soil_day20_n_FD_207666 | JGI IMG/M metagenome (GOLD analysis project Ga0316605, IMG submission 207666) | Wetland soil microbial communities from Old Woman Creek delta, Ohio, United States - OWC_soil_day20_noCT | ecosystem: Environmental > Terrestrial > Soil > Wetlands | place: USA: Ohio... | reverse complement strand
GGAGTGGCTCCTGATCTTCCCTTAGTCCCCGTTGCACAGCCCGCGTCTGGAGCTTCATGAGGCTAAGATCCTGCCCTAACTGGTCATGGAGCTCCATCGATATATGCCTCCGCTCTGTTTCCTGTGCTTTAATGAGACGCAAAAAGAGAGCGCGGAGTTGTTTCTCTGATTTTTGGAGTGCCTCCTCAGCCGCTTTACGCTCCGCAATTTCTGCCTCAAGTTGCTCATTAATCTTTACCAACTCTGCAGTCCGTTCCCTAACCCGGGCCTCCAGTTCATCGAGCGCCCTTTGGAGAGCCTCTTCTGCCGTCTTACGCCTGGTGATATCTAAAAGAGAACTCACCGCTGTTGTTGTCCCCGGAATTATGGCTGCCCATATTAAAATGTTCTTAATAGCGCCGTTTCTGTCAACAAACCGAAACTCAAAGTTTCTCGGAAGAGGATCTGGACGCTTCATGTCTGATTCGAAAGTTCCTTTTATCCTCTCCAGATCATCCTCCGCAACGAACTCTGTCCACCTTTTCTTCCCCTCGACTTCCTCCCTGGAATAACCGGAGAGCTTTTCAAACTCAGAGTTTACCAGGGATATGGTTGTGTCTTCTTCTACCGTGGCGATAGCGGTCCCGGTATTCTCAAAGATGGTTCGATAGGTACTCTCCATCTCGTACTGCCTGCGATAAAACTGCGCGCGCTGATTGTGCCAGACAAGACCGACACCCAACCCTGCACCTGAAATCAATAAGAAGACCAGAAATGTCACTAACCATAAGCGCTCACGGACAGGAGCATAAATCTCATCTACATCCATCTTGGCAATAATAAACCACGAAGTATTTGGTATCTTTCTTATCGCAGCGATTACAGAGACCTCCCGGTAATCAATGCCTTCAACAATTCCTTCCTTTCCGCTCACCGCCATGGAAGCAATCAATCTCTTTTCCTTCGCCGAACGTCTATAGATGAGTGCGGTATTCCCCAGGTGTCGCAACTCATTAAGATAGAGCACATCATCCCCCTCGCGCCTGATAAGTAATGTCTCCGCTGTCCTGCTCGGTATCGGCAATGATCTGATGAGGGGATAGAGAAAACGATCAGGATCGATGCATAATATGAGAACGCCGACAGGAAGAGTGTCATTCCCCTGTTCGATCAAAAGGGGAACAGCAAGGTCCATGTGGATCTCATCCCCTGAGCGAGACCGGAAGAGGTCTGAGAGGACCACCTGCTTTGTGCGCATCGCTTCATCGGCAAGGTCAAGGGTATACCCCTCAACCCCCGTCTCTTTTCCGGGGAACGACAGCCTCACAGAACCCTTTGTGTCGAGAAGAAAAGCGCCCTTGTACTCAAGGCTATCGTTAAAGGCCGACATCCATTTGAGAAGGGAATCCTTAACCCCTGATGCGTCCGGCCTCGCGAGCCATTGCCGGACATCACGAATAAGCGGGCCATTGGCGCGGATACCATTTGCGTCTCCCAACTTCTCCCTTAACCACCATGATATCATTTTGACTTTCAGGTCTGCGCTTTCGTGCAACTCGTTATGTTCTTCTAGTTTCATGTACTCTTTCTGATACGTGTAATAAAAGTATCCCGTTATTGCAATGGCTATCGCAAGAACCACGAAAATAAGAACAAGATGCCAGGGAGTGCTACCTGATTTATGATGGGATGCCATAAGAGCGTATCATCCTGCCAGGACAATCATTTTCCGGATAAAAGCAACGCGGCTCATAGTGTTTCATTATAACCGAAAGCCCCTTTACGTTCCATACAAGAAAAAGAGGCGCGAACCCCGGAGAAACAGAAAATTGAAAGCCCTTTATTCTTTAAGTTATAGTAATTGATTGCCATCATGCAGGACTCTATTATTGTAAAGGGAGCACGGGAGCACAATCTCAAGAATATCGATGTCACCATACCGAGGGAAAAGATAACCGTCATTACAGGACCTTCAGGCTCTGGCAAATCTTCCCTTGCCATAGACACTATTTACGCAGAAGGACAACGGAGGTATGTGGAGAGCCTCTCCGCATACGCCAGGCAGTTCCTCGAGCAACTCCAGAAACCGGATGTGGATTCCATTGAAGGGCTCTCTCCCTCCATCGCGATCAACCAGAAGACCGTCTCCAGAAGCCCCCGATCTACCGTGGGTACCATAACCGAGATCTATGACTACATGCGTGTCCTCTATACGAGGATAGGCAAGCCCTTTTGTTTTCTTTGCGGGGGGGCGATTTCCTCCCAGGATGTCCAGAGCATTATCGATTCGGTCATCTCCATGCCCCACGGCACAAGGCTCCAGATCCTCGCTCCCATTATACGCGACAGAAAGGGAGAGTATAAGAAGGAGCTGGCAGAGATGCGGAACGAGGGTTTCGTGAGGGCAAGGATTGACGGAGTGATGGTTGACCTGACTGAAGAGATATCCCTTAAGAAGCAAAAAAGGCACACCATAGAGATCGTGATCGACCGCTTCATCACAAAGCACGGCATCGAACAAAAGATAAAAAGCGCAATAGATATAGCCCTTAAATACTCTGACACCGTCATCATTAACCTTGTGAAGGAACAAAGGGATATCCCCTTCAGCAAGGCCATGGCCTGCCTCCAGTGCGGTGCAAGTTTTCCGGAGATAAACCCAAGGCTTTTTTCCTTTAACAGCACCTATGGCGCATGCCCCCAGTGCCATGGCCTCGGTATCACTGGAACAGGAACCAGTGAAGATGCATTCGGCATATCCCTGCAAGGGGGGAATGGGGAAGACCTTGTATCTTCCACAGAACCTTTGAAATACTGCAAATCATGTGGCGGTATGAGATTGCGGAAAGAAGCACTCAGTATAAAAATACAAGGGAGGAACATCGGGGAGTTCTCGGGCCTTACTGTAGAGGATGCCCTTTCCTTTGTGAGCAGTCTCACCCTGACCCAAAGGGAGAGGACCATCGCCTCGCGTGTTCTCAAAGAGGTGAAAGACAGACTCTCTTTTCTCCTCAAGGTGGGCCTGGGATACCTCACCCTTGACCGGATGTCCCTCACCCTTTCGGGCGGTGAGGCCCAGAGAATTCGCCTCGCAACCCAGATGGGCTCTTCCCTCACCGGAGTGCTCTATGTCCTGGATGAACCGAGTATTGGACTCCATCCGCGGGACTGCACAAAACTTCTCGAAAGCCTCTCTTCGATCAGGGATGCCGGAAACACCGTGATCGTCGTGGAGCATGACGAGGAGACGATCAGATGGGCAGACCACATCATCGACACCGGCCCTGGAGCAGGGGCACGGGGCGGGTGGATTGTGGCAGCAGGGACGCCATCAGACATTGAGTCCAATGAACGCTCCCTTACAGGCAGGTATCTGAAGGGCGAGCTCAGCATACCCCTTCCCGGAAAAAGGAGGATATGTTCGGAATTTCTTGAGATCATCGGTGCGGGAGAATTCAATCTTAAGGATATCAACGTCAACATCCCCCTGGGCGCGCTCACCTGTGTGACTGGCGTCTCGGGCTCAGGAAAGAGTACCCTCATTATCGAAATACTTTACAAGGCATTGATGAAAAGTATCCACTCAAGCGCCCTCGTACCGGGAAAACACCATGCCATCAAAGGGATAGAGAAGATAGACAACGTGATATGTGTAGACCAGTCACCCCTGGGAAGGACGCCCCGCTCAAACCCTGCAACGTATACCGGGGTTTTTGGCCCCATCAGGGAACTGTATGCGCAGGTTCAGGAATCCAGGGTGAGGGGCTTTTCTTCGTCCAGGTTCAGCTTCAATGTGGCGGGAGGAAGGTGCGAGAAGTGCCACGGAGGGGGAATTCTGAAAGTGGCCATGCATTTCCTTCCCGATGCGTATGTGCAGTGTGATACTTGCAAGGGCAAAAGGTACAATAAAGAAACCCTTGCGGTGCAATACAGGGGCAAGAATATTTCGGAGGTTCTCACCATGACGGTATCCGAAGCCATGGATTTCTTTGGTGCAATCCCTGTCATAAAGCAGAAACTGGAGATACTGGAGGACGTCGGACTTGGCTATCTCCAGCTGGGACAGCCCGCACCCACGCTTTCCGGGGGTGAAGCGCAGAGATTGCGCCTCTCCCGGGAGCTCGCAAAGAGGTCAACCGGCAATACGCTCTACATATTGGATGAGCCCACTACAGGGCTCCACTTTGTCGATATCCAGAGACTCCTTGACGTGCTGAATATCCTCGTGGACAAGGGCAACACAGTGATTGTGATAGAGCATAACCTGGATGTGGTGAAATCCTCGGATTACCTCGTAGACCTTGGCCCTGAAGGCGGGGAGAGGGGCGGGCATCTGATAGCCACGGGGACCCCTGAAGATATTTCAATGAATCCTGCCTCCTCCACAGGGAGGTTCCTCAAACCAAAACTCTCCCGCAGCACGCCGAAAGTGGCATGACAATGTCACTCAAAGCTCAAGGGCTGCAGTCGCACGTTCAGAGAAAGACCTCTCACTGCCTATTGTTCACCTTTTCCTGCCTAATGGGCATTTTTCTCCTCTCCTGTTCGCCCCCAAAGGAACAGGTTTACCGGAAAAGCATGGTCCTCATGGATACGCTCGTCGCCATTACCGTGGTCACTGATTCGGCGGACAGAGCTGAAAAGGCCATGGACAGGGCATTTACCGAAATCGGCAAGCTTGATACACTCCTCAATTTCTTTTCAGAAAAAAGTGAACTCTCCATTATCAACAGGAATGCGGGTCTCTCCGAGGTCAGGGTATCGCCGGAAACCATGGAGGTAGTAGAAAAGGCAATAGAGATCTCAGAAAAAACAGGGGGTGCGTTTGATGTCACGATTGGACCCGAGATATCCCAATGGAATTTTTCTCTCAAGATAAAGCCTGAAGATGAATCAATAAAGAGGCGGCTGGGACTTGTAAACTACAAATTGATACAATTGGACAAGGCGAGGTCTACTGTGTATCTCAAGGGAAAGGGTATGATCATGGATCTGGGCGGCATTGCAAAGGGATACGCTGCAGACAAGGCAGTGGAAGAGCTGAAAAAGAATGGAATAACCTCCGGTCTTGTAGCCGTTGCCGGCGACGTCAAGGCCTTCGGGCGAAAGCCTGGCGGCAAGGGGTGGACGGTGGGGATAAAGAATCCCAGATCCACAGAAAAGAGTGACGAAATTATGGCAACAGTCGAGCTTAGCGACGCTGCCATCTCCACCTCAGGTGACTACCAGAGATATTTTATTTTGGATGGAAAGCGTTTTCACCATATTCTTGATCCGAAGACGGGCTACCCTGCCGAGGGATGCCAGAGCGTGAGCATCATTGCGGGGGATGGCGTATACGCCGATGCCTTCTCGACCGGGGTTTTTGTCCTCGGGCCGGAAAAAGGGATTGAGCTTCTCCAAAAGATGGGCTTTGAGGGCCTGATCGTGGACAAAGACGGTGTCATTCACACTACGCCGGGATTGAAGGGAAAAATTGAGTTTACGACAAACCATTAATTCCACAACCCCGGCAGACAGGATACTTCTCGTATTCCTTCTCCTCGCATCACTTGGAGGCATCATCTTTATCAAGGATGTTCTTCCAAGCTCCGGAGGGGTGAGCATAGAGGTCCAGGGGAAAACCACCCACCGGTATCTGCTGGACCAGGACAGGACAGTAAGGGTCGAAAGTCCCTACGGACATCTCACGGTGGAGATCAGAGGGAGGAAGGCCAGGGTGATACAAGCATCATGTCTGAACAAACTATGTGAGCATCAGGGATGGATCACCCGAGGGGTAATCATCTGCCTGCCCGCAAGAATTTCGGTGAGCGTCGGGCGTCCTGAAAAATCGGGGGACAAAGAAATTGATGCCACCACAGGATAAATACCGCATCGCTCTCCTTTCCGCCTATGCCCTTGCCCTTCACGCATTTGAGAGCCTGATCCCTATGCCTATACCATGGCTCAGGGTCGGTCTTGCGAACATCATAACCATCACCACCTTTATCCTGTTTGGATTCAGGTCTGCAATGATGGTAACGCTGATACGGGTCATTATCGCCTCCCTCTTTTCCGGTTCATTCCTTGGTCCCGGGTTTATCTTAAGCATGGGAGGAGGTGTCTCGAGCATACTCGCCATGGGCTTTGTGCTTTACCTCGTTCCAGGGCTGTTCGGACCGGTGGGCCTCAGTCTCATAGGAGCGCTCTCCCACAACCTCTCACAACTATTCCTTGCATATCTCCTGTTCATCCAGAAGATAGAGCCGGTCCTCCTCATTACCCCTTTTCTCGTACTTATCGGAACCATCACAGGAATGGTGAACGGGCTTGCGGCAGATCTTCTGATCAAAGGCTTGAAAAATAGCCAGGAGAGGATTCAAAATATTCCGTGATGAAGATCATCTGCCCCCTGTGCAAAAAGACGACCACATGGGAGGAAAATCCCTGGAGACCCTTTTGTTCCGAGAGGTGCAAACTCATAGACCTTGGCAAGTGGGCATCTGAGGAATACAAAATAGCAGCAGAGAACCGTGAAGAGGATGAGACGCATGACAAAGGGAAGGAAGAAGATTAGTCATGGAATTTGTCCCGGAATATTGTTAAAATCTACCCGTCACAAATTCATTGAGAACAACCAAAGCAGGAGAACTGAACAGGAGGTTATATGGTACGGATAGCCGTAGCGGGTGCAATGGGAAGGATGGGGAGCAGGATTGCGGCCCTTTCGCAGGAGTATGAATCCGTCAAACTCACTGCCGCCTTCGAGAGAAAAGGGCATAAGGATATAGGAAAGGATATGGGAAGTTTTTGCGGAATGGGCGACACAGGTATCATCCTGCAGGACAGTATGGAAAAAGTCACCGAGGTGGCTGATGTGGTTATTGACTTCACCCATACCAGCTCGACCCTGGAGCATCTGAAGATCGCCTCCTCAAAAGGAAAGGCCATGGTTGTCGGAACCACGGGGTTTGGCAAAGAGCAACTGGGAGAGATAGGGGCTCTCACCAGGAATATCCCCTGTGTGATGGCATCGAATATGAGTCTTGGGGTCAATCTCTTACTGAGGATTCTGCAGGACGTGGCCAGGGTTCTTGGCGACGACTACGATATAGAAATCATTGAAGCACACCACAGGATGAAAAAAGACGCCCCAAGCGGTACTGCCATAAAGATGGCCCAGGTGATTGCGGATGCCGTAAACAGGAAACTGGATGAGGTGGCGGTCTATGCGAGGAAAGGGATGATAGGAGAGAGGACAAAAAAGGAGATAGGGATCCAGACCATCCGCGCGGGAGACATCGTAGGCGAACATACTGTTCTCTTCGGGGGTCTTGGCGAGAGGATAGAGATAACCCACAAGGCATCCAGCAGGGACACCTTTGCGCGGGGCGCGTTGAAGGCGGCCATATGGGTCCACGGAAAACCCGCAGGCCTCTACGATATGCAGGATGTGCTGGGGTTAAAGTAAAAAAGGATTACTCACAGAAGTCAGCGGTTGAGCGCATTCTCATCATTCTGTAGGATACAAGCAGAAACCGATAGGCACAAGCCCACATACTAGCTTCTCTGATGTTTGACCTTCGCCTCAAATCGTCCTGTTTATCTGTGAGAGGTTCAAAATAGTCGCCAAACAGCTTTGTCAACTGATACAGGTCATGGTATACGTGGTAATACAAAAAGCCCTTCATTTGACCATGATGTAACAATGTCAGGCAGACCATCCCCGGTTGCGTCCCCGACTGATAGCATCTGATCCATCGTTTGGTCTATCCTCTCGGTCGGCAACAAATAATCGATCTGTTTCCCAAATGAGTGGTCGGCTGATTGCAGGAATATCCGGACACGGCCATCACCACGAAATATGATGATGTCGTTAAGGCCATCGCCATCAACGTCTGCGACACGCACTTGGTCCACCGCCTTGGGGATGGTCATTGTTGGCCCGGGGAAGGTGCCATTTGCGTCCTGCAGATAAATGTTCAGGCAACCATAATTGCCGGGGTCACCAACAGCCATATCTATGCGGCCGTCTCCGTTCAGATCACCGAGGGCAAAAGACTTAATAGAATGCCAATAACAAGTCGGGATGTTATAAACGGCTGGTGTAGTGCTGAAAACGCCCGGAGATACCTGCTTTATGACAGCCAGTTGTTCTTCCCCGCTCTGTATAACTATGTCGTTAAGCCCATCATTGTTCATGTCCGCCACGTGCATTTCGCCATATCCTGCGATGAGAAAGCTATTATAAGTAATCTCCGGACCGAGTTCCCCATTTTTCCCCTGAAAGAGAAAAGAAATCCCTCCATTGTTCCCTGACCCTGTTCCTGCCGTGACTATGTCGAGTAAGCCATCGCCATTCAGGTCAGCCACGGCCAGTACACCAACCCAATTGCTAAAAAGTGCATATACCTGCGGGGCATGAAGCGAGTGAGTCGCAGGGTCCTGCCTGAAAACAACAAGCCTTCCGCCCGTAGGACTTGTTAGTGAATTGCCACCCGCAATTAGGTCGGCAAGACCATCATTGTTCACGTCAGCTATCGTGATCCCAGTCAGGCAAAGATCGGTAGTGATGACTTGCGGCGTGCCTAAGGTCCTATCGGCGTTTTGATGATAGATCAGGATGCGTGCACCGTATTCTTCTATAACCGCAACATCGTTCCGCCCGTCACCGTTCAGGTCTCCTATTGCTGTGTTGCCAAGAAAGATGTTGGCGGAAGAATAAGGATATTTCACCGCCGGCATAAAACCAGCTACAACATTGACTAAAGTAGAGTCGGATATGTTCCCTATTGTTGCTGTGATAATTGTCGAACCGACACCCACTGCGCTCACCAATCCACCATCGACTGTGGCCTTGGTTACATCCGATGATGTCCAGGTCACCAGGTTCGCCAAAGAATGGGTGCTATTGTCAGAGTATGTACCGATCGCTGTAAGCTGCTGTTTTGCTCCTTTCGGCATGGTTGAAATGGAGATATCTGGATCGTCCGTAGCCACTATGATGGATAAGAGTGTGGCGTTTGTTTGGTAGCTAACAATAATTGGAACGTAGTTAAACCCGCTGACGACTAAGCCGGATCCGGGTGCAGCATTGGGTATGGGAATAGCTGTCGCTATGCCAACGATTAAAAGGCGATTTCCAGTTGTTAAACTGTTTGCGGGAATTGTAAAAGAATTTGTGCCTATTGGTACAGATTGGATGGCATTATAAGATGGCCAGATCAGTGCGCCATTTGGTGAAGCAGCATCTAGAACTCCAAGAACATATGCCGCGTCAGCACTCAGCGCCGCACCTGACCATGACCACGTTACGGTCTTAGCATTGCTTGCTTGGAATGCTTCCCCTAGCGTAGGTGCTGATATGGTGGGATAAGAAGCGAATTGGTTACCTGAAGCGGTATAAGTATTATTTCCAAGCGTCACATTTAAAGTAACACTACCTCCGGTGGCTATGACCACATTTCCAACATAACTTTGAGAATTGACATTATAAGTCAAAGGGACTCCGTTCATGTTCACCGACGCATTAGAAATACTTGCACCACTGAAACTGTCTGCGACCGTAACTTCGGCACTTTGAAGATTTGCTGGGGCAGACCCTGAAGCGAAGCCGACCAAAGCGGCAACAATAGCGGGCGGTTGGGACGTTGAACCACCGCCATCTCCACTGCCACCCCCACCTCCACAACCAATGAGACCTATTGTTCCAAGGAAGAGTAAGAGAAAATATGGTAGGATTTTGTGTTGCCCTTTACGATCTTTCATAGTCTCCTCCAGAAAAGCTATGAAACTTCTCCACGGATTATAAATAATAGACCATGTTTATTCAACAAGAAGAAATAGCGATAATATACTTCATGCCGAGAGTCGCCTGTGATAATGCAAGAGGACTTTTGCGGCATATCATCGTGAGGGGAATAGAGAGGCGTGATATTAATCTCAGACATAACAGTTCTTTTTGGAAACCAACATAGCTGGCGTCATATACGGAAGAACAAAACATGAGGGCAAGAAACCGAGAGAATCAGGTGACAGGTCCTTTTTCCCATCTCCCTCAGCTGCCTTCACCCATTGAGCTGAACCTCTCCGGATAAGCCCAGGCCATATCTGGGAAGGTTCCTTGTCGAAGATGGTCTTTACATCTGCCTCCAGGAGGTGCCAGTCGCCCCTCCCCAGTTCACGGTCAAGCTGCTGCGGGGCCCATCCTGAGTAGCCGGCATATACGCGAAATCTTTTACCCGCGTCCGACTTGCCGATCATCCCCTCCAGCACTTTCTGGCTCCCGCTCACATAGATGTCCTGAAAGACATGCCGGGACTCCTCGGGCTTTCCCTTTGATTGTATGAGCATCAGCATCTGTCCCT
>Ga0316605_10002550_pt1 | contig 10328 bp, 5 predicted proteins | sample OWC_soil_day20_n_FD_207666 | JGI IMG/M metagenome (GOLD analysis project Ga0316605, IMG submission 207666) | Wetland soil microbial communities from Old Woman Creek delta, Ohio, United States - OWC_soil_day20_noCT | ecosystem: Environmental > Terrestrial > Soil > Wetlands | place: USA: Ohio... | reverse complement strand
GTAACGCCGACCGACCCGTCGGCGCCGGTGCGCAGGCGATCCGCCGCAAACACCGGAGCGCCGACCGCCGCCGGCAACTTCTGCCCGGCCCGCTCGATCCGTACCTCGCCGCCGACATTCTTGACCGTCCCGGCCTGCTTCTCGGCCAACGGCTCAGCCTGCGCCAGCGCTGCCGTGCCGAAGCACGCCAGCACGCACGCAGCGGCCCAATGTGTTTTAATCATGTCGCCCCCCGATAGATAAATGGCATGTCGTTCAATTCTACGGAAATTTCCGTTCCCGCGCGTTACTCCTCGCTATCCGGCCTGATCGAGACCATCAGCCGCCAGGCCGGCGACTTCGGACTGGATGCCGGCGCCATCCTGCGCCTGCAACTGGTCCTCGAGGAGTTGTTCGCCAACACCATCAATCATGGCCACGGCGGCGAATCCGGGCGGACAGTCGAGGTCTCGGTGCGCACTGCCGGCGGCGGCCTGACCCTCTGTTACAGCGACGATGCGCCCCCCTTCGACATCGGAAAAAATGCCCCCGCCGAACCGTCGACCGCCAGCATCGGCGGACGCGGCCTCAATCTCATCCACGGCATGAGCCAGGCCATTCGCTACCGGCGCGAGAACGGAAAAAACGTCACCGAGGTCGATTTCGCCAAGAGCTGATACCAGCCAGTGACCTGAAAAAACCGACAGGTGCCGAGGCGCTATAATGCCCGCCCCGCAACGTCACCCCGCCCCCGTGTCCGCTCACCAACCGCTGCTTTCCCTGCCCGCCCTGCCGAAACCCGGCGCCCGTATCGATCTGCCGCCCCTGGCCGGCTCGGCAGACGCCCTGGCCCTGGCCGAACTGGCCGCCCGCAATCCGGGGCGCACGCTGGCCGTGGTGACCGCCAGTGCCGCCGATGCGCAGCGCCTGCTCGACGAAATCCCGTGGTTCGCGCCGAACCTGAAGGTCCGCCTGCTGCCTGACTGGGAAACGCTGCCTTACGACCACTTTTCGCCGCATCAGGATCTGGTTTCCGAGCGTCTGGCCACGCTGTGGGCGGCCTTGCAGGGCGAGGTGGAAATCCTGCTCGTACCGGCGTCGACCGCAGTCAATCGACTGGCGCCGCCGGAATTCATGGCGGCCTACACTTTCGAGTTCAAAAAGGGCCAGAAACTGGATGCCGAGAAGTTCCGCGCGCAGGTGACGCTGGCCGGCTACGCCCACGTCACGCAGGTGGTGACGCCAGGCGAATACTCGATCCGCGGCGGCCTGATCGACCTTTTCCCGATGGGCTCGCAACTGCCCTACCGCCTCGACCTGTTCGACGACGAGATCGAGAGCATCAAGACTTTCGACGTCGACACCCAGCGCACCGTCTACCCAGTGCCGGAAGTGCGCCTGCTGCCGGCCCGCGAATTCCCGATGGACGACAAGGGCCGCACCCATTTCCGCCAGGCCTTCCGTGAGCGCTTCGAGGGCGACCCGGCCAAGTCGGGCATCTATAAAGACATCTCGACCGGCATCGCCAGCGCCGGCATCGAGTATTACCTGCCGCTTTTCTTCGACGAAACGGCGAGCATTTTCGCTTACCTGCCGAAAGACGCGGTATTAGTCACCCACGGCGATGCACCGGCCGCCATCGCCGCCTTCTGGGCCGATACGAAATCGCGCTACAACCTGTTGCAAGGCGACAAGGCGCGACCGCTGCTGCCGCCGGAAGAACTGTTCCTGACCGACGAAGCCTTCTTCACCGCAGCCAAATCCTACGGTCGACTGGCTTTTGCGGCCAAAAAAGAGGATGCCCCCGGCAAGCTGCCCAATGTCGCCGTCGACCGTCGGGCCGAAGACCCGCTCGGTGCCCTGAAAAACCACCTGGCCAGTTTCAAGGGCCGCGTGCTGCTGGTCGCCGAAACCGCCGGCCGACGCGAAACCCTGGCTGCGATGTTCGCCGAGCACGGCCTGAAGCCGGCCACCAGTGCCGATCTGGCCGCCTTCCTGGCCGACGATGTAGTGCTGGCACTCGGTATCGGCCCGTTGCAAAGCGGCTTCGTGGTCGATGGCCTCGCCTTCATCACCGAAACCGAGTTGTTCGCCGGCACACCGCGCCGCACCCGGCGCGAGGCGGCCAAGAAAGCCACTTTCGATAACTGGCTGAAGGACCTCACCGAACTCAAGGTCGGTGACCCGGTCGTCCATGAAAGCCACGGCATCGGCCGTTACCGGGGCCTGGTGCGCATGGACTTGGGCCTCGGCGAACAGGAATTCCTCGAACTCCATTACTCGAACGAGGCCAAGCTGTTCGTGCCGGTGGCGCAACTGCATGTGATCTCGCGCTATTCCGGCGCCGATCCGGAAAACGCGCCGCTGCACACACTCGGTTCCGGCCAGTGGGAAAAAGCCAAGCGCAAGGCTGCCGAACAGGCGCGCGACACCGCGGCTGAACTGCTCGCCCTCTACGCCGCGCGCGCCGCCCGCCAGGGCCATTCCTTCGAGTTCAAGGAAAGCGACTACGAGGCGTTCGCCGACGGCTTCGGCTTCGAGGAAACCAACGATCAGGCACAGGCCATCGCCGCCGTCATCCAGGACATGAAATCCGGCAAGCCGATGGACCGCCTGGTCTGCGGCGACGTCGGCTTCGGCAAGACCGAGGTCGCGCTACGCGCGGCCTTCTGCGCGGTGGCCGGCGGCAAACAGGTCGCGGTGTTGTGCCCGACGACGCTGTTGTGCGAACAGCACTACCAGACCTTCGCCGACCGTTTCGCCGACTGGCCGGTGAAGATCGCCGAAATTTCCCGCTTCAAGACCGCCAAGGAATCGGCGCAGGCCTTGCAGGATCTGGCCGACGGCAAGATCGACATCATCATCGGCACCCACAAGCTGATCGGCAAGGACGTCCGCTTCAACCGCCTCGGCCTGGTCATCATCGACGAGGAACACCGTTTCGGCGTGCGCCAGAAGGAAACGCTGAAATCGATGCGGGCCGAGGTCGACGTGCTGACGCTGACCGCAACGCCGATTCCGCGCACGCTGGCGATGTCGATGGAAGGCCTGCGCGATTTCTCGGTGATCGCCACCGCGCCGCAGAAGCGGCTGGCGATCAAGACCTTCGTTTCCAACTTCTCCGACGGCATCATTCGCGAGGCGGTGCTGCGCGAACTCAAACGCGGCGGCCAGGTGTATTTCCTGCACAACGAGGTCGACACCATCGCCAACATGCAGGAAAAGCTGGCCAAGCTGGTGCCGGAGGCGCGCATCGTCATCGGCCACGGCCAGATGAACGAGCGCGAGCTGGAAAAGGTCATGCGCGACTTCACCGGCCAGCGGGCCAACGTGCTGCTGTGCACGACCATTATCGAGACCGGCATCGACAACCCACACGCCAACACCATCCTGATCAACCGCGCCGAGAAATTCGGCCTGGCCCAGCTGCACCAGTTGCGCGGCCGGGTCGGCCGCTCGCACCACCAGGCCTACGCCTACCTGCTGGTGCAGGACCAGAAAGCGCTGACCAAGCAGGCCAAGATGCGCCTGGAAGCCATTCAGGCGATGGAGGAACTCGGTTCCGGCTTCTTCCTGGCCATGCACGACCTGGAAATCCGCGGTGCCGGCGAGGTGCTCGGCGACAACCAGTCCGGCGAGATGCAGGAAGTCGGCTTCAACATGTTCACCGACATGCTGAACCGGGCGGTGGCCCACCTCAAGCAGGGCAAGACCATCGACACCGCCGACCTGACCCAGCCGCTCGGCATTGGCAGCGAGATCAACCTGCGCACGCCGGCCCTGCTGCCCGACGCCTATTGCCCGGACGTGCATGAACGGCTGACCCTGTACAAGCGTCTGGCCAACTGCGAGGCCGACGACGAGATCGACGCCCTGCAGGAAGAACTGATCGACCGCTTCGGCGAACTGCCGCTGCAAGCCCAGGCCCTGCTCGCCACCCACCGCCTGCGTTTGCTGGTCAAACCGCTGCTGATCGCCAAGCTCGATGCCACCAACGACCAGATCACCCTCCAGTTCGGCCCGGAATTCACGAAGAATCCGCCTATCGAGCCGATCAAGATAATCAATTTGATCCAGAAAAACCGCAGCTATAAGCTGGCCGGACAGGATAAAATTTCCCTTTTGCGCCACTGCCCGAGCCTGAACGACAAGCTTGCCGCAGTGAAAGACATGATTCGCCAGCTAACTCACTAGACCATGACGACACCCAACATCGATAACGTAAATGTCACCGCCTTCGACGCCATGCCGACGCCGGACGAAATCCAGTCCCGCCTGCCGCTGTCGGCCAAGGCCGCCAAGACTGTCACCCACGGCCGCAACCTGCTGCGCAAGATCCTCGACCGCAAGGATCACCGCCTGTTCGTCGTGGTCGGCCCCTGCTCCATCCACGACCCGGTCGCCGGCCTCGACTACGCCCGCCGCCTGAAAGCCCTGGCCGACGACGTCGGCGACACGCTGCAAATCATCATGCGCGTCTATTTTGAAAAACCGCGCACCACCGTCGGCTGGAAGGGTTACATCAACGACCCGTTCATGGACGATTCCTTCCAGGTCAATGTCGGCATGGAAAAGGCCCGCGAGTTCCTGCTCGCCGTCAATGAACTCGGCCTGCCGGCCGGCACCGAGGCGCTCGACCCCTACGGCCCGCAATACTACGGCGACCTCATCACCTGGACCGCCATCGGCGCCCGCACCACCGAATCGCAGACCCACCGCGAAATGTCCTCCGGGCTGTCCACGCCGGTCGGCTTCAAGAACGCCACCAGCGGCGATCTGGCCGTGGCGACCAACGCCATCCTGTCGGCCTCCAACCCGCACTCCTTCCTCGGCCTGAACAGCGAAGGCCGCGTCGCCATCGTCCGCACCAAGGGCAACGCCTACGGCCACGTGGTGCTGCGCGGCGGCGACGGCAAGCCGAATTACGATACGGTGTCGGTCAATGTCGCCGAACAGGCGCTGGCCAAGGCCAAGCTGCCGGCCAACATCGTCGTCGACTGCTCGCACGCCAACAGCTCCAAGAAGCCGGAACTGCAACCGCTGGTCATGGCCGACATCGTCAACCAGATCCGCAACGGCAACAAATCGCTGCTCGGCGTGATGATCGAATCGAACATCGAAGCCGGCAACCAGCCAATCCCGGCCGATCTGTCGCAATTGAAATACGGCTGCTCGGTGACCGATGGCTGTGTCGATTGGGAAACGACGGAGAAGATGATCCGCGATGCGGCGGTGATGCTGCGCGATGTGTTGCCGGAACGGCTGGGCTGACCTGCCTCGGGAAAAACCCATTGGTAGCCATCCGGTGCTGTCCAGGAACGGAAATAAATGTCCAGCTATGGAAGCAAGTTGCCATAGCTGGACATTTTTGTTTGATGTCTACTTCTAGTTAGTGCTCTCAATGGAAACGTACATTCCTTGGTTTCCGATCATCGGTCCTGCCTTGGCTGCTTTTGTGGCTATTGTTGGCTGGGGTGTCGCACATCGACTAAGCATCGCGAAAGATCAAAGCACCAAGCGGCGTGATATGCGAATTCAATTCTTGCTTGAAGCATACCGCCGCCTTGAGTCCGCCGCAAATCGTCCTGAAGCAGAAAAAGAGGAGCAAGACAAATTTGAATCTGCTCTCGCAGATATTCAGCTGCTCGGTACCAAGCGACAAATTGAAGAACTAATGCGGTTTCTCGCAGAATGGAATTCGTCGGGAGGGGCTTCCATCAACCCACTCCTAGAGCTATTGAGGGAGCATCTGCGAGAAGAACTTAAGCTTGAACGGGACGTTCCAAACATCAAGATATTCCGCTTCGAGAATCGTTTTCCTAGCGCTGCCACAAAGAATAAGCCAAGTAAATAAGGGACAGACCACGTTTTCGTGCAAAAAAACTATGAACTCAAGCAATCAACCTGAAAACCAATCCCGCCCTCCCCAGCAAACCACCACTTGCCACCCCTCCGTGCGCAAATGGATTTATCTGCGCGGCATCCTCCTCGGGCTGCTGGTCGCCGGCTGGTGGATCATGTTCGCGCCGGATTCGATGATGGAATCCGGCCTGAAGATCGCGCTCGGCGTCGCTGCCGGCCTGTTGGCAACCGGCAGCTACCTGTACAACCTGCGCCACACCTTCTGCCCGCCGGCAAATACGGGCGCGCCCGGGGCAGGCAAGGAATAACGCGGTCAATTTGACGTTTATCGGAACACCATGAATCTCATCATCCAGGGCGGCGCGCTGCCCACTTTCCTGCTCGAACGCATCGTCGCGGCCACTGGCGCAAGCAACGTGGAACCACGCCCGCCACAGGTCGTCCGCTTGGCCGGCGCAGCCCGCACGCCGGAATTCAACGCGCTGATTCCGCTGATTGAAGCGGAAAAACTCGACTGGGCCTTCGTCGACCGCAGCAGACGGCTTTCCGACTATGGCCTGATCTGTTTCGACATGGATTCGACGCTCATCACCATCGAATGCATCGACGAACTGGCCGACTTCGCCGGCAAGAAGGCCGAGGTCTCCGTCGTCACCGAAGCGGCGATGCGTGGCGAGATCGACTACCGCGAAAGCCTGCGCCGCCGCCTGGCGCTGCTCGCCGGACTGGATGCCCGCGTGCTGGCCCGCGTCTATGGCGAGCGCCTGCTGCTCTCCCCGGGCGCCCGCGAATTGCTCGAAGCGGCGCAGAACGCCGGCTTGCGCACAGCCATCCTGTCCGGCGGCTTCACCTATTTCACCGAGCGCCTGCGCATTGAACTGGGCTTCGATTTCGCCACCTCGAACGAACTCGAAATTTCCGGCGGCAAGCTGACCGGCAAGGTGGTCGGTGACATCGTCGATGCCGCCGCCAAGGCCCACCACCTGGCCCGCCTGACCGACGAACTGGGGCTGAAGAAGGAACAGGTCATCGCCTGCGGCGACGGCGCCAACGACCTGTTGATGATGGCCCAGGCCGGCCTCTCGGTGGCTTACCGCGCCAAGCCGGCGACCCGCGCCAAGGCGGATGTGGCGATCAATTTCGGTGGACTGGACTCGCTGTTGAACCTGTTCGAAACCAGCCAAAGTCTGACGAAACCCTGACGGCTCATGCCGAGGTGTTATAATGCGCGGCTTTGACCAAGCCCATATTAGACAAGCAAGCAGCGCCATCTTGTCGAAAGATAAACAAAAGAGTCAGACTGTCAGATGAGTTCAAGCAAAAAAATCGCCCTGGTAGGTTATTCCTTTCGCCTGCCTGGTTTAACCAAGCAAAGCGCCGATGGCTTCTGGGAAGCACTGTGTGCCGGCAGCAACCTGGTTGGCGAGGTTGACTCCTCCCGTTGGGCAAAAGACAGTTTCCTGCACCCGGCCAAGGGCAATCCGGGAACCAGCTACACTTTCGCCGCCGGCTCGATCGGCGACGTCGCTGGCTTCGATGCCCAGTTTTTCGGCATTTCGCCGCGCGAAGCCGGGCAGATGGATCCGCAGCAACGCCTGCTGCTCGAAATGACTTGGGAAGCCCTCGAAAACGCCGGCATCAAGCCGTCAACGCTGCGCAAGAGCCGTTGCGGTGTCTTCGTTGGCATCTCCAGCACCGATTACGCTTACCGCCGAATCGACGATCTGGCCTCGATGGATGCCTCGACGATGACCGGCAACACGGCCAGCATCGCCGCCAACCGCATTTCCTACTTCTACGACCTTCGCGGTCCGAGCATGGCCGTCGATACCGCCTGTTCGTCGTCGCTGGTTGCCTTCCATCAAGCCTGCCAAGCCATCCGGACCGGTGAAACCGACCAGTGCCTGGTCGGTGGCGTCAGCCTGCATCTTCACCCCTTCCCGTTTATCGGTTTCTCCAAGGCCTCGATGCTGTCCAAGCACGGCATCTGCAATGCCTTCGACGCAGCAGGGGAAGGCTATGTCCGCTCCGAGGGCGGCGGCATCTTCCTGCTCAAGGATTACGATAAGGCCGTTGCCGACGGCGATCCGATCATTGCCGTGGTCGCCGGTTCCGGCGTCAATTGCGACGGCAAGACCAATGGCATCACCGTGCCGAGCAGCGAGGCTCAAGCTACCCTGCTCGAAGAGGTTTATGCCCGCGCCGGCATTTCGGCCGACGACATCGACTATCTGGAAGCCCATGGCACCGGCACCTCGGTCGGCGACCCGCTGGAAACGCGCGGCATCGGGCACGCCCTGGGTAGCAAGCGCACGCGGGGCGCGCTGCCGATCGGCTCGGTAAAGAGCAACGTCGGCCACCTCGAAGCGGCTTCCGGCGTCGCCGGCCTGGTCAAGGCCCTGCTCTGCCTGCAAAAGCGTGCCGTACCGCCGACCATCCACCTGAAAACGCCGAATCCGAAAATCAAGTTCCAGGAATGGAACATCACGCCGGTGACCGAAAGCTTGCCGCTAGCCAGCGACAAGCCCTTGACCGTCGGCATCAACTCCTTCGGTTTCGGCGGCGCCAATGCGCACGTCGTATTGCAGACGCCACCGGCCGAAAAATCCGGCCCGGAAACCGCGTCGACCGCAAGCATGCCGACTGCCTTCTTCCTGTCCGCCCGCAGCGAGGGCGCGCTCAAGGCGATGGCCGGCGACTGCGCCGGACTGCTCGGCGACGAGCGGGTTTCCGCCTACGCCCTGGCCAACACGGTGTTTAGCCACCGCGAACTGCTCGACAAACGCCTGGTCGTCCGCGCCGCCAACCGCGAAACCCTGATCGACCGCCTGTCGACTTTCGCCAGCCAGGGTGAAGCCGCCGGTGTTGTCACTGGCGAGGCGCTGGCGCAAGCCGGACAACCGGTTTTCGTCTATTCCGGCAACGGTTCGCAATGGGCCGGCATGGGCCGCCAATTGCTGGCCACCGCCCCCGTTTTCCGGGCCGCGGTGCAGGAAGTCGATACGCTGTTCAGCCGTTATGGCGATTTCTCCATTGTCGAACAACTGGAGACGATGACCGGCGAGCAACTGACTTTCACCGAAATCGCCCAACCCACGCTGTTCGCCCTGCAAGTCGGCCTGACCACGCTGTTCCGCCAGGCCGGCATCGCACCCGGCGCCGTTGTCGGTCACAGCGTCGGTGAAGCTGCTGCGGCCTGGGCCTCCGGCGCGCTGAGCCTGGAACAGGCAGTGCAGGTGATCTTCCAGCGCAGCGCCCAGCAAGGAAAGACCAAGGGTGCCGGCAAGATGACTGCCGCCGCCGTTTCCGGCGACGAAGGCCGCCAGCTGATCGCCGAACTCGGCGTCGGTGACCTGGTTTGCGTGGCCGGCATCAATAGCGCCAAGGGCATCACTTTTGCCGGCGACCCGGCTGGTCTGGATCGCATCGAAGCCACCTTGCAGGCCAGAAAGATTTTCCAGAAACGCCTCGATCTCGACTACGCCTTCCATAGCCCGGCCATGGACCCGATCCAGGCCGGTGTGGAAACCCTGCTCGCCGATCTGCGACCGTGCAAGACAACCGTTCCCTTCGTCTCGACCGTCACCGGCGACCATCTGGAAGGCGAGCGCCTGACCGCCGCCTACTGGTGGGAAAACATCCGCCAGCCGGTGCTGTTCGGCGCCGCCATCGACCGCTTGATTGCCGACGGCCATCAGGTTTTCGTCGAAATCGGCCCGCACCCGGTACTGCGCACCTACGTCAAGGAATGCCTGCAAGGTGCCGGCAAGGAAGGGTGCATCGTCCCGACCATGAGCCGCAGCGAAGCCGATGCCGCACGCATCGATACCGCCATCGGCCAGACCCTGGTTTCCGGCATGCCGCTGGCCGCCGATGTCTTCTTCCCGCATCCCGCCGCCCCCATTGCGCTGCCCAATTACCCATGGCAGAAGGAAAATCACTGGCACCCGATGACCGGCGAAGCCTACGGGCTGATCCACCGCCGCAAGGAACATCCGCTGCTCGGCTACCGCCTCAGCGAAAACACCTGGCAGTGGGAAAACCAGATCGATCTGGCGCTTTACCCCAATTACCGTGACCACACGGTCGGTAATGCCGTGGTGCTGCCGGCCGCCGGTTTCATCGAAATGGCTCTGGCCGCTGCCGCGTTGTGGCGTCCGAAAGCCCGCGCCGCTGTCGAAAACCTGGAAATCCATGCGCCGCTGCTGCTCGACGACAAGCATGCCAAGACGGTCCGCCTGGCCATCGACACCAGCGACGGTCGCTTCACCGTCAAGAGCCGCGACCGCCTGAGCACGGAACCCTGGCTGACCAATGTCAGCGGCCGCCTGTTGGCCGGCACGACGCCGGACTCCGCCCTGCCGCCCTTGCGTCCGCAAGTCCCTGCCGAACTGCCCGGCATCGATGGCGCAGCACATTACCGCCAGGCCGACAGCATCGGCCTGGCCTACGGCCCGGCTTTCCAAGCGGTACATCGCGTCCGCATC
>Ga0316605_10002549_pt1 | contig 10332 bp, 10 predicted proteins | sample OWC_soil_day20_n_FD_207666 | JGI IMG/M metagenome (GOLD analysis project Ga0316605, IMG submission 207666) | Wetland soil microbial communities from Old Woman Creek delta, Ohio, United States - OWC_soil_day20_noCT | ecosystem: Environmental > Terrestrial > Soil > Wetlands | place: USA: Ohio... | reverse complement strand
ACGAGGAGAATGCGGTGCTGCGCGACGAAAGTGAGCGTCTCGCCACCCAGCTCGAAGCGCTGTATAAAACTCAGGAGGAAGACGCCGAGCGGACTGCGGAGTTGGAAAGACGCCTGGCGCAACTGGTCGAGGAGAATCGTGGACTTGCGGAGGAGAACGCGGTCGCCCGCCAGCGCCTTGCCAGCGTGATTCCCTGCAGCGTGTGGGGCTATGTCAACTTCCCGCGTCCGCAAACCGTGCCGCCGACACGGCGCGTCGTGAGTGTGAGCGACATGCGCGGTCAAGTGTTCCGCGCGCAAGCCGACTGCGAACTCGTCCGCAGCAACGACCCGACGGCGGCCTCGCTGTGCTTCTGCGTCGGGAATTCCTGGGGCGGCTGAGCGGTGGTGGCCCCGCGGCGCCGCCTCCGCGGCTAGCGCTCCTCGATTCTGCTCGAGTCCACCACGGAATCGCCCTCCGGGCGCTGTGGACGCACGGGCGATCGTACGACCTCGTCCTTCAGGTCTTCTTCCGCGTCGCGGGTCACATCCATGACCACCCCGGACTGTTCGGTGACCGCGCGCTGCACACGTTCCAGGTCGACAAGCGACCGCAGGTCGAGCTTGTCGATCAAGCGCAGCGCTTCGCGATATGGTCCCGGTGTCAGTGCATAAATGTCCTTGTGTACCTCGACGAAGACATGGCCGTCGCGGATGCCGACCTTGACGGGTTGATAGATGAATTCGCCCGGGGTCCCCACCGGTACCAACGGAAACAAGCGCTCAATGTCCTCGGGATACAGGCGGACGCAGCCGTGGCTCACCTGCATGCCCACTCCCCAGGGGATGTCGGTCCCGTGAATTCCGTACAGCGGCAGGGTGAGTTCGAAGCGATACTTGCCCAACGGATTCTCGGGATCGCCCCCAGCAATGAAGTCGGGCGCCGGCTTACCGTCGCGCCGGTGCTCCGCTTTGATCGATTCCGGCAGGACCCACCGTGGATTGACGGTTTTTCCCCGGATGCGGAACTTACCCTGTGGCGTGCGCCAATCATCGCGCCCCAGACCGACCGGATAGGTGGTGACGATTACCGTTCCCTCGGCCCCTCGCCGAAAGAAGTAGAGACGCATTTCGGGGATGTTTACGACGACACCGTGGTAGTCCGCGTCCGGGAGTGCCCACGACGTGGGGAGCAGAATCATTTGGCCTGGCGCAGGAATCCACGGGTCCAGCCCCGGGTTGGCGTCTTCCAACTCATTGTAGCCCAGATCGTAGTACCGGGCGATGTCGAGCAAGGTGTCGTTCTTCTGCACCTGGTAGAACCTCGACGCTCCGATCACACTATGCGCACGCCGTGGATCGCGGCTGGCGACAGCGACAAACGGTCGTGCCACGCTCGGTTTTTCGGTGAACATTTCCTCCGTCCACCCATCTGCCCAGGCCCGCCCCCCAAAGGCGACCAGCAACAGGATGAGTCCGGCGTAGCGGGTCTTGGAACTTAGGACCATATTCAGCAAGCGGGGTTAACCGAACGAAAGGGTATCCCAATCAGTGGGATAGACCATAATCTGAGCAAAACGCGATCCATCGCGTTTCAAGAAAGCACATCGGCATGGCGAAACCAAGGTCACAAAAACCTGTCGCCCCGAGCGGGCTCGGGGCGACAGCAAGCCCTCGGACTCAGTGCACCGTGATGGGCACTTTCTTGGCGGCCATCTCTTTCGGCGCCTTCATCGTAACCTCCAGGACGCCGTCATGATAGGTGGCTTTGATCGAGTCCGTGTCCACGCCTTCGGGCAACTCCACCGCGCGCTCGAATCGACCGTACGCAACTTCCCGATAGAGGTAGTCTTTTTCCTTGCGCTCCTCCTTCGCCTTGCGTTCGCCGCGCAGCATGAGCCGATGACCTTCCACGGCCAACTCTACTCCCTTTGGATCGATTCCAGGAAGGTCGGCCCGCAGAATCAACTCACCGTCGCGTACGAAGCTTTCAATCGTCGGCATGCTCGGAAACGCCGTGCTCCGCCACGTGGTGGGGAGCCATTCCTCCTCGGGCCCGAAGAACCGGTTGAACAGCTCGTCGATGTCGCGGTGCAGCGTGGATAACTCTCTGAACGGTTTCCATGGTGCTAGGGCTTTCATCATGTTCACCTCCTTTCTATCCACCGAAAAATTAGGCACGAACACCAACTGTTCAAGGGGTGCCGGGCGCTGCCGCTTCCTGGTAATCTGTGGCGATTCCCCTTATGATAAGGGGGCTTGGCGAACATGAACGAGAGGGCACAGGTACGATCGCTCGCCGTGGCCGGTCGGATTCGGACGGGAAACCGGACGGTCCTGGCGGCGCTTACGCTGACGTCTATCCGGCCCAATCCCCGACAGCCGCGGCGGCACTTTGATCCCAATGCACTGGCGGAATTGGCGGCATCGATAAAGGCGCGCGGACTGCTCCAACCGCTCGTCGTTACCCCCGATGGCGACGGGTACATGTTGATGGCGGGAGAGCGCCGTTGGCGGGCCGCCCAACTGGCGGGCTTGGACTCGGTCCCGGCACTGATCCGCAGCGACGATCCCCTCGAGGTCGCGATGATCGAGAATCTCCAACGCGCGGACCTGACGCCGATCGAAGAAGCCGAAGGCCTCGGGCACCTGATTGACCGGTTTGGCTACACCCATGAGCAACTCGCGGAGATGGTCGGGAAGAGCCGGCCGTATGTCAGCAATACATTGGTGCTGTGCCGGTTGCCGGAGGAGATAAAGGCCTGGTGTCATGCCGAGCCGGCTGTCTCACGCGAGATTCTCATTCAACTCGCGCGGGCGGAGTCCCCGGAGCGCCAGGCGATGCTGTGGCGCATGGTCCGGTTGCGCAAGTTGTCGGTGCAAAAATTCCGTGCCGAGGCCGCCGGTTCCAGCGTTGCGGGGAGCACCCTGCGTGATCTGGCGCGACTGGCCCGACGACTGGGTCGCACGGTGCGCACGCTCGACATTCCCTCGCTGCCGTGCGAGGAACGCCAGCACCTGGAGCGCTTGCTCCGCCGTATTCGATCGCGCGTGGAACGTGCCCTCGAAGCATTCGACGGCGATTGCTAGGGACGCACGGCTTCAGACCATCGCTCTGGGAGACCCGCTCCCCGCCCGCACTCCCGCGGCGTCCGCCAGAGGCGTTGGGTCGCTGGAAACGGTTCCGAGAGTACACGTGCCTCAAAGGCGGCAGATTCCCGATCCCGATTAGAGCGGCATGCCGCCGCTGTGACAGGTGTGGTCAAGTCAACCGAGGGATGGGTTGGTCGCCGCCTTGTCTTTGGGGCGATGGTTGTGAATACTCGCGGAGATGGCGACGGGACAGTTTACGGTTGCGATTGCCCAGATCAGCCCACGGCTTGGGGACCTCGAGGCGAACGTGGACCTTTACGAGGAGCGGATGCGGGCGGCACGGGGACTAGGGGCCGATCTCGTCGTCTTTCCGGAACTCTCCGTCACCGGCTACTTTCTTAAGGACATGGTGTCCACCGTGGCACTGCGACTGGATGCGCCTGAAGTGCAGCGGCTTGCCGCCTTGAGCCGGAACGGCGGCCTCGTCGCCGGCCTGGTGGAAGAGACGAGCGACTACCGTTTCTACAATAGCGCCGTCTATTTCGAGGACGGGAGAATCGTCCACGTGCACCGTAAGGCGTACCTGCCGACGTACGGACTCTTCGACGAAGGCCGCTACCTGGCGCGCGGTGACCGCATCCGCAGTTTCGAATCGAAATTTGGGCGCTGTGCCATCCTAATCTGTGAAGATCTCTGGCACCCGTCGACGGCGTGCATTGCCGCTCTTGACGGAGCGCTCATGGTACTGTGTCCGTCGGCAAGCCCGATGCGCGGGATCAGCGACGAACGCGAACAAGATGACAACGCCCGCTACTGGGAGTTGATCAACGCGATGTATGCGCAAACATTCGCACTGTTCATCGTCTACGCGAACCGTGTCGGATTCGAGGACGGGGTCGGCTTCTGGGGCGGTTCGGAAATCGTCGACCCGACCGGTGTGCGGGTGAGCAAAGGCCTGTATTACGAAGAGGACCTGGTCGTTGGTGAGGTGAATCTCAAGCATGCCCGGCGTCAGCGTGTCATCTCGCCGCTTTTGCGTGACGAGAACATCGACCTGACGATCAATGAACTGATGCGCATTCGCGGCCGTGGGGAGCGTTCGCTGCCGGGTCTGGTTCCGGCTGGGGCCCCGCCTCGGGAACTGCGGCGCCCGCGTGCGGCGTCCCGGAAACGGTTGCCGGTGAAATCGGACCGGGCATGACCGCGGGCACCGACAACTCCGAGGTCAGGGGCGCACGGCGGCAACGGCCGTCGCTGCCGACCAATCCGCCGCTCTTGCGCCGCGTCCTCACAAAGTTCATCCGCAACGAGGTGTGCAAGGTGGGTGTCGACCGTGTGGTCGTTGGCCTTTCCGGCGGCGTGGACTCCGCTGTCAGTGCCATGCTTGCCGCGGAGGCTTTGGGGCCCGCGAGTGTCCTGGCCATCAAGATGCCGTACCGGACGTCGAGCCAGGAGAGTCTGCTGCATGCTGACCTGATATGCGCGCGGACGGGAATCGTTTCGCTTTGCGTGGACATTTCACCGCAGATCGATGCGTATTTCGAACGCTTCCCGGATGCCGATGCGCTAAGGCGCGGTAACAAAATGGCCCGCGAGCGCATGACGATCCTCTACGATCACTCGGCGCGGTGGAAGGCGCTCGTTTTGGGGACGAGCAACAAGACCGAGTTGCTGCTCGGCTATGGTACCCTGTACGGGGATATGGCGTCGGCCCTCAACCCGCTTGGGGATCTGTACAAAACGCAAGTCTGGGCGCTGGCGGAAGAGATTGGCGTTCCCGAGGACATCATCCGCAAGCAACCATCGGCCGACTTATGGGCGGGCCAGACGGACGAAGCCGAACTGGGCTTTGGCTATCGGGAAGTGGACCAGTTGCTCTATGCGATGGTCGACCTGCGATACTCCCGGGCGGAGCTGTACGCCGCGGACTTCGCTGAGTCTTTCGTTGCCCGTGTGGGCACGCTGGTGCGCAACTCGCAATTCAAACGGCGCCTGCCGGTGATCGCCAAAGTGTCCTTGCGGACGATCGATCGGGACTTCCGCTACGCCCGCGATTGGGGCCGGTGAGGGCGGTTTCGGAGTCGCCAACGGACGTTGGGGGAACCGTCAATCCATGGTTGCGGCCGGTACGCTTTACGTGGTGGCAACACCCCTCGGGAATCTGGAAGATATCACCCTGCGAGCGCTGCGCATCTTGCGGCAGGCGGATCTGATTGCGGCCGAGGACACCCGCCACAGCCGCAAGCTGCTGGCGCACTACGGTATCAGTACCCCGTTGACCAGCTATCATGATTGGAGCGAGCGACAGCAGGCGCCGCGGTTGGTCGAGCAGTTGAAGCACGGGAAGTCCATCGCCCTTATTTCCGATGCGGGTACGCCGGGGATCGCGGACCCGGGCTATCATCTGGTCCGGGCGGCGATTGCGGCGGGCCTGCGGGTCGAAGCCATCCCCGGGCCGTCGGCGGTGGCCGCCGCATTGAGCATCGCAGGCTTGCCGACGGACGGGTTTGTCTTCGACGGATTCGTGCCCGCGCGTCAGACCGCGCGGCGCGCATTTTTGACGGGGCTGGTGCCGGAGCGGCGGACAGTGGTGCTTTACGAAGCCGCCAGGCGCTTGCTCGCATGCCTACAGGACGTACAGGAGGTACTCGGACGGCGACCCGTCGTGGTGGTGCGTGAGCTCACGAAAGTGTTCGAGGAGACCCTACGTGGCAGCGCCGACGAAATCGCCGCCCAACTGCGGCAGCGCCTCGGCGACCGGCCACTGCCAGGTGAGGTGACCCTGTTGATTGGCGGTGGGGACGGCAAGCCCGCCGCGGCTGCAGCCGAGGGTCTGGCCGCGGCGATCGATCGGTTGCGCGGCGAGGGAAAAAGTCTGAAGGAGATCGCCCGCACGCTGGCGCGGGAGCAGGGGCTTTCGCGCCGCGCGGTGTACCAGATGGGGCTGCGCTTGGGGCACGACTGAGCCCCGGCGCTGGTTTGCCGCACACCCACGATCAGCGCCGGATTCGGAAGGAGTCGAACTCCCCCGCATACGACAGCCATTGCTCGTCGACGTGGGTCACCAACGCGCCGGGCGGGCCGACGTGGCACCACCTGGCCAGGCGCTGGAGGCGCGCTGTGGGGCCCTCGGCGACCACCTCGACATCACCATCTGCGGTATTGCGCACCCAGCCGCCCAGGGCGAGCCGGCCGGCCTCATCCCGTGTCGCGAACCGGAACCCAACGCCCTGCACGCGTCCCTTCACGCGTAGCGCCAGGCGCGCGTGCTCAGTACCTTGTTGATTCATCGGTGCGTCGGCGTGGTTTCCGTCTCGATCAGCCGGCGCAGACCGGGCTCGTCGACGGTGGGAATCCCGAGTTCACGGGCCTTGTCGAGCTTGGATCCGGGGTTGGCGCCGACCACGACGTAGTCCGTCTTCTTGCTCACCGAGCCGCTGATGCGACCGCCATGCGCCAGGATTTCTTGGGCGACCTCGTCGCGGGGAGCGGACAAGACGCCGGTCAGCACGAAAGTCTTTCCTGCCAAGGTCCCCGCGCGTCGGCGGCGTTCCGCCGTGGGGTTCACGCCGGCCCGCTTGAGACGATCAAGGACCGAGCGGTTTTGCGGTAACTGGAAGAATGTCCGGATCGCTCTGGCGGTTTCGGGACCGACCTCGCGAATGGTCAGCAACTCCGCTTCGCTGGCATCCTGCAGCGCCTCGACGTTGCCAAAATGCTCTGCCAGCACGGCGGCCATGTGCTCCCCAACCTGCGGGATGCCCAAGCCGTAAAGCAGCCGCGCCAACGTGGCGCGCTTGCTGCCGGTAATCGCGTCGCACAGATTCTGTGCCGACTTGTCGCCAAAACGCTCCAGACTGACGAGTTGATCCTTTGTCAGGTCGTAAAGGTCTGCCACGTTCTGGACCCAGGCCTTGTCCACCAACTGCGCCACCAACTTCTCGCCCAGGCCATCGATGTCGAGCCCGTGCTTGGACCCGAAGTGACGGATCCGTTCGCGCAACTGGGCCGGACAGCCCATGCCGATGCACCGGAAGGCTGCCGCGTCGGCTTCGCGCACCACGTCGCTCCCGCAGGCCGGACAGGTCTTCGGCATGTGGAACTTTCGCTCACGGCCAGAACGCTTCTCGACCACGACCTTCACGACGTACGGAATGACATCCCCCGCCCGCTCGATGAGCACCGTGTCGCCGATGCGGACGTCCTTGCGCTCGATCTCGTCCATGTTGTGCAGCGAGGCACTGGCGATCGTGACCCCACCCACCTGCACCGGCTCCAACTGTGCCGTCGGCGTGATGACCCCGGTGCGACCCACCGACGGGACGATGTCGCGCACCACCGTGGTGCCTTGCTGCGCTTTGAACTTGTACGCGATGGCCCAGCGGGGAGAGCGTGATACCTCACCCAGCTGCCGCTGCAGCACAACGCCGTTGACCTTCGCCACCACGCCGTCGACTTCGTAGGGCAGAGCGGCACGGCGCGCCGCCATGTCACGATGGTATGCCACGACCGCGTCAGCGCCGGGCGCGACCGTGTTCAAGGGGTTGGTCTTCAAACCCCACGCGACGAGTGCTTGGAGGAATTGCCAATGGGTTTCCGGTTTCCAGCCGACGATTTCTCCGGAGCCGTGACAGAAAATGTCCAGCGGCCGTTCCGCGGTGATGCGCGAGTCGAGTTGGCGCAGCGAGCCTGCCGCGGCATTGCGCGGGTTGGCGAACAGCGGCTCGCCACGTTTCGCTCGCCCTTCATTGAGCTGACGAAAGGCGGTTTTGGGGAAGATGACTTCGCCGCGGACCTCCAGCCGCTCCGGGATCGGCGGTCCGCCTGTGCCGGCACGGATGAGCCGCAAGGGGACGCTGCGAATGGTTTTCACGTTGGCTGTGACGTCCTCGCCATTGACCCCGTCACCCCGCGTCGAGGCCACCGCCAACTCGCCCTTCTCGTACACCAATTCGACGGCGGTCCCGTCAAGCTTCGGTTCGGCCACGTATTCAACCGGCCCTTCCGCCTCCAAAGCCCGCCGGACGCGCCGGTCGAATTCGCGGAACTCCTCTTCCGCCATCGCGTTGCTGAGTGACAGCATCGGAATTGAATGAGGGACCGTCCGAAACTTCTCCGCCGGGGGGGCGCCCACACGTTGGGTCGGTGATGTCGGACTGCTCAACTCCGGATGTCTGCGCTCCAATTCAACGAGCCGGTGGAAGAGGCGATCGTACTCCGCATCCGAGATCACCGGGTCGTCAAGCACGTAGTAGCGGTAGTTGTGGTAGTCGATCGCCCGTCGTAGCTCTTCAATTTCTCGATCGGCATCGCTGGGCGCGGCTTGGCGTGGCACCCTTGTACTATATCGCGTCCGCCGTGCGGGGCAATTGGCGGCGGTGAGGTGGAGGGTGAGTACTGCGGCAGGACCGTTGCACTATCTGTGATGTCCTGGTCGCAAACACTGCGTGGGTTCTTGCGGCGGGTACGATTTTGTGCCATCTAAAGAAAGGGGTGTACGATCGCACTGGCGGAAGGAGGTGACAGGATGCGGTTTGGAATGACGAGTAAGGTTGCGGCCGGCGTTGTCGGGGCCTTGCTGATGAGCGGGATGACAGTCGGTTGCGCCAAGAAGCCGACTCCTGAGCAGGAGGCGATGGCGTCGCGCGTCGAAGCGGCGGCAAGCAAGGCGGAAGCGGCGGCCAACAGAGCCGAGGCGGCGGCGAAGAGCGCGGCAGACGCGGCCCAGCGCGCACAGGCAGCTGCGGACAAAGCCGACCAGATGTTCGCGAAGAGACTGCGTAAGTAGCGCAGAACCGAAGGACTGGCGGAGTGGCGCGATCGCATGTGCGGCGTGCGCTCCACGCGAGGGAAAAAGGCAGCATTGCAAGTAGGCTCGCCGCCTCCTAACCGATGAGGCGGAGGGTGGGCAAAACGCCGCGTACAGACAAGGAGGTGACGTGATGAGATTCGGAAAGATGAAACCAGTTGTCGGAGCGATCGCCGGTGCGGTGGCACTGGCCAGCTTGGCCGTGGGTTGTGGACCGACGCAGGCTGAGAAGGATTTGGCCGCGAGAATGGAAGCCGCCGCGGGCAGGGCGGAAATGGCAGCCAGCAAGGCCGAGGCAGCCGCGAAGAGCGCTTCGGACGCCGCGCAACGCGCGCAGGCCGCTGCCGACAAGGCCGACGCGATCTTTCAAAAGCATATGAGAAAGTAAGCCAGCTTCACTGTTCACTGTGCAAAAGGGCGATCCCTCGTGGTCGCCTTTTTTGCTTTTAGATAGGGTCGGCGCTGTCAGGTGGTGTGCCCGCGCTGAGGCGCCATCACCGAGAGCGGGACCCATCGAGCGCGGTGAGCAGGCCCGGAGTGCCGCGGTGGTGCCGGCGACCGTTGCGATGAAATGCTGCCCGGGATCGCGGCAAGAGCGAGAGTATGGCGGATCGTCACACGGGTGCTGAGCGACACGCGGAGTTCGCGGCGCTGTTGCGTGCTGCGCACGCGGGTGAGCACAAAGGGGTGTACCTGTTCACCGGTGAGCCCTTTGAGACCAGGCCGGCGGCACAAGCGTTGATCGAACTGTTGGTGCCCGAAGCGCGTCGCGCTTTCAACCTGGAAATGTACGACGGCCGCGTGACCGCGGTCAGCGATGTCATCGATAGTCTGCGTACGCCCGGATTTTTCCCCGGTGTCAAAGTGGTCTGGGTCCGGGAGAGCACCGTGTTCGTGTCGGGCGAGAAGCGGCCCGAGCTGACGGCCGCCCTGTTTCGCGCATGGAGCGAGGGCCGCGAGCGGGACGCTGCCGACAAGCTGCTCACGTTGATTGCGCTGGCAGGATGGGCGGACGGACAATTTCGCGAGACCCGATGGGCCGGGATGGCCAAGACCCGGCTGCGGGAAGTGTTCGGCGTCGAGTTGGACGCCGAACAGCTAGCGCAATTGCAGGCGGTGCACGCCGCATGCCTGGCGCGAGACCTCCGGGTCGAGACCTATCGCGATGACGGTTCCACCCTGGCGGACTTCCTTGACGCCGGCGTGCCCACCGATGCGGTTCTGCTGTTCACGGCATCAGCCGTCGATGCGCGCAAGCGCATCTGCAAGCGCATCCGCGAGGTGGGCGCGGTTGTCGACTTCAGTGCCGAGCGGCTTCGCAGCGGTGCGTTGAGCCGTGACGCCGTGGACGAGCTGGTGCGCCGCGTCGCAGGGCAGGCTGGGAAACGTCTGGAGCCGCAGGCGCACGAGCTGATCCTGCGGCGGGCGGGTACCGATGCGGCGGTCTTGGCG
>Ga0316605_10002548_pt1 | contig 10333 bp, 7 predicted proteins | sample OWC_soil_day20_n_FD_207666 | JGI IMG/M metagenome (GOLD analysis project Ga0316605, IMG submission 207666) | Wetland soil microbial communities from Old Woman Creek delta, Ohio, United States - OWC_soil_day20_noCT | ecosystem: Environmental > Terrestrial > Soil > Wetlands | place: USA: Ohio... | reverse complement strand
ACTAAACACACGGCCCCGAAAAAGACACAAATTCAAAACCCCCATGGAGGTCTATCATGGGTCCTGAGACTTGTTGCACTTCAACGTTGAATCTAAGGCAGCAATTGCCTGAGTTGCTCGCTCAGTCCGTTCAATGCCCCGAAAGTCTCCTGGCTGCGATCAAACTGGCTCACCAGACGCTGCATGAAATTATTGACAAAGTCCATCAGGAAGGCTTCCTGCTTTTCAGTCAATCCCAGGTGAACGAACGAATCCATCAAACCCTTTTCGAAATCGAAGATCAGCAAGGAACGCAGGTTTTTATCCTGCTCATGGGAGTGCTGCAAATCGGTAATGGAATCTCGAATGCTTGCCATGGCATTCAACACCACCTCTTGGCTGCGCCGATTGGCCATCTCGATTTCAATGGCGCGCAGGCGTGAATCAGCGCCTTGGACGGCGATGGAAAGATTGTCGCGCAAACGCCCGCAGTAATCGGGGTCATTCAGCGGCAGGTTGTTGACCATGAGCGAAACCCGCTCGAAATTATGCACGGCGCGATTCTTGAATTCGAAAATACGATCCATCTTGCTGACGTGATCGAGCACCGAGGATTCCAGCGGCAAATTAATCCCGGCAGCGCTGCGCGTCATCTTGTTGCCGCCAATGCGGGTTTGCACCGCACCGTCAAGACGGTAGCGCTGCATGAGCCGCAGCAGACCTTCGGCAACCTCCTGTTCGCTTTCCCAAGCAATCAATTCGCTCATGAACTGCAAGGCAATACCGCCTTCGTCCATGCCGGCCAGAGCCAGGGTAGATAGATATTCGGCCGATTCGATTTGTTCTTCGAGGTTTTTTCGGCTGCGCGCAATCTGTTCCGCTACGCGCACTTTGCGTCGCAATTCCTCAGGATTAAAAGGCTTGACAACAAAGTCCTCGCCACCAGCCTCATAACCCTTGAGGCGTGCTTCACTGCTCTCGTGGCTGGAAACAAAAGTTACGGGAATGCGGTTTAGGGCGAAATCATCCTTGATCTGGCGGCAGAAGGTATAACCATCCATTCCCGGCAGGCTGACATCAAGCAGAAACAGATCCGGTTTGTTTTGCTCCAGTCGTGGCAGGCAGGCTTCAACGCTGTCGAAAGTCTCCACGCCGTATTCTGACTCAAGAACCGTTCGGATCATTTCGAGCGTGGCGGCATCGTCGTCGACAACAAATACCCTAAAAAAATCACTCATTTTGCCTCCGCCTCTATCGTGTCATTGATTGCCTGGCAAATGCCATGAATCACTTCCTGTGTTCTTGCAAGTGGCTCGGCTGCCGGCATACCCTTGTACAGCGCATCCTCCAGCGTTGTGGCGGCAAGTTGGGCGCTATTGGCACCAAGCATTCCGGCCCTGCCGCGCAAGGCGTGCGCCAGTTTGCGCGCACCATCGCTATCGCCGCGAATCAAGTGCTCGGAAATTTGTGACAGCATTTGCGGCGCTTCTGTCGTAAAGGTCAGCAGCCAGTGACGATAACGTTCGACATTGCCGGCAAGTCGTGACAGGCCGGCACGGGTATCGATGCCGGCGATGGCTGGAAAGCCTGATCCTGAAAGATTGCCACTGGCGACCAGCGGTTGTTGTTTTATGCGCGGAATCCACTTGGCAAGGATGTTGTAGAACTTGTCGTTGTCAAAGGGTTTGCCGATATGGTCATTGAATCCGGCGTCAAGACTCCTGCGCTTTTCATGCTCCATGGTGTGCGCCGTCAAGGCAATTATCGGCAAATCGGTGAATTGGGCCCATTGCCGGATTTGCTGTGTCGCCGTCAGCCCATCCATCACCGGCATCTGGATATCCATCAGGACGAGATCAAAGGCCGAGCGGCCTTCCGCCTTCAACAAACCAATGGCTTCCTGACCATCCTTGGCCATGGTCGGGGTAATACCGACAGCCCTGAGCAGAGCTTCGACGATTTCAAGATTTCCCGGTTGGTCATCGACCGCCAGTATGCGCACATCGCGAAAGTGCAGCGCTTCTGCCTCTGTTTGCTGGTCGGGCTTGTCCGCCATGACTGCCTCCACATTGCCCGTCTGCAGCCACAGGCGAACATTGAAAATCGATCCGCCGCCGGGGCGTGGTCTGGTGGCAATGCTGCCATCCATCATTTCCGCCAAACGCTTGCAAATGGCCAGACCGAGTCCGGTTCCGCCAAATCTGCGCGTAATGGAATTGTCGGCCTGTGAAAAGGGCTTGAACAGTTTTTCGGCATCAGCGGGGCTGATGCCGATGCCTGTGTCCTCCACCTCGATGCCGAGGCAGACCCGGTCGGATTCGCGCGCCACCATGCTCATGCGAGCCTTGATGTGACCGCTGGCAGTGAATTTGACGGCATTGTTGAGCAGGTTGAGCATAATTTGTTCAACGCGCATCGGGTCACCAATCAAAACGTCCGGTACGCTTTCGTCAGCGTCGAGGATTAGTTCCAGTCCCTTGCTCTCGGCGTGAAGGGCAATCGCTGCCCGGCAGTGTTCAAGCACTTGGCGGGGGTTGAACGTTACGTTTTCAAATTCCAGATGTCCGGCGACGATTTTCGACAGGTCAAGAAGATCATTGATGATCCCGGCCAAGTTTTTTCCGGCACCGGTGATCTTGTCGAGATAGTCGTTCAGTTTGGGATCATCGCTGATGCGCCGGGCGAGATCGGACAGGCCGATGACAACATTGAGCGGGGTGCGCAGCTCATGGCTGACATTGGCCAGGAATTCATCCTTGGCGTGATCGGCAAGCAATGCCGCCTCCAAGGCCTCCGACAACTGAGCGGTGCGCTCCTGCACGGTTTCTTCCAAGTGGAGCCGATAACGCTCAAGTTGTTCGATGAAATTCTTGCGCTCTGTATCGTCTTCCTTCACGGCAAGATAGCGGGTGATTTTTCCAGTTTCATCATAAACTGGCGAAATGCTGGCGTTTTCCCAGTAAAGCTCACCATTTTTCCTGCGGTTTCTCAGCACGCCCTGCCAGTTCTTGCCTGACATCAGTGCCTTCCACATCTCCTGGTAAGTCTCGGCCGGGGTTTCGCCAGACTTCAAAATGCGTGGGTTTTGGCCAATGATTTCCTCCCGGGTGTAGCCGGTAATGTCCAGGAAGGCCTGATTGGCATATTCTATTTTGGCAGCCGGGTCAGTGATGACAATGGAAACAGGGCTTTGCTCGGCCGCCATCAGTAATCGCTGCGCTTTCTGCCTTGAAGCATGCGCTTCGGAAACATCAAGGTAACACCAGACGCTGCCTTCGTGCGGATTCGCCGGATCAATGGCGTTACCGCTAAAGACGCCCCGTATAAGACTGCCGTCTTTTCGCAGCAGGTTGGTTTCTTCCCAATAGCTGTTGTTCTTTGCCAAGGAGGCATAGGCTGCCTTGCCAAATTTTTCATAATCTTCCTGACTCTGGAAGATATGTCGGGTTGACTGGTTATTCATCTCGCCTTCGTCATAACCGAAAATTTCTTCCATGCGGCGATTGCATGAAACCACTTTGCGAGACCTGACGATGGCAATACCCACTACGGCATTGCGTAGCATCGTATCCTGTTGCAAGCGAATCAGGCGCAGTTCATCCTCCTTTTCCTTACGTGCCGTGATGTCCTGGAAAGCGCCGCGCAATAGAACGGCTTTGCCATTCTCGACTAGCGGCTTGGCCTGAGCGCGTACCCAAATGCGCCTGCCTTTTGCCGTGATAAAGGGTAATTCAAGGTCAAAGGGAATGCCTTCCTCAATGGCCTGCTGCATTGCGTACTGAATAATCGGCTGAGCTTCCGGGGTGTAAAACATGAGTGTGTCATGCAATATCGGCTGGCTTTCAGGGTCGAGCTCATGGATGCGGTAAACCTCTTTTGTCCAATAAAGCGCCATGTTGCGCAGGTCGAGTGACCAGCCGCCAACCTGCGCAATCTCGGCCATTTCCTCCAGCATTCCGGATTGAATGGCGGTCTTTTCCTCCACCTGCTTGAGGTGTGAAATATCGAGCACGGTGACAACAAAGAATTCCACTGCACCTGTTGATGAACGCACGCAGTTGAGGTTGACCTGGGCAAAAAGTGCCGAGCCGTCCTTGCGCAGATAACGTGCCTCGCCGGAGAGGGAATCGACTTCACCTCGCACTAGGCGCTCAACCCGGCTTTCCGCTGCCGCAATATCGTCCGGATGAATCAGGTCACGCCAGGTTTTTTCGGCAAATTCGGCAGGTAAATAGCCCAGCATGGCGCACATCCGGTCGTTGAATTTGAGCCAGCCACCCGTTGACGGTGAGGTCAGGGTCATTCCGACAAAGGGTTGTTCGAAAAAATGGGACAGCGAGCGGGTGGCTTCTTCCTGGAGCTGTTTCTGCTCGGCAAGCCGACGTCGTTGCCAACGCCAAAGCAGCAAATAAAGTAAGCCGCTGGTAATCACGACATAGGCCAGACCTTTGGCCAGTTCGAGATGCTTTTGCAATGCCGCATCGGCTACCGAAAAGCTTAACAATGCGCCTGAAACGACAATCCATGCTGCACCGACAGCCGCGTAAATCAGGGCTATCGAAGCTGGGCTTAGGCGAAAATGCAAGCGTTTGAATAAATTCACTTCACACCCCTTCACGCCAAATCAACAGGAAGAATATTATCGGCTATGCTAACGCCTACAATCCGAGAGCGCCCAAATCGATGGAAAGCAAAAAAACCAGTTCTCAAACCGTATTCGTTATCGAGGATGATCATGGAATGGTTACGCTTTACCATGACCTGCTGTCTTCCATTGGCGTTTCGACCCGGTTTTTTTCCAACGGTGAGGATTTTTTCCGTTTCTGGTCCAAGGATTTGAAAGGCGGGCTTATCGTTGATCTGCGCATGCCGGGCATGAGTGGCATTGAAATATTGCGCCGTCTGCAGACTCTGGGTTCGCACCTGCCCGCAATCGTCGTGACCGGTTATGGCGAAATCCGTACCAGTGTCCAGGCCATGAAATTGGGCGCCATCGAATTTCTGGAAAAACCTTTCGCCAATTCCGAATTGATCGATGCGGTTCAGACCATGCTGAACCATGTCCATCAGCAGGTGCTTGATCAAAATGTGCGCAGCGAAATCGAAGCCAGCTTGAGCGCGCTGTCTTCGCGCGAACGCGAGGTTGCCGAATTGATTGCGCGTGGTTTGACCAGCCGGGAAATTGGCGAGTTGCTGTCGATCAGTCCGCGCACGGTGGACGCGCATCGCGCGCAGGCGCTGATCAAGACCAATTGCTCGACCTCGGTGGAATTGGCAACTTTGTTCTCGCGCTTTTCGGAGCAGGGAAGGCATTGATTTCCCATCCCACGGTGCAAAATTGCGACCGAAGACAGGCAGGGTTGAGCCGGCAGTTGGCACTTCGTGGCTAACTGCAGGGCAATCCGCTTCTCTTGTTGTCATTTGGCAGGCCACGGTGTGAAAACCTCTTTCTCGAACAATATCTCAGTTAGCCGTATTTGACCTTTATGGCGCCATCGCCGGCATTGGCGATGATGCGTAGCTGTCTACGTAGATTTACGTTTACATCCCAGTCGTTCACCAAGGTAGTCTGACGCTGCAGTTAAAAACGCATGGCGTTAAAGGAAACTCGGATGAAAACAATTTTTCTGGTGGATGACTCCACCACCATATTGCTCAGTATTTCCAGCATTCTCACCAAGGCCGGATTTGCCATCGAAAAAGCCTCCAATGCCGAAGATGCGCTGAAAAAATTCAAATCCGGTGTCAAGGTCGATTTGCTGATTTCCGACCTCAACATGCCTGGCATGAACGGCATCGAACTGATCAAGCAGGTCAGGCTTTTGCCGGACTACAAGTTCATGCCCATCCTTTTCCTGACCACCGAGTCGCAGCAATCCCGCCGAGCCGAGGCCAAGGCTGCAGGGGCTTCTGGCTGGATCGTCAAGCCGGCAACGGCGGATGATTTGCTCAACACCATCAAGTTGGTATTGCACTAGCACGTACGACACCGGCTGCTGCTGGCGGTGCGCAAAAGGGAGATAAAAACATGGCAACGCAACAATGCCTGGCAATTAACGATGATTTGACCATCTACAACGCCCAGACGCTCAAACAAAAACTGGTTGGCGCCATCAATAAATACAAGCTTATTGAACTTGACTTGTCCCAGGTCAGCCAGATTGACAGCGCCGGCCTGCAGTTGCTTATTTTCGCCAAACGCGAGTCGACACGCCTGAACAAGGAAATTCGCATTGTCGCCCACAGCAAGGCAGTGCAGGAAACCATCGACTTTTGCAACCTGGCCACTGATTTTGGTGACCCGGTAATCATCACTGCCAGCGAAAATCACTAGAGGGTCACAATATGGACGAATTGACCGGCGCATTTATTCAGGAGGGGCGCGAGCAACTTGCCGAAATGGAGCAAGGTTTGCTCAAGCTGGAACAATCTCCCGGTACGGACGAGGAAATCAACGCCATTTTCCGTGCCGCCCACACCATCAAGGGCGCTTCCGGTGTGATCGAGTGCCCCTATATCGGTAGCTTCATGCACTTGGTCGAGAATATCCTGGATCGCCTGCGTACCGGTGACCTGAGCCTGAATGGCGATCTGGTTGGCCTGTTGCTGCGTTGCTGTGACCATCTCGGCGTGCTCATTGATGTTCTGGCGAGTGGCGCAGCCAATCCAAATGACCAGCAAAAGAATACGGGTGACGCCCTTTTGGATGAACTGGCCGAATACAACGGCAGCCCAAAACCTGGTAACAGCGTTGTCGAGCACGAGGCTGAAGTCGAATCGAGCGGTGGCGGTGTCTTCATCACTGACAGTTGGCACATTTCCGTTCGTTTTGGCCTCAATGTTCTGCGCGGCGGCATGGATCCTCTTTCCTTCCTGCGCTATCTGGCTTCTCTGGGCGAAATCCTGCACATCACGACATTGGCGGATGCCATGCCGGCAGGCGATGAAATGGATCCGGAATCCTGCTACCTCGGCTTCGAAATCCGTTTCCAGAGCCGTGCCAGCAAGAATGATATTGAGCGCGTTTTTGAATTTGTGCGTGACGAATGCGAACTGCGCATTCTGCCGCCCAACAGCAAGGTTGGCGAATACCTGCAATTGATTGAGGATCTGCCGGAAGACAGCATGCGCATCGGCGAAATGCTGGTGCGTTGCGGCGCCCTGACTCAGTCCGAACTGGATGAAGGCTTGGTCGACCAGATGAAAAGCAGCCAGGCCAGCATGCGAGAAGGCGAAGAAGCGTTACCGCCGCCACCGCTGGGCGAAATCCTGGTCGAACACAAGGTGGTGCAGAAGGAAGTGGTCGAGGCCGCCATCAGCAAGCAAAGTAAAGTCAATGAAAAGAAGACGGTCGATGCCCGCCTTATCCGTGTTCAGGCCGACAAGCTCGACCAGTTGATCAATCTGGTCGGCGAACTGGTGATCGCCGGCGCTTCAGCCAACCTGCAGGCGCAGAAAACCGGAATTTCCGACCTGATGGAATCGACTTCGGTACTGTCAAGACTGGTCGAGGATATTCGCGATTCCGCCCTGCAATTGCGTATGGTGCAGATTGGCGAAACCTTCAGCCGCTTCAACCGCGTTGTGCGCGATGTTACCAAGGAATTGGGCAAGGAAATTGAGCTGGTCATCACCGGCGCCGATACCGAGCTGGACAAGACTGTGGTGGAAAAGATCGGTGATCCGCTCATGCATCTGGTCAGAAATGCCATCGACCACGGTATCGAGGCTGCCGATGTGCGAGAGGCGCACGGCAAGTCACGGCAGGGTCGGCTGGAACTCAATTCATTCCACGATTCGGGCAGCATCGTCATTGAAGTGCGCGACGATGGGGGTGGTATCAACCGCGAAAAGGTTTTGAAGAAAGCCATCGAGCGTGGCTTGGTGCAGCCGGGGCAGTCACTGACTGATCAGGAAACGCTCAATCTCATTTTCGAGCCCGGATTCTCCACCGCCGATCAGGTCACCAGCCTTTCCGGTCGGGGTGTTGGCATGGATGTCGTGCGCCGCAATATCCAGAGCCTGCGCGGTACTGTTGACGTAGTCTCGCATGAAGGCGAGGGCTCGACCTTTACTATCCGTCTGCCACTGACCCTGGCCATTATCGACGGCTTTCTGGTTAGCGTCGGCAAGGCGGCCTACGTCATTCCGCTTGATATGGTCATCGAGTGTATCGAACTCAAGGAAAACACCAACGATCGCGATTACCTCAATCTGCGTGGCGAAGTGCTGCCCTTTGTGCGTCTGCGCCAGATGTTCGAGATCGAAGGTGAAGTGCCGCCACGCGAAAACATTGTGGTCGTCCAGTACGCCGGGCAGAAAGCGGGCATCGTCGTCGACGAACTGCTGGGCGAATTCCAGACCGTCATCAAACCGCTGTCGAGCATCTTCCGTCATCTGCGCGGCATTGGCGGTTCCACCATTCTGGGCAGCGGCGATGTGGCGCTGATCCTTGATGTGCAATCCCTGGTGCAGCACAGCGCCCGCATCGAGGAAAGAGAAATGGGTACGTCCGCGTTGTTGCGGGCAGCGGCTCAAAATTGAGTTGGTTAAATTTGAATTTCAGGCAACACCACAGGAGAGTGACATTATGTTGAAAAACTTGAAAATTGGTACCAAGCTCGCGGCCGGTTTCATCTTTGCCATTTTGGTACTGCTGGTTGTCGCCGGGGTGAGCATTTCGCGTCTTAACACCCTTGCCGCAGAAACCCATACGCTGATTAACGGCCACCTGCCCAAAACAGTCATGGCCAACGATGTTGGCGAAGCCATTAATTTGGTTGCACGCGCCCTGCGTAATGCTGCCTTGCTGAAAACCGACGACGATATCCGCAGGGAGCTGGATCGGGTCACAGAGGCTCGCAAAATGGCGACGGATCGCTTGGAAAAGCTCGATAAGGCATTGGTTACCGAAAAGGGCAAGGAGTTGCACAAAGCTGTAATGGAAGCGCGTGCCAAGTACGCACCTTTTCAGCAAAAAACTATCGATTTGTTGAGCGCGGGCAAAAGAGATGAGGCAGTCGTCATCTTGATGGGCGATTTGCGCATCACACAGGCTGAATACATTCGGGCGATTGAAAACCTGAGCCATTATGTAGGCTCGGTGATGCAGAAACAGGGTGAGGAAGCCGAAAAAATGGTGGCTTCGACGACATACCTGATGATCGTCATCTCTGTGATTGCGATCCTTCTCACGGCGATCCTCGGGTATTTTATCGCCCGCAGTATCACCCAACCATTGCGCGAAGTAATGAAGGTGGCCGATGCGCTGGCCGATGGTGATCTGACGGTCAGAATCGATGTCAATTCCAAGGACGAGACCGGCATGTTGAAACAATCCATGAGCAACATGGTTGGCAAATTGTCGTCGATCATCAGTGAGGTAACGACGGCGTCCGATGCTCTGAACAACGCGGCGGGGCAGGTATCGGCTACGGCGCAGTCCTTGTCGCAGGCGTCAAGCGAGCAGGCGGCTTCGGTTGAGGAAACGACAGCTTCGCTGGAGCAGATGACGGCTTCGGTCGACCAGAACACCGAAAATGCCAAGGTCACTGACAATATGGCAACCAAGTCGGCCAAGGAAGCCGTCGAGGGTGGTGAGGCAGTTGGCAAGACGGTTGATGCCATGAAGTCGATAGCCGACAAGATCGGCATTATTGACGACATCGCCTACCAGACCAATCTGCTGGCGCTAAATGCTGCCATTGAAGCCGCACGTGCAGGCGAACATGGCAAGGGCTTTGCCGTTGTGGCGGCCGAAGTGCGCAAGCTGGCCGAGCGCAGTCAGGTGGCAGCGCAGGAGATCGGCACACTGGCCGGTTCGTCAGTGAAAATGGCCGAACGCGCCGGAAGTCTGCTTTCCGAGATGGTGCCAACCATCCAGAAAACTTCCGATCTGGTGCAGGAAATCGCTTCGGCTTCGGAAGAGCAATCTTCCGGTGTTGGTCAGATCAACAGCGCTATGGCGCAACTCAACAAGGCGACGCAGCAGAATGCTTCGGCTTCTGAAGAATTGGCAGCTACCGCCGAGGAACTGGGTGGTCAAGCCGGACAGTTGCAGCAGTTGATGTCCTTCTTTACCATCGATCAACAACGCAGTTCCGGAACTGCAGCATTCAGTACTCACGCCAGCCGCGCTACACCTGCCAAGGTATCACGCAAACCGGCTGGCAAACGTTCTACCTCGGTGGATGAATCTGATTTCGAGAAGTTCTAAGGGGAGACGGCTATGGGACAACTGGTTCAACAGAGCCAAGCGAGCAAGACCGCCATTGCCAAGGCGGTCGAGGCCGCCCCGCAACAGTATCTCACCTTCACTTTGGGCGGCGAGATGTTTGCCGTCGCCATCCTGAAC